>WNGO01000359.1_pt1 | contig 27798 bp, 24 predicted proteins | sample 5400511 | NCBI WGS metagenome assembly WNGO01 (sample SAMN13153380, study PRJNA577476) | soil metagenome | isolation source: 20 cm soil or saprolite under Garry oak tree replicate 2 | place: USA:California | collected 2016-06-15 | reverse complement strand
CGGTCCCCGGCGCGTCTTTGAGATCCATGCGCGCCAGCTCGATGCCCGCGCGCAGGGTGTCGTAGCCCACGCCGCGGATGTAAAAGACGTTTTGGGCCACGTACACGACGGCGCTGTCGCCCAGCCAGCGGACCTGCGCGACCGCGTAGTGCGTACGGCCGCTTACCGTGTAGGGTAGAGTCCGCACGCGCTGCGCCGTCGCGGGTGCCGCGACCGGCGCAACCGCGACATCCTCCAGCGCCGGAGCGAGGTTGTGCAGGCGCCACGCGTCGCTCGCGCGCGAGAAGAAGAGCAGCCCCGCCGCCGACACTGCCGGGTCGCCGTACGCATCGGTCGACTCGGCACCCGCGACCGTATTGTTGCAGATCTCCTGGCGCAACGTCCCGCCCGCGGCCGGAAGAACGCCGAGGCAGCGGTCGCCGTCGATCTGATCGAGGTGCACGAACTGGTAGATGATGGCGGAGCCGTCGGGCAACCACGCGGGAGACAGGTCGGGGCCGGGGCTGAACGTCAGCTGGCGGGGGCTGTCTGTGTTGAACGGCCCGCCCGGCGTGTACGTGCCAGGTTCGGGCGGCGTCGGGTGGTCGCACGCGAACGCGGCGAGCAACAGCGGGACGGCGACGCGCGCGATCTTCATGACGGCCGAATCTAGAGATCGGCCGGACCGCTGGCCAGCAAGCCGCGGTCCGTTCCATCAGGGGACAGCGCCGGCGCGCCGGGCCGGTTCGCGGGCGGCGGGTTACATTTGCCGCTCTCACCCCTTTGCCACGAGGTTCACCGATGTTCGTCGCCCCGCTGTTGCTCGCCGCGCTGGTCCAGCAGCCCAGCATCCTCCCGCCGCCCGCGCCGGGCCTGCCGGCCGTGGCGCGCGACACGTCGCCGTTCCGGCGGCTCGAGCTGCCGGCGGCGAACCTCCTGCGGGAAGGCAGCGGCCGCCCGGGACCGCGCTACTGGCAGCAACGCGCGGACTACACGATCAACGTGGCGCTCGACACGACGACGCACACGGTGGCGGGCGACGAAACGATCCGCTACACCAACAACTCACCCGACACCCTGACCTATCTGTGGCTGCAGGTGGATCAGAACATCTACCGGACGGACAGCCGCGGCAGCTTCATCAATCCGTCCGACGCGCGCTGGTCGGCGCGCGGCTTCGAGGGCGGCGACATGATCAGCTCGTTTGCCGCCGTGCGCCCGGGGGCGGCTAAGGGTGCCTCCCGGAGCGTGGCGCTGCAGACGACGGTGAACGGCACGATGCTGCGCGCCGACCTGGACCGGCCGCTCGCGCCCGGCGCCAGCGTCACGCTCGCCGTCGCTTACAAGTTCCAGGTGCCCGAGCACGGCTCCGACCGCATGGGCCGGCAGCAATTCGGCGGCCGCTGGCTGTACGAAGTCGCGCAATGGTACCCGCGCATGGCCGTGTACGACGACGTACGCGGCTGGAACACCGAGCAGTACCTCGGCCAGGGCGAGTTTTACCTCGAATACGGCGACATCGACTTCGCGATCACGGTGCCGCGCAGCTACGTGGTCGCGGCGACGGGCAACCTGCTCAACCCCGAGGCGGTCCTCACCGCCGCCGAGCGCGCACGGCTCGCCGGCGCGCGCCGCGCCGATTCGACGGTCGTGATCATCGGCAAGACCGAAGCCGGCTCGGCCACCACGCGGCCGGCGGGGACCGCCGCCACGCTCACGTGGCGCTACAGCGCCAAGAACGTGCGCGACGTGGCCTGGGCCGCCGCGCCCAACTTCGTGTGGGACGCGAGCTCGTGGGACGGCATCCTGTTGCAGTCGTTCTACCCGCCCGACGCCGACGCCGATTGGGCGAACTCCACCGCCTACGTGCGCCACACCATCAGGCATTACAGCGAAAAGTGGTTCCACTACCCCTACCCCACCGCGATCAACATCGCGGGACCGGTGGGCGGTATGGAATATCCGATGATCGTGTTCTGCTCGTCGCGCGCCAGCGGCCGCGGTTTGTTCGGCGTCACCACGCACGAGCTGGGCCATCAATGGTTCCCGATGGTGGTGGGCAGCAATGAGCGGTTGTACGCCTGGATGGACGAGGGCTTCAACACCTTCATCAATACGTACTCGGCGCGCGTGTTCTATCACGACACCACGGGCCCGGGTGCCTCCGGCATCGACAATTGGGCGCGCTTCGCGGGCCGCGGTGGCGACGAGGCGGCCTCCATGTTGCCCGCCGACCGCATTCCGGGCGACCTCCTGGGCGCGGCGGCCTACGGCAAGCCCGGCGTCGGGCTGTTCGTGTTGCGGCAGTCGATGCTCGGCGATTCCTCGCGCTTCGACGCGGCGTTCCGCGAATACATCCGGCGCTGGGCGTTCAAGCACCCGACGCCCGCGGACTTCTTCCGCACGATGGACGATGCGCTCGGCGAGGACCTGTCGTTCTTCTGGCGCGGCTGGTTCTACCGCACCGACGTCGTCGACCAGGCGGTGGACTCGGTGCAGCAGAAGGTCGACTCGGCCGGCACGAAGAGCGCGGCGGTATTCCTCGAGAGCCTGGGCGGGCTGCCGCTGCCGGTCGATCTGCGTCTGACCTTCGCGGGCGGCGCCACGGAACGGGTGCTGTTACCGGTCGAGGTGTGGATTCTAGGATCGCGCTATGTGTACGTGCGGGATATACCGGCGGATGTTGTGAAAGTGGAGATCGATCCGGATCATAGATATCCGGACGTGCGACGCACGAACAACGTCTGGGCCAAGCAGTAACAAGAGTTCAGACGACAGGTGAGTTGCCAGACGGCAAGTTGCAAGCGGTCACAAGAAACAAGAGGCCAGGGATGTTTTCCTGGCCTCTTGTCACTTGATGCTTGGAACCGCTTGCAACTTGCCTTCTGGCAACTTCACTGCAGACTGAATCTCTTGTTCCTGATGACCAACATGATCATCTCAATCAGAATCATCGCAACGCCGCCCCATATCATCCCCGGCAAGTCATTGAGATCGCGCGCATAGCGAAACCACAACCACCGCCCCATGACCCCACACCACAAGCCCCCCGCGAACCAGGCGGTGAAGCGCACGAGCCAGCCCAGCCCTTGCGTGATGCCCGGCAAGGCGACCAGCAGCACGTCGAACAGCGCGCCCAGGAACGTGAACAACAGTGCCACACTGAAAACGTCGAACGCGTCGGACGCGATGCCGGCGTGGCGCGGCACCACGAGGAACAGCACGAGCGCCAGCGGCACCGCGGCCACGAGACTGCGGGCGGCGGTTCTCAGCCAGGGGGAGTTCATTTGAGATATTGATCCAGCCAGTCGAGGACCACGCCTTGCCACAGGCGGCGGTTGCGCGGCTTGAGCACCCAGTGGCCCTCGTCGGGAAAGTGCAGGAATTTCGCGGTCACGCCCATGCGCTTCGCCGCGGTGAAGGCCTGATAGCCCTCCGACAAATCGACGCGGTAGTCGAGCTGCGAATGCACGATCAGCATTGGCGTCTTCCAGTTCTTCACGAAGTTCACGGGCGACCACTGCTCGTACAGCGCGCGTGAGGTCTCGAGCGTGCCGCCGAACTCCCAGTGCACGAACCACAGCTCTTCGGTGCTCCCCGCCATGCTCGGGATGTTGAACACGCCGTCGTGGTCGATCAAACACGTGAAGCGGTTGGTATGGCCGGCGATCCAGTACACCAGGTAGCCGCCGTACGACGCGCCCGCCGCGCACATCTTGGTGGAGTCGACGTACGGCAGCCGCGTCACCACGTCCAGCCCTTTCATTACGTCTTCGTAGGGGTAGTCGCCCCAGTGCTGCGAGATGGCGTCGGTGAAGTCCTGGCCGTAGCCGGTGGAGCCGTGGAAGTTGACCGCCGCCACCACGTAGCCGCGCGACGCGAACATCTGGTAGTTCCAGCGCGCGCTCCAGGAATCGGTCCACGCGCCCTGCGGACCGCCGTGGATCAGGTAGACGACGTGGTACTTCTTGGCAGGATCGAAGGCCGGCGGCTTCAGCGTCCACCCGAACACCGAGTCACCTTTGGCCCCCACGAAGCCGTATTCCTCGAGCGACGGCAGGTCGAGCTGTGCCAGCGCGGCGTCGTTGACGTGGCTGAGGCGGCGCGGCGCGGCTGCCGTGGGTCCCGCGACCCACACTTCGTTCGGGGTGGTGTTGCTCTGGTGCAGATAGACGAAGGTCTTGCCGTCGGGGCCCAGGCTGAGCGCTGTGTTCACGCCGTCCTTGAAGATCACGGCCGTACGGCGGTAGGACGGCAGGTCGATACGGTAGATGTTGTCGCGACCCCGCTCTTCGACCACCGCATAGACGCACGTCGCGTTGGGGCACCACGTGTACGAGCCGACCGAGAGCGTCCACCCCGCGGTGACCTCGACCGCTGCGCCGCCGGCGCGCGGCAGCAGCATCAGCCGCTCGCGGTCCGCCTCGAAGCCCGGGCGTGCCATCGACAGGTAGCTGAGCCACTTGCCGTCGGGCGAGTAGCGCGGCGTGTTGTCGGCGCCCTTGTTGGCGGCGGTGACGGCGTGCAGCGCCGAGCCGTCGGCGTGCATCACGTAGACGTCGACGTTGGTGTTATCCGCGACCGCATCGTCGCCGTGGTAGGCGACCGCGATCTCCTTGCCGTCGGGCGCCACGGCGAAATCGCCGTCGCCCGACGTGGCGATGGCGGGCACGTCGTGGTCCAGGGGAATCAGGTCCTGGGCTGCGCCACTCGCGCGGTCCACGGTGAACAAATGCTGCCGCTTGCCCACGCGCATCTCGTCCCAATGGCGCCACAGCAAGTTGGTCCAGATCGCGGCGTCGGTCGGGAAATCGCCGTTGCGGCGGTCGATCTCCTGGTCGGCGGGCCACTTGATGTCGCTCACCACGACGAAGCCGTTGCCGTCGGGCGTCCACACAAACTCGTTCACGCCGTCCGCGAGACTCGAGACCTTCTGCGCTTCCCCGCCGCTGAGCTGCAGCACCCAGATCTGGGGACCGCCCTGGCGGCTCGAAATGAACGCCAGCGATTTCCCGTCGGGCGCCCAGCGTGGGCTGCGGTCCGAGCCCGGGCCCTGCGTGAGCGCGCGCGTCTGCCCGGTCGCGAGCTCGGCGAGCCAGATCCGCGCAATGCTGCGGTTGTCCTGCAGCGAGACGGTCCCCACCGTGTAGGCCACCCAGCGGCCGTCGGGCGAGAGCTGCGGGTCGCCCACGTTTTTCAAGGCGAGGTAGGAGTCGATCGTGATCGCGTGCTTCTGCGCGGCAAGGCGGGGAAGCGGGACGAGGGAGAGGGGAAGGGTCACGGCGAACCACCGGCGGAGATTCACGAAACGTCCTTTAGAAATCGGGGTGAGTCAGAATCGCGCGCACCAGATCGTCGAACAGTTTCGACTCGGGCGTCACTTTGCCCTGCGCATCGGTGTGCACGTTCCACGAACACAGTTCGTTCAGCGCGGTCGCCTCTTCGTACGTCAAATGGAGAACGTAGCCCGCGCTGTTGGCGGCGGCCCGCTCCAACACCGCCTTGAGGACGTCGGGCAGGTGTTTGGCGTTTTTCACCGCGTCGAATTGCGCGCGGGTGATGGGTAAGTCCATGACTCCCTTGCTTTCGCCGGTCGGACACGGAATCTTCTCCCTTCCCTTTTCACACGCAACCCGATGCCCCGAACCGCAGTCCTGGCGACCGGCTTTCACGTCCCCCCCAAGATCGTCACCAATGACGACTTGGCCAAGCTGATGGAGACGTCGGATGAGTGGATCGTGCAGCGCTCGGGCATCAAACAACGGCATTGGGTGTCGCCCGGCGAGACCGGCGCCACGCTGGCGCGGGACGCCACCAAGAAGGCGCTCGCCAAGGCCGGTCTCGACGCCAAGGAGATCGACTGCATCATCTACTGCACCTGCACACCCGATCATTTCGAGCCCGGCAACGGTGTGTTCCTGCAGCGTGAGCTCGGCCTCAGCGACATCCCGGCGATGGACGTCCGCACGCAGTGCTCGGGGTTCATCTACGGCCTGTCGGTCGCCGACGCCTGGATCCGCATGGGCCAGCACAAGCGCATTCTGCTGGTGGGCGCCGAGATCCATTCGCGCGGCCTCGACAAGACCACCCGCGGCCGCGACACCGCCGTGCTGTTCGGCGACGGCGCGGGCGTCGTGATCCTCGGACCCACCGACGACCCCAAGCGCGGCGTCTTATCCACCCACGTCTTTGCGGACGGCCGTCATGCCGAGAAGTTGTGGGTGGACGGTCCCGGCCTGGCGCACGACCCGTTCGTGAGCCACGAGCTGCTGGATCAGGGATACCACCTGCCGCACATGGAAGGGCGCGACGTCTTCAAGTTCGCGTCGGTGAAGATGCCCGAGTCGGTGCAGCTGGCGCTGCAGACCAATCGTCTCACCACCGCCGACATCAAGCTGCTCGTGCCCCATCAGGCCAACCTGCGAATCATCGAGATGGTGCAGAAAGGGCTCGGGCTGCGCGACGATCAGGTGTTCGCGAATATCCAGCAGTACGGCAACACGACCGCCGCCTCGATCCCCATCGCGCTGGACGAGGCCCTGGACCAGCACCGGCTCGGCCGCGGCGATCTGCTCGTGCTCACCGCGTTCGGCTCCGGTTTCACCTGGGGCAGCGCGGCGATTCGCTGGTAATACCCTCCCGATGAGCGGCGTCCAACTGTCGTACTTGCTGTCCGGTTTGAAGGACCTCGCCATCGGGCTGGCATTCCTCTACCTGTGGTGGCGCGTCCTGCCGCGGCAATACGTGCTGCTGTTCGCCATCGCCCGTTTGCTCGGCGCCCCCGAGGCGGGCGTCCGTCTGCTCCCCGGCGCGGAGGCAACGGCGCTGCTCGCCGCCACGCTGAGCGCGCTGGGCGCCGTCACGCAGTTCGGCGGCTTGCTCGATCTGCTCGATCGCAAGCCGCGTCGCGGTCCCCTCGCCGCGCTCGCCGTCGCGTTGATCGGATGGGCCGTCCTGGGTCCCGCCGTCACGTCACAATTCCCCTGGAGCGACCTGCCCGAAGCCGTGATCCGCGGTGCCTTTCTGATCTGGGTCGGCTGGCTACTGATCCGCGGCCCGGGTCTGCCGGGACGCCATCCGCTCGGCTGGCTGCTGCTGGCGAGCGGGGCGCACTTCTTCGATTACCTCGTGCTGGGCAACAAGGCGTGGGGACTGACGCTCGGGCTCGCAGTCGCGCAGTTCCTCGCCATCGCGACGTCGGCGTTCCTTTTCATCATTCTCCTCGATGAGGCCCGCCGCGTGGCACAGCGCGCCGGCGCCGCGCTGAGCAAGTCGGAGGAGAAATTCGCGATCGCCTTCCGCTCGAGCCCGCTCCCCAGCTTGATCACGCGCCTGGACGACGGCCTGATGATCGACGTCAACGACGCTTTTTGCACCGCCACCGGGTATGCGCGCGAAGACGTGATCGGGCAGAGCACCAAAGATGTCATCTGGCCCGAGCCGGAGCGCCGCGCCAGGATGGTGGCCCAACTCCGGGCCGACGGCCGCGTCAAGAATCTCGAGCTGAAGATGCGCACCAAGACCGGCGCACCGTTGGACGTGCTGGCGTCGCTCGAGGTGATCGAGCTCGACGGCGTGCCGCACACCCTGGGGGCGGTCATCGACGTCACCCAGCAGAACCTGGCGCTGGACGCGCTGCGCGACAGCGAGGAGCGCTTCCGCCGGCTGGTGCAGGACTTGAACGTCGGGGTGGCCGTGGTGGACGGCTCGGGACGCGTGCTGCTGTGCAACCGCGCCGGTCGTGACATGCTTGGCGTCACCGAGGCCCAGGTCCTGTCGGAGGGGTTCTGGCAGCGCGAGCTCGTGCCACTGCGCGAAGACGGGACGCCCTACGCGGAGGACGAGCGGCCGATTCGCGTCGCGGTGCGCACCGGGCTCGCGGTCCACAATCAGGTGCTGGCCTACCACCGCTTCGCCACTGGCGAGCGCGCGTGGGCGCTGTTCAACGCCGACCCCCAGCTGGACGCCGAGGGCCGGGTCCGCAACGTGATCGTCACCTTCTCCGACATCACCGAGCGTCGTAAAGCCGAGGACGAGCAACGGCGGCTCCAGGATGCGGTGATGGCGAGCGCGGTGGACTGGACTCTCACGTTCGATGCGGTCGAATCGCCCATTCTGATTCTCGACGGCGACGGCCGGGTGCGCCGTCTCAACGCCGCCGCACGCGCGCTGGCGGGCCTCGACACCTACCAGCAGGGCATCGGCCGGCCCATCAGCTCGCTGGGCGCGGGGGAGCCGTGGCGCGCCATGGCCGCGCTCGCGGCGGATGTGCACCGCTCGGGCGTTCCCGGAACGCGACAGGTTCTCGAAGAAGCAGCGCACCGCTCTTGGTACCTCACGGCGGGCCCGTTCACGGTCTCGGGTGAGCAGGATCGCATCATCGCGATCGCGCGCGACGTCACCGATCTCGTGCACCTCGAGGACTCGCTGCGGCGCACCGAGACGATGTCCGCGCTGGGTTCGCTCGTCGCCGGCGTGGCCCACGAGGTTCGCAATCCCCTCTTCGCCATCTCCGCGACGGTCGATGCCTTCGAGGCGCGCTTCGGCGCCCAGGAGGGCTACGCGCGCTACACCAGCACCCTGCGGCAGGAGGTGACCCGCCTCAGCGGCCTGATGCACGACCTGCTGGACTACGGCAAGCCGCCCACGCTCGATCTCGCGCTGACCGCCCTCGGCCCGGTGGTGGCGCGCGCGGTGGCCACCTGCGCCGACCTCGCCGCGGCGGGCGGCGTGACCGTGGCGAGCGACGTGCCCGACACACTGCCCCCGGCCCGCCTCGACGCGAGCCGGATGCAGCAGGTGTTCCACAACCTGATCGCGAACGCCCTACAGCATTCGCCCAAGGGCGGCACCGTCAGCGTCTCTGCGGTGGCGGTCAGCGGCGAGACGGGCCCCTGCGTGGAGGTGCGGATCGAAGATCAAGGCCCGGGGTTCCGGGACGCCGATCTTCCCCACATCTTCGAGCCGTTCTTCACGCGGCGGCGCGGCGGCACGGGGCTGGGGTTGTCGATCGTGCAACGCATTGTCGAGCAGCACAACGGCGCAGTCGTCGCCCGCAACCGGCCCGAGGGCGGCGCCTGCACGGCGGTCCGCCTGGCGGTGGCCGGCGACCGTGCCCAGGAGGCCCCGGAGACCGCCCGTGCCCAAGCCTAAGATCCTGATCGTAGACGACGAGGAGCGGATCCGCTTCGCCGTCCGCGATTTCTTCGAGCTGCAGGACTACGACGTCGTCGAAGCCGAGACGTGCACCGCGGCCGAAGCGGTGTTCAAGGACGCCCATCCCGACGCGGTGGTGCTCGACTACGGATTGCCCGATGGCAACGCGCTCGACTTGCTGCCGCGCCTCAAGGCGATCGATCCGGACCTCCCGGTGGTGATTCTCACCGGGGAGGGCACGATCGACCTCGCCGTGCGCGCCATCAAAGAGGGCGCCGACCACTTCCTCGTGAAGCCAGTCGAGCTCCCCGCCCTGCTGGTGCTGTTGCAGCGGCTGGTGGAGCGCGAGCGCGCCCACCGCCGTGACCTGGCCGACGAGGCGCGCCGTGGGCGCGGGGCGATCGATCCATTCGCCAGCGATAGCGCCACGATGCGCCGCCTGGCCGACCAGGCGCTGAAGATGGCGGAGGCGGAAAGTCCGGTCTTGATCCTCGGCGAGACGGGCGCCGGCAAGGGCGTGATCGCACGCTGGATGCACCAGCATTCGCCGCGCGCCAAGGAGGCATTCGTCGACCTGAACTGCGCCGGCCTGTCGCGCGAACTGCTCGAGTCCGAGCTGTTCGGGCACGCGAAGGGCGCGTTCACCGGCGCCGCGACCACCAAGCTCGGCCTGCTCGAAGTCGCCCACCGCGGCACGGTATTCCTGGACGAAATCGGGGACGTCGATCCGCTGGTGCAGCCCAAGCTGCTGACCGTGCTCGAAGACAAGCGCTTCCGCCGCCTGGGCGACGTGCGCGACCGCACCATCGACCTGCGGCTCGTGGCGGCGACCTCGCACGACCTCGCCCGCCTCGCGCAGGAGCAGCGGTTCCGCAGCGATCTCTATTTCCGCATCAGCACGCTGGTGCTGCGCGTGCCGCCGCTGCGCGAACGGCGTGAAGACATCCCGGACCTCGCCAAGGACCTGCTCGAGCGCCTGGCGCTGGACCGCGGGCGCCGCTCCGCCGCGCTCAGTCCGGCCGCGATCACCACCCTGCAGGGCTATCCCTGGCCGGGCAACGTCCGCGAGCTGCGCAACGTGCTGGAGCGGGCCGTCCTGCTGACGTCCGGCAGCGTGGTGGGACCGAGCGACCTGCACTTCGACGCGCTCGCGGTCGCCGGCGCGGCCGCCGCCGCGGGCGGCGCCGACGACGCTGCCCTCACCCTGGCCGAGCTGGAGCGGCGCCACATCGAGCGCGTGCTGCGCGATACCGGCGGCCGCGTGGCCGACGCGGCAGCGCGCCTCGACATCCCCCGCAGCACGCTGTACCAGAAGATCAAAGCCCTGGGCATCGAGGTTTCCAAGAGCTAGACGCCGCCGTCCGGAATCCAGACTCCACCACCTCCGTTTTCACCCGCCTCACTCACAACTCCAGCGTTTCCAACGTGCTGCGCGCATGCCATAGCGCGGCACGTCGCTTGCGTTTGTCATCGGTGTCAGCGCCTGAACGCCAACAGTTTTTCGAGGAGATGTAGTGGCTCATATCCTGGTTGTCGACGACGAAGAATCAATCCTGTTCGCGGTGGAGCAGTATCTCACCGCGATCGGCTGCACGGTGGATTGCGCCCGCGAGTTGGAAGAGGCGCAAGCCCTGCTGAGCAACATTCATTATCAGTTGGTGCTCGCCGACCTGCGGCTGAGCGGCATTCACAGCACCGAAGGTCTGGATCTCGTGACCACGGTGCGCGAGTGCTGCCCCCGTACGCGGGTGGTGGTGGTCACGGCGTACGGCACCCAAGACATCGAAGACGAGGCCCTGCGCCGCGGCGCGGATGCGTTCCTGCACAAGTCCACGCCGCTGCCGGAGCTCGCCCGCGTTGTGCGGGAGATGCTGGGGTGCGCCGCGTGACGCTGTTGCTCGATCGTATCCTCGCCGCGGACGGCCTCTCAGTCGTCTTTCAGCCCGTGGTGGAGCTCGCCAATGGGGCGATGCGCCTGCACGGGCTCGAATGCCTCACCCGCGGCCCCAAGCAGTCCAACGCCGAGCGCGCGGACGTGCTGTTCGAGTACGTGCGGCGCAAACACGTGGAGCCGGTCGTCGATCGCGCCTGCATCATGGTGGCGCTGCGCGAAGCGGCGCGTCTGCCGGGCTCGCCGGCACTGTCGCTGAACGTGCACGCCTCCACGCTGGGCCGCGACCGGGAGTTCCCCGCGTTCCTCGGCACCATCGCCGATCGCCATGGCATCCATCCCACGCGTCTCACCATCGAGATCGTGGAGCACACGCAGCATTGGGACGGCGTGACGTTCGAGCACGCCCTCAAAGCGCTGCGCGGCTTGGGCGCGCGCATCGCGCTCGACGACGTGGGGCTGGGACACTCCAACTATCGGATGATCCTGGATACCAAGCCCGAGTACCTGAAGATCGATCGCTACTTCGTGCACGGCGCCCATACGGACGGGCACCGCCGCGCCGTCCTCGATTCCATCGCGCAGCTGGGCTGGAAGCTCGGCGCCCGTTCGGTGGGCGAGGGCGTGGAAGACGTTGCCGACCTCGAGTCATTGCGCGACTTCGGCATCGAGCTGGCGCAGGGCAACCTGCTGGCGCCGCCGTTGACGGCCGACCAGCTCATGGCGAGTGGCTGGCTGACCCGGACGGGCATGACGCCCATCGCGTTCAGTCGGTCGCAGAGCGCCGCCTGACCATTCACCACCAAGGATCTACGATGACGCACAAGCGCATTCTGCTGGCCGACGACTCGGTGACCGCCCTGACCATGCATCGCATGATCCTGGCGGGTGCCGGCTACGAGCTGCTGACCGCCCAGGACGGGCAGGAGGCGATCGAAGTCGCGACGGCGCAGCAACCGGACCTGATCCTCATGGACGTCGTCATGCCGCGGAAAACCGGCTTCGAAGCCGTGCGCGCGTTGCGCCGGCAGGACGGCACCAAGACGATTCCCGTGATCATGGTCACCACCCGCGCCGAAGCGAAGATCATCGAGATCTGCTTCCAATGCGGGTGCAACGACTACATCAACAAACCGGTCGACGGAGCGGTGCTGCTCGCCAAAGTGCGCAGCATCCTGGGCAACTGACGTGGAAGGCAGCCTGAGACTCGAGAGCGCGGAAACGCGCATCGAGCGCCTGGAAGCCCAGGTCGACCTGTGGCGGGCCGAACATGAGCGCCAGGCCGAGCGCGAGCAGGTGTTGCGCGCCGAACTGGCCCAAGCCGCAAGCGACAGCCGCCGTCTGGCGGAGCGCCACGCGGCCGCGGAGCAGCGGGTCGGGCACCTGGCGCAACTCCAGGCCGCGACGCGGCAGCTGCATGAGGCGCGCCTGCCGGCCGATGTGCTGACGGTGATCAAGGAGATCGTCGCCAACCTGGTCGGCTCGGAGGAAATGGCCATCTACGGCCTGCGCGCCGATGGCAGCGTGCAGCCGCTCGACGGCATCGGCGACACCGCGGGCAGCGACTTCGCCGACGCGCTGGTCTCCATCCCAATGATGGTGGAAGGCCGCGCGATGGGCGTGATCGTGATCTTCCGGCTGCTGCCGCAGAAGGCCGGGCTGGAGCCGATCGACCACGAGCTGTTCGCCCTGTTGTCCGCGCACGCGGGCGTCGCGCTGTACAACGCCGAGTTGCGGGTATGACCCGCGCCGTGCTGTTCGGTCTCGGCGACCTCGCGGAGCGTATGGAGGGCCTCGTCGGCGCGGAGCCGGCGATCGATGGCGTCCCGTCGCCGGTCGATACGGCCATGGCGTACGTGCACGTGGGGCAGCTGTTCGCCTCCGCGGAGCCGCGCGTGGTCACGACCATTCTCGGCTCGTGCGTTTCGGTGTGCCTGTGGGATCCGCAGGCGGGCGTGGGCGGGTTGAACCACTTCCTGCTGCCCCAAGCCGTGGAAAACGGCATTTCGTCGGCGCGCTTCGGCAACGTGGCGATCCGCCACTTGCTCGAGGAGATCGCCGGACTGGGCGGGCAGGCCGCCCGCCTCAAAGCCAAGGTCTTCGGCGGCGCCAGCGTGATCGACGCATTTCAGTCGCCGCAGAACACGTTGGGCATGCAGAACGTCGCCCTCGCGCGCAGCGTCCTCAAGGACGCGGGGATCCCGGTCGTCGCCGAGGACGTGGGCGGCGCGCAGGGACGCAAGCTCGTATTTCAGACGCGCGACGGCAGCGCGTGGGTGCGGAAGATCTGACCGTGCACCTCACCGATAAGGACCGCGAGCTGCTGCTCCAGACGTTCTTCGCGGAGGCCGCCGAGCACCTGCGCGCCCTCGAAGAGGGCCTGGTGGCGCTGGAGGCGAATCCCGCGGACGCCGAGCTGTTGCACGGCATTTTCCGCATGGCGCACAGTCTCAAGGGCGACGCGTCGATGGTGGGATTCCCCCGCATCGCCGAAGTGGCGCACGCCCTGGAAGACTTGCTGGAGCGGCTGCGCGAGCAGGAGCTCGCTGTCACCGCGGAGCGGATCTCGTTGTTGCTCGAGGCTGTGGACGCGCTGCGGGCCCTGCTGGGCGGTGCCGCGTCCGGCGCCGAAGTCTTTACGCCGGCCCACGCCGCGGTGCGCGACGCGCTCAGCGCCGCCGCCCACGAGGCCTCCACCATCGTTCCGGGCGGAGACAGAAAAAGAGAGACGGGATCAGGGGGTGAGGTTCCGGACGGCGAGGCGCGGACATTGCGCGTGGACGTCGCCAAGCTCGACCGCATGCTCAACCTCACAGGCGAGATCGCCATCGCCCGCGGGCGCGTGGCGCAGCAGCTGGCGGCGCTGCCGCCGCAGGTCGGCGGCCCGATTCTCGAGGCGCACCGCGAGGCGGACCGCCTCCAGCTCGAGCTGCAGGAGCAGGTGATGAAAGCGCGCATGGTGCCGGTGGGGCCGTTCTTCCGGCAATACGGCCGCGTGGTGCGCGATCTCGCGCATGCGCACGGCAAGTCCGTGCGCCTGGTGATCGAGGGCGACGACGTCGAGGTCGATACCCGCGTCGTGCAGCGCCTGCGCGATCCCCTGACCCACATGATCCGCAACACGATCGACCACGGCATCGAGTCGCCCGAGCTGCGCGCCGCCCTGGGTAAGGCCCCCGAGGGCTGCCTGACGCTGCGCGCCGCGCACGAAGGCGGGCTCATCGTGATCGAGGTCAAGGACGACGGCGCCGGCTTCAACCGCGAGCGCATCGCCGAGCGCGCCCGCACGACGGGCGTCGCTCCTGCACCGGAACAGCTGCCGGACGCGGAGCTGCTGGCGCTCGTGTTCGCGCCGGGGTTCTCCACGGCCGAGAGCGTCACCGATCTGTCGGGACGCGGCGTCGGCATGGACGTGGTGCGCAAGAACGTCGAGGCCCTGCGCGGCACGATCGACATCGCGAGCGTCGCCGGTGAAGGCGCGACGCTCACCGTCCGCCTGCCGCTCACGCTCGCCATCATCGACGGCTTCGGCGTGGGCGTGGGCGACGAGACGTACATCCTGCCGCTCGACACCGTGCTGGAATGTCTCGCGCTGCCGCACGACGACCGCCAGGATGGCGCCGCCGGCGGCGTGATCAACCTGCGCGGCCAGCCGCTGCCGTACCTGCGCCTGCGCCACCGTTTTCAAGTTCCAGGAGCGACCCCCGTGCGCGAGCACGTGGTGGTCGTGCAACATGCCGGCGGGCGCGCCGGAATCGCAGTGGACGCGCTTTACGGCGAAAGCCAGGCCGTGATCAAGTCACTCGGCACCGTGCTCGACCGCCTGTCCGGCGTCTCGGGCTCCACGATTCTCGGCGACGGACGAGTCGCCCTCATTCTCGATACACCCGCACTCCTGCGGGAAGCCATCAACCAGGAAGGATGAACACCATGTTGCAGAACATGTCCATCGGTAAGCGCCTCGGGCTGGGCTTCGGCCTGCTCTTGGCCCTTGTGGCACTCGTGGCGGGCTCCGGCTACCGGGCCACGCGCCTCGCGTCGCGTCTCGCGATGCAGGTGCTGACGGTGGAGTCGCCGCTCGTCGAACACTCGCAGCGCGCCAAGGGCAACACCCTCGGCATGCGGCGGTTCGAGAAGGACGTCTTCTTGAACATCGCCAGCCCCGAGAAGGTGGCCGACTACCTCACCAAGTGGCGCGACCAGCACGATCGCCTCATGGGCGAGCTGGCCACGCTCGACGGTCTCGAGACTTCAGATTCCGGCAAAGCGGAGATCCGCTCGATGCGCGCCGACTTCACGACCTACGACCAGGGCTTCAACCAGGTCTACGGCCTGATCGCGCAGGGCAAGATCACCACGCCGGACGCCGCCAACGCGGCGATCGGCCAGTACAAGGATGAGATCCACCGCCTCGAGGGCACGGCGGACGATTACGCCACGGCCCATTCCCACGCGATGCTGGCCGCGGCGCCCGTGGTGGCGTCGCGCATCAACAGCGCCGTCGTGCTGGCCATGATCGCGCTGATCATCGCGCTGATCGTCGGCGTGGCACTGAGCCTCATCATCGGCCGCTCGATCACGACGCCGTTGCTGCGCGCCGTGCGCGCCGCCAATCGCGTCGCCGAAGGCGACGTCGACGTCCAGCTCGGCTCCGCCTCGCGCGACGAGATGGGCCAGCTGCTCGACGCCATGAGCCGCATGATCATCGCGACCAAAGAGAAGGTCGACGCCGCCGTGCGCATCGCGCAGGGTGACCTGACAGGCACCGTGACGCCGCAGTCGGTGAAAGACGCGCTCGGCACGGCGCTGCAGAACATGATCGCCAAGCTGTCGCAGGTGATCGGCGAAGTCCGCTCGGGCGCCAACGCGCTCGGCTCCGCGGCCTCGCAGGTGTCGTCCACGTCGCAGACGCTGTCGCAGGGCACGAGCGAACAGGCCGCCGCCGTCGAAGAAACGACGTCCAGCCTGGAGCAGATGAGCGCTTCGATCGCCAAGAACGCGGATAACAGCCGCGCGCTGGAGCAGACCGCCGTGAAGGGCGCCAAGGACGGCCAGGAGAGCGGTGCGGCCGTGATGGAGACCGTGACGGCCATGCGGGCGATCGCCGAGAAGATCTCGATCATCGAAGAGATCGCTTACCAGACGAACCTGCTGGCGCTGAACGCCGCGATCGAAGCGGCGCGCGCCGGCGACCACGGCAAGGGCTTCGCCGTCGTCGCGACCGAAGTCCGCAAGCTGGCGGAACGCAGCCAGGCGGCAGCCAAGGAAATCGGCGGCCTCGCGAGTTCCAGCGTGAAGGTGGCGGAGCGTTCGGGCCAGCTGCTGGCCGAGCTCGTCCCCGCCATCAGCCGCTCGGCCGACATGGTGCAGGAAGTGGCCGCGGCGTCGTCGGAGCAGGCGGCGGGCGTGTCGCAGATCAACCGCGCGCTGTCGGGCGTGGATCAGGTCACGCAGCGCAACGCGTCGGCCGCGGAAGAGCTCGCCTCGACGGCCGAAGAAATGGCCAGCCAGGCGGAAAGCCTGCAGCAGCTGATGGCGTTCTTCCGCGTGACGGGCATCGCGGACGCGCCGGCGAAGGTGCCGGCGCCCCGGCCCGCGCCGGCTCCGGCCGCGCAGCATCGCCCGGCGCCGGCGTCGCACGGTACGAAAGCCAAGCCCCGCGAGCCCGAGCCGGTCGCGGCGCATGACGATCACGGTTTCACCCGCTTCTAGAAAGGATCCGAGCCATGACCGCCGTACAGACGGCAGCGGGTCAGGTGCAGTACCTGACCTTCCAGCTCGCGGGGGAAGAGTTCGCCTTCGGCATCCTGCGGGTGAAAGAGATTCTCGAGTACGACACGATCACGCGCGTGCCCAACGCACCGGCGACGGTGCGCGGGGTCATCAATCTGCGGGGCAGCGTCGTTCCGGTGGTGGACCTGGGGCTGCTGTTCGGCCTCCCGGCCACGGCCGTGACCAAGCGCTCCTGCATCGTGATCGTCGAAGCGCGCGTGGACGAGCAGGACCTGGTCATGGGCGTGCTGGCCGACGCCGTGAGCCAGGTGATGGACCTCGGCCCGGACGCCATCGAGCCGCCGCCCGCATTCGGCAGTCGCGTGCGCGTGGATTACCTCACGGGCATGGGCAAGCTCGACGCCCGGAAGTTCGTCTTGATTCTCGACATCGACCGGCTGCTGGGAGACATCCATCTCCCGGCGCCGGACGCGGCGCCGTCGGTCGACGCCGTTGCCACCGTTTCTCCAGCGGAGTGAACATGCGCACCCTATTCGCCGTGCTCGCGCGCGTCGCGCTGATCGGGCTGTCTTTGCCCGCCGCGGCGCAGCAGCCGGGCAATCAGCCCAAAGAATTCAAGATCATCGTCAACGCCGACAACCCCGTGGGCATCCTCACGCCCGACGATGTGTCGCGTCTGTTCCTGCGCAAGACGGCGACGTGGTACAACGGGGAGGCGGTGCTGCCGGTGGATCAAAACCAGCATGCGGCCGCGCGCGCCGCGTTCCTGCGCGAGATCCATCAGAAGAACGAGCAGGCGCTCGACGCCTTTTGGCGCCAGCAGGTGTTCACCGGCAAAGCGGTGCCGCCGCTGGTGCTGGGCTCGGACGCGGAAGTGATCGACTTCGTGCGTCGCAATCCGACCGCCGTCGGCTACGTCTCCGCCGACGCGGCGCTCGGTCCCGAAGTCAAAGTCGTCATCATCAACCGCTAGACGCGCGAGATCGGGAGAGTACGTCATGCTGTCGAACTGGAAGTTCGCCCACCGCATCTGGCTGCTGCCGGCCCTCGCGGCGGCAGCGCTGGGTCTGGTGCTGGCGTTGGGCGCAGCGCTGGGCGGCCGCAACGTCCGCACGCTGACGCAGATCGAGCGGGGCTACTACCCCGCGGTCGAGCTGCGTCACGCGCTGCAAGCGGACCTGGTCGCGCTGCAACGCACGCTGCAGGACGCGGTCGCGGCGAGCGACGGCGACGCCTTGAGCGGCGCCGACACCCTGGCGAGCACGTTCCGCGGACGGCTCGCGGGCGCGCGGGCCAATCCGGTGCTGCAGCGCGGCGAGCTGGAAGGGTTGCAGTCCCAGTTCGATGCCTACTACCAGATGGCGCGCGGCACCACCGCACGCCTCGTCGCGGGTGACACCGCGGCGGATCTCGCCAGTGCGCTGGAGCAGCTGCGCGCGGGCTACGCGGGACTGGACGCCCGGCTCGACTCCGCGGTGTCGCGCGATCAAGCGAACGCCGCGGCGGCGTTCGCCGGCGCGCGCGAGCGCTCCGCGCAGGCGGTGCGTTGGACGGCCGTGGTCACAGTGTTCGCGTTGGCGCTGCTGGCGGTGTTCTCTGTCCTGATCGCCCGCGGGCTCGTGCGACCGCTGGCGCGCGCCGTCGCGGTGGCCGAGCGTCTGGCGGAGGGCGATACGTCGCTCGCCGTCACCGCCACCTCGCAGGACGAAGTCGGCCAGCTGCTGAGCTCGCTCGGCAGCGTGGTTCGGTCCACGGAAGCGATGGCGAACGCCGCGGCGCGCGTCGCCGCGGGCGACCTCACCGTCGCCGTGCAGCCCCGCTCCTCGCGCGACACGCTCGGCAACGCTCTGGCACAGATGCTCGAGCGGCTGTCGCACGTGATCGGCGAGGTCAAGTCCGGCGCCGGCGCACTGACGGCGGCGTCGGTGCAGATCTCCGCCACGTCGCAAGCGCTGTCGCAGGGCACGAGTGAGCAGGCGGCCGCGGTCGAAGAGACCACGTCCAGCCTGGAACAGATGAGCGTGTCGATCACCCGCAACGCGGCCAATAGCCGCGAAACCGAACAAACCGCGGTGCGCGGCGCGCGGGACGCCGAGGGCAGCGCCACCGCCGTGCGCGACACCGTCGACGCGATGCGCGTGATCGCCGAGCAGATTTCGATTGTCGAAGAGATCGCGTATCAGACCAACCTGCTGGCGCTCAACGCCGCGATCGAAGCGGCGCGCGCCGGGGAGCACGGCAAGGGCTTCGCCGTGGTCGCCACCGAAGTTCGTAAACTCGCCGAGCGCAGCCAGACGGCTGCGCGGCAGATCGGCGGCGTGACGTCGTCGAGCGTGCAGGTGGCCGAACGGTCGGGCACCCTGCTCACCCAGCTGGTGCCGGCGATTCGCCGCACGGCCGACCTGGTGCAGGAAGTGGCCGCCGCGTCGAGCGAGCAAGCCGCGGGTGTATCGCAGATCAACCGCGCGCTGGCGAGCGTGGACGAAGTCACACAGCGGGCTGCGAGCGCCGCCGAAGAGCTGGCGTCGACCGCCGAAGAGATGGCCGGCCAGGCCGCGAGTCTCGAGCGGGTGATCGGCTTCTTCCATCTGGCCAACCTCGACAGCCGGGCGCTGACGCGCCCGGTCCTCGTCGCCGCGGACTGACGCGTGACCAGCGCGCCCGCTGCGATCACCTGGAACGCCGGTCACGCAATCCGGCCGCTCACGCCGCGCGAGTTCGCGCTGTTTCAGGGGTTGATTCACCGCGAAGCGGGGATTCACCTCTCCGAGGCGAAGCAGGCGCTGCTCGTGGGCCGGCTGTCGCGCCGCCTGCGCGAGCTCGGGATCTCGAGCTTCGGCGCGTACTACGCGTACGCCACCGATCCCCGCAACGCGACCGAGCAGGTCGAGCTGATCAACCGCATCTGCACCCACGAGACGCACTTCTTCCGGGAGCCGCGGCAGTTCGAGTTTCTCGAGCAGACGGTGATTCCGGGGTGGCAGGCCGACGCGCAGGCGGGCCGCCGCGCCAAGCGCGTGCGCGTGTGGAGCGCAGGCTGCTCCTCCGGTGAGGAGCCCTATTCGCTCGCCATGAGCCTGCTCTCCCACTGCCCGCCCGATGCCGGCTGGGACGTCGAGATCCTCGCCACCGACATCTCGACTCACGTACTGCAACGGGCGCGGGCCGCCACCTGGCCGATCGCCAAGGCCGACGAGGTTCCGAGTGCGTACCTGAAGCGCTTCATGCTGCGGGGCCGCGGCGAGCACCAGGGGCAGATGAAGGCGGGGCCCGAGATCCGCTCGATCGTGAAGTTCCAGCAGGTGAACTTGAACGCCGAGCGTGTGCCGGTCGCGGGGCCGTTCGACTTGATCCTCTGCCGCAACGTGCTGATCTACTTCGACGCCCCGGGCCGCGAACGTATCGCGCGGCGCTTGCTGTCGTTGCTCACGCCCGAGGGCCTCTTGTTCCTAGGCCACGCCGAGAGCCTCAACGGCTTGAGCGACCGGCCGCGCAACGTGATCCCCACGGTCTATACGCGGGGACCGGCGTGAGCCCGCGCACGCTCAGCGTGCTCGTGGTGGACGACTCCGCCGTGGTGCGTCAGGCCGCCACGGCGATTCTATCTCAGGATCCCGGCATCGTCGTCACCGTCGCCGCCGATCCCTACATCGCGCTCGACAAGATGGGCCGCTCGCGGCCCGACGTAATCCTGCTCGATCTCGAGATGCCGCGCATGGACGGCTTGACCTTCCTGCGCCGGATCATGGCCGAGGACCCGATTCCGGTCGTGGTGTGCTCGGGCCTGGCCGCGCGCGGCACGGAGGCCGCGATGCGAGCGCTGGAAGAAGGCGCCGTCGAGGTGATCGCCAAGCCGCAGCTCGGCGTGCGGGACTTCCTGCACGAATCAGCCGACGCGCTGATCGACACGCTGCGCGGCGCCGCCGAGGCGCGCGTGCGCCGCCGCGCGCCGGTGACGCCGCCCGCGCCGCGGCACAGCGTCGACGTGGTGTTGCCGCGCCGCGCGGCCGTGCCGCATCCGCCGGCCGACGTGGTCGTCGCCATCGGCGCATCCACCGGCGGCACGGAAGCGTTGCGGGTGGTGCTCGAAGCCCTGCCCGAAAACGCCCCCGGCATCTTGATCGTGCAGCACATGCCGGAGCGTTTCACGGCGGCATTCGCCGAGCGCTTGGATCGCAGCTGCCGCATCGAGGTGAAGGAAGCCGCGGCGGGCGATCGCGTGCTGCGCGGCCGAGCGCTGATCGCGCCGGGTAACCGGCACATGATCCTGCGACGCCAGGGATTGGATTACGTGGTCGACGTCACCGATGGTCCGGCGGTCAACCGCCACCGGCCCAGCGTGGATGTGCTGTTTCGCTCGGTGGCGCAGGCGGCGGGTGGTCATGCGCTGGGCGTGCTGCTCACGGGGATGGGAGACGACGGCGCGGCGGGCTTACTGGAGATGCGCCACGCCGGCGCCGACACCATCGCGCAGGACGAGCGCAGCTGCGTCGTGTTCGGGATGCCCAAAGAGGCGATCGCGCGCGGGGCCGCCGCGCGGGTCTTGCCGCTGTCGAGCATCGCCGCGGCTATGCGCCCGGCCTGACCTCGTGGAATTGCTGCTCCTCGGTCGAGCCCGTCATCGCGAGGGTGGACGACCGCCCGCCCGTCACCACCTGCGTAATCTCGTCGAAGTAGCCCACGCCCACGAAGTCCTGGTGCTTCACCGCCTCGTAGCCCGCCTGCTCGGCCCCGAACTCGCGCTCCTGTAACTCGGCGTAGGCCGCCATGCCCCGCTCGCGGAACGCGCTGGCGAGCGTGAACATCGCGTGGTTGAGCGAGTGGAACGCGCTGAGCGTGACGAACTGAAATTTGTAGCCCAGCGCGCCCAGGTCCGCGTTGAACCGCGCGATCTCCGCTTCGCTCAGATGTTTCCGCCAGTTGAACGAGGGTGAGCAGTTGTACGCCAGGAGTTTGCCCGGGTACTTGGCGTGAATGGCCGCGGCGAACCGGGTGGCTTCCTCGATGTTGGGTGTCGCCGTCTCGAACCACAGCAGATCGGCATACGGCGCATACGCCAGAGCCCGCGCGATGGCGCTCTCGATCCCGTCGCTGATCCGGAAGAACCCCTCCGTGGTGCGGCCGCCCGTCAGGAAGCGGCGGTCGTACTCGTCGCAATCGCTCGTGAGCAGCGTCGCGCTGTTCGCGTCGGTGCGCGCGATCAACAGGGTATCGACTCCGCAGACGTCGGCGGCAAGCCGCGCCGCCGTGAGCTTGGCCACGAATTCGCTCGTCGGCACGAGCACCTTGCCGCCCAGATGGCCGCATTTCTTCACCGACGAGAGCTGGTCCTCGAAGTGCACCCCCGCGGCGCCGGCCGCGATCATGCCTTTCATCAGCTCGAACGCGTGCAGCGGTCCGCCGAAGCCCGCTTCGGCGTCGGCGACGAGCGGCACGTACCAGTCGATGCCGGCCTCGCCTTTCATGTGATGGATTTCGTCGGCGCGCCGCAGCGCGTGTTGGAGGCGCCGGAGCAGCGCCGGCACCGAATCGCTCGGGTAGAGACTCTGGTCCGGGTACGTCTCTCCCGCTTCGTTCGCGTCGGCCGCGACCTGCCAGCCGCTCACATAGATCGCCTGCAGTCCCGCGCGCACCGCCTGGACCGCCTGGTTGCCCGTCACCGCCGAGAGCGCTGCGATATAGCCCTCGCCCGTCAACGCGTTCCACAACCGCCATGCGCCATAGCTCGCGAGGGTGTGCGAGATCGCCAACGAACCGCGCAGCCGCCAGACGTCGTCGGGCGTATAGGGGCGGGTCACGCCGCGCCAGCGGGCGTCGTCCGCCCAATGGCGCTCGAGTTGTGCGACGAAGCTGTGACGGTCAGTCGAGGTATTCATAGGCCACGCTCGTGAGGAATTCGGGAAACTGCTCTCCGGTGGTGATGTCGCGGAACAGCTGCGCGGCCAGCGGGATATGGCCGCTGTCAAAGCGCTCGTTGCCGAGCACGCCGCGCAGCCGTTCCAACTCGTCGGCGAGCGTCCGTTCGACCAGCGCGGGCGTCACCGTTCTGCCGTCGTCGAGACGCGCGCCGTGGTGCGCCCACTGCCACACCTGCGAGCGGCTGATCTCGGCCGTGGCCGCGTCTTCCATCAGGTGGTAGAGCGGCACGCAGCCGGTGCCGCCCAGCCACGCCGCGAGGTATTGCACGCCCACGTCGATGTTGGTCCGGAGCCCCGCGGCGGTGATCGCACCGTCCGGCAGGGCCAGCAGGTCCGCGACGCCGACGTCTGCGTCGAGCCGCTGCCGCGCGATTTGGTGGGAGGTGGCGAGACCGGCGTCGAACGCCCCTCGCGCGACCGCGACGAGACCCGGATGTGCTACCCAGGTGCCGTCGTGGCCAGCGTGCACCTCCCGTAACTTGTCTTGCCGCACCTTGGCCAGCGCCGCGGCGTTCGCGGCAGCGTCGTGCTTGATCGGGATCTGCGCCGCCATGCCGCCCATCGCGTGCACGCGGCGGTGGTGGCACGTGCGCACCAGGAGATCCACATACGACTTGAGGAAGTGACAATCCATGGTCACCAGCCCCCGGTCGGGCAGCACGAAGTCGGGCCGCTCGCGGAATTTCTTGATGGCGCTGAAGATGTAGTCCCAGCGGCCGCAGTTGAGGCCCGCCGAGTGCTCGCGCAGCTCGTAGACGATCTCATCCATCTCGAACGCGGCGAGGATCGTTTCGATCAGTACGGTCGCCCGGATCGTGCCGCGCGGAATGCCGAGCGCGTCCTGGGCCGCGTTGAACACGTCGTTCCACAGGCGCGCCTCGAGATGGTTCTCGAGCTTGGGGAGGTAGAAGTACGGCCCGCTGCCGCGCGCCAGCAATGCTTCCGCGTTATGGAAGAAGAACAACCCGAAGTCGAACAACGCCGCCGCCAACGGACGCCCGTCCACGCGCACCTGCTTCTCGTCCAGATGCCACCCCCGCGGGCGTACCATCAGGGTCGCGGTCCGGGGCGCGAGCGTGTAGCGCTTGCCGTCGGGGCTGGTGTAACTGATGTCGCCGCGCACCGCATCGCGCAGGTTGACCTGGCCGTCGAGCGTATTGCGCCAGGTGGGCGCGTGCGAATCCTCGAAGTCGGCCATGTAGACCTGCGCGCCCGAATTGAGCGCGTTGATGACCATCTTGCGGTCTACCGGCCCGGTGATCTCCACGCGGCGATCGGTGAGGTCGGCGGGGATGGATGGGCCCGTCCAGCGGCCCGCTCGGATGCCGCGGCGATCCGCCGGGAAATCGGGCAACCGGCCCATGTCGAGCTCGCGCTGCAGGATGGCCCGGGACTGGAGCAACTCCTGGCGGCGCGATTCGAAGGTGCGCGCCAGGTGCGTGAGGAAGGCGAGTGCCTGTGGGGTGAGGACGCTCGCGAATTCACCCTCTACGGGCGCGAGCAACTCGATTCCGGCCGCCGCAGGGGCGGCGGGGACGATCAGAGGACGGGCGGAGGCGGCAGTCATGGGACGTTCCTGCCTGATGCAGGAGGCAAGTCCCGTGCCCGGTGATGGCGCGGCCGGCCGTCGCGCCGCCGCTACGACGACATCAGACTTTCATCTCCTTGAGCTCCCGCGCGGCCGCTTCGCCTGCCGCGCTGCCGCGATAGCGCTCGGCGAACCGCGCCAATTCCACCATCAACCGGCCACGGTTACCGCAGTGCCGGTAGACATCGATCAAGCCGTTGGCCGCCATCATCTGCTGTCGCGGGTCCTGCGTGCGCCGGCGCACGTCGAGGTACTCGCGCTCCGCGCCGGCGTCGTCCTTGAGATGGCGTTCCAATAGGTCGGCCAGCCGCAGTCGCGCGTCGCTGTCCTCCGGCTCGACCGTGAGGTGATCGCGGAAGTACTCCGCCGCCTCGGCAAACTCGCCGCGCACGATCAGCACCTCCTGCCGTGGATAGGTGCGCGGCGGCGCGATGTCGCCGCCCGCCAGGACTACCCGGCCGAACCCCACCGCGGCCGCGTGCGTGCCGCGATAGATCAACGCGACCCCCGCCGCCGTGAGCGGGAAATTCGCGAGGATCAGCACCGGCAGCAGCCACCCCGGCAGGATCCCCTGGATCTGGCACAGCCAGACCCAGAGGGCGGTGAGAATAATGAAGCACGCCGGCCCGAACCACACGACGACGCGCAGCAGCTGCGCCCGGTCGCCCAGATCCGCCGTTCCGGGGCCGGACGGCGGCGGCGCGAGCGGCGGGCGCGGCAGTGGATCGATCACGGCGCGGGCGCACCCCACATCGTGCGGTAGACGATCGGCCCTTCGTTCAGCGCCCGGATTCCCGCTTCGATCTGCGCCCGGTCACCCACCACCACGATGGCGAGGTGGTCGGGATCGATGTAGCGCCGCGCCGCGCGCTGCACGTCGGCCACGGTGACGGCGCCCACGGCCGGAATGAAGTGGTCGTACCAATCGAGCGGCAGGCCGTAGACCAGCAGGTCGCGGAATCGCGCCGCGGCGCCGCCGCTCGTTTCGAACGCGCCCGGCAGCTGCAGCGCGATGTAGCTCTTGGCCTTGTCGAGCTCCGCCTGCGGCACGGCTTCGTCGCGAATGCGGCGCAGCTCTTTCATGAACTCGATCAGCGAGCTGTCGGTCTTGGCCGTGACCACCGACGCCGCCGCCACGAAGAACCCGGGCATGCGTCGCGCCGCGAACGCGCTCGACGCCCCGTAGGTGTAGCCGTGCGTCTCGCGCAGATTCTGGTTCAAGCGGCTGGTGAAAGCGCCGCCGAGGATCGTGTTCAACACCTGCAGCGTAGCGAAATCGGGCGTGCTGCGCGCCACGCCCGGCTCGCCGATACGGATCACCGACTGCGCGGCACCCGGCTTGTCGACCAAGTAGAAGGACCGGGCCGGCGGCGCCGGCGCCGCCGCTTGTGGGAACGCGGCCACCGTCCCGCGCGGCCACGCGCCGAAGCGCGCCGTGAAGAGACGCTTCGCCTCATCCAGCGTGATGTCGCCCACGATCAAGATGCGCGTCGTGTTGGGGCGGTAGGCCGCCTGATAAAAGGCGACGACCCTGTCGCGCGTCAGCTTCGGCGGCGTCGAGTCGTTGCCGGCGGCGGGGTGGCCGTAGGGGTGCCCGGCGCCCAGCACGATGGCCGGGAACGCGATGCCCGCCATGGCGACGGGCTGGTCGCGCTGCTGCAGGATGGTGTTGGCGAGCAGGCCGCGCTGCCGCGTGACCTCCGAGTCGGCGAACTGCGGCCGCAGCAGTACGTCGGCCAGCAGATCGAGCGCCGCGTCGAGATGGCGCTTGGGCACGTGCAGGCGCACGGTGACGACGTCGAAGTCGCTCGCGGCGTTGAGCTGCGCGCCGAGGTAGGCGATTTCGTCCGCCAACGCAAGTGTGCCGCGGGAGCCCGCGCCCTGCGTCAGCATGTTGGCCGTGAACCCCGCGAGTCCCGGCAGGTCGGCGGGATCGCGCGCCGTGCCGGCGTCGACCAGCGCCTGGATCTCCACCACCGGGACCTTATGCATCTCGACCACGGCGAGCGTCAGGCCGTTGGGCAGCGTCGCCGTGCGGATCGCCGGCAGGTGTAGCGCCGGCGGCGCGCCCAGCGCCGGAGCTTTGGTGCGGTCGACCTGGGCGGCGAGCGGCGCCGCGAGCAGAGCCAGAACCGCGACGAGCCGCTTCATAGAGCCCCCTTTACGGCGAGCTCAGGCTTCCCCTGGGGCACCACCGAGAGTATGACGCGATGTGCATCGCGCAGGAACGAGCGCGCCGCGCGCTGGACGTCGGCCGCCGTCACTTTGCGGTAGCGGTCGAGGTCCTGCTGGAAGTAGTCCGGCGTGCCGGCGAAGTAGTTGTAGAAATTCAGACGATCGGCTTTGCCGCCGAAGCTCCCCATGCGCTCCATGGCATTGAGGAAGTCGGCTTCGAACGAATTCTGGGCGCGCTGCAGCTCGCGCGGTGTGGGACCCGAGTCGGCGAGCAGGCGGATCTGGGCGTCGATCACGCGCTCGAGCTCCGTGAGATCGTGCCCCGGCCGCGCCGTGGAAAACACCTCGAATTTGCCGTCGATGCGGCTGCCGTCCTGGAACGCGATCACATTCGAGGCGATCTGCTTGTCATAGACCAGCACCTTGTAGAGCCGCGACGCGCGGCCGCCCGCCAGGATGCTGGCGACGATGTCGAGCGTGGCGTCGTCGGGACCGAACGCCTTGACCGTGTGCCAGGCGTTGTAGACCCGCGGCACCTGCACGCGATCTTCGATCATCGCCACGCGATCGCTGTCCAGCTGAAACACGGGCGGCGGCGTGCGGGTGACGACGGGACCGCGCGGCACGTCGCCGAAATACTTCTGGGCTAGCGCTTTCGCCGCAGGCACATCGACGTCGCCGCCCACGACGAGCGTGGCGTTGTTGGGCGTGTAGTAGCTCTTGAAGAACGCCCGCACGTCGTCGATCGAGGCGGCATCGAGATCCGTCATCGAGCCGATCACCGGCCAGTGATACGGGTGATTCGCGGGATAGAGGCGCTGCAGGATGTTTTCCTCAGCCAGTCCGTAGGGCTGGTTTTCGTAGCTTTGGCGGCGCTCGTTCTGCACCACGCCGCGTTGCAGGCTGACCTTGGCCGAGTCGATCTCCGGGAGCAGGAACCCCATGCGGTCCGAGTCGAGCCACAGCATCAGCGGCAGCGCGTTGCTGGGCGCGTCCTCGAAATAATTGGTGCGGTCTTCGGTGGTCGAGCCGTTGTTGTCGCCGCCCGCGGCTTCGAGCTGTTTGTCGAAATCGCCCGTCGGCACGTGCTGCGAGCCCATGAACATGATGTGCTCGAACAGATGGGAGAACCCGGTGCGGCCAGGCTTTTCGTCGCCCGAGCCGACGTGATACCAGATGTTCACCGTCACCACCGGCACCGCGTGATCCGGCGCCACCAGCACCTGCAGGCCGTTGGCCAGCGTGAAAGAATCGTAGGGAACGCGCAGCGCCTGCGCGGCCAGCGGGGTGACGGCGAAAACCAGGATCGGCAAGACACGACGTAGCATCAGCGTCTCCTCCTCAAGGGAACATCTCGT
>WNGO01001076.1_pt1 | contig 27902 bp, 39 predicted proteins | sample 5400511 | NCBI WGS metagenome assembly WNGO01 (sample SAMN13153380, study PRJNA577476) | soil metagenome | isolation source: 20 cm soil or saprolite under Garry oak tree replicate 2 | place: USA:California | collected 2016-06-15 | reverse complement strand
GATTTCAGGTGGACCCGTTGCTGCACGCGGGAATTACTCTGCACTGGCCTTAAGAACGCGCCTCGAGCAGACGTCGCCCGTCGTCGGCGGTCAGAGTGCGCTTACCCGAGGGGTCCATATGCGGCTGCTGCTCGTCGCCCTACTGTTAGGCACTCGGTCTCTCCCGGCGCTGTCAGGGCACTCGACGATCGCTCCACCCCATATGCCAGCCGCCTCCGCTGCCACCCAGACGCCCAGCGTACCCGATACCGAAGCCCGGGTGCTCCTTCGACTAGAGGATGACTGGGCTGTCGGGTTGACGCGACGCGATATCGCCGTCTTTCAACGGTTGCTCGCGGACGGATTCATTTACACCGAGGACGATCGAACGGTCGGTCGCGACGCTGTGTTGCACGACATGGTCGCGGGAACAGACACCGTCGCTGCGGCGCGGAATGAGGAGATGAAGGTTCATCGGTTTGGGACGACGGCCGTCGTCACGGGATGGTTGGTGATTAGCGGTCGCGGGGCAAGCGGGGCGTTCAGTCGCCGATACCGGTTCACGGATACCTGGGTCCGGCTAGGCGGGCGTTGGCAGATTGTCGCGGCGCACGACTACCTCGTGCCCCGCTAGCGCGCCCTGGTCTTGCGCCGGCTGGCGGGGCGCCCACAGCTTAGGCGCGATGACGCCGGCGGTCTACACATCGGCCCAATGGGACGGGGAGTATGGGGTGATCTTCTTCAAGCGCGCCCCTCCTCCAGCGTGCCCCGGGTGTCATCGCACCGGTTTTTTCGGGCCCAGGAAGGTGAACGATCGTCGCTACTCTCTCTGCAAGTTCTGCGGAGCCTATCAGGCGATCGGTGGCGAACGCACGCGCTGCGTCGCGACCGTGCACGGCTGCTCGAAGTGGCCTATGGTTGCCGCGGCGCCGTACCTCTGGTGGGTGCAGCCTGACGAGACCGGCTATGACTGTCCTTACTGTGGCCAACACGTTCAGGTGGCGGCGGCCGTTGTGAAGCGGCCGAGCGAGGATCCCGCGCATCCCTGGGCGCGAGTGCCGCAGCATATGTCGTTCGAGCAGGCTGCGGCCTTCTGGTTAAGCCAGGGCCGACCCCGAGTGTATCTCTAAGGGAGCGTACATGCGCTGGCTTCACCTATTGCTTGCCACCGTCTTGTTGGCCGGCAGCCTTGCCTTACAAGCGCAAGAGCCTGTTGTCGGCGCGAGCGATCCGGATGCGCTGTTCCACAGCAGTGACCCAAAGCTCAACGCGAACAAGCAGGTGGCCTACCACATCGTCAAAGATCTGCTCGAGGCGGGGCACTGGGAGCTGGCAGACAAGTATCTGACGGAGCGTTATATCCAGCACAACCCGAACGCCGCGTCCGGACGCGAGGGGGTGGTGAAATACTTCACCCAGGTCAGGAAAGTGAAGCCCACCCCGATCTCCGAGAAGATGAAAACGAAGGTCGTATCGGTGGTGGCCGAGGGCGACCTCGTGGTGGTCGCGTACGTGCACGAAGTGAAGGACGGCGCCGATCCCTCGAAGAGCTACACCACGACGTGGTTCGATATGTGGCGTTTCAAGGATGGCAAGGCGGACGAGCATTGGGATCCGGCGACCCGACCTCCATGACCGCCGCCGGGGCAAATGGTGTGGGTCTCTAAACCTCGGTGCTCCATATGAATGTCGACCGCCCCGTCGCTGCTTCAGCAATTCTCGCCGTCGGCGTGACGCTGGGGGGTCTCTTCATCGGCGTCGGGTTCGCGCGCGGTCGCGCCACGGATCGGTATGTCGAAGTGAAGGGGGTAGCTGAGCGGGACGTCACCGCCGACCTCGCGCTCTGGCCGCTCAGAGTGGTCACGGCCGGCAATGATCTGGTCGTGGCGCAGGCACGGATCGGTCAGAACATTTCCCAGGTGTACGCCTTCCTCAAGCGGCATGGCATCGATACCTCGCAGGTGGAAGTCCAGGGCGTGGACGTCACCGATGCGTTCGCGAACGCCTATGGTGGCGAACGTCAGGCCCAGGTGCGCTACATCATCACCCAGACGATCATGGTGCGCTCCCCCAAGGTCGACGTCGTGATGGCGGCCAGCGCCAAGGTCGGCGAGCTCGTGAGCGCCGGCGTCGTCCTCTCATCTGGCCGTATGGGATATGGCCCTTCCGGACCCACTTTTCTCTTTACCAAGCTGAATGAGCTGAAGCCCAGCATGATCAGGGAAGCCACCGGCAACGCGCGTCAGGCGGCCGAACAGTTTGCGGCGGACTCGCGGAGCGCGCTCGGCGGCATACGACAGGCGAATCAAGGAGTGTTCCTCATTCTGCCGCGCGATCAAGCGCAAGGCGTGACTCAAGAGACGCAGCTGCTCAAGACCGTTCGGGTTGTCAGCACCGTTCAGTACTATTTGAAGGGATGAGCGTGTCGGGCGCTCGTGCTGCTGCCAGAACTCAACCTGTACCCGAGGAGAATCCTATGCTGCTCATTCGCGAGGTCTTTTACTGCAAGCCTGGGAAGGTGCGTCCCCTGGTCGAGAAGTTCGTTGCGATGGCGAAGCTCAGCGCGAAGGTGGGCATGCCGAAGATGCGCCTGATGACTGACGTCTGCGCCGACCGGTATTGGATGCTCGTGGCCGAGATGGAGGTGGCGAACATGGCGGAGTTCGAGGGTGTGATGCAAGGCGGCGGGCAGAACAGCGAAGCCATGAAGGAATTCGAGAGCATCATGAAGGGATATCATGATCTCGTCGACCACGGTCGGCGCGAGATCTACAAGATCGAGGGCTGACACGCTTGGCAGCCTCGAGGGAAGCGACGAATGGAGCTCCAATGTGGCGTCTGCCTGTTGCGCCCCTGGCGGGAATCCGATGCCACCGGGATCGTGCGCCACGCCAACGACCGCGACGTGTGGCTCAACCTGCGCGATCGGTTTCCTCACCCCTACGGTACCGCCGACGCGCACGCCTACATCCGATCGGTCGTCTCTCAGTCGCCGCCTTTGAGCTTTGCCATCGTGGTCGGTGATGATCCGGCCGGCGGGATCGGCCTGCGTCCCGGCACCGACATCGAACGGTGCTCGGCGGAGATCGGTTACTGGGTCGGCCGCACGTATTGGGGTCGCGGGATCATGACGGCAGCCGTACGCGCCGTTACGACGTACGCCTTCAAGTCACTAGACCTGGTGCGCGTTTTCGCCCTCCCGTTCACCGACAATGCTGCATCCGTGCGGGTCCTCGAGAAGGCGGGCTACATGCGGGAGGGCCGGCTCCGCTCCAGTGCCATCAAGGCGGGGCAGGTCCGCGATCAATACCTTTATGCGGCGGTTCGTCCCGGTCCATGAGTTCCTAGGGATCCTCCAGGAGCATTCAGTAGGTGTCCATGCGCCGAAAACCTCTCCTGCTGCTCCTCGCGTTGGTCGTCGTCGTCGTGATTGTGGTCGTGTACCTGCTGGGGACACCCGAGGCCCCAATCGTCGAAAAATCTCCGCCACCCCCGGCGGTGAAGCCGCCCTCGCCTCTGCAAGCGGATGCCGAGGGGTCCTATGTTCCGGGCTATCAATTCTCCGTGAATCAGTTTCGATTCACGGGGTTCACCCTCCATCCGGATGCATTTGTCACTTTTGCGCGCACGCCCTCCGGTACGGAAGAGTCGGTGGCCTGCCTCGAGGCCCGCATCAGGCCCGAGACCGTGCACCTCCGGTGCGACGACCCCCAGGTGGGCACGGTGACGGTCGACGGCAGGTTCCTCACTCGATTCGCGACGAGCCAACTCGATGCCGCGGTCCTCACCGCCGTCGTGACGGTTCGCGATGGGAGCGGCGAGGTCTTGTACCGCGCGCAGGATTCGTTCCAATGGCAGCCCGGCAAATAGTGAGATCGGTCGCCTGTTCGGCGTATAAGGCCATAACATTCTCTTCGTATCGCCGCCCTGGAGATTGAGACATGTGGCTCGTTCCCGTCGCCGTGATCGGTCTGCTCGCACCTGGTGGGCTCTTTCTGTACTGGCTCGTCCACGACCATTCGTCTCTGTCAGCGGCTCTGTCCGACAGAATGGGCATCGCGTTCTTTCTCGATCTCCTGATGTCGACGTTCATCCTTGCGTACCTATTCGCCCGAAGGCCGCTCGGTCCGGTGAAGTGGCCATGGTTTATCGTTCTGTCGCTGCTGGGCACGCTGGCCTTCGGCATTCCGCTGTTCATCTGGGCCAACTGGCGCCGCGTGGCGGCGCCCAGGCCGGGCTTCGTCGCCTGGTGGCGCACGGTCTAGGACCTCAAGGGACTCGGGTTGGCGACACCCGGCGCTGGCGGCGTCCGTAGGTCCAGGATAGCCTTGTCCGACAGGAACTCGCCATGACCTTCAAGCCCGCCATTTGGTTTCCGATCACCCTCGCGCTGACGGTCATCAACGTGGTGGGAATCTGGTTCGCGGCTCAGTCGTCCGAGCCGTTGCATGCGACGATCCACGGAGTGCTTGGGCTGGGGTTCGGGCTGTGGGCCTGGCGCCTGGGGTCCGGGGCGCCTGGGGGCGAGCGCCCCACCGGGTTCGAAGCACTCGAGGGCGAGGTGAGCAGGCTGCGGCAGGAGCTGACCGAGACCCAGGAGCGCCTGGATTTCTTTGAGCGACTGCTGGCGCAGGGACAGCAAGCGCGCCGAGTGGACCCGCCGCGCGAAGAGCGATGAGCGACGGGGACGCAGGTCGCCCGCCCTGGATGCGGGCCGCGCTATTGGTGGGCGTGGTGTACTTCGTCGCCGGCGTCACGTTCGCAGCGCTCGCCGGTCGGGCCGAGTCGCATCGGATGGTGGTGACCTGGCGGCTCGCTGCCTGGGTGATCAGCGCCGCGGCGTTCGCGCTGCACATCGGATACGAGCACGTTCGCGGGCGCAGCTCCGCCAGGACCACGGCATGGCGCGCGGCGCTGGCCGCCGCGCTCGGAGCCTTCGGGCTCGCGGTCGCCGCCAATGTCCACGCCCTGGCTGCGTCGAGCCGCCAGCACTCCCTCGCCCATGTGCTCTCGCTGATCCTGTGGCCCGTGATGACCGCGCTGCCGGCGTTTCTCGTCGCGTGGGCTGCCGCCGCCGGCCTGTCGCTCGTGCGGCGTGGCGACTAGGCGGCCAAACTTGGCTCCAGCACGCGCTGCGCATCACATTCTCGACGCCATCGGCAACACGCCGCTCGTCGAGCTCCGCGGCATCGTACCGCCCGGCTCGGCACGCATCGTCGCAAAGCTCGAGTCGGCCAACCCGACCGGGAGCATGAAGGACCGTGTAGCCCAGGCGATGGTGGGGCAGGCTGCCGCCGACGGGCGGCTGTCGCCGGGCGGGACGGTCGTCGAGTACACGGCGGGAACGACCGGCGTCTCTCTTGCCTTGATTTGCGCCGCGCGCGGGTACAAGGCACACTTTGTCTTCTCGGATGCCTTCAGTGACGAGAAGCGGCGCACCATGCGTGCCTACGGCGCGGAGCTCACGGACATCCCGAGCGACAGAAAGAGAATCACCGAACAACTCATCAAGTCCATGATCGCAAAGGCCGACGAGCTCAGCCGCCGCCCGGGCCACTGGTACTGTGATCAGCTGAACAATCGAGACGGGGAAGCCGGATATCATGCGCTCGGCGAGGAGATGTGGCAGCAAGCCGGCGGACGCATCGACGCGTTCGTGCAGGCGGTCGGCACCGCGCATTCCATTCACGGCACGGCGCACGCGCTGCGGCGTCACAATCCCCGTGTGCACGTCGCGGCCGCTGAGCCGGCCGAGTCGCCGGTGCTCTCCGGCAAGGCCGCGGGGGCGCACCGGATCGAGGGGATCGGAATCGGGTTCGTCCCACCGCTGTGGAGACGAGACGAAGTCAACGAGGTCCAGAGCGCCAGTTCCGACGAGGCGATGGCGATGTCGCGACGTCTCGCGCGCGAAGAAGGCATCTTCGCCGGTACGTCCACGGGTCTCAACATCCTCGTGGCGCTGCGCGTGGCCGGGCGACTCGGTGCGGGCGCGACCGTGGGCACGATCATCATCGATTCCGGGCTGCGCTATCTGAGCACCGATGTGTTCAAGGGATGAGCCTCGAGAATCCTGGACTAGCGTCCCGGTGTTCCTTGCCTTCCTCCTTTTCGTCCTTCACCTTGGGGCATGGCTCCAAGCCCGAAGAGCGCCGCACCAAACGCCAGCGTACGGGTGCGCGCCTACCTCGCGTCCTTACCGCCCGCAGCTCGGAGCCGCCTCCGGAAGCTCCGGGCCGCCATTCGCGCCGCGGCGCCCGGCGCGGTCGACGGCTTCAGCTACGGGATACCTGCTTTCAAGCTCGACGGCCAGCCGCTCGTATGGTACGCCGCGTTCAAGAACCATTGCAGCCTGTATCCGATGACCGCCGCGATCCGCCGCGCGCACGCGGCCGCCCTCAAGGGATACGAGATGTCCACGGGGACGGTCCGATTCCCTTTCGCGAAGGCTCCGCCGGCCCCTCTGGTGAAGCGACTCGTCAAGACACGGATCGCCGAGTTACGCAACAAGAAGCGGACCTGACCGGAATACCGAGAACATTGGTGGTCCAGACCCCGGCTCGTCCCGCCGGAGGCCCAGGATGACAGCATGTCCCACGTAAGGATCGGGATCATCGGCTCGCGGTTTCAGGCCGACTGCATCGCGGGAGCCGTCAAGGCCATACCGGAGGAAGGCGAGGTAGTCGCCGTGGCCTCACCGACCAAGGGGCACGCGGCCGATTTCGCCAAGCGGCACGGCATCCCGCGCGCCTACACCGACTACCGCGAGCTGCTGCGCGACGCCGCGGTAGAATTGGTTTCGATCACCGCACCCAACCGGCTGCACGCCCAGATCACGATCGACGCCGCCACAGCCGGCAAGCACGTGGTGTGCGAGAAGCCCCTCTGTCTCACGCTCGAGGAGGCGGACGCGATGATCGACGCGTGCCGCAAGGCCGGTGTGCTGCTGCTCTACGCCGAGGAGCTGTTCTTCGCCCCCAAGTACCTGAAGGCGAAACAGATGGCGGACGAAGGCGCCTTCGGCCGCGTGCACCTGGTGAAGCAGGGGGAGAAGCACTCGGGACCGCACTCGGACTGGTTCTGGGACGTGGCGCAGTCCGGGGGCGGAGCGGCGATGGACCTGGGGTGCCACGGCATCGCCTTCTGCTGGTGGTTCCTCGGCAAGCCCAACATCACGAGCGTCTACTCGCACATGGCGACGCACGTCCATCGGGCGCGCACCGAGGGCGATGACGAAACACTCACGATTCTCGAGTTCGAGAACGGCGCGGTCGGCGTGGTCGAGAACAGCTGGAACCGGCCCGGCGGGATGGACGATGGCATCGAGGTGTTCGGCGACAAGGGTCAGACCTACGCCGACCTGCTCATGGGGAACGCGCTCCCGACGTATTCGGACGTGGGGTTCGGCTACGCCGTCGAAAAGGCGGCAACGACGCGGGGCTGGACGTATCCAGTATTCGAGGAGCACTGGAACTACGGCTTTCCCCAGGAAATGCGTCACTTCGTGCGCTGCGTGCGCGGCAAGGAGACGCCGATCGCCGACGGCCAGACCGGACGCGTGGTGCTCGAGGCGCTCTACGCCGCCTACGCGTCGGCGGGACTGGGCCGCAAGGTCACGCTGCCGTTCCGCCCGCAAGGTGTCACCAAGCCGATCGACCTGTGGAAGGCGCCGGACCTCGCCGCGCGCCACCTGAGTCGCGGCCTCCAGGGAGGGAATGCATGAGGGCGATACGAGGGCCGGCCATTTTCCTGGCGCAATTCGCCGGCGACGCGCCGCCGTTCAACAGCCTGGCGGCCATCGCCGACTGGGCTGCCGGGCTGGGCTTCAAGGGTGTGCAGATCCCGAGCTGGGATCGCCGGTTGTTCGACCTCGCGCAGGCCGCCGACAGCCAGACGTATTGCGATGAGGTGAAGGGGATCCTGGCCGAGCGCGGGCTCCAGGTGACGGAGCTGTCGACGCATCTCCAGGGCCAGCTGGTGGCCGTGCATCCCGCGTACGACACGGCGTTCGACGGCTTTGCGGCGCCCGAGGTGCGGGGCAAGCCCGCGGCGCGCACCGCGTGGGCGGTGGAGCAGGTGAAGCTGGCGGCGCGTGCGTCGCGCCGGCTCGGCGTCACGGAGCATGCGACGTTCTCCGGGGCCCTGGCCTGGCCCTATGTCTATCCCTGGCCGCAACGGCCGGCCGGTCTCATCGAGACGGCGTTCGACGAGCTGGCGCGTCGCTGGCGCCCGATTCTCGATGTATTCGAAGACCAGGGAGTCAACGCGTGCTTCGAGATCCATCCCGGTGAGGATCTCCACGACGGCGTGACGTTCGAGATGTTCCTCGATCGGGTCGGCGGGCACAAGCGCTGCAACATTCTGTTCGATCCCAGCCATTTCGTGCTGCAACAGCTCGACTATCTCGCGTACATCGATCTGTATCACGAGCGCATCCGCATGTTCCACGTCAAGGACGCCGAGTTCAACCCGACCGGCCGTCAGGGTGTGTACGGCGGGTACCAGCCGTGGGTCGAGCGGGCAGGGCGGTTCCGGTCGCTGGGGGACGGCCAGGTGAACTTCAAGGCGGTCTTCTCCAAGCTGACGCAGTACGACTATCCCGGCTGGGCGGTGCTCGAGTGGGAATGCTGCCTGAAGCACCCTGAGGACGGCGCCCGCGAAGGCGCGAAGTTCATCGCCGACCACATCATCCGCGTCACGGAACAGGCATTCGACGATTTCGCCGGCGCCGGCACGGACGTCGCGGCCAATCGCAGGATGCTCGGCGTCGCCTGATGGTCGACGCGCAGGCGGATGCCCGAACGAATCGCCCGTTGCGCCTGGGGATGGTGGGCGGCGGGCGTGGCGCGTTCATCGGCGGGGTGCACCGGCTGTGCGCGCGGCTGGATGGAGAATACGAGCTGGTCGCAGGCGCCCTCTCGTCCGATCCGCAACGCGCCAGGGAGTCAGGCGCCGATCTGGGCCTCGCGCCCGAGCGCGTGTACGCGAGCTTCACCGACATGGCGGCGGCCGAAGCCCGCCGCCCCGACGGTATCGAGGTCGTGAGCATCGTCACGCCCAACGACAGTCATCATGCCATCGCCCGAGCCTTCCTCGATCGGGGCATCGACGTGATCTGCGACAAGCCGATGACGACGACCGTCGAGGACGCGCTGGACCTCGTGCAGGCCGTGCGACGCACCGGTCTCATCTTCGGCCTCATCCACAACTACACGGGATACCCGATGGTGCGTCAGGCGCGCGAGATGGTGGTGGCCGGCGAGGTGGGCGCCCTGCGCGTCGTGCAGGCGGAGTACGTGCAGGACTGGTTGACGACCAAGCTCGAAGACACAGGGCAGAAACAGGCGGCGTGGCGCGTCGATCCGGCGCGCGCGGGCGCCGGCGGCTGTCTTGGCGATATCGGCACGCACGCGTACAATCTCGCGGGCTTCGTCACCGGCCTCGAGGCGCGCGAGTTGGCGGCCGACTTGAGCCGCTTCGTACCGGGCCGCCGGCTCGACGACAACGTTCACATCCTGCTTCGATTCGACGACGGGACGCGTGGGATGCTGTGGGCCAGCCAGGTCGCGCCGGGCAATGAAAACGGGTTGCGGCTGCGGATCTACGGCGAGAAAGCCGGTCTGGAGTGGAGCCAGGAGCATCCGAATCAGCTGCGCGTTGCGCGAGAGGGACAGCCCCCCCAGATCCTGTCACGAGGTGGCTCAAATCTCGGTCCCGCGGCGGCACTCGCCACCCGCATCCCGGCAGGTCATCCCGAGGGCTATCTCGAGGCATTCGCCAATCTCTATCACGATCTCGCGGAGCAGATCCGGGCGCGCCGCGCCAAGCGCGCGCCCGACCCCGGGGCGCTTCTGGTCCCGACGGTCGACGACGGCGCGCGCGGCGTCAAGTTCATCGCGGCGGCCGTGGAGTCGAGCGCCAGGAACGGCGCCTGGGTCGATGCGCGGCTCTGATGCGCACGCGCGTGGCGGCCGTTCCCGATCTCCGGGCGACGCTCCTTGCCGCCTGGAGCACGAACAACCGCGTCACGATTGCCTTCGTTCAGCAGATCCCGGCGGTGCTGTGGCGTGCTCCCGTTCCCGGCTCATCGCGCACCATCGGCATGATCGCGGCCCACCTGCACAACGCGCGGTGCCGATGGATCAAGACCCTGGGCCGCGAGCACGGGCTGCGGGCGCCGACCCGGGTGGACCATCGCAATGTCTCGCGCCGCGAGCTCGGTGCCGCGCTGCGGCGCAGCGGCCAGGGTATCGCGGAGCTGCTCGAGCTCGGCTTCGCGGCGGGAGGCGAGGTACCGCCCTCTCGGGGGTACGTCTGGCGCAACCTGCCGTTGGACGTCGGTCACGTGCTTGCGTACTTCGTGGCTCATGACGCCCATCACCGGGGACAAATCGTCATGGTGGCGCGCCAGGTCGGGCACCGCCTGACCAAGGCAACAGTGGACGTGTGGCAATGGACGCGAGTGTCACGCCAGGCGCGGAGCTAGGGCAAGCGTGGTGTGGCGGGCGCGCCACAACCGAGACCAGTCACAGCGTGAATCTTTCTGGCGCTGCTATTGCGGCATCGCAAACTCCAAACAGCGCCGCGCTCCACGTACGCGCGACCCTCGATACAGCTAGCCATCCCACCAGCGAGGATCAAGTTGAAGCGTGGATGCTCCTCGGCGTGATCCACTTCTTCAAGGGCGACGATTCCGGAGCCACGGCGGACTTTCGCCATGCCCTGGTCATCGACCCGCTGCTCAAAGCTGACGGACTTGCCGCCTACGATCCCGCCTTGGTCGAACTGTTCAATGCGCAGCGGAGCGTTACGGTGGCGGGGAGTGGGCCACCCGGGGAGCGAGTCAACGCCATCGTGGACTGCACGCGAACATGCCCCGACGACGTGGTCTTGCCGATTATGCTCGGTTTCGATGACTTGGAGGGTCTCGCGCCCGATCGCTTCGCCGCAGAGCACAATCGGTACGGCGCGATGGCCGTCCAGTTCATCGTCGACACGGCAGGCCGGGTGGCCCCGGCCTCCGTGAGATTGGTGTCCAGCAACCTCCAAATCAGGGAGCTGGAACGGGCGCTCCTGGTGGCATTGGCGCGGGCGACCTTCACCCCGGCGCACGTGGCGGGAGGAGACCGTGTCCCGGTGCTCGTCCAGGGGAAGCTCGCGTTCCGGTCGGGTCATTTCGAGGCGGAGGTGCCAGTGTCACCGCGGCGGTACGGACGCTGAGTTGTGCTGACTTTGTGCTGACATAAATCGTCTTGTGTGGGGTCGCGAGGGAGGCCACCCTAGGCGCTGTTCCTGAGACACCGGTCCATGACGATTCTCCAAGCTCCACGACCATCCGGCTCGCCGACGCCGTTCCCCCGTTCATCGTGCCCGACGTGGTCCGGACTGCTGAGTACCATCGGGATGTGCTGCCATTCCATATTGGCGGCCGTTGGAGCACCTCGCCCAGGAGAGAGCACGGCCCTCCGATTGTCCGGTTCCCGGTCCCCCGAACGTCATATAGCTGAACGCATCATGAGGAGACAATCCGATGCGCGAGTACGTTCTAGCGTTTCGAAGCAGCGCAGCGGGTCGGCGCGAGGCGCTGGTCCGCGGCAGACGCCCGAACTAACGTGGCGGTGGAGGACCGATGCTGAAAGACGCGCGAATCGTCCCGTATATACCGGTGGCCAATGTCGCCCGGGCTCGAAAGTTCTACGAAGAGAAGATCGGCCTTCGGGCTCGGGAAGAGTACGCGGGAGGAGTGATCTACGAGTGTGGCGACGGATCATGGGTCTTCATGTACCCGTCGCCGGGAGCCGGCACGTCGCGCGCCAGCACCGCATTCTGGGCCGTTGACGACGTCGAGGCGGAAGTGGCGGCGCTCAGAGCGCGCGGCGTGGTCTTCGAAGAGTACGATATGCCGGGCCTCAAGACCAAGAACGGCATCGCGAGCGCGGGCGGTGCCAAGACGGCGTGGTTCAAGGACACCGAGGGAAACATTCTGGCGATCAGCCAGCGAGCCTCTACACGCGCGCCGTGAGGCTCCCTCCAGCCTTCGTCAGGCGTCGGGTGCGTTGTAGAAAAACTGCTCCGTCACGATCTTGCCATCCTTCACGGTGTAGAGCGCCAGCTCGCTCATCTGGCTCCGCTGCCCGGTCGGTTTGAACGTAGTCTCGAACGCGTACTCCACGGCAAACTGGTCCTCGCCCACGAACGGCCCGTTCACTTTGGCGTTGTGCACCTCGTTGTTTGCGAACCACCATTCGTTCTTACCGCGAATCGCGTCGAGCCCGCTCATCCGGGCCGGCATCGTTTCAGTCCCGACCGGCTCGATGCTGACAATGTTCGGCGAATAGAGCTTGTTGACGGCGTCCATGTTCCGGCCGGCGCGACACATGGTCACGAGTTCCTGCGCGACGGCGGCCGTTGAGGTGGGAGTCGTGGTGGCCATCGGTCCTCCTTGGTGAGAGTATCACCGGAAGAGTATACTCTCAGTTCCGCGCGTAGCCAGTACGGCGCGGCCAGGCTTCCGACATCATTCAAGACTCGGTTCAGGAGTCGTGCAATGGAGGGGACCACCCCGCCAGCCCGACGCGGGCTCGACGGCGTCGTTGCCGGCCAGACGCGTTTGAGCCACGTGGACGGCCTCGCGGGCCAGCTGATCATCGGAGGCTACGAACTGACGGAGCTGGCCGGCCGGGTCAGCTTCGAAGAGGCGGCGCACCTGCTGTGGCGCGGCGCGCTCCCCGGGACGGAGGAGCTCGAGGAGCTGCGCCGCGATTTGGCGGCGCTGCGCCCGGTGCCGGCGCAGACGATCCGCGTCGTGCGGGGGTCCGCTCAGGCGCCACCTATCGACGCCCTGCGCATGGCGTGCGCCACGCTGTCGCTCGACCTGGACGCTCCCGACGACATCTCGCCGGCCGCCGACATCGCGGCGGCGAAGATGCTCACGGCGCGCTTCCCGACGCTGGTCGCGGCCCACGCCCGCGTCAGCGCGGGCCAAGAGCCGATCCCCCCGCGGGCCGATCTGTCCCGGGCCGCGAACTTCCTCTACATGGTGCACGGCAAGGAGCCCGATCCCATCGCGGCCCGGGCGCTCGACACCTACTGGGTGACCGTGATCGACCACGGCATGAACGCGTCCACGTTCACGAGCCGCGTGATCGCGAGCACGCGCTCGGACATGGTGAGCGCCGTCACCGGCGCGATCGGCGCCCTCAAAGGGCCGCTCCACGGAGGCGCGCCCGGTCCCGTGCTGGATATGCTGACCGTCATCGGCTCGTCCGACCGGGCCGAGGGCTGGGTGCGGAACGAGCTCGCGGCCGGACGGCGCATCATGGGGTTCGGCCACCGCGTGTACAAGGTGCGCGACCCACGCGCCGAAGTGCTCAGCCGGGTGGCCGACGAGATGACCGCGGCGCACCTCGAGGACCGCCGGCCGTTCGACCTGGCGCGGGCGGTGGAGCAGACGGTGCTGCGGGTCCTCGACGACGTGAAGCCCGGTCGCAACCTCCGGACCAACGTCGAGTTTTACACCGCGCTCGTGCTTCAGGCGCTGGGGCTCACGCCCCGCTCGTTCGTCGCGATCTTCGCGTGCGGCCGCATCGCGGGCTGGTGCGCCCACGTCATCGAGCAGCACGCCGAGGACCATCTCATCCGCCCGCAATCCGAGTACGTCGGTCGCCGCGGCTTGAAGGTCGAGCGGTGATGGCGACAAGTGGTCTCACCGCCGGGTCGGCAGCCGGGAGGCTGAGCCCGGATGTCTTGCGTCCCCGCGCCGGTGACGCACAGCTTAAGCCTCCCCAAGTGGACGCGACTCCATGAAGCCCTATCTCATCACAACCGGCACCGTCTTTGGACTCCTCACCGTCATACACGTCTGGCGAGCGATCGAGGAGTGGCCGCACCTCGCGACCGATCCCTGGTTTCTGCTCATCACGCTGGCCGCGGCCGCGTTGAGCATCTGGGCGTGGCGGCTGCTTCGGGTGTCCACGCGGCCGTGAGGTCGCGCGGGCGGGTCGCGCGCTCGTCGCAACTACCGCTGCTGGACTGTGCGAACCGCCAGGCGTGGCAGGCGTGGTTGGGTAAGCACCACGCATCGAGTCCGGGAGTTTGGCTCGTGTTCTGGAAGGACCACACCGGCGTCGCGTCGATCCCGCACGAGGACGCCGTGCGCGAAGCCCTCTGCTTCGGATGGATCGACAGCCTGATCAAGCGTCTCGATGACGACCGCTACGCCGTCAAGCTCACGCCGCGCAAACCCACCAGCAAATGGTCGGACATCAATCGCAAACGGTGGCGGGAACTCGCGGCGGCCGGCCGGCTCACGGCCGCCGGGCGCGCCGCGCGCCGACGGAGAGGCGATATGCGCCGAAGCCCGCGATCCCGGAGCTGCTTGCGGCCGGCAAGAAGCTAGGCTTGAAGTGACGTGGCGCGGCGTTGGGCCGGTCGACGTCGTTGCGATGTTGGTCATCGTCCTCTCGGGGACGGTTTCCGTCGGTCGCGTCGCTGTGCCAATCGGCGCCCTGCTCGTACTCGCGTGGGCCCGATGGTCCGGCACGCGGTGGCATGAGATCGGCTTCGCACAGCCCGGGAGCTGGATTGCTAGCCTCACCCTCGGCGCCGCTGGCGGCGTCGCGTTCAAGTTCATGATGAAAGCGATCATCATGCCTCTCTTCGGCGCCCCGCCGATCAATCAGGCGTACCATTACCTTGGGGGAAACCGGGCCATGCTCCCGGCCGCGGTGTGGGCCATGCTCGTCGCGGGGTTCGGGGAAGAGACGGTGTTCCGAGGGTATCTGTTCCAGTGGCTGGGCAAGCTCTTCGGGTCTGCAGTCGGGGCCAAGGTTGGGATCGTGCTGCTCACGTCCGCAATCTTCGCGTTGGCCCACTACCCTGACCAGGAGCTGGCCGGCACCGAGCAGGCAACGATCACGGGACTCGTGTTCGGCACGGTCTTCGCCGCCACCGGTCGGATCTGGATTCCGATGTTCGGGCACGCGGCGTTCGACCTGACGGCGCTCGCGATGATTTACTGGAACGTGGAATCGGACGTTGCGCACCTGATTTTCAAATAGCTGCCGCGATCCGGGCCGCGTCCCACCGCGGCATCCGGACGAGGAAATACGCGGCTCCCATCCACAAGACCAGCACGGTGAGCCAGGCCACGAGCGAGGAGCTCAAGGCGAGCGGAGTCGTGGCGCCCCGGACGACCGACGGGACGATGTCTTTGCTCTCGTTGACGGCCGAGTGCAGCAGCATCGGGAGCAGCACGCTGCCGTTCGCCCGGGCGTAGAGCCATGCCAGGACGACGGACAACGCAGTCACCTCGAGCAGGAACACGGGAAACGACTGTGCCGACGTGTCGTTGCCCGAGATGAAGAACTGGGGCAGGTGCCAGCAGGCCCAGATCGCGCCGAGCAACACGCTACTCCACCGTAGCCCGAGACGTGACGCCAGGCGGGGCAATGCGTAGCCTCGCCAGCCGATCTCCTCGCCCGCCTTCGACGGGGTCGCGGCGAAGATCGCCAGGATGATGAGATACCACTGGGGCCCATCGAAGCGCGGCCACGTGCCGACGGCGAGCCGGTGCACCAGGGCCACCGCGAGCTTGATCGCGGCCGGGTAGCCCGCGGCCAGGAGATACAGGCGCCAGTCCACTCGCCACGCGACCACGCGGCGGAGCAGGGCACCGGCGGCAGCCCTTCCCTCTGTTTGGGCCGTGAGCCACAGGGCGACCAGCGCCGGCATGAACGCGCCCACCAGGAACAAGGCGCTGCGGAGCTCCGGGATATCGGTCGCGCCGGCTGTCAGGAAGAAGGCCCAAGCCGTCGCGTACGCGAGGATGAAGAACAAGCCGGTATCCATCGGCAACTTGAGGACGGCATCACGTATTGCTTTCGATTACGCCCGCTGTCAAGGAAGGATCTCTCATGGTACCCTTACGGAGCGTACACCCCGCATGATCTCGTATCGTTCGGACGGATGCCTCATGAGGCACCCGCGGCACGTCGTGATGCTCGTGTCTGCGATCGGCGCTGTGGCCTGCGGAGACCGCGGCCGGCAGGCGGCATCCGCCGACACCACTTTCGTAAGGATGCAGGCTCGCGGCGCGGTGGTGATGGGCGTGAATCAGTACACGTCGGCTCACGTGTTCGAGGACCTGCCCGACGGAGGGCGTATCATCCTGGATACGGACGAGGACAGCGTCGCCGTTGCGCGTATCCGCCAGCACATGCGGGATATCGCGATGGCGTTCGCGGCAGGCGACTTCACGCAGCCGTTCCAGGTCCATGCCGAGCAGGTGCCCGGCACGGCGGTCATGGCGGCCCGGAGCGCGAGGATCGCGTACCAGGCGATCGACCGGCCCCGTGGCGCCGAAGTCAGGATCGTGACGACGGACCCAACCGCCGTGAGCGCGGTACACGCGTTTCTCGCGTTCCAGCGCGGCGCGCACCATGCTGCCGGGCACGAGGCCATGCCATGATCGTCATGCCGTCGGTATTCGTCCTCGCGGTCGTCGTCGCGGGCGCGCCGGGACAGTCGCACCGTGCGGACTCATGCTACCATTACAAGCCCGCCGTAGTTGCTCTCACCGGACGCCTGATTCAACGCACGCTCCCGGGCCCGCCCAACTACCAAAGCATTGCGCGAGGCGATCGCCCCGACATCGTGGATTTCCTCATCCTGGACGCGCCGATTTGTACGATCGCCGACTACAAGGACAGTCCCAACACCGATGTGTTTCGAGGTCAGGACACGATTCACGTGCGCCGGGCGGAAGCAACGTGGCACGACGTGCGTCGTCTCACCGGCCAGCGGGTGACGGTGCGGGGCACGCTCGCGGAATGGGGGCTCGGAACCGACCGGACTCCCGTCGTGATCGACCCGACCGCTGTGACGCCGAAGTAGGCACGCTTGAAGGAGACCGGCGGGGCGGTAGTATTCCCCCAATGGCCGTCCGCTGGATCGGGGGCTTGGAGAAGGGTGCCGCCTATTACCTTCAGAACTACGTCTTCTGGACCAAGATGGCGCTGTTCGCGACGATCTTCGTGCTCGAGCTCGAATTGGGATTGACACCATGGACCTGCGGCCCCTGAACGAGTCCGACGAAGAGTTGCTCAGCTCCCTGGCGCAGCAGGACGACGTCTGGGAGTTTATCGGCACGCTGCCGCTGCCGGACGACGAGCACGTCCCGCACCTGTTCGCCGTCGTTGAAGGGCAGCGGAGCGTGGGCGTGGCGGGACTGGTGCCCTCGCGGGCGCTCGCTGGGAACGACTTCGAGCTGTTGTGTGCTATGCGATCGGAAGTTCAGCTGCACGGCTTCGCCAAACAGGCATGCAAGCTGGCCCTCGCCTGGGCCTTCGACACGCAGAAGCTCGAGCGCGTGATCGCTTGCATCGACGATAACAACCAGGGGGCGCGGTCGATTGCCACGAAGCTCGGGATGCAGGAGCTGTGCCCGCAGCCTCCCAATCGCACGGTCTACGTGAAGTATCGGGACGAAGGCCGCCCTTCCAAGTCGTAGCTCTTCAAGCAGTTCCGCGCCTGTCGATTTCGCCCCTCCCCGTTCGACGTGACGGTAGAGGCGGGACGTCACACCACAACCGGAAGGAGAGGCCGATGCGGTTCATGGTAATCGTGAAGGCGAACAAGGAATCGGAGGCGGGCGTTCTCCCGAGTACCGAGATCCTCGCGGACATGACGAAGTTCAACGAAGAGCTGGTCAAGGCCGGCGTGATGCTCGCGGGCGAGGGGCTCCACGCGAGCTCCAAGGGTGCTCGCGTCCGGTTCGCCGGCAAGCAGCGCACGGTGATCGACGGTCCGTTCGCCGAGACCAAGGAGCTGATCGCAGGGTTCTGGCTGTGGCAGGTCAAGTCGAAGGACGAAGCGATTGCGTGGCTGAAGCGCGCCCCGTTCCAGGAGGGCGAGGTGGAGATTCGCCAGGTGTTCGAAGCGGACGACTTCGGCGACAACATGACGCCCGAGCTCAGAGCCCAGGAGGAGCGGCTGCGTAAACAGACCGCCAAGCGGACTGTCAAGCAGAAGTAACGAGGAGCGACGACAATGCGGTACATGATCATCGTCAGGGCGACGAAGGACTCGGAACGTGGTGCCATGCCGGAAGAGGCGATGTTCGCGGCAATGGCGCAGTACCACGAGGAGCTGCAGCGGGCGGGGGCGCTGCTCGACGCTTCTGGTCTGCAACCGAGCGCGAAGGGCTGGCGCGTCAGGTATTCGGGCGGGAAGCGCAGCGTGATCGACGGACCGTTCGCCGAGGCGAAGGAGCTCATCGCCGGCTACACCCTCATTGAGGTCAAGTCCCGGGAAGAGGCGATCGAATGGACGCGGCGCTTTCCCAATCCCGTGGGTGAGGACGCGGAAGCCGAAATCGAAGTCCGCCAGCTGTTCGAGCTGGACGACTTCGGGAACAGCGAGGCGGTGGAGCGGTTTCGCGAGATGGGCCTGGGACCCAAGAAATGAACGACCTGGAACCTCGGTGCCGGGAGGCCGCCTGAGCAGCGATGCCCATCGCGCGATCGACGCGGTCTGGCGGATCGAGTCGGCCCGCTTGATCGCCGGTCTCACGCGGATCGTGCGCGACGTCGGTCTCGCGGAGGACCTGGCGCAGGACGCCCTCGTCGCCGCGCTCGAGCGCTGGCCGGAATCCGGGATCCCGGACAACCCGGGCGCCTGGCTCATGGCGACCGCGAAGCATCGCGCGATCGACGCCCTGCGCCGCGACAAGCGGCTGGAGCGGAAGCACGAGGAGCTGGGGCACGAGCTCGAGGCCCGGCAGGAAGGCGCCGCGCCCGACCTCGACGCTGCGCTGGACAATCCCGTCGGCGACGACCTGCTCCGTCTCGTGTTCATCTCCTGCCATCCGGTGCTCTCGACCGAGGCGCGCGTGGCGCTCACCCTCCGCCTGCTCGGCGGGCTGACGACTCCGGAGATCGCGCGCGCCTTCCTCGTGCCGGAGTCGACCGTGGCGCAGCGCATCGTGCGGGCCAAACGCACCCTCGCCGAGGCGCATGTCCCGTTCGAGATGCCGCGCAAGACCGAGCTCGCCGCGCGCCTGTCGTCGGTGCTCGAGGTCATCTACCTGGTCTTCAACGAGGGGTACTCCGCGACCGCCGGCGACGACTGGGTGCGACCGGCGCTGTGCGAGGACGCGCTCCGGCTCGGACGCATCCTGGCCGAGCTCATGCCGCGGGAGCCGGAGGTGCACGGTCTCGTCGCGCTGATGGAGATCCAGGCCTCCCGGCTGCGCGCGCGGGTGACCCCGTCCGGGGCGCCGATCCTGCTGCTCGACCAGAACCGGGCGCAGTGGGATCAGCTGCTGATCCGGCGCGGGCTCGCGGCGCTGGAGCGCGTCGAGGCGCTCGGCGGCGCCCTCGGGCCGTACGCGTTACAGGCCGCCATCGCCGCTTGTCACGCGCGGGCGCATACGGCCGAGGAGACCGACTGGACGCGCATCACCGCGCTGTACGATGCACTCGCCCAGCTCGCGCCGTCGCCCGTGGTGGAGCTGAATCGCGCCGTGGCGTACGCGATGGCGTTCGGGCCCGCCGCGGGGCTCGAGATCGTGGACGCGCTGGCCGCCGAGCCCGCGCTGCGGCAGTATCATCTCCTGCCGAGCGTACGCGGCGATCTGTTGGCCAAGCTCGGCCGATTCGAGGAGGCGCGTCGGGAGATCGAGCGCGCTGCCGCCCTCACCCGCAACACGAAAGAGCGCGATTTGCTGCTCCAGCGGGTCGCGACGCTGCGAACCAAGTCCACTCCGGAGGCACCATGAACGATGTCGGCCTGGCGGCCCGTTGGCGCTCGTGGGCGCCGTACCTGATGAGTGTCCTGCGGGTCATCGCCGCGTTTCTCTTCATGCAGTTCGGCACGGCAAAGCTCCTGGCGTTCCCGGCCGCGATCCTGCCGGGCGGCGGCACGGCTCCGGCGGGCTCACTCGTGTGGTTTGCGAGCGTCCTGGAGACCTTCGGCGGTGGCCTGGTGCTGATGGGGCTGTTCACGCGTCCGGTGGCCTTTATTCTGTCCGGCGAGATGGCCTTTGCGTACTTCATCGGCCATGCACCACACGGCTTCTGGACGGTTCTGAATCAGGGGGCGCCAGCCGTCGTCTACTGCTTTCTCTTCCTCTACTTCTCGGCGGCCGGCGCCGGACCCTGGAGCCTCGATGCGCTGATTGCCGGGCGCCGCATGCGACCAGGGCAGCCCTGAGGTTATCGTTCCAGCACACGGCAGTTCAAGGTCCGGACCTTGCGCCGACGCGCGGGGGGGCGGCAGCTTACGCCCCGTTCGCCACGCGACCCCACGTACAATAGTGGAACGGGACCCATGAACAAGGGAGTGCTGCTCGTCCTCGGGGCGTGGGCCTGCGCCGGCTCAACGCACGGTGCAGGAGGACCTCCGCCGCCACTACCGCCCCAGCGCTCGCCCGCCGCGCAGGCCGCCGCCGACAACGGCCGGCCCAAGTACACGGCCGCGGACGTGCACTTCATTTCCGGGATGATCGGTCATCATGCGCAGGCGGTGCTCATGGCGGGGTGGGCTCCCTCGCACGGCGCCAGCCCATCGGTCCAAGCGCTGTGCGAGCGGATCGTCGTCGCCCAGCGGGACGAGATCGCTTTCCTGCAGCGCTGGCTGCGAGAGCGCGGCGAGGCGGTCCCGCCGGCCGACCCGCGTGGCCACGTGATGCCGGGCATGGATCAGCCGATGCTCATGCCGGGCATGCTGACCCCGCCGCAGATGGCGCAGCTCGACAGCGCCCGGGGTCCAACCTTCGACGGGCTGTTCCTGAAGTACATGATCCAGCATCACCAGGGCGCGATCACAATGGTCCAGCAGCTGCTCGCGAACCAGGGCGCGGCGCAGGACGGCCTGGTCTTCCGGTTCGCATCCGATGTGAACGCGGACCAAACCACTGAGATCGACCGGATGACGCGCATGCTGGCGGCGCTGTCGCCCGGCGAGAGGAGTCAATGATGCGTCGATACTCGTCGGTCCCGTTGATGATTGGCGTGTTGTCGCTGGTGGCGTGCGCTCACGGCACGCAGGCAGGCATGTCAACGGCCACACCGAAGAAAGACCCGCGCGTGGGACTGCGCGCCGGATGGATGGATGCGGGGCAGGCCGCCTGGAACCTCAAGCTGGTCTCGACGACGCCGCCCTCGGAGCAGTTCATCAACCCCAGCACGCCGGGCGACTTCCGGCTCATCAACTCCGACATCTCGGTCGTGGGGCCGTACGTCATCCAGGGCAACTTCAGTGGCTATCAGGTGTGGGACATCTCGAACCCCAGCCATCCCACGCTGCACACGGCCTACGTCTGTCCCGGCTCGCAGAGCGACGTGTCGGTGTATCGCCGTCTGATGTTCGTCTCGGGGGAGTCGTTGAACGGCCGCACCGACTGCGGCACGCAGGGCGTGGAGGATTCGGTCAGCCACGACCGGCTGCGCGGCATCCGCATCTTCGACATCACCGATATCGCGCATCCGAAAACCCTGGCGAACGTGCAGACCTGCCGCGGCTCGCACACGCACACGGTGGTGACCTCGCCGGCCGACACGGCGAACGTGTACATCTACGTCTCCGGGTCGGCGCCGGTCCGGTCACCGAGCGAGCTGGCGGGATGCTCGGGCGCGGACCTGGATCAGGATTCGAGTTCCGCGCTGTTCCGGATCGAGGTCATCCGGGTGCCGCTTGCCGCGCCGGAGCAGGCGCGGATCGTGAGCTCGCCGCGGATCTTCCAGGGTCTCGTCGAGCCCACGAGGCACGGTGAGACGCCGGAGGACGTCGCCGCGGCGGCCAAGACCGCCGCCGAGGCCCGGGCCAAGGGGGGATTCACCGCGAAGGTAAACGGCGTGGAGATGGTGCTCGGGCCACGGTTGGTCAGCACCACGCTCGACAGCCTCGTCAAAGCGAGGGGCGGGAGCGGTGCGCCGACGGCCGCCGACAGCGCGACGTTCCGGGCCAACACGCAGACCATCGTGGACCGCGTCCGGTTGGGCCCGCCGCGTCCCGGCCCCCATCCGGGCCCGACGCAATGCCACGACATCACGGTATATCCGGCGCTCGGCCTGGCAGGCGGCGCCTGCGGCGGCTACGGCCTGCTGCTGGACATCCGTGACCCGGCGAACCCGAAGCGGATCGCCGCCGCGGCCGACTCGAACTTCTCCTTCTGGCATTCGGCGACGTTTAACAACGACGGCACCAAGATCCTGTTCACCGACGAGTGGGGCGGGGGCCTGCAGCCGCGCTGCCGCGTCACCGACAAGCCCGAGTGGGGAGCCGACGCGATCTTCACGCTCTCGGGCACGACGCTGACCTTCAAGAGTTACTACAAGCTGCTGCCGCCGCAGACGGCGAACGAGAACTGCGTCGCCCACAACGGATCGCTGATCCCGGTCCCGGGGCGCGATATCATGGTGCAGGGCTGGTATCAGGGCGGCATCTCGGTGTTCGACTGGACCGATGCTGCGCACCCCGTCGAGATCGCGTACTTCGACCGCGGCCCGATGGACTCGACCAAGCTCGTGGGCGCCGGCTCGTGGTCGGCCTACTGGTACAACGGCTACATCGTGAGCTCCGAGATCGCGCGCGGCCTCGACGTGTTCGAGCTGCAGCCGAGCCCGTTCATGTCGCAGAACGAGATCGCTGCCGCAAAGCTCGTGCATTTCGACTACTTGAACGTCCAGGATCAGCAGAAACTGGCGTGGCCGCCGAGCTTCGTGGTGGCGCGGGCGTACCTAGACCAGCTCGCGCGCTCGAACGGCCTTGCCGCCGACCGGCTGAGCGCCGCGCGCACTGCGCTGTCGCGCGCGGAAGGGCTCTCAGGCGACGCCCGTCGCGGGGCGCTGACCGAGCTCGCAACGCAGCTCAATGGCGACGCCGCCGGCGCGTCCGATCAGGCCAAGGTGCGAACACTCGCCACCGCCGTTCGCGACTTGGCCGGAGCGACGCAATGACGAGGATTGCTACCGCGCGACGATCGTCGCCCGTTTGATCTGGTCGAGCTGCGGGAAGTCGCGCGCGAGGTACTCGTTGCCCTCCGTCTGAATGCGGCCCTGGCTCGGCCCGTGGCCGGCCGGCGCGCCTTCACCGTACGCCGCGTACAGACGGTCCACGACCGCCATGCCCCGCACGATCTGGCCAATCGGCGCGAAGCCCATGCCGTCGAGCCGGCTGTTGTCCGCGTAGTTGATGAACAGCTGAGTGGTGCGCGTGTTGGGCCCTGCGGTCGCGAAGCTCAACATGCCGCGCGCGTTGTGTTGGCGCACGGGGTCGTCCGCGATGGTGGCGTCCCGCCAGGCGGCGGCCACTTTCGGGTCGCCGTGAATACCGAACTGCGCCATGAAGCCGGAGATCACGCGGAAGAACCGCACGCCGTCGAAGAAGCCGCTGTTGACCAAATTGTAGAATCGGTCGGCGCCGAGGGGCGCCCAGTCACGGTGGACTTCGATCACGAAGTCTCCCTTGCTGGTTTCGAAACGGGCCTGGAACGTCGCCGGGGCACGCTCGTGCATGCCGGGGCTCGTGGGGCTCGTGGGGCTCGTGGGGCTCGTGGGGCTCGCGGGCGCGGGTTGCGTCGCCGCGCCTGAGGTCGTGGTACCGGCGGCGGCGGGCCGCTCGCCTCGCTGGCATGCGAGGGCCGCCGTGCCTAGCAGAAGGAAGACATACCGGGACATGCGCGCTCCCTGAGCGTGGGGGGGGGGTAGGCAAGATAACGGGACGGGTGGCCGAGCGCCTCCCACAGTTGCGGCGCCGCGACCTGGTTTGCAGCTTTCCTTCCGTCGATTCCCTGTAACGTGCGGTGCGCGGGGAGGGAGCGGGGCGCCCCGCCAGAAAAACAGGAGGCCACGATGGCGATCCGCATTGGTGACGAGGCTCCGGATTTCACCGCCGAGACGACCGAGGGTACGATCCGGCTGCACGAGTGGATCGGCGACAAGTGGGCGATCCTGTTCTCGCATCCCAAGGACTTCACGCCGGTGTGTACCACCGAGCTCGGCTACATGGCGCGCCTCAAGCCGGAGTTCGATCGGCGGAACACGAAGATCATCGGGATCAGCGTCGATCCGGTGGGCGACCACCAGCGCTGGGTGGCCGATATCAAGGAGACGCAAGGGTACGCGGTGAACTATCCGATGATCGGCGACGGCGATCTCCAGGTCGCGAAGCTGTACGACATGTTGCCGGCCAACACGGCTGGCGGCAAGCGTACGGCGGTGGACAACGCGACGGTGCGCTCGGTGTTCGTGATCGGTCCGGACAAGAAAGTGAAGGCGATGATCGTCTATCCCATGAGCACCGGCCGCAACTTCGACGAGGTCCTGCGGCTTCTCGACTCCGTGCAGCTCACCGCGAAGCACACGGTGGCGACGCCGGTGAACTGGCAGCCCGGGCAGGACGTGATCATCCCGACCTCGGTGTCGGACGAGGACGCCCGGAAGAAGTACCCGCAGGGGTTCAAGACTCATAAGCCGTACCTGCGCACGGTGCAGCAGCCGAAGTAGCGCCGTGCGGGCCTTTAGACTCGACCCGTTCCACCAGGAGCCGGTACATGCCCAAGGGCGATGACCGCAAGTTGGAAGCGCTGGCCAAGAAAAACGCCGCCAAGGTGGCGAAGGTCAAACCCAAGCGTCGCCGCCAGTACGACGACACGCTCCAGCCGGAGCGGGAAGAGGACCTCGAGCTGCGCGACTTCTTCCAGGAGATGAAGAAGCGCGAGTTCTAGAACGCGCGGTGCTCGGCTGCCGCGTCAAATCCGGTTGGGCGACCGCCGTCCTGGTCATCGGTTCGCGGCGTGCCCCGCGGGTGGTGGACCGCCGTGCCATCGAATTGAGCGACGCCCGCGTGCCGACGTCACGGCAGCCCTATCACGCCGTCATGGAGGCCGCGCCCCGTAACGCCGCGCGGCTGGAGCGGACCCTGCGAGGGGTGGTCGAGCGGGTCACGAAACGGTCGCTGCGCGGCCTGCTCAGCGAGTACCGCCGGCAGGGACGCACCGTGCGCGGGGTCGCGCTCGTCGTGGGAAGCGTCATCGATCCCGCCACCATCGGCAACGATCACATCCGCGCGCACGCGCTCGAAGGGCAGCTGTTCCGGGCAGCGCTCGAGGGCGCCGCTCGCTCGGTCCGGCTCCCCTGCGCGACCCTGGTGGAGCGCGCGCTATACGAGACGGCGGCGACACGCCTGAAGCGGTCCCCCGCGGCGCTGCGGCGTACGGTCACCGAGCTGGGGGACGCCCTGGCGGGACCGTGGCGGGCCGACGAAAAGGCCGCAACCCTCGCCGCGTGGCTCGCGCTCTAGTCAGTTGACCTGCCGGCCCAATTGGGCTAAGTTGTTGTGAGATGCCGACCTACGAGTACAAGTGCCCGGCCGGGCACGTGTTCGAGAAGTTCTACCCGACCATGACCAACAGTCGGCGCGTGAAATGCCCCACCTGCGGGAGACTGGCGGCGCGTCAGATCTCGGGCGGCGCGGGCCTCGTGTTCAAGGGCTCCGGTTTCTACATCAACGACTACAAGCGGGCGGGTGAGAAGCGGGAGTCGGAGGGCGACGGGAAGCCTGCGACGGAGTCCAAGCCGGCCTCGGAGGTGAAACCCGCGTCCGATTCCAAGCCAGTCGAGAGCGCCAAGAAGAAAAAAGACTCCGGCGAAAAGTGAAGGCGCACGACGCGATCCGCGCGGCGCTGACGGAGGCCGCGGCTCGGCTGGGCGCGTCCGTGGCCGCCTCCACGATCGAGCTCGAGCAGCCGCGCGATCCCGCGCACGGCGACTTGGCGACGAATCTGGCCCTCACGCTCGCCAAGTCGCTCAAGCAGAAACCTCGGGCGGTCGCAGACCGCCTCGTGGCGACCCTCACGCTGCCGCAGGGGCTGGTTCGCAAGATCGAGGTTGCGGGGCCCGGGTTCGTCAACTTCTTCCTCGCCGAGGCACAGTTGGCGACCGTGCTCGCCGGCGTGCTCGCCGCCGGTGGCAACTACGGGAAAGGGGACGCAGGAAGAGGGACCAAGGTGAACGTCGAGTTCGTGTCGGCGAACCCGACGGGACCCCTGCACGTGGGACATGGGCGCGGGGCGGCCCTGGGCGACGGAATCGCGTCGCTGCTCGAGTGGACGGGACACGCGGTGACGCGCGAGTTCTACGTGAACGACGCGGGGACGCAGATCGACAAGCTCGCCCGCTCACTGTGGGCCCGTGTGCAGCAGGCCGTGGGACGCCCGGCCGACATTCCCGAGGGCGGCTATCACGGCGAGTACCTGATCGAGCTCGCCGCGGCCGTGCTGGCGCGTGAAGGCCGATCCTTCGCGGACCTGCCGCAGGACGAGGGCGAGCGTCGCTGCCGGGAGATCGGTGTGCAGTCCCAGCGGGCGGAGCAGGACGAGGATCTGCGGGAGTTCGGCGTCAAGTTCGACGTCACGTTCTTCGAGTCCTCGGTCTATCGCGACGGGTTGCTCGACCAGACGCTCGCCGACCTCCGCGCGCGCGGTTACACCTACGAGCGCGACGGGGCGTTGTGGCTTCGCACCACGGCGTTCGGCGACGACAAGGACCGCGTGCTTCGCAAGTCGGACGGGACGTACACCTACCTTCTCCCGGACATCGCGTATCACCGCCAGAAGCACGAGCGCGGCTTTGCGCGGGCGATCGACGTGCTGGGGGCCGATCATCACGGCTACATCGGCCGGATGCGGGCGGCGATGCAGGCGCTGGGGTACCCGGCCGACTTCTACCACGTGGAGCTGGTGCAGCTGGTGCGGGTGGTGCGGGGCGGGGAGGAAGTGCGCTTCTCGAAGCGCTCAGGCGAGTTCGTCACCCTGCGCGACCTGTTCCAGGAGACGGGCGTGGACGCCGCGCGCTATTTCTTTCTGATGCGGCGGGGCGATGCGCAGTTCGTGTTCGATGTGGATCTCGCGAAGAGCCAGAAGGAAGAAAACCCGGTCTACTACGTGCAGATGGCGCACGCGCGGATGAGCGGCATCTTCCGAGTGGCGGCGCGGGAGCCGGCGTCCGTGCGCGCGGACGGCGTGGACCTTGCAGTCCTCGTCGAGCCGGAGGAGGCGGACTTGATGAAGGAAGTCGCCGCGTTCCCCAGCGTCGTCGCGCGCGCGGCCGAGACGCTCGAGCCGCACCGCGTGACCGGCTACCTCGAGGGCCTGGCGCGCCGGGCGCACGGATGGTACCACAAGTACCGCGTGCTCGGCGAGCCCGAAGAGGCGGCGCGGCTCGTGTTGGCGGGGGCCGTGCGCCACGTACTCGCCAACGGCCTCAATCTCCTGGGGATCAGCGCCCCGGATCGGATGTGACGTGAGTCTGCTCGTGGTCGGCTCGATCGCGCTCGACTCGGTGTACACGCCGTTCGGTGAGACGGCCGACGCGCCCGGTGGATCGGCGGTGTTCTTCAGCGCCGCTGGCGTGATCCTCCACCCCGTCCAGGTGGTCGGCGTGGTGGGCACGGATTATCCGCTCGGCGCCCTCAAGGCGCTCGAGGCGCGCGGCGTGGACCTCTCGGGCGTGGAGCAGGCCCCGGGCGAGTCGTTTCGCTGGAAGGCCAAGTACTCCTACGACCTGGCGAGCCGCGAGACCCTCGAGACCCGTCTGGGCGTGTTCGCCGACTTCCGCCCCAAGCTCCCGCCCAAGTTCCGGGATGCGCGCTACCTCTTCCTCGGCAACATCGACCCCGAGCTGCAGCTCGGCGTGCTCGATCAGGTGAAACAGCCTGCGCTCGTCGCGTGCGACACCATGAATTACTGGATCCACTCCAAGCGCGACCTGCTGCTGGAGCTGCTCCGCCACATCGACATCCTGATGATCAACGACTCCGAGGCGCGTGAGCTGTCGGGCGACTGGAACATCTACCGGGCGGCGCGCTGGGTGATCGAGCGCGGGCCCAGGATGACGGTCATCAAACAGGGCGAGCACGGGGCGCTG
>WNGO01000727.1_pt1 | contig 27925 bp, 31 predicted proteins | sample 5400511 | NCBI WGS metagenome assembly WNGO01 (sample SAMN13153380, study PRJNA577476) | soil metagenome | isolation source: 20 cm soil or saprolite under Garry oak tree replicate 2 | place: USA:California | collected 2016-06-15 | reverse complement strand
CGGCACGCTGTTCGACGGCGATATCGTGTTCGCGGTGAGCACCGCGGCCGCGGCGCCCGCGACCCCCCTGCAGGCCGAGGCCCTCGCGGCGCTCGCGGTGCCGACGGCGGTGGAGCGCGCCGTGCGGCTCGCGCGGGGCATAGGGGATATTCCGGGATTGGGCGATCGTGCGCGCGGCGTGCGCGAGTGAACTCGCGGCTCGGCGTTTGCCCGTAAACGGGCACTGCCGCTTTAGCGGTACGTGCCGAGCCGCGGCTTGAGCCGCGAACATCGGGAACGTGACCCCATCATGACCGATCGGCTCGAGCGTGACGTCGCGGACGTAGCGCGCAAGTGGGTGCCCGACCTGCGGCTCGGCGTATTCGAGGTGACGGTCGAGCCCGAGCGTCTGAACGGCTGCACCACCAGCCGCGACGCCCTGGCGGCGCTGCGGCGCATTGCGGCCGACGCCGCCCGTGCCGCGGACGTCCGGCTCCTCCCGGACGCCTCGGTTCGTGACGAGCCGGCGGCCGTGGTCACGGCCGCGGTCGCGCCGCTCTTGCGCGAGCCGCGGATCATGGCCGACCGCGTCAGTGAAGCGCTGCACGGCGAGCCGCTCGCCCTGCTGGAGCGGCGCGACGAGGGAGGGGTGTGGCTCCGGGTGCGCGCGGGCGACGGCTACCACGCCTGGAGCCACGCGGGTTTTGTGGCCGTGGGACCGAGCGACTGGGCGGAGGACTGGAGCACGCGAGCCAGCGGACGCTCGCTCGGTGCCGAGCTCAAGTTCGAGGATCAGCGCCTGCACCTGGCCGTGGGCGCGCGCGTCGCGCTGCGTCGGAACGGGCAGGTCGAGACTGCAGACGGGCGCGTGTGGAACGTGCATTCGGGTATGGTCCGGCCGGAATCGGAGTTGCGGGCCGAGGCGCGTCTCCTCGCGCCGCCGGAGTGGGCGTTGCGCTGGTTCTCCGGCGCTCCCTATCTGTGGGGCGGGCGCACAGAGTGGGGCATCGATTGCTCCGGCCTGGTGCAGGGAACGTACGCGGCCCGGGGCATCGCGCTCCCCCGCGACTCCGACCAGCAGTCGCTCGTGGGACGAGAGGTCGAGATCGACCCTGCGGGATCGGGCTACGAGGCGGGCGACCTACTGTGCTTCGCGGATGGGCGCCGCATTTCCCATGTCGCCCTCTGGGCGGGGGCGGGTCGGATCGTGCACTCCGCACTGTCGCGCGGCGGCGTCGCGTCGGACGACTTGCTTGGCGACACGCCAGGCGCGAAGCGGCTACGGGACTTCCTGGTGGCGGTGCGACGGCCGGTCGTGGCGAAACGCTGACGCCTGTCCGCCCGACCGCCCGACCGCCTATTTTTGTCCCATGAAGCTCGTCCTGTTCGACATCGATGGGACGCTCCTCTGGACTGACGGCGCCGGGCGCCGGGCGATCCAACGCGCGCTCGTCGACGAAGCCGGTACCGCAGGGCCCATCGAGAGCTACCGCTTCGACGGAAAGACCGACCCCCAGATCGTACGAGATCTCCTGTCGCTCGCGGGGCATGCGGGAGCGGAGAGCGCGACCGTGATCCAGGCGGTCTGCCGACGTTACGTGGATCATCTCCGCACGGAGCTGGAGCGGCCGACCCAGACGACGCGGCTGATGGTGGGGATCGCCGACTTGCTCGTGGCGCTCGAGCCGCACGAGGCCGATCGCCGGGCGCTGGTCGGCCTCCTCACGGGCAACGTCGCTCCGGGGGCCGCCCTCAAGCTGCGATCGGCCGGACTCGACCCCGCACGCTTTCGCGTCGGAGCGTACGGGTCGGATTCCGCGCGGCGCGCCGAGCTCCCGGCGGTCGCCGCCGCGCGGGCGGCGGCGCTCACGGGCGCGAGCTTCGCGGGAACGGACGTGATCATCGTGGGCGACACGCCGGACGATGTGGCGTGTGGGCGGCCGATTGGCGCGCGCAGCGTCGCGGTGGCCACCGGCTCCTACGACGTCGCGGCCCTCCGCGCGACCGGTGCGACGTACGTGTTCGAGACCCTGGCCGACACGGCCGCCGTGCTCGACGCCATCTTCGCATGACCCGCCCCACGGCCCCTCCGGCGGACGAGCTCGAAGTCAAGGCGCGCGTCGACGATCCCGACGGGCTGCGGGCCGCGCTGGTGCGCGCCGGGGCGACGCTCGACTTTCGTGGCGACATGATCGACCGACGGTTCGACCGTGGCCGCACGCTGGAGGAGCGCGACGAGGTGCTGCGGCTGCGAGAGTTTCGACCGGCCGACGGCACCCCGGTCTACGGGGTGCTGGGGTGGAAGGGCCCCCCCTCGCAACGCGGGCGGTACCGCCACCGCGCCGAAACGGAGGCGCGTGTTGCGGCGCCCGACTCGGTGGTGACGATCTTCGAGCAGCTGGGGTTCGCGGTGTCGCTGCGCATCGACCGTCGCGTCGAGGTGTATCGGCTGGGCCAGGCCGTGCTGCGTCTCGAGTGGTATCCGGCGATGGACGTGTTGCTCGAGGTCGAAGGCGAGCCGTCCGAGATCGAGCACGCGATCGCCGCCACGGGCCTCGCTCGGGACCGCTTTCTGCCCGAGTCGCTGCCGTACTTCGTCGCGCAGTACGAGGCCCGCACGGGCCGGGCCGCCCTCCTCGCCCGATGAGCGCGTCGGTGAAGATCCCCATGCCGCTGCGGGTCCCCGAGCTCGCGCCGCCGCTCGGCCGGGTGCTCGTGCCCCGCCGCCTGGAAGAGCCCTGGGTACCGCTCGACGACATCCGCGAGGAGCTCGCGACGCGCGTCATGGAGCTGGGCGGTGAAGCGCGGGCCGCCGCCGCGCGCGACGATCGCGACCGTGTGCTCGATGCGGTGAGCCGGCGGGCCTGGCTCGCCGCGTGGGAAGGCGCGGTGCGCCGGGCGGGCGAGCGCGTGACTGCCGCGCTCGACGCGGAGATCGAGCGGGCCGCGCGCCGGGTGCGGATGCCGCGGCGGCGGCGCCGCCGTCGTCTGCTGGCCGGGTCCGAGAAGCGAGCGATCGCCGCCCGGTTGGCCGCGGGCGGCGAAACGCTCGTCGCGGCCCTCGATGCACTCGACGCGGTCGCCGCGCGCGTGCGCGAGGCCAACGTCCTCGACAAGGCGGCGCACGCCGAGTGGCAGGAGGCGCTGCGCACCGCGGCGCGCCGGCTCGAGGCGGCGTGGCTCGCGCTCGAGACGCAGGTCGCCGACGAGCAGCGCCGCTGGGCCGACGAAATCGACGCGGTTGCCGGCTGGCGGCCGTCGCTCTGGCCGCTGGTGGCGCTGTGGACGCCGCTCGCCGTGGGGCTGGTATGGCTCGGGCTGGTGCTGGGCGGCTACCTCCCTGCTCCCGCATGGCTCGCGGCGCTCCTCGGCTTCTGAGCGGCGGGCCGTGACCGCGATCGGGGTCGGCGTCGATCTGGTAGAAGTGTCCCGCGTTGCCGCCATCATCGCCGACAAGGGATCGCGCGTCTTCGAGCGCCTACTCACGCCGAACGAGCGTGCCTACTGCGAGAGTCGCCCGGACCCCGCCACCCACGTGGCGGTACGGCTTGCCGCCAAGGAGGCGGTCTACAAGGCGCTGCAGGGAAGCGAGGTGGCCCGGGGAATCGGCTGGCGGGAGATCGAGGTCATCCGCGCGCCCGACGGCCGCCCCGATGTCCACCTCAGCGGTTTTGCGGCGGCCCGGGCCAAGGTGCTGGGAGTGGAGCGCGTCCTCCTGTCTCTCTCGCATACCCACCTCGCGGCCGTTGCTGTCGCAGTGCTCGAGCGGGGGTGATCCGGCGGCTTGAATTCCCGACTATTTTACTCTAGTATTTTAACTCCTCTTATTGAGAATCATTCCCATCTACTGTAACCCCCTCTTTGGCTTGCTGTTGAGCGCCTGCGTGGCAGTCCGCGCGGCAGGCCAGGCGACCGATTCGTTGTCGGTTTCCCGGCGCCTCGTGGCGGCCGCCTCGCTCGCCGCTAAGGAGTACGCGATCGGCGTGGCACCGCGCGGCGGCCGGGTTACGGTCCCCGAAGAGGTCTCGGAGGCGAGACAGTTCCTGGAGCAGGCGCGCTTGGACGTGGGGTCCCTTCCCACCGCCGTTCGGGCCGTGGCGGACTCCGACCTCGCGGCCCTGGAGGCGTTGATCGATCGCGTGGCTCCCCCCGACTCTGTGTCCCAGCGGGCGGGAACGCTGATCCAGCGGATCGCCGCCGCCGCGGGGGGCGCGCTCGATCCGTATCCGCTGCGCCCGCCGTCGCTGGTCCGGGGCGCGGCGGTGTTTCGGGAGCAGTGCGTGCAGTGTCACGGCCCGACGGGCCAGGGCGACGGGCCCAAGGCGCGCGGGCTCGAGGGACCGGCGCCCGCGAGCCTCGCCGACCGCGGGGCCATGAGCACCGTGTCCCCCTTGGACGTCTACCGGAAGCTCACGATCGGCGTCGCCGGTACGGCCATGCCGCAGTTCGAGGAGACGCTCTCCCCCGAGGACCGGTGGGCGGTGGCGAGCTATGTCGCGACGCTGCGCGCCGACGACGCGCTGGTGCGCCAAGGCGAGGGGCTGTACGCCGCGCAATGCGCGTCGTGCCATGGTGCCACCGGGGGAGGCGATGGTCCGCTCGCGAAGGCGCTTTCCGTGGCGCCGCCGGCGCTCGCCGATCTCGCCGTGCTCGGCCGCTTCACCGACCAGGAGCTCACCCGGCTCATCACGCAGGGCCGGCCGGGGACGCCGATGCCGGCGTTTGCCCGCCTGCTCGATCCGGGACAGGGCGCGAGCCTCGTTGCGTTCCTCCGCGTCATGCCAACCGCCGAGCGGCAGCGCCACGAGGCCTCGCCCGCCGCCGCAACGTTCTCAACGGTGCGGCGCCAGTTGGACTCGGCAGTGGCGCTCCACTCCGACAAAGTCGCGTTCGATGCGTACCTCACCTTCGAGCGGGTCGAGACGGATGTCCGCGCCAGGAATGCCGCGCTCGCGAGCGAGCTCGAGGACGCGTTCGTGAGCCTGCGGGTCCGGGCCGGAGCCGGTGCGGGACCGGACGAGCTCGATGCGATTCACGCCCGGCTGCTGGCGGGACTGGAGCGCGCCGAGCGGTTGGTCGCCGACCGCAGCTCGGGTGCGAACCTCCTGATGCAGTCGTTCGTGCTGCTCCTGCGCGAGGGGTTCGAGGCGATCCTGATCGTCGCGGCGCTGATGGCGTTCCTCGCCAAGGCCGGTGCGGTCGAGCGCAGGCGTCACGTGGCGCAGGGCGCCTGGGCTGCGGTGGGCGCGAGCGTCGTCACTGCCATCGTGGTCGAGCTGCTGTTCGAGATCACGCCCGGTCAGCGCGAAGCGCTCGAAGGTGTCACCATGCTGCTCGCCACCGCGGTGCTCTTCTCGGTGAGCTACTGGCTGCTGTCGAAGATCGAAGTGGCGAAGTGGAACGCGTTCGTAAAGGGTCGGATGGAAGACGCGCTCTCGACCGGCTCGGGGTTCGCGCTCGCCTCGGTGGCGTTCCTCGCCGTGTATCGCGAGGGCTTCGAAACGATCCTGTTCTACAAGGCGCTGTTGACGTCGGCGGGATCGGCCGGCGGCGGCGGCGGCTCGGCGGCCGGGCCGGTCACCGCGGGCATTCTCCTCGGGGCGGTGGCGCTCGTGATCGTTTACATCGGTATCAACCGTTTCGGGATGAAGGTGCCGCTCAAGCCGTTTTTCGCGGTGACGAGCGCGATGCTCTACTACATGGCCTTTGTCTTCGCGGGGAAGGGGATCGCCGACCTCCAGGAGTCGGGGGTGTTGGGGACGAGCGTGGTCGAGTGGGCGCCGCGCATCCCGGTGCTCGGGATCTATCCCACCGTGCAGTCGCTGGCGCTCCAGTTCCTCCTGATCGTGCTGCTGCTCGTCGCGGTGGTATGGCTCCAGCGCAACCGGTTCAGTGGCGCCGAGCCAGATCGTCGGCGGCCGTCGTTCCCGTGAGCGCGGCCGGCGCGACCGGGGCGGCCTCGGGTGCGCGCAGCCGCGCGATCACCACCACACCCGCGATGATCACGAGAGCGCTCGTCAGCTGCGCCAGCGTGAACGGTCCCAGCACCCGGTCGTCCTTCGCGCGCACGAATTCCACCAGCAATCGCTCGGTGCCCGCCAGCACGAGATAGACGCCGAACCGCCAGCCGACGGCGTGCGGGCGGTCGCGCAGGCGCCACAGCCACGCGAACGCGAGCATCATCAGCGCCGTCTCGTAGATCTGCGTGGGGTGGACGGCGACCAGCTGCGCGGGATCCGCTCCAGGGGGGAATCGCACGTGCATCTGCGTCAGGTTCGCCACCGTGGTGGGCGGCAGCCCCTCAGGAAACTTCACGGCCCAGGGAAGCGTGGACGGGATGCCGTAGTCGTCGTTCACGAGGAAGCAGCCGACACGCCCGAGCGCGTAGCCGAGCGCCAACGGGGCGGCGGTGAGCTCCATCGCCCAGCGCCCGGGCACGCGGCGCCACCAGCCGAGCCCGAGCACCGCGGCCACGCCCCCGAGAAACCCGCCGTACCACACGAAGCCGCCGCGCCGAAACAGCGCGTCCCACTCCCCGGTGAGCAGCACGTACCAGATTTTCGCCCCGACGATCCCCCCGACCACGGCCGCGAACACGATATCGGCGGCGTAGTCCTCGTTCATACCGCGGCGCCGCAGGTCGACCTGGATCGCCCAGCCGGCCATGAGGAAAGCGACCATCATCATGAGGCCGTACCCGGTGATGGTGAGTGGGCCGAGCTGGAAGGTGAGGGGGTAGATGGTCATCGGGATTGCGGATTGCGGATTGTGGAGTGCGGATTCTCCGCGGGCTCGAGTCCCGGGAGCGCAAGGTCGGCCTGAGCATCCAACGTCCAGTCGCTGCGCTCGCCCAGGCCAAGGCGGTACCACCCGGCGCGCGCGATCATGGCGGCGTTATCGGCGTTCAGGCGTGGGCTCGCGACCGCCACGCGCGCCAGCCCCGACAGCCGCTGCGCCGCGAGCTCCGCGAGTGTGCGGTTGCACGCCACGCCGCCACCCAGCACGGCCGTGCGATAGCCGGTGGCCCGGACCGCGCGCTCCAGTTTGGTCACCAGCACGTCGAGCACGGCGTCCTGGAAGGCGCGAGCGAGATGCGGCCGGTCGCGTTCGAGATCGTCGCTCGCCCGCACGGCGCGCAGCACCGCGGTCTTCAGGCCGGAGAACGAGAACTCGTAGCCCTCGTCCCGCATCGGGCGGGGAAACGAGAATCGACGGGGATCGCCCTGGGGCGCGAGCCGCTCGATCGCAGGACCGCCGGGATAGCTCAGGCCGAGCAGCGCGGCCACCTTGTCGAACGCCTCGCCGGCGGCATCGTCGCGGGTCGTGCCGAGCAGGCGGTAGCGGCCCCAGGCGGGGACATCGAGCAACAGTGTGTGTCCGCCCGACACGAGCAGCGCCACGAAGGGCGGCGCGAGCTCCGGATCCTCCAGTGCGGGCGCGAACAGGTGGCCCTCCATGTGATGCACGCCGATCAGCTCGCGGCCCCCCGCGTAGGCCAGGGCCTTGGCATACACCACACCCACCAGCAGTGCGCCGACGAGGCCCGGCCCCTGCGTCACCGCCACCGCGTCCACCGCGCTCCAGGCGAGGCCCGCCTCGGCGAGCGCGCGGTCCACCACCGCCGGCAGGGCGGACAGGTGTGCCCGGCTTGCGAGCTCCGGCACCACACCGCCGAACACCTGATGCACGTCCTGCGAGAGGATGACGAGACCGGCGAGCTCCGGGCGCCGGCGCTCGCCCACGAGGACGGCGGCCGATGTCTCGTCGCAGGAGGTCTCGATACCCAGAACGACGTCAGCCACGTCCGGTCTTCCGCTTGAGAGACACGGAATCGGGCACGGCGCGCGCGACGAGGCCCGGCGGCCCGCTGACGGTGAGCCTGGCGTAGCCGCCCGGCCCCCCCTTGCCGACCAGGTGCGCCACGACGCGTACGCTGTCTCGTGTGAGCGTGTTCACCCGGGACGCCGGGCCGCGCACGGTCACCGACACCCGTTCGGGGACAAGCAGGAACCCGGTGAAGCCCGAGGCCGCCGTCGTAATGGGGACGCCGCCGATCGAGCGCTCGATGATCGCCGTCACTTCGCCCGCCATCCGCACCGCCTTGGGTGAGATCCGCACGACGCCCAGGGAGGTGGTGTCGATCGGGACGGTCTGGAAGAACGGACCGCTCACACTGGAAATCACCGTCGGCAGCGTCGTCACGGAGTCGAGCTTGGCGAGGCTCTTTTCCGGTCCCACCACGCGGGCCAGGCTGGGCGTGATCGACAGCCCGCGAAGGACATAACCCGACTCGGCTTCGACCTTCACCCGCGGCACGATCCGGACGTCCTTGTGCGACACGGAGTCGAGCAGGATCTCGACATCGCGCGGCCGGATATCGGCGACCTGCACATCGATCCCCTTCGGCAGCTCCACGTCGGCGGCTTGGAGCTGGATCCGCCACAGCGAGGCGGAGAATGTGTCGGGAATGACCTTGCGAATCACGCGCGGGAAGGAGCGCAGCTTGAGGATTTCGCTGCCCTTCCCGGCGATCACTACCGCCACGCCCGCGGGTTGCTGCCGCACCGTCCGGCCGGGCGGGATGCCCACGGCGAGTCGCATGGCGAAGGTCTGCGACAGGGGCTGCTGGGCCGCGACCGCCACGTACAGCATGATGGCGAAGAACACCGCGGCCAGCTTGATCGGCCAGTTGCGAACGAACAGGTGCCCCAGGCTAGCGCGGACGGTCATCGAGCAGCCGTCGGATCAGGGTTTCGTTCACGGGACCGTCCCACTCCGAGGCGCCGATCACTTTCTTGACGATCACCCCGTCGCGATTGATCACCCAGCTTTCAGGCACGCCGGTCGCCTGGTAGGTCTGCTTGATGGCCCCGGTCTGGTCGTGCAGGATGTCGAAGCTGAGCCCCAGCTCACGCGTGAACGCCCCGACCACGGAATCGCCCTCCTCGTCGATGCTCACCGCCACGACCCGGAAGTCGCCGCCCCCCCCGTCCCCGAGGCGGCGGTAGAGCCGTTCCATGGACGGCATCTCGACGCGGCATGGCTGGCACCAGGTCGCCCACACGTTGAGCAGCACGACCTTGCCGCGATAGTCGGCGAGGGTGGTGGCGTGCCCGGTCCGCAGGTCTGTCGCGTGAAACCCGGGCGCGTCGGAGCCCACGCCCAGCAGATCGATCTGCGGCCGGATCTTGATGACCAGTGCGGTGCCGAACACCAGCGCCATCACCACGCCGATCGCGACCGTCCATTGCCGCGGTGGCGTCATACGGTCACCAGGCAGCGCCGCCGGAGGTCTCGCACTTCACGGGCGGGGTCGCCGCTCGTGAAGATCGCGTTTCCCGCCACGAACGTGTCCGCCCCCGCCGCGTGGGCCGTCGCGATGGTGTGGGAAGTGATCCCGCCATCCACCTCGAGGAACGCGCGTGAGCCATGCGCCGTGAGCAGGTCGCGCGCCCGGCGGATCTTGTCGTTCGAGGCGGGAAGGTACGTTTGCCCGCCGAACCCGGGGTTCACGGTCATGATGAGCAGCAGGTCCAAGTCGGCGACGACTTCTTCCGCGAGCTCGAGCGGGGACCCGGGGTTTAGCGCGAGCCCCGCGAGCATGCCCTGGCCTCGCGCCGCGGCGAGCAGTCGCTGCACGTGTACCGTCGCCTCCGGGTGGAATGTGAAGACGGACGCGCCGGCGGCCGCGAACGACTCGAGGTAGCGCTCAGGCTCGACCACCATGAGGTGCGCATCGATCGGCTTGTCGGTGAGTGCCCGCAGGGCGGTGATCATGTTCGCTCCGAACGTGAGGTTCGGTACGAAACGCCCGTCCATCACGTCCACGTGCAGCCAGTCGGCGCCCCCGGCCAGCACCTGCTTGACCTGCTCGGCGAGCCGGGTCAGGTCCGCCGACAGGACGCTGGGCGCGATGCGAGTCCCTCCCCCCTCCCCGTTGGTCATCATGGGCTCCGGGCCACGACGATGTCCACCACTGTACCGGGTGCGGCCAGGGTGCCCGCCGCCGGCTTCTGCCCAACGACCGTCCCGGGGTTCGCGTCGCTCGTCCGGCGTCGGGTCACGGTGCCCAGGTCGAGCCCGTCGAGCTCGAGCCGGGTGCGCGCGTCCGCCTGGGACATCCCGAGCAGGTCGGGGACGGCGATGGTCGGGGCGCCCCGGCTCACCACCACGGTCACGGGTGCCCCGGGGCTGAGCACCGACGTAGCGGCGGGGCGGGTGAGCATCACGACGCCGGGGGCCGCGGCGGCCTGTACCGACTCCACCTGCGCCACGGTGAGGCCCGCCGCCGCGATCAGCCGGCCCGCCAGCTCACCGTTCAGCCCCGTCACATCCGGTACCGGAATCTTGGGCGGCCCCTCGCTCGACACCAGGGTGACTCGCAGGCCTGCCGGCGCGCTCACGCCGGGCGGCGGGTCCTGCCACACGACCGTGCCCTGGGGCGCGGTGGGGTGCGGCTCGCCGCCTCCATCTTGCACTTGCAGACCCGCCTTGCGGAGCAGGTCCGACGCCTCCTGGAGCGACAGCCCCAATACGCGGGGCACCACGCCGTGTCCGTGCAGGAGCGGCGCGGGGAACAGGAGCAGGTACGCCGTCAGGTAGCCGCCGAGCAAGGCGCCGAGCAGCGCGAGCCCCCAGCGGCGCGCGCTGAGCCGGTCGAGGGTCGGGAGCCTCCATTCCCGGACCGGCGGGATGTGCCGGCGGAACCGCATCAGCGCACTCGGGCGAGGCGCGCCGCGTACGCGCCGTCCATCCCGTGGCGTTGCGGCAGCGACTGGAAGTCGCCGGCGGGCGTGAGCAGCGCGGCGGAGACCGCGCCCGTTGCCGGCACACGGGTGAACTGGGGGTGGTGCGCCAGGAAGTCGATCACGATGTCGCTGTTCTCCTCCGGCTCGAGTGAGCACGTTGCATAGACGAGCAATCCGCCCGATCGCACCAGCGTCGCCGCGGCGGCGAGCAACGAGCGCTGGCGCTGCGCGGCGCGCGCGATGGTCCGGGGTGCCACGCGCCACCGGGCATCCGGGTGCCGGGCCATGGTGCCGGTGGCGGAGCAGGGGGCGTCCACGAGCACCGCCGCGAGTGCCTCCGACCGGAACGGTGCCGCCAGAAGATCGGCGACCGCGACCCGAATCGCCACTCCCGCGCGCCGCGCCGTCTCGACGAGCCGGCCGACGCGCTCGCGCCGCGCGTCGCCGGCCATGACGCGCGCGCCCCCGCGCTCCAGCGCGACCGCCTTGCCCCCGGGAGCGGCGCAGGCGTCGTACACGACCGTGCCGGGCGGGATCGCGGCGAAGCGGCAGACCAGGGCGTGGGCGGGATCTTGCACGACAAAACCCCCTTCCGCATATCCCGGTAACTGCGCGGGAGGCGGGATGCGGGATGCGGGATGCGTTGCCCCCGTTTCGACGACTACCCCCGCGCCGAACGGCGCTTCTCGTACCCCGAAACCAGCCTCCGTGAGCCGGGTCCGGAGCGTCGCAGCATCCCAGCGAGCGGCCTGCAGGGTAAGCGGTGCCCGAGAGTCGTTCCAGGCCATCAAGCGCTCGGTTTCGGCGTGGCCAAATCGGCGCCGCCACCGCTCGATGAGCCACCGCGGATGCGTCTCTCCCGCATCCCGCATCCCGCATCCCGCATCCCGACTCAATTGCCGCAGCATCCGGTTTACGTAGCCCGCGGCCCGTTCGCCCGCGAGCTCCCGCGCCAGCTCCACGCTGGTCGACACCGCGGCGTACGGCGGTACCCGCGCCAGCGCGCGCAGCTGGTAGGCCCCGAGCCGGAGGACGTCGTGGAGGCGAGGATCGACGGTTGCGAGCTCGAGCAGCCGATCGAGCTGGGCGCGGCGCCGCAGCACGCCGGCCGCCAGCTCGTAGGCGAGGCGGCGGTCGCGCTCGATCAGGTTCGCGAGCGGTCCATCGCGGGCGCGCTGGAGGGTCGCACCCGCCCGCACTGCGTCGAGCATCTGCAGTGCGGCGCGCCGGGCGGCCGTGGCGTCCTTAATCCAGCATCCCTTCCAGCGGCGAGGACGGCACCGCCACCTCGCGCTTGGGCATGCGGCCGGCGAGATACGCCGTGCGCCCGGCCTCGACTGCAAGTCGCATGGCGCGCGCCATCGCCACGGGATCCCGGGCCGCGGCGATCGCCGTGTTCATCAAGATTCCGTCGACGCCCTGCTCCATGGTCAGACACGCGTCCGATGCGGTACCGACGCCGGCGTCGACCACCACGGGCACCTTGAGCCGTCGCTTGATCGTGCGCACGCCGACCGGGTTCAAGAGACCGAGCCCGCTCCCGATGGGCGAGGCGAGCGGCATAACGGCGGCGCAGCCCGCGTCTTCCAGACGCAGGGCGGTCACCAGATCCTCGTTGGTGTAGGCGAGGACCTTGAAGCCCTCCGCGACCAGCGCGCGTGCCGCGACCAGCAGGCCCTGGACATCCGGGAGCAGCGTCTCCTGGTCGCCGATCACCTCGAGCTTGATGAACTCGTTGAACCCCGCCTCCCGGGCGAGGCGTGCATAGCGGACGGCGTCCTCGGCGGTGTAGCACCCCGCGGTGTTCGCGAGCAGGAAGTATCGCTTCGCGTCGAGGTGATACAGCACACCTTCCTCTTTCGTGCGGTCCAGATCCACGCGCCGGACCGCCACGGTGACGATCTCGGCCCCGGACGCGTCGATCGCCTGGGCCATCGTGTCGTTGTCAGGGTACTTGCCCGTGCCCACCATGAGACGCGAGTGGAACGAGCGCCCGCCGATGGTGAAAGGAATGTCCAGCATCAACCTCCTCCGACGAAATGCACCAGCTCGATCGCGTCGCCCGGCGCGACCGTCACTGCCCCGAGCGCCGGGCGCCGCACGATCGTGCGGTTGTGCTCCACGACGACGACGCGCGGGTCGAGCGCGAGCGATTCGAGCAGCTCGAGCAGCGTGGCGCCCCGCGCCACCGCGCGGGGCTCGCCGTTCACCGTGACGGCCACCATGTCGTTCATCTGTTCAGCTCCTCGAGCAGCCGCCGCGCGGCGTCCGCCGGATCGGCCGCGTCCCAGAGCGCCCTGATCGCGGCCACGCCGTGGATCGCGGCCACGGCCCGGAGCTCTGGAATCCGAGCGGGCGTCACCCCGCCGATGGCGATGACCGGCAACCCGACGCCGACGATCTGCTTCAGCCGGACCGAACCGAGCGGCGCTCGGTCGGCGTGGGTGGCGGTCGGAAACACCGGCCCTACCAAAAGATAGTCGGCGCCGCCCGCGTGCGCGGCCTCCGCCTCGCGCAAGTCGTGCACCGACTTGCCGATCCACCAGGCGGGATTCAAGCGACGCGCATCCTCGGGGGCGAGGCTCCCGTGTCCCAGCTGGACGCCCGCCGCGCCCACCGCGAGGGCGACGTCGAGGCGGTCGTTCACGAACAGGCGGGCCGGCGGACAGGCGGACAGGCGGACGGCCAGCTCGTAATGCTCGAGTCCCGACAGGGCTCGGCCCCGAGCGTGCAAGGCCAGCTCGGAGCCGGCACCCGCGACGAGCTGGCGCGTGATCTCCTCCAGGTCCGGCCGGCGGGCGATCCGCTCGTCGGTGATGGCGTGCAGTCGCGGCAGGCTCGGGAGCGACTTCACCCGAAGCGTTGGCCCGCCTGCGCGCCGCGCCCGCGCACCCACTCCGCGGCCGCCATGCGCGCCTTGCCCGCGGGCTGGACTTCGTCGACCGCCACCGCCCCCCGCCCGGTGGTTATCCGTAATCCGTCGTCCGTCGTCCGCACTTCTCCGGGCGCTCCCTGGCCTTCGACAACCCGGGCACCGAACAGTTTCACTTCACGGCCGCCGAGCTCGGTCCATGCGCCGGGCCGTGGGTCGAGGGCGCGGATGAGTCGCGCGATCTGCTCTGCCGGGTCGGCCCAGCGGATGCGCGCCGTCTCGCGCGTCAGTTTGGGGGCGTAGGTCGCGCGCGCCTGCTCTTGGGGCTGTGGCTCGAGGCCGCTGGTTCCGAACAGCGCCAGCGCTTCGACCAGCGCCTGGGCGCCCATCTCGGACAGATGCTCCGACAGCTCGCCGCCCGTCACGTCGAAGTCGATGTCGTGCGAGATCTGCAGCAGAATCGGACCCGAGTCCAATCCCTCGTCCATCTGCATGATCGTGACGCCCGTCTGCTTGAGTCCGTTCAGGATCGCCCACTCCACCGGCGCGGCGCCGCGCAGCTCGGGGAGGAGCGACGGATGGAGGTTGATCATGCCGTGGCGCGGGAGCGCGAGCAGGTCGGGCTTGAGGATGTGGCCGTACGCCACCACCACGCCGACGTCGGGCGCGAGCGCGCGGAGGCGCTCGACGAATGCGGGATCGCTGGGCCGAGCGGGTTGCATCACCGGTACATCCTCGGCTTCGGCTGCCGTCTTCACCGGAGGCGGGACCGCGGTCGATCGGGAGCGTCCCTGAGGTTTGTCCGGCTGCGTGACTACCGCGACGACGTCGAACCCTTCGCCGAGCAATGCTTCGAGGGAGGGGACCGCGAACTCCGGCGTTCCAAAGAAGACTACGCGCACTCAGAGCTCGCCCGCCGGCTCCGGCGTCACGTCTTTCACGTACCCGGACTGTCCCTTGCGCGCCTTCTTCCACTTGGCGAGGAGCAGTCCCCGTTTCACCGCGCTCAAGTGGTCGAGGAAGAGCACCCCGTCCAGGTGGTCGATCTCGTGTTGCGCCGCCCGCGCCTTGAACCCGGAGAGCTCGACCATGTACGGGTGGCCCTCGCGATCGAGCGCCTCGACCTTCACGTCGAGGTGACGCTCCACATCGCCGTAGACCTCGGGGATCGAGAGACACCCTTCTTCCGCGGTTTCCAGCGCTTCGCTCACCTGCACGATGCGCGGATTGATCAGCACCAGCGGCGGCGGGGCGTCCTCGCCCACGTCGACGACGGCCACGCGCCGGGGGACGCCGACCTGGTTCGCCGCGAGCCCCACACCCTTGGCGGCGCGCATCGTTTCGAACAGGTCGTCCACCAGTCGGCGCACGGCGTCGTCCACCGCGCCGACCGGCGTGGAGCGCTGCCGCAACACGGGCGAGCCGAGCAGGTGGAGCTGGCGGACGGTCACTGCGGCTTGGCGGCCTCGACCGGGCGATTCAGGATGTTCGCAATGTTGGTGCGTTGGACGATCAAGCGTGACTCCCCGCTCTTCACCGTGACCTCGTCGTCCTTCAGGTGCACGACCTCGCCGATGATGCCGCCCGAGGTGACGATACGGTCGCCGCGTTGCAGCGAGGCGAGGAGCTCGCGGTGCCGCTCCTGCTGCCGGCGCTGGGGGCGGATCAACATGAAATAGAAGATCGCGATCAGGGCCCCGATCTGGATCAAGAAGATGGGAAGCCCCCCGCCGGCACTCTGGCCGGAGGGAGCGAACAGCAGAGCGAACAGTCCGTGCGCGGTCATGCGGATCCCGAGTGCAGGTAGCGACGGCGCCACTCCGCGGCCCAAGGGCCGAAGGCGTTCCGCCGGATCGCGGCTCGCATCGCTGCGGCGAGCCGGATCAAGTAGCGAACGTTGTGCAACGACAGCAGCCGCAGCCCCAGCAGCTCCTCGGCCATGAACAGATGGCGGAGATAACCGCGCGAGAACGTGGTGCAGGTCTCGCAGTCGCAGGTCGCGTCGAGCGGCCGCGGATCTTCGCGGTGCTCGGCGTTGCGGATGTTCACCGGGCCGTCGGGCGTGAAGGCCGAGCCGTTCCGGCCGTTGCGCGTCGGCGCGACGCAGTCGAACAAGTCCACCCCCCGCTCCACCGCCGCCACCAGGTCGTCCGGGAACCCCACGCCCATAAGATAACGCGGGAGGGCAGGGAGCTTCGGCTCGAGCCGCTCGAGCATCTCGTACATGACCGCCTTGGGTTCGCCGACGGAGAGGCCGCCGATGGCGAGGCCGGTCCAGGGGCGCATGTCGCAGATCCGGCGCAGCCCTTCCTCGCGGAGCGCGAGGTGGGTCCCGCCCTGGAGGATGGGCCACAACGTCTGGTCGTGGGACGCTACGACGCTACGTTGTACGTCCTCTCCCGGCGAGCTCTTATGACGTAGCGACGTAGCGTCGTATGACGCCTTGAGCTCCCCATGCCGCTTGGCACAGCGCTCTAACCAGCGAAGCGTCCGCTCCATGGCGTCCCGTGCAGTGGCGAGATCCGCCCCCCCCGGCACCACGTGATCGAAGGCCATTGCGATGTCGGCGCCGAGTACCCACTGGATCTCCGTGGCGCGCTCGGGAGTGAGGGTGCGGCGGCTGCCGTCCACATGACTCTGAAACTCCACACCGTCTTCGTCCACCCGGCGCGACCCCTCCAGCGAAAACACCTGAAAGCCACCCGAATCCGTCAGCAGGGGACGATCCCAGCCCATGAAACGGTGCAATGCCCCGAGCTTCTCGACGACCTGCTCGCCAGGTCGCACGTGCAGGTGGTACGTATTCGCGAGCACCAGCGTCGCGCCGGCGCTGCGCAGATCGTTGGGGGACAGCGTCCGGACGGTCCCTTGAGTACCGACCGGCATGAACACCGGTGTCTCGACCGTGCCGTGGGGCAGGGTGAGGGTGCCGGCGCGGGCGGGGCCGCTCTCCGCTACGATCTCAAACTCGAACATGGACCTGTCGGTGAACCCCGGGCTTGCGCCCGGGGTCAGTGGGCGTACCGGGGAATGACTGACCCCGGGCGCCAGCCCGGGGATCACGGAAACGTCGCGTTATACCACCGCCATCGCATCGCCGTAGCTGTAGAACCGATACCGTTGCTCAATCGCTTCCCCGTAGGCTCGCATGACGTTCTCATAGCCCCCGAAGGCGCACACCAACATTAGCAGCGTCGAGCGCGGTAGGTGAAAGTTCGTGAGCAGCCGGTCCACCGCGCGGCAGGTGTACGGGGGATGAATGAAGAGGCTCGTGTCACCCGCCCCGGCGCGGACGGTGCCGTCGGACGCCGCCACGGTCTCGAGCGTGCGCACCACGGTGGTCCCGACCGCCCACACGCGCCCGCCGGCCCGCCGTCTCCCGTTGATGATCTCCGCCGTCGCTTCGCTCACGCGGTAGCCTTCGGCGTGCATCGGATGATCTGCGAGGTTATCCACCTCCACCGGTTTGAACGTGCCGGGGCCGATTTGCAGGTCGAGGGGTGCGAGCGCCGTGCCCCGCTGCTTCAGGTGCTCGAGTAGCTCCGGCGTGAAATGCAGGCCCGCGGTCGGCGCGGCGACACTGCCGTCGTGTGCCGCGTAAACGGTCTGGTAGCGCTCCCGATCCTCGGCGCGCGGTGGCCGCCGGATGTAGGGGGGGAGCGGCACTTCCCCGTACTTGGCGAGCGTCGCGGCGGCGTCCAACGAGCCGGTGAATTTCACGCGCCGTAGCCCGCCCCCCAGTACATCGACGATCGCGGCGGCGCTGTCATCGCCGAACCGCACCGTCCGCCCCGGCTTGAGCTTGCCGCCGGGATGCCCCATCGCCAGCCAGGTTCCGTCGGGTAACTCCCGGACGAGCAGGATCTCTGCCTTGCCGCCTGACCCGCGCATCCCGCTTCCCGCATCCCGCATCCCGCGGAGTCTCGCGGGTATGACGCGCGACACGTTGATGACGAGCACATCCTCCGGCGCCACTAGCGCGACAAGATCCGGGAAGCGCGTGTGCCGGATACGGCCGCTCGCCCGGTCCAACACCAGCAGCCGGCTCGCGGCGCGGTCGGGGAGCGGTTCCTGAGCGATCAGCTCGGCGGGGAGATCGTACTCGAAGTCGGAGGTGCGCATGAGAGAAACGCGGAGCGCGGAAGTCGGAACGCGGAACAGATGCGCGCGCTTCGGTTCCGCGTTCCCCCTTCCGCGTTCCGCGTTATCCGTCGAACATCGTCGGCTGTTCAGCGCTCCGGGGCGGAGTGAACCCGAAATGCCGGTACGCGCCCGCCGTGGCGCAGCGGCCGCGCGGCGTGCGGGCGAGGAAGCCCTGCTGCATGAGGAACGGCTCGTACACCTCCTCGAGCGTGCCCGGGTCCTCGCCCACGGCGGCGGCGATGGTCGTGAGGCCCACCGGCCCGCCCTCGAACTGCTCGATGATGGTCTTCAAGATCCGGCCGTCCATGTCGTCGAGCCCGAACTCGTCCACGTCGAGCCGCTTCAACGCCTCGGCCGCGACTTGGGCCGTGATCTTGCCCCCGGCGCGCACCTGCGCGTAGTCGCGCACCCGTTTCAAGAGGCGGTTCGCGACGCGCGGCGTGCCGCGGCTGCGGCGGGCGATCTCGGCGATGCCCGCGGCATCGGTCGGGACGTCGAGGATGCCGGCCGAGCGCCCGATGATCTGGGCGAGGTCGTCGGGTGGATAGTAGGCGAGCCGCTCGACCAGGCCGAAGCGCGCGCGCATGGGCGGCGTGAGCAGCCCGAACCGGGTCGTGGCGCCGATCAGCGTGAACCGCTCCAGCGCCATGGGGATCGTTTGGGCGTGCTGCCCGTCGGCGATCCGGACGTCCACCCGGTAGTCCTCCATCGCCGGATAGAGGAATTCCTCGAGCACGGGCCGCAGCCGGTGCACCTCGTCGATGAACAGGATATCGCCCGCGCCGAGCGAGGTGAGCATGCCGACCAGATCGCCGGGGCGCTCGAGCACCGGGCCCGACGTCGTCCGGATGTTGACGCCCAGCTCCTTCGCCATGAGGAGCGCCAGCGTGGTCTTGCCCAGCCCGGGCGGCCCGAAGAACAGGGTATGGTCCAGCGGCTCGCGCCGCTGCTTCGCCGCGTCGATCGCGATCTGCAGGGATTCCTTCACCTTGGCCTGGCCGACGAATTCGTCCAGCCGCGAGGGGCGGAGGGCGGCATCGGTCAGCCGCTCGTCGGGGAGGGCGTCGGGTGTCGTGACTTGCGCGCGGGCGCGATCGCTCATGCTGCTCTCTTCCCGAGCGGCCGCGCCCGCCACCGCACCGGGCGCGCGTCCCGCTCGAGCGCATGGCGGGTATGGCAACTGACGCACTCGTCGGTCGCCTCGGTCGCAGTGTCGGGCACCAGCGTGCGGTTGGTCGAGCCGCAGCGCGTGCAGATCCATTCAGCGGTCGCAGGCATCGTCATCCGTGGGTGAGAAGTTGCAGGGCCCGGCGCACCAGCGTTTCGGCGTCGCCTCCCCCGTCCGCCGAGAGCACCTGGCGCAGCGCCCGGTCCGCCTCGGCGGTGGCGTAGCCGAGCCCCTCGAGTGCGTGCAACGCGGCCTCGGTCGCTCCTCCGCTCGCGGTCGCGCTCGCCTTGGCGACCTCCTCAAACTCGCCGAGCTTGTCGGCCAGTTCAAGCGCCAACCGCTCCGCCGTCTTCTTTCCTATCCCGGAGACCGATGCGAGCAGCGCGATGTTTCGCTCTTTCACCGCCCGCGCGCCGCGCTCGACTCCGAGGGCCGACATCAAGGCGATGGCGATTTTCGGCCCCACGCCGCTCACGCCGGTCAGCCGCTGGAAGAAGCGACGCCCGGCTTCGTCGTGAAAGCCGTACAGCGACCAGCCGTCGTCCCGCACCACGAGCTCGGTCGCGAGGCTCACCGTGTCGCCTACCGCCGGCAGCCGCTCCATGACCCCCAACGGGACGACGATCTCGTAGCCCACGCCGCCCGGGGTCTCGATCATCACGCGATCGGCCTGTTTCGCGGCGAGCCGGCCCGACACCTGCGCGATCACGACCGGAGGATGTGCGCGAGCGCCACGGCCACGCCGTCCGCCGCGTCCGCGGGTTGGGGCGCGTCCTTGAGCCGCAGCAGCCGGGCGACCACGCGGCCGACCTGGGCCTTGGGGGCGCCGCCGGCGCCGACGACCGTTTTCTTGATGGTCGCCGGGGCATACTCGGCAATCGCGAGGCCTGCCTGCTCGGCGGCGAGGAGCACCACGCCTCGGGCGTGTCCGAGCACGAGGGTGGTGTGCACGTTCTTATGGTAGAAGGCGTTCTCCAAGGCGAGGACGCCGGGGTGATGGCGCGTGATCAGCTCGGTGATGTGCGCGTGCAGCGCGTGCAGACGTCGCGGCAACGGACTCCGGCCGGCCAACCGGATCACGCCGCACTCGACCAGCCGCCCCATCCCGGAGGTGCCGTTCCCGGTTTCGATCACACCGTAGCCGGTGACCGACGTCCCGGGGTCGACGCCCAGCACCTTCACGCTAGGCAGTCGCCGCTGCCAGCGCCTCGGCGTCGATGTCGAAGTTCGAGGAGACCTTCGCGACGTCGTCCATCTCTTCCAGGGCTTCGATCAGCGCGAGCAGGTGTTTCGCGTCCTTCCGGCCGTCTGGACCGCGATCTTCTTGGCTTTCAGTCGCTCGGTGATCTGATGCAGCTGGCCCGCGGGTCCGGTGACCAGAAAGATGTCGCCGTCGCGCGTCAGGTCGTCCGCTCCGGCGTCGAGCGCCGCCTCCATGACTGCGTCCTCGTCGGCGCGGGTGGCGTCCACGGTGATCTGGGCCTTGCGGTCGAACATCCAGGCCACGGAGTTCGCGGCGCCCAAGTTGCCGCCGTGGCGCTGGAAGACGTGGCGAATCTCCGCGACAGTGCGGTTGGGGTTGTCGGTCGTCGCTTCGATGAGGAGGGCCGCGCCGCCGGGCCCGTACGCCTCGTAGGTGACTTCGTCGTACGTCACACCCTCCAGCTCGCCCGTTCCCTTCTTGACGGCGCGCTCGATGTTGTCGAGCGGCATGTTCTCGGCCTTGGCGGCGTCGATGGCGGTACGGAGCCGGGCGTTGCCTCCGGGATCGCCGCCGCCCTGTTTGGCGGCGATGGTGATTTCACGGATCAGCTTGGTGAAGAGCGCCCCGCGCCGCTGGTCGGTGACGGCCTTCTTCCGCTTGATCTGCTTCCACTTACTGTGGCCGGCCATGGCTCTAACCTACCGCTTTCACCGGTCAGGGTCGAGCATGTCCTCGAACCGCATCCAGCGCCGGTAGAAATACAGGTCCACGAACCCCGTCGGCCCGTTGCGGTTCTTCAGGACGATCAGCTCGGTCGCCCCGTCCACTCCGTGCCCTGGATTGTACATCTCTTTGACGGCGCCCAGATGCCCGAAGTCGTCGAGCGCGGGCCGCGCGTTGGGGCGCTTGGCGTCGAACCGCGGCAGCTGCGACACCACCACCAGCGCCACCCGGCGCTCGAGCGCCAGCGCCTTGAGGCGTTGCAACACCAGGGCCAGATCTTCGTCCTGCGTCGAGCGCGCGACGCCCCCTGGCGACGGGACGAGCTGGAGGTAATCGACCACCACGAGCCCGAGCTGCCGGAGGGGATCGAGCCGCTCCGCGGCGCTCTCGAAGTCCGCGGCCGCCAGGGGCAGCATGGTGAAGGGGAGGTCGCGCAGCCGCACGGCCGCCCCGCCGATGCCGGCGCGTGTCTGATCGTTGAGTTTCGCGCTGCGCAGCTCGTCCACCGTCGCGCGCCCCTCGATCGCGAGCGCGCGCTCCATGAGGCGTTCCTCGTCCATCTCGCCGGAGAAGAGGGCAACGCCCGTCCCTTGCTGCGCCGTGCGCAGGGCCAGCCCCAGCGCGAGTGCGGACTTGCCGGACCCGATATCGCCGCCCAGCACCACCAGGTCCCGGCGTCGCAGGCCGCCACCCAAGATGCGGTCGATCGAGGGGAACCCGGTCGGTACGGTGTCCCCCGGCACGTCGCCCGGGCGCTGCTGGTCCACGCGCGCGACCAGCGATTCGGGGGAAGGGCGGCGCTCGAATTTTCGTGGTGCCATTGTGCCCTCCTGCCCGGGCAGTGCGCGAGTGAACTCGCGACTCGGCATTGCCCGTAAACGGGCGGTTCGCATGGAAGTTCACGCCGGTTTACCGGCACTGCCGAGTCGCGGCTTGAGCCGCGGGCTACGGGTCGGCGCGTTTACTTGTCGGCGCTTCTACTTATAGATGTGACCGCGCGCTGCGGGCCGCAACGGCCACGGCGTCTCCCGCCTCGGGGCCGAGCACTTCGCGCGCCGGCGCGACGAGCTGCGACAGCACCTGCGCCGCTGCGGTGGGTGTGGCGGGATCGAGGTGCTGACGCGCGGCGGCGAGGGCGCGCTTCAGGGGGCCGGGGAGGGCAAGGCTCGCGAGCCGGGCGTCGAGCGCCTGGAGGCGACGCCGGTGGTTCTTGCCCGACACGGGCCGCGGCGGCAACAGCGCTTCGGCCGAGCGCACGACGAGCCACAGGGCGAACAGCCCCTCGCGCTTGGGTCCCCGCACCGCCCCGGCCACCAGCCCGATCAAGCGCTCCTCCGCGAGGGTGGTGGCGCGGTTCACGCGACCAGGCGCTCCACCGCGGCCGCCACCTCCTCGGGCGTGATATCGGTGAGGCAGCGATGGTGGCCGAGCGGGCAGGCCGCGGTGCCCGTCGCCGAGCAAGGGCGGCAGTCGAGCGCGCGCTCCAACACGGCGGCCGGCGCGCGATAGGGAAAGAAGCCGAACTGCGCGACAGTGGGTCCGAACAACGCGACGACGGGCGCGCCGACGCCGGTGGCCATGTGCATCACGCCGGTGTCACCCGACACCACGACCCGCGCTCGCGCCAGCAGCGCGCCGGTCTCCTGGAGCGAAAACTCGCCGGCGGCGCTCGCGACCGCGCTTCCTCCTTCGGCGACGAGCTGCTGTGCGAGCCCGCGGTCTTCGGGTCCTCCGACGACGACCGGCCGGTACCCTGCGGCCCCCAGCCGCTCGGCGAGGGCGCTCCAGTGCGCGATAGGCCAGCGTTTGGTCGCGTGCGCGGCGCCCGGCGCGAGCGCCACCAGCCGCCCCCCCCCGAGTCCGCGCTCCGCGAGCCACTGCGCCACCCGGTCGGTGGCGCCCGGACCGAGGCAGAACTCGGGCGGCCCGCCGTCGGGCCGGGTGTCGAGGCGGCGGGCGGCCTCGAAGTAGCGCTCGGCGACCGCGGCGGGCGCGCGCCGGCGGTAGGCGTCCAGCTTGGCGGCGATGAGCAGGGCGCGGGCCAGTTTGCGCTTGCGGTACCCCGACCAGCGGCAGCGGACGAGCAATCGGAGGCCCGCACTGCGCACGCTGCCGTGCAGGTCGAGGCCGTGCGTCGGTGCGAGGGTGCGTAACCGGCGGGCGAGGTGACGGATCGGCTCGCCGGGCTCGAGCGTCACGACGTCGGTCAGGTGTGGATTGTCGGCCACGAGCGGCGCCATGGCGCGCTTCGTCACGTACACGAGCTTCGCCTCCGGGTGGCGGCGGGCGAGCGCGCGCACGAGCGGCGTCGTCAGCAGGATGTCACCGATGGAGCTGAAGCGAACCAAGAGGACGCACAGCACGTTGCGAAATAAGTCCTGCGTTGCCCGGCTTCGCCAGTCGCCATTAGCTTTGGCCTATGGTGCGCCCGAAGACCATCCTCTGGGTGGATGACGAAGTCGAGGGTCTCTCCGCGCACCGGCGTTTCCTCGAGGACCAAGGGTTCACGGTGGCCGCCGCGGCCCACGGCGACGACGCCCTCGCGTTGCTGCGGCGCCAGCCCTACAGCATCGTGCTGCTGGACGAGCAAATGCCCGGGCGGCGCGGGCTGGAGTTGATCGGCGAGATCCGGGCGCTCGATCCCGCCATGCCCGTCGTCATGGTCACGCAGAGCGAGGATGAAGGCACGCTGCGCGAGGCGATCGGGATCGAGGTGGACGACTACCTCGTGAAGCCGGTCCAGCCGCGCCAGATCCTCTCGGTGATCACGCGGCTGCTCGAGGGCGACCGCATCCGCCAGCAACGTCTGGCGCGGGATTTCGTCACCCGGTTCCGCGAGCTGGAGGGCCGCCGGGGCGCAGCCCTCGCGTGGCGCGAGTGGATCGAGTTCGTCGTGGAGCTGGCGCGCTGGGAGGTTCGGCTGGCCGCGTCCAACGAGCCCGGGCTCTCGGAGGCCCTCCGCACCCTCCAGCGCTCGCTGCGCAAGGACTTCGCCGAGTACGTCGCCCGGCAATATCCGCGCTGGCTCGCCGGTCCCGAAGGTGATCGGCCGCCGCTCTCCGTCGACGTGGGCGCCGAATTCCTCGTCCCCGTGCTGCGATCCACGGGGCGCGTGCTGTTCGTGGTCATCGACTGCCTCAGGCTCGACCAGTGGGAGGTGCTGCGCGACCTCGTGACCCCGCTGTTCGACGTGGAAGAATCGCACTACTACAGCATTCTGCCGACCGCGACGCCGTTCGCGCGCAACGCGATCTTTTCGGGGCTCTTCCCCATGGAGATCGCGGCGCGGCATCCCACCTGGTGGGGGCAGGCCTCCGATGAGGAGAGCCTCAACGCCCATGAGGGCGAGCTCCTGACGGAGCAGCTGCAGGAGCTGGTCGGCCGGCCCGTCCCCGTGCGCTACGAGAAAGTGTTCAGCTCGGGCGAGGGAGACCTGGTCCGGCGGCTGCCGGCCCACCTCGCCCAGGACGGCGTCACGGCGCTGGTGTTCAACTTCGTGGATCAGCTCACGCACGGGCGCTCGGAGAGCGCCATCCTGTACGAGGTGGCGCGGGACGAAGCGGCGCTCCGCAGCCTCACCCGCACGTGGTTCGAGCGCTCGCCGGTGCTCGCGGCGCTCCAGGAGGCCGAGCGTCGGGGCGTGACTGTGTTGCTCACCACGGACCACGGTTCCATTCACTGCGAGACGCCCGCGACGGTGTACGCGAAACGCGACGCCACCGCGAACCTGCGCTACAAGTTCGGCGAGGACCTGAAGAGCGAGGACCCGGAGGCCGCGATTCTGGTCGAGGACCTGAAGGGCTTCGGCCTCCCGGGCATGGGGCTCGGCGTCCGGCTGCTGCTCGCGACCTCGGACCGGTTCTTCGTCTATCCCACCAAGCTGCGCGAATATCAGGCCCGCTATCGCGGCTCGTTCCTGCACGGCGGCGTCACGCCGGAAGAGGTGATCCTCCCCGTCGCCCTGCTCACGCCCAGGCGCGCAGGCACCACGCCGGCGGGGAAGGGGGGGGCGCGCTGAATGGGTCGTAGCGGCCGGCTCTTCCTGCTGCTCCGTCCCTACGCCTTCCTCTTCGTCGCCAATCTCGTGGCCACGTTCGTGGCCTCCGTGATGGACGGCGCCACGTTCGTGCTGTTGATCCCCTTCTTGCGGACCCTGTTCGGGCAGGATCCCCTGCCGGTCGCCGGCGGGTCGGCCGTCGAGCGGCTGCTGGCGGTGGCCGTCGGCCCTCTGTTCGCGGCCGGGTCGCCCGGTGCGGCACTGCGCAACGTCGTGCTGGTGTTGGTCGCCGCGATGGTGGTCAAGAACGTGCTCGCGTATCTGGCGGCGGTCTCGAGCGTGGCGATCCAGGAGAACGTGGTGCGTGACCTGCGCGTGCGATTGTTCGGGCACCTGCAGACGCTGCCGCTCGACTTCTTCCAGCGGACGCGCGGCGGCCAGCTCTTGTCGCGGGTCATCAACGACACCGACGCGGTGAAGACCGTGGTCACCGCCGCGCTCGCGTCCCTGATGCAGAACCTCAGCCTCATCGCCGTCTACGTGGCGATCCTCGTGGGCCTGTCGTGGCGACTGACGCTGGTCGCCCTCGTCTGCGCGCCGCTGCTGGTGCTCATCGTCCGCCCGGTGGTTGGGAGGGTGCGCTGGCGGTCGCGCGAGCAGGCCGACCAGCGCGGGGAGCTCACCAGCCTGGTGAGCGAGCTGGTCGGATCGATCAAGCTGGTCCGCGCGTATGTGGCGGAAGCATTCGAGGTCGATCGTTTCCGCACGCTCGCCAACCGCTACCGCAAGGGCGTCCTCCGGGCGCAGCGCTACGCACTGCTGACGAGCCCGGTGAGCGAGGTGTTCGCCGGCGCGGTCATCGTCCTGATCTTCGCGGTCGGCACGCGCCTGGCCCTCGGGCAGACGGCCGCGCTGTCGCCCGAGGTGCTGATCGCGTTCATCGCCGTGGCGCTGCGGCTGATGTCGCCGGTGAAGTCCGTCGCCAACTATCCCACGGCGATGGCCGGGGCGCTCGCGGCGGCGGACCGGGTGTTCGACGTGCTCGATCTCCCCTCCGAAGAAGGGGACCGCCCGGGCGAAGGGCGCGCACGGTTCGAGCAGCGGATCGAGTACCGAGGCGTGTCGTTCTCGTACAACGGCCAGGCGCCCGTGCTCGAGAGCGTAGACTTCGAGGTGCGACGCGGGCAGGTGGTGGCCGTGGTGGGTCCGTCCGGAGCGGGCAAGACGACGCTCGTCGACCTGCTGCCGCGGTTTTACGAGCCGACGCGCGGCGCCATCCTCATGGACGGTGCTCCCATCGCCCGGTTCACCCGCGCCAGCCTGCGCGGGCTGATGGGCATCGTGTCGCAGGAGACCATCCTGCTGAACGACACCGTGCTCGCGAACATCTCCTACGGGCGGAGCGACTTCACGCTGGAGCAGGTGCAGGCCGCCGCGCGCGCCGCCAACGCCCATGACTTCGTCTCGCAGCTCCCCGAGGGCTATCACACGCTCCTGGGCGAGCGCGGCACCCGGCTCTCGGGCGGCGAGCGCCAGCGGATCGCGATCGCGCGCGCGCTGCTGCGCGATCCGCCCATCCTGATCCTCGACGAGGCGACGAGCGCGCTCGACATGGAGTCCGAGCGACTGGTGCAGGAAGCCATCGACCGCCTGATGAAACACCGCACCACGTTCGTCATCGCGCACCGGCTCGCCACCGTCCAGCACGCCGATCTGATTGTGGTGCTCGCCGAAGGGCGGGTCGTGGAGCGGGGCACACACGCGACGCTGTACGCCGCGGGCGGGCTGTATCGGCGGCTGCACGACATGCAATTCCGCACCTGACGTGATCTCGGGGTTCACCATCGTCCGGAACGCGGTCACGCTCGACTACCCGATCGTTCCGGCCATTCGGTCGATTCTCGCGCTGTGCGACGAAGTCGTCGTCAACGTCGGCAAGTCGGATGACGACACGCGCGACGTCGTCGCCGGGCTGGGCGACCCCAGAGTCCGCATCCTCGACAGCGTGTGGGATTTCTCGCGCGGCAGCACGGTGCTCGCGGACGAGACGAACCGCGCGATGGACGCCTGCCGCGGCGCGTGGGGAGTCTACGTCCAAGCGGACGAAGTGCTGCACGAGGCCGGCGCCGCGACGCTGCGCGAGCGGCTGCGGGAGTGGGACGGGGACGCGCGCGTCGAGGGATTGCTCGTCGACTATCACCACTTCTTTGGCAATTTCGACACGATCGCGACGGACCGGCACTGGTACCGCCGGGAGGTGCGCGCCGTGCGGCTCGGTCGGGGCATCCGGTCGTACCAGGACGCCCAGGGGTTTCGCGTCGGTCCGGCGTTACGGCGCGTGCGCGCGCGGGCGACGGGGGCGCGCATGTTCCACTACGGCTGGGCCCGCCCGTTGCAATCCATGCGCCGCAAGCTCGTGGCCGCGCAGGACGTCTTTCCCCAAGTCGCGGAGCGGCTGGCGGCGCGTGCGGCGCAGCCGGAGGCACTGGGCTGGACCCCGCTGCTGCGGCAGTTCAACGGCGCTCACCCGGACGCCGTGCAATCGTGGATCGCGGCGCGACGCGCGGCCGCGGCCGGGCCTGCGGTGGGCCCGCGGCGCCTCAAGCTCACACACCTCCGGCTCTATCTGTCCGACTGGATCGAGCGGCTGACCGGCGCCCGCCTCTTCGAGTACCGGAACTACGTCGAAGTATGACGCCGCGCCCCTTCGTGGGTTTGCGCGTCGTGCTGGTCGCGGCGTTCAACCGTCGCTATCACCGCAGCGGCCTGGCCCTCGCCGCCGCGCTCGAGGGGTTGGGATGTGAGGTGCGCCGCTGTGAGGAGCGGCGCCGCGGCTGGAACGCCATCCTCGGACGCTCGCTCGCCGCCCGGCTCGCCGCTCGCCTGCAGCAGGGGCCCGTCGACGTCGTGCTGGTCTTCAAAGGGGCGGGCCTCGCGCCGGCCGACGTCCGAGATCTGCGGCGTCGCTTCGGCGGCCGCTGGGTCAACTGGTTCCCCGACGACCCCCACCAGCTGGAGCTGTCCATGCAGCTCGCGCCGGCGTACGATGGCTTCTTCACTCACGACAGCTCGAGTCTCGCGCGCCACCGCG
>WNGO01001544.1_pt1 | contig 27940 bp, 25 predicted proteins | sample 5400511 | NCBI WGS metagenome assembly WNGO01 (sample SAMN13153380, study PRJNA577476) | soil metagenome | isolation source: 20 cm soil or saprolite under Garry oak tree replicate 2 | place: USA:California | collected 2016-06-15 | reverse complement strand
GGATATCAATAGTCTGGCTAAGCGCATGATCTGAGCTGGGCGACGGGTAGGAACTCCAATATAGTCTCGGACGATCATCCGGTTCTGGCTGTGTAGTGTTTGGCTCCGCGGAAGGAAGTTCGCAGACGTCGTACTCGTTCGGGCTGGTGGTTTGACGTGTTTGACGAGATGGAACGGATGGACCGTCTGATGGATGATATGATGCGGAAGGCGGTAGAGATGCCGAAGGCGCAAGAGGGAGCCTCACCGTTCGTCTACGGGTTCTCAATGTCTGTCGGTCCGGACGGGAAGCCGATCATCCGCGAGTTCGGGAACGTGGAACCCGGCGCGCGGGGTCCCCAGGTCAAAGAGGAGAGAGAGCCGCTCGTGGATGTCATGGACACTGGAAAGGAGGTGGTCGTGGTGACCGAACTGCCCGGAGTGGAGAAAGAAGATATCAAACTAGAATCCACAGACAGAGCGTTGAAGATCAGTGTCGACTCGGCGAAGAGGCGGTATCTGAAGGAGCTGGAAATGCCGCACATGGTTGATCCACGAACCGCGAAGGCCACGTACAAGAATGGAGTGTTAGAAGTCCGGTTCGCGAAGAGCGACGAGAAGAAACCCACGCGACCCATACCAGTAGAATAGTAGGGAATATGAGAAGGACGCCCTTACAAAAGTGTGAAGGAGTTTTTTTGTTTTGACATACCCTGGGGGGGTCGAGAAATAGTTAGTAGAAAAGAAAAGATAAGAGATTGGACAGAGGATAGAGGGTTACTCCAAGCAACCGTTTTCTGTCGCGGGAATTTTTTATTTTCAAAATTTTGGGAAGGGTCCATTCGCTGTCTGGAACGTTTTTTGGGCGAGATCATCGCTACTGCGCGCAGAACAACCGAATCAGAAATTTTCAATTAGCGTAGCAACGGCGTCATCCCGACGTAAACTCGGCATGATATGGAAGCCGCTCCCTGATTACCCATCTGGGCATGTTCTGAGCGATTTTTCCGACTAGACTATGCTACTGTTTTTACCTCTGAAAAGTAATTTTGGAGCCCGGGCTCCCTACTATTCCTACTCGAGAAAGTATGATCCTGCTCGATGAAAACCCTGAAAAACAGAGAAGCCGACGAGAACAACGGGACACCCATTGGAGCGCCCAAACCTCCCGGACCCGCTACGACCCAGACCGATAGAGCCGTTGCCCTCACCCCTCAGACCCGGACAGTACATCGGCCCACGAGAAGAAGAACTCGGAAGAATACTCAAAGAAATACTAGACAAACTAGCAACAATAGAAAACAGACTCAAAACAATAGAAGAACAGCTCAAGACAAGGCGCTGACATTCGCCGAGCCCTAGTGCCCGTTGGTCTTCGAGTATTCCAGCTCGGTTCTTGCGGCCAATATGAAATCGTTCTGGCTCAGACCCTTAATTGCATGGGTCGAGAATGTCAATCTCACTCGTCTCCAGCCGACCAGCATGTCGGGATGATGATCCTCCCCCTCAGCAATCCTTCCGAGAGAATAAGCGAATTGCAGACCGGCCAGATATGAGTTGAAACGGAATTCCTTTTCGATACTGCCTGATTTGAGAGACCATCCCGGCAGATCTAGGAGAGCCTGCTCCGCCTCCTCGACCGTCATGGGCTTCGTTCCTTTACAAGGAACGCATTTCCCAGAGGCTAGAGCTTCGATTGATGGACTAATTTTTCCCTTATCCCCTTGCACAGTTTTCGAGATGTGTTGGATTTGTTGATAATGTCTCTTCATTGTTGACTGCGGACTTCCATGAATCGATACTGCTTAGACATGGATCCGATCATACGGCTGAGAATCCTCACTGCTCGAAAGAGGGGATAGGCGAAGAAGACGCCGGGCGTCTGAGCCTCAGACGCCATCCTGGCCGAGGTCAGTGGAGTGGCGACAACTCGTCCCAGTTTGTCAGGAATGCGATACTCAGGATAGGTCTCCCAGAGGACCTTGTTCTCCGCGCTCTGAATAACCACATGCCTCAGATGCTTGACAAAACTGTCCCGATAATGGAGCGAGACAACGTCTCTACACACCCTCCACTTCCAACCATCCCTAAAGAGATTATTCCGCATCGCTCCGTCCGCGCTCATCGCGCAATCGAGGGGGAACCCGCCCACAGAGCGAAGCGCCTCCGTCCGGTATAGATTATTGTCGATTGAGTAGATCCAGCGCGGAACCAAGCCGTGTCTTACACCATAATCATCAATAGCTTCCAAGTACCTGCTCCCACTCGCCGCGCGCAACCCCTGCGCGACCGCAACCTGAGGATCAGATAGCAAGGCAGCCAAAACTGCGTTGAACCACGCGGGATTCACACCAATGTCCTGTTCAAACGAAGCAAAGAGCTCAGTATCAACAAGGCCCAGCGCCTGGTTCGCCTGATAAGGGATACCGCGCCGGAGAGCCCGAACTAGAGTCCAACCAAAGCTCTCAGCAATCTCTCTGGTAGAGTCGGTAGACCCACCGTCGACAACATAGCGGTGACAGATAGCCTCGGTTGGTACTGCCTTCTCGATTGTCACCTACCAGTGAAAACCGTCAAACACCATTCTTTGAACCCGGGCATCAGGCACAATTTCCGAGCCTGCCCCATGCTCGATCATCTAGCCTCGTACCAGCACTCCCATTCGCACCTGATTCTTATGCTGGGGGCACATCTCATCGGCCGACCCAGTATCTTCTTGAGGATTCTTCCCAGCAGTGTCTTAGGGATAGTCGGGCCCGTCACCCATCGCTTCAAGGGAAAAAGCTCGAAATCGTTTGCTCTATGCCGTCCGAAGGGCCCCACGGTCCAGTAGTGCGTATCGTAGCTTTTGATCAAGCCGATTCTTGCGAGCCTATCACGTAACTGTGCCGTTGATTGACGATATGACAATCGGGGGTGGCCGTTTGCGAGGCCGTTAAGGACCCAGGGCACCCTGTCATACCTGAAGGGGTACTTTGCATGGACAATGTGTGATACTCTGATCGCTTCCCGCAGCAGCCGTTGAGGATTCCTTGAATGTTCTAGGACATGATTGATTCGACATTCAGAAAAGAACTTGTCAGGGAAAGGAATAGGTTCATCGTCGATGTCTAGGATGAGATTCGCGTTTCTATTCCAGCTCCCAACGTCTATCCGGACATCTCCCCAAGGATCCGGACCGCAACCCAGATTCAGAGTAGGTAAGACAACCACCTTTCCGAGAGAGTTCGTCCAAACAACGGAATCTCAAGAGGCTAATTTACCCTTGATCCTCTCTAGAGGCGTAACATAGTCGAATGCGTTCGTGAAGACTCTCTCTGCAATACGCCTAGCGTGATCCTGCGAACATGCAAGAAATCCTCGGCCAGTTGGAGAAAATAATCTTGGCCGTATGTTTCCCCAGTCTGTCGGGATCTTGTATGTCAATCGCGCAGGCTGTCCACACCAGGCACAATTATCACGTGGAACGGAATGGAGATCGAGTTTTCCATTGGCGGTTTGAAGTTCTTTGCCTGATTCGAGTATTGTATGAGCGAACCGGTCAAGGTGCCATTTGTCCATGGGAACAGGCTTCATGAACTTGCCCTGGTGTGGAATGTTCTGATAGAGCGCAATTTCAAGTCTAAGGATGTACCAAGCGAGTGGGACCCTGAGCATTCGGCTCTGAGTAGTCATTCTAAGCACATTAATCGGATTACCACCAAGAATCGATAAAACGCGCGAAAGGATACTTCGCTCGGGCTTGTTCCAATAATATTTTGCAAGTTCCAGGGATCCCAACTGATGCCTGAACTGTTCGAGGAAGTCTTTCCTGTAGTGCCCCGAAATCAGAGTTGGGTCAGTAATCCACTTGTAACCGAGTTCGAATAGGTCTTTGCGCAGTATCGTGTCGGCCGAGGCCATGTCCTCGTCGGAGAAACCCCCAACGAGCTTAACCGCTTCTGTCCGAAGTAGTGTATTGTCTATGCTGAAAGCCCAGACTGGCAGGCGGTTCTCCCGGTACCTCCACTCCTCAATGGCTCGCATAGTTTTGCTGCCTGAATAGAGCCTTACGCCTTGAACTGCGCCAATTGTCTCGTCTGAAGCAATAAGGCGAGAGGTTTTCTCGAACCAATTTGGATTGAGAATTATGTCATGTTCGAAAGCTGCGAAAAACTCTGTGTCAACCTGCTTCAAGGCATAGTTGGCCTGATAGGGAATGCCTTTTTTCGGCGCCTCCAACACGAGCCATCCATGAGAGCGGAGCTCGGCTTGAGTACTATCTTCCGATCCACCGTCCACTGCAATCTTGTGACAGATATTACCTCTACTTGATGCCCGATCTATGCTAGGTAGGCTCATCTCGAGGGTTCTTGCGCTATTGTAAGTCCACATTACAAGATCTATCTTCAACTTTTTTCAGCCTAGACCCTCGACGATGACTCCTACCACCAATCGATAAGCACATCAATGTTATCCCTTTCTTGCCACAAATTCGCAATAGTTGCAATCTCCAGAGAAAAGGACATAACTTCGAGAAGCGAAATCTGGAAAGGGATCTCATGGCCCCTTACAGAGGATCCACTGGCCGCGGAATTCTCACAGAAGCTGAACGCTCGGTCGTGGAAAAGCCGACGCTGAACCTAGGTTGTGGCCCTGACAATTGGGGTGACATGAAAGTTGACATTGCCTTCCGCACTCAGACAGGTCTCGCGAGTCTGCCGGACGTCATAGCGGATGCCCAGCAATTGCCTTTTCGAGACTGTAGTTTCAGTTTTTGCCGTTGCTGGCATGTGATCGAACACGTCGATGATCCTCGACAAGTCATAAATGAGATTCGAAGGGTGGCGGGCCACGCGAGCATAAGATTCCCGACGGACAACGGTGTAACCAGTCGATTCTTGATTGGCTTATCCAGGCTCAACCTGCGTGATATGTTAGAAGGCGTAAGAACTTGGAGGACAGGCGCCCATAAATGGGTCATCATTCCTGAAGACGGTACAAAACACTATCAAGACATGCTATCGATTCTTCACTCTGGACGGAAGGCCAGGTTCTTCAGACGGATTCGACTGATGATGCCATGGGAGTGGGAGATCGACATCTAAGGTCGACGCCTTTCAGTTTTATTAGGTTACGAATCGGATGAACTTCATGCTCTCAGGGGTCAAAGTGCAAGAATTGAGGAAGAATGTTGACGAGCGCGGATTCTTCTCGGAGATAATGCGTCACGACTGGAAGGAGTTACTTGCAGAAGATACGGTTGTGCAGGCTAACTTGTCCTACAGTTTTCCAGGAGTGATCAGGGCATGGCACAGACACAATAGGGGCCAGGTGGACTATTTCGTAGTGTTACTAGGCTCGATGAAGATATGCGCCTACGATGACAAGCAAGGCTCTACGACCTACGGGCAGCTCGACGAGATCATAGCGAGTGGAGAGAGACTCCAAGTCGTCAGGATACCAGGCCATTACTGGCATGGGACGAAGACCTTGGGCGACAAGCCATCCCTCACCGTCTATGGCGTAAATCGGCTATATGACGCGAAGAACCCCGATGAAGATCGAAGGCCATGGAATGACTCTTCCATCTTGGACCCGAAAACATCGAAGCCTTTCGACTGGAACAGGCCACCCCACAAGTAGCACTCTAGATCGTTGCCTTGGCCTGAGCAGGGTTCTGTTTCTTCATTTCTTCAATGCCCTCCTCGGCGGTAAGAAATCTCATTCCGAGAGCTTTTTCAGCCTTCTCGACTCGCAAGCAACTATTCTTTGGTCTTGTAGCGAGCTGCTTGAAGTCGTTCGTGGAGACTGGCTCGATTAGGGTCGTCGGATATCGAAAGGTCTCGGCGAGTTTCAACGCAAACTCATACCTGCTTAAGCAGGACCTGCCAGCCGTGTGAAAGACACCATTGTCGGGATGCTTGGCAAGCCGGAGCAGGGCTTCCGCAAGATTGTCGGCAAAGGTTGGTGAGCTGTACTGATCCCTCACAGCCTTGATCGTTTCCTTCTTCTTGAGTCTGTCTAATACAAACATCGCGAAGTTGACGGTCTTGCCTGAGCTGGACGGGATCCCTGATGCCTCTAGTGGATTCCAACCGTAGATGACACTGGGTCTCGCAACGGCGTAGCTTCGTACTTTGGCGGCGATTCGCTCAGCCTCCAGCTTTGTCTCCGCGTAAAAGTGGACTGGATGAGGCGTGTCCAGCTCGGTATAATGTCCCGACGTTCCGTCGAATACATAGTCCGTGGACAAGTGTATGAGCCTGCTATCATTCTGGACTGCCGCCTCGACGAGGTTTTTGACTCCTTCAACGTTCACGTTCTTGGCCTCTTCCCTATGCGTCTCGCAGTAGTCCACGTTGTGGAGTGCAGCAGTGTTGATGATCGCTCTTGGTTGGACTTCCTTAGTCAAGCTTAGGGTGGCTCCTCGGTCTGTGATGTTCAGTTGCGTCGAACGAGGAAGGTCCGAATCCCGAGCATTCTGAGTATTGTAAGCTTCGAATCCGTATTTCGACGCCAATCTGGCGACCTTAGACCCAACAAGGCCCGTCGACCCAATTACTAGAAGCCTATCCAAGGATATCATGCGCTTGGGAAGCATAGACTTTTCAAGGTTGAGTCGACCCCGCTCAAGTTGAGTCGAAATGGTGATACTGGTAACCGGCGGGTGTGGATATATCGGCTCGAGGCTCATTCGCGACCTTGCCTCTAGTAAGAGGTTCGCAGGAAGCACGATCAGAGTTATTGACAACATGCTAAGGGAGCGCTACGTAGCCATCATGGACCTGCCGCCCCAGGGACATTTTGAATTCCTGGAGGGTGATATCCGGAATGACGGGGACCTGAAAAAGGTGTTTAAGGACGTAGACATGGTCGTTGACCTTGCTGGAATAACCAATGCTCCCCTTTCTTTCGAGAGGAAGGAGCTAACCTTCGACGTTAATGTCGGCGGTGGCCGGAAGGTCGTTGAACACGCAGTGAATGCGGGGGTAGAGAGGTTTGTCTATTCCTCCACCGCTAGCGTCTATGGCCCCACTACTGGCATAGTTGACGAAAAGTACACGTGCAAACCCATAAGCCCCTATGGAGAGTCGAAGCTGCAGGCAGAGAGAGCCTGCCTCTCAGCTTCAAGAGAGGACGGTCTTCACGCCACGGTTCTGAGGTTAGGGACCGTCTTTGGATACTCGGTTGGGATGCGATTTGACACAGTTGTGGACAGGTTTACGTATCTAGCTTGCATCGGGACGCCTTTGACCGTATGGGAATCGGCCCAGCACGAGAAGAGACCATATCTTCACATCTCAGACACTGTCGATGCACTGGTATTCGCAATGTCTAACGGAAGCATGACAGGAGAAATCTACAACGTTATAGGAGAGAACGCATCTATCAACAGAATCACTTCGGTAATTGGGAAAGAGGTTTCAGACGCAAGGGTAGTCATTACACCAACTCCTAACCTGAACCAAGTGTCCTACGAAATCGATGGATCGAAGATCGAAAAACTTGGGTTCAAGCCAAGCCACACTCTTGAACAAGGCGTCAGGGACATTGTGCACAAGTTCGGAGGGCTGTTGAAGAGCCGTTCTAGGAATCCAGCCAGACAAGTTGTAGATACCATGCCGGCGATCCGTGAGACATAGGTCGCTCTTGAATTGCTAGCTTCACCAGGGTTCAGGCTCCTTTGCAACTTCAATGAGTCATTTGTCGGAGGGAACAGCCTTTCTGCCCTGTTGCTTAGGATCCCCCACAATCTGCCCTTCTAGGAGGGCATTTGCTCTGTTCAATATGTCTTCCAACTCTCTTCTTTCCTCAGGAGTTATGGTCTTCTGTTGGTCGAGCACTTTGGCAAGACTCCTGACAGTCAAGATCCATAGCGGCAAGAATACCTCACGTTCTTTTCCGGGGATTATCTTGTAGAAGTATGGGTTTTGCTCAGTCTGAATTGCGGCGTCAGCTGCAAATGCACCGGTCCGTTTCATGTGGTATAGTCCGGCAAGAATCCCGAAAGGCACCGCGACTAAGAGGCCCACGATCGTGAAGACTGTTAGACTCGGAAAGAGAAAATCTAGATAATGGTTGCCTTGGACCCCGAGTTTGTAGAGTACTACAATGTTGCTGGCGAATCCGATGAGGAACGCTAGGTAGACGTTGTAGCCTTGTCTGAAGTAGAACCATGCTCGAAACAAGAGTTTCCAGAAATTCAACTTTCTCACTCTTAACGCGAGTCGCTTTCGCCAAATCCTTATATGAATATGTGGCTAAAAACCGATGATCGTTGGCCTGATGCAGAAGCGAATCCTGCTGTTACCTCTAATATGGGGCATATTCGGAATTTCCGATGTTCTCGTGGTCAACTACCTCTTCGGGTCCGTTGTCAATAGTCTTCCTTATCCGCCCAATGACAAACCGATTGGAGGCTCATTCCTTCCTGTACTCGCCTTCAACGTCATCGCCATACTCATCGTCCTCGGACTCAGCCTATACTCTCTGGGGATCTGGAACCTCGACTGGGCGAACCGAAAAACAAGAACCGAATTTGTTGCTCTCGGAGTTCTGTTCGGAAGTCTCATGGCGCTGTTCTATTATCCAATTTTCCTCTTCTTCGCAGCAGTAGCGCTGGTCTATTTGCTTGCAGTAAACATAGACTAGTCGCAGTCACAGTCCGAAATAACCTCTAAGAGAGAGATCTCCTAGAGACTGACGAAGGTGCTCTCGCCGACCACGAACCTTCTTCCAGTGGGTCGGTAGGCATGGTCAGAGATGATCTTGGAATTCTTCCCGATGATGCTGTCCACGATTCTCTCCCTGCAGTCAACCACGGTCCCGTCAAGGATGATGCTGTTCTCGATCTCAGCACCAAGAATTTTCACGTGGCTGCCAACCGACGTGTACGGTCCCACGTAAGCTCCACCCCCAATCTCGGAATACTCCCCTACGACTATCGGACCTCTCAGAGCTGAACCGCGGTGTACGATCGTTCCTTCTCCCACCTCGACATTGCCTGAAATGGCGACTTCCTCCTCGATCTTTCCCTTAACAGACGATTTCAGGTCCTTCAAGACCAGCTGATTGGCTTCCAGAATATCCTCGGGACGCCCGGTGTCCTTCCACCATCCAGAGACCTCGTGGTAGGTTATCCTCCCACCCATATCGAGAAGACCCTGTATCGCCTCTGTGATTTCCAACTCGTTCCGCCAGCTGGGTTTCAACTTCTCGATAGCTGGGAAGATTGTCGGTCGGAAGAAGTAGACCCCGGCCAGTGCAAGGTCGCTGATGAACTGCTTAGGCTTCTCGACAAGTTTGACTATCTTCCCCTTCTCAATCTGTACCACTCCGAACCTACTCGGATCCTTTACCCGGCTGAGGACTACAGTCGCGTCAGCGCCAGAACTCTGAAACTCCTTGGCCATTTCCGGAATACTATCCTTCAGAAGGTTGTCCCCTAGATGGACGATGAACGAAGAGTCGCCGAGAAACTTCTTCGAGATCAGGACAGCGTGGGCGATCCCTTTCGGGTCAAGCTGGTCCACATAGGTAATCTGGACCCCGAATTTTGAGCCATCACCCAGCGCCTCAACGATGCCTTCCTGCAGAGGGCCGAGGATGACACCGATCTCCTTGACCCCCGCGCTCCTCAGTTGATCGAACCCGTACATCAGCATCGGCTTGTTGGCAATAGGTAGCATGTGCTTGTTACCGGTATACGTCAGAGGGCGAAGTCTCGTTCCATGCCCACCAGCAAGTAGCAGACCCTTCACATTGCTCACACCCAGACTCTTCTATCGTCGAGGAAAAGACTAGTGATAAATGCGTTCAGTTCAAAATCCTAATCGGTAAGGAGGATTATCTGCATAATCAGAACTAGACGGGGTTGATCCCGTCGATACTCGCATAGTATACTCCCACGGAACTCGACTCTACGAATACCGTTAATGTTACTATCTGAGGCGTCGCCCAGCCTTGGCTATTCCAGACACCTTGGGGATCCATTCTGACGCTGTTCCACGTGAATATCTGTGTTGGGGTGATAATTGTGGTGTTTGTCGCGTAGGGCGTTATCGTCTGTTGTGTTGCCTTGTTCGAGAAGATGAAGAAGAGTGTATGGGTGCCATCAGTAACACTCGCCGCAAACATAGTCTTGGTGGTAATGTCGGTCGTCAGTGATTGGTTGAAGTGGATGTTCACGCTCGTAGCGTTGAGCAAGGCTCTCTGCGATAGCGCTAATTCTTCAACTAGCCCTTTCCCGGCAGACGTGTAATTCAGCATCATTTGCAAACCGCTGGTCCCATTGACCCCAAGTGGGGTGACGCCGGAGACTAGTGGGTCGGTGTTGGAAAGAGACAACTTCCAGCCAAACGGTACTCTCTTACCAATACTCTGCTCCAAAACCCACCAGTTCAATCCAGGATTGACAAGGGGCGGAGCCGGTACGTCGACTTTCCAAGATGACGACTCGCCGAGCAACTGACCAGTAAGCCTGTCGTAAATCATAATGCGGAACTGGTTGCCTCGAGGCACAGCACTCAGCGCATCAGGAGCACTGATTACGTAAGTGTTCTCGGCGCCCCCTGTTAGTGCAGCGCTAGAATTGGTTGTCCAGTAGAAAGGCAACGGACCATACTTGACAAAGAAGGTCGGCGAGACGGGAGTAGCCAAGAGATTCGTGAGAGTTACGTTGATGCGCGTGGCGGCTCCGAGACTGTCCGGATCCATTACGCCGTTGAACTGAATCGAGGCCTTGGGGCTTGAGACTTGTGAGATGTAAGCGCCTGACACTCCAACAAAGGCCAATGTCACCACCATAACAAGCACGATTGATGGGGTCAGCTTCTGACGGAATATCCGAAGAAGCGTCCCGCTGGGTGGACGCCAAGCGATGCTAGGGAGCCTCATTGTCAAGTGGAGCCTGAGTCTTGGACCCCCAAGTCGGCCTAGCTCGAAGACGAGCGGGAATAACCAGTAAGCCATGTAATTCGGGAAGGATCGATAGTAGAAGAAGAAGAGGAGGATCGGGAATGCGAAAACCATACTGTTTAGGCCGCGAAAATGCCGAGCGTAGAGGAACACCAAGATGCCAGATGTACCTAGCATCAGGGCGAGGAAGAACGTAGAAGGAAGCGCGATCCCGAGGTCTAGGAGAAAGTTGGAGAGACCTATTCCTCCAGGAACTTGCGGTGTTGCGTTTGGCAGATAGGGAGCGACGATGTCGGCCCACCATGAATTTGGAGAAGCGATAATGAATGGCAGGTTCGGTAGGAAGAACGCTGATAGCATCAAGCTCATGCTTGTAGCTAGACTGCGTAGTCTTGACCCTGGTCTCTCGTACCAGAGACGAACCATGAGGAATGGAGCGATTACAACGGCAATTTGTTTCACTGCAATTGCGAGGCCTAACGACGCCCAGCTCGCCTTGGGATTGCGATACCACAGAACGGCTGTAAGAACCAGGAAGAAGGCCCAGACGCTATCAGTCCAGCTGCCCGCGATCACGAACGGAAAGAGGCCGAAGGGAGCCAGGCTCACACTCTTCAGCCGAGCAGGAGCAAGCCCGAATATGAGGAATATCGACAAGCCGAAGAAGATGAAGACAGTATCTCGCACATCGTGGAGGCCTAAGAGGTAGAAGGGGAGGATCGAGAGGAAGCTCAGCGATGGGTATGCCAAGTGGAAGTCGAACGACCCGTCAACCCCCGGCGTATAGAATGAGGGAGAGAACCCGAACTTGTCCAGCAGGGGCTTGATGGAGAGTCCGTAAGGACTCTGCAACTGCACAGCTCTCAGAACCCCCATGTAAGTGCCGACGATAGTATCCGTCGTGTAGCTGACCATCACAAACCTCGATGCGAAAACATACATCGCAACAAGAGAGACAGCGTAACCAGCAAGCGAGAGCTGATTGACGCGGAGAAGGCTCAGTCTGTTTCGGTATGCACAGAGGAGATTGAATATTCCAAGTGTAAAGAGTCCGGTAGCTAACGCCTGCGTCCAGAGCAAGAATGGGTTAACAATGAGCATCCAAAGACCGACACCCACAAGGAAACTTCCGGACAGCCCTAACCCAACACGTGACAACGGGGCCGGTGGAGTTTTGTCAGAGCTAGATCCAAAAAAACGGTTCGCTTTAGTTAGAGATATTCTTCGGAAGACTCCAGGCAAGGTCATCTCTCGGATCAGGCTCGGTTCTATATCACTAAGAGAGACGCACCTTACAATTAACTCTTAAGAGTTTGTGAAACCTGAAACTAGTGGTAACTCTCGAGCCTTTCATCGAATAGCAGGTATAGGTGGTATGTCGAAGCCCGACACATCCATCCCAACTTGAACCGAAGGAAGACAATTCTCTCTCAGTAGCGTCCAATCATCATCATTAGACGCCGTTCGTACCTCGGTCGCTGACCTCTTGGTAACAAATCTCATTCAGTCAGGCAAATAGCAATGACGAAGTCCGATATGATGGCCTTCAAGCTATTGGTTAAATCATATGATATGCGTTAGAAACCCGGAGAGCGATATCGCCGTCCAGACTCCGCGTTGATCAAAGTACGTTTCTTGAAGACAAGCCATAGGTGGTTGAAATTCTCGATTGACCGAACAAGACCTTTCTCGTGCTAATACCCGTAATAGTCGACCCGCGGATACCTTCGGTCACGCGGTAACTTCGGTTTGCCTGGTGACTCCTCTCGCTCCAGGAGATTCCGAAGGAAACAACTTGGAAGAATTTGAAGGCCATTCTCTCTATTCTAGGGATCTCCTAAGTGCTCTTAGGAAGAAGTGGACAATCTCAGTCGTTGCGAATCAGACGGCCGGAGCTCCCTCTGGCGAGCCTGGGGTCTATAGGGTCTGGAAGCCAGGTTTCCAATACCCATTTAGGATGCTCAGACAAGTTGTGAAAATTCGCGCTAGAGTCGTGCACTTCGAAAGGTTGGGACCAACAGTTTTTGGGCCTTATTTCACGGTCCCCTTTGTCCCATTCTTGGCTCTAGTTCTTCGTCTTTTGCGAAAACGGGTTCTGATATCCTTTTCTGATGTGGTGGATGTGGGCAAAGTGGACCCTGCGTTTCTTCGCGCTTTTCAGTCCTGGCTCCATGCATCTGCACTCGTAAGAATGGGTCTGACATACTTCTACTTCTTGACTGGAAAGTTCGCAAATACAATTTTTACTCAGACTCGGAACTCTCAAGTCATCCTCCAACAAAGGTACCGCATCGCCCCTGATAAGATCAAACTTGTCCCGCTTAGCGGGCCTCCTCTGAAGGATGATGTTTCCTCTGAGCCCGCAAAGACGATCCTTGGTGTAGACCACAAGAAAGTGCTTCTATTTTTCGGCCACCTAGCGCCATACAAGGGGTTGGAAGCGTTGATCGAGGCCCAAGCAATAGTACAGAGGCATCGATCCGACGTAACATTGATCATCGCAGGCGGGAATCATCGCAGAATCCGCCATGATTACTTAGGCCACTTGCGAAACTTGGCACGGGCAAAAGGTGCGAGTGTCACATTTACTGGCTTCCTGCCGAGCGAATCGATTCCTGTTGTCTTCTCTGCGGCCGACATCGTGGTCTATCCATGTACGTCTATTCCAGGGTCAAGCGGTTGCGTCAATCTGACGAAACAATATGGGAAACCGCTGGTGACGACCATGGCGGTTGCGAGGGAAGAGGGAATGGCTCATCTTCTAGACGCCTACGTGATCCCCGAAGCAAACCCCGAGCTCATCGCAGGCGCGGTCTTGAAACTCCTCGGAGACGATTCGCTCAGCGGGCAGTTGTGCAGCAATCTCGCGAGGACGAGCATTCCTATTGATCTGATAGCCGACGACATTTCAAGCACGTACCAGAGACTCTTGGCATGAGCCTCGGACTGGTCAAGTCTGTAGCTAGGAGACTCTCCGCACCTAAATTTCTCCTCGCAGCCGGAGGCATTCTCTTCCTCACTGGGCTGATTCTGCCCTACCTCTTCTCACCAGGCCTTCCGCTCACCTATGACCTCACGACACACTACCACATGGGCTATCGCATCCTGAGAGGGTTGTGGGACCCCACTTGGTCGGCCGGGGTCACGACAATCGACTATCCGCCAGGGGCTCTGTTGCTTGCAAGCGAATTTGCATCTGCGCTGACTTTCCTAGCGGATCCCTACCTTAGCTTCAAGATATTCTATTACCTTCTTTTCTTCGCTTCAATCGGCGCTGTCTACTTCCTCTCAAAGACTTTCGACCCGTCTTCGACTCGAGCTGCAACCTCCCTCTTCTTGGCAGCTACGGCCCCCGCAATAACTCGGGCACTCTTCGCGGGATGGCTGACTGTCATGACCGCTCTTGTCTTCATGACGCTTGGCTACGCGTTCTTTCACCGCTTCAGAAAGGAGAGGCGAGCAGTTCTGGGATTCATGGCGGGATTGCTATTTGCTCTAGCTTCCGTAGCACATCCATACGGGATTCTCGTGTCACTGCTCCTAGTCGTCCCAGCCTTCATCTATGATGCTCTTAGCAATCGTCTCTCGCAGCTTCAACTGGTAGGCAATACCAACCGACTCCGTCCATACTTTTCAGTATTCGCAGGACTTACACTCGCAGCCCCTGGTCTCCTCCCATTCTTCGTGTTTGTTCAGGCTACAGGTTCCGAAGCGCCAATCCCACATTTCTCCAGAAACGGAACCATACTTGACGTCTCCAACTTCAACATCATTCAGCCGTTGGGACCATTCATGATCATCGTCCTGGTCTTAGCCTCAGCCCTCTTCTTCATCCGTTTTCGGGGGAGGATCTTTCATCCGCATAATTCAGGCCTAACACCCTACGTAGCTTTCTGCGCGATTCTTCTCTGGATAGGAACAGCTCCCCAAGGAGGCTTGGACGCAGTTCTTCCATTTGCAAACTGGCTGGTCTACGATGTCTTCATCATGTTCTTTCTGCCATTTGCAGTGGTGTTCGCTTCCGGATTCCTGAGGAACGCACTAGGGAGCAGCTTCCCGCGTCTCGGAAAGCGCCGCACAACCATGGCAATAGCGCTGGTCGCGATAGTCACAATCCCTATCGGTTTCCTCCCCGTTGTTCCACCGCCTTTCGGGCTGAGCCTAGGATCAACCTACAATCTCCCAACAAACCTCTCAGCTTACCTATCCAAAGGGGTGGCGCAAGGACAGTGGGGAAGAATTCTCGCGCTCAACGCGTCAGCGAACATATACGATCTTCCCGAGATCAACAACACTCCTATAATGGACAACAACTACCCAACTGGTCGACTCGAGAACTTTCTCAGATCCTCCGGGATCGATGACTTCAACACAGCCAAGAACTATCCAAACGGGACGCAAGTGCTCCAGTACGTGCTGGCGAACTACGATCTCTTCGGCATCAAATGGATATTGGTCGCGGACCCATTCTACGACCAATATGTCCCTCCAGGGATATTCCAGATTACATCATTCAACTATCAAGAGAACAATCCTCCAGTCCAAGCAAGACTGTACGAGGCTCTTCCCCTCCTCACGCCGTTCGACGGCGATATCAACGCAACCTATCAGGGGATTTCACAGGTTTCACTTCAGTCCAACCAGCAGCTCTACCTGAGCGGGAGTGCTACTTCAGGAAGCCTCCAGAACATCACGCAGTCTGCAATCAGACTCTCGATTACGACCACCGCAACCGGGAACGGCTCGGGCGAAGTAGACCTGCCCTTTGTTCAGTCGGGACTAACCAATGGCGCCACTTTGCTGCTTGAACTGAGAAGCGAGAACAACTCGTCTTTTGGAGCGGCCTATCAGAATCAATCGAATAATTCAGTTGCATTAGCAAACAAGTATCCGCTTGGTCCAAACTGGCAATGGCTAAGATTCAATCTCTCTAACGCAACCATTTCATCTGTAACGGTCGGAGTTGTTGGAAACAGGACCCGCGAAAGCGTTGACGTGGGAGCCGTGGAGTTAGGCTACCCGGCTGTGCGAGTGACAAATACTCCCAATGGCATTTCCGTCGATAGAGACCTGACGGGGGCGTCAGAAATTATCATCAAACAGAGCTTCTTCCCCACGTGGAAGAGCGACTCAGCTCAAGTCTACCAAGCAAATGGCGGACTGATCGGGCTCCAGATACCTCAAGGAGTAAAGACAGTCAACATCTACCTCGACAAGACCCTCTTCCTCTTCCAGTTCTGGTACCCCAACGTCCTCACTATAATGACAATTGTATTCGCAGCAGTCGCATTTCGAAAACCCATCATGAATCGCCTCAGCCGAAGTGCTCGGCGAAACACTCTTGGAACTCCTGAGCAAACGGGGCCTCCCAAGAGTCCGGGGACCAATCTGTCTGTGGGAGACGCTTCTGCTTAACGGATAGACACGCGCGCGAATCGCTAGTTTCTTGCCAGAACTTCTGGAGCCCTCTGAGGGATTGGCGCTTCAAGAGTGGAGGTGTTGCTTAGCGTCTGGAAAGTTCGGACAGCATGGTCTTCGCTGGAAACGCCCACGACTACTGATCTCAAGTTTTCCAAACCGTGAATGTATTCTGTCGCTTCTTCCAATTTGAGCATTCCTGCAGCGAGGATGCTCATCCCTATCACATCTATCCCTGGCTTTTGAGCGAGTGATCGTTCGCAAGCTTCTCTGGAGGGGTTCATCTGGAATCCCAGTTTGTTAAATGGTGTCATCAAACTGATTTTGTCGTATGATATCCCGGTGTCGTCTAGGAGTTCAATCAGTCGCGGAAAGTTTCTTGTCACTAGTCCAGCTCTTACCTTGTAATGATCGTTGATATGCGAGATGTAGCTTTCGAAGATCTCCTTGAGCTGGAATGCTAGCGCTAGGTCTACGATGATCTCGTGTAGAAAGACGGCTTTGAGTTTGGTTCTGGGAGGGGCGACTCTGAGAAATCTGTCAATTTCCAAGTCTACGAAAGTTGCGAGCATCTTCGTCGGGTTCATGGTGAGGGCCGAGACGCCTCCTCCGACGAGCGCCTTCATTTTTCCACCCCAGCTGAGCTGTCCGAGGAGGTCGTAGAGCATTCCGATCATTCCTTTCTCGGTCGCTGTTCTGACGTACCCTTGTGCATAGGGTAGGAGCGGATAACTGTCGAAGGACAGGTCAGGATTCTGGTCTTTTAGGAGTCTGAAGACCTCTAGATGGGTTGGGTGGGTTAGGCCTGCAGAAAGGCTTGGTCCTCTACGCAGAATTCTGGATCGCCAAGAAGGAAGGGAACCGACGGCTGCAACTCGGGCTTTCGAAGCATGTGAGTCCCCGCGAGTGCCTCGCCTCGATCCTCGTCCAGTTCTAGCTTTACGTAATCGTCACATACTGTCAACACGCCGTTCGTTCCGTGGACTTCTAGGAAGACCTCTGGAAGCCTATAGTTCCGTACGCTCCAAGAAATATCCGTGTATCCACTAAGCCCTGAACCAAATTGCATCGCGGCGTGAACGTAGTCTTCCACCTCGTCCGAGTAGAGCTTCTTTCGGAAGCCTGAGACCATGGTGGGCTCACCGAAGAGCCATATGATTAGATCGAGAATATGTGGTCCGACCTCGAGTGTGACGCCGCCGCTGTCGGGCTGGAACCGCCAGCCTTGGCCTTTTCTAAAAATGTCGGACATGAATGAGTAGCTCTTGAAGAATTGAGGAGTTCCAATCTCATCTTTCGCGACCGCGTCCTTGGCTCTTCGGAATGTTGCTGCGAACCGCTTTTGGAATCCCACCATGTTTGTGACACCTGAACCTTTGGCGGCCTCATAGATCTTCTTGGCGTCGTCATGGTTGCTTGAGAGGGGTTTTTCGACGAATATTCCCAAGTCTCTCTTGTATCTCAGAATCTCCGAAACTATCGGCGTGTGGGTATGAATGGGAGTCGTGACGATTATTCCTTGAATGTCGTGTTCGTTTTCGATCATTTCCTTGTAATCTTGGTAGATTCTCGCGTTAGGCAGAATCTTCCGTGCCATTTTGGATAGGAACCCGTCTGTTTCCGACGCGACACTAACGGGGTTGCCATTGAGGGCACTATGGATCCCTGCATGGAGGAGCCCCATTTTCCCTAGTCCGACGATTGCAATTCTCGGAGTTTCTAATTTGCTCGAGGGAAGGTGCACCAGTTGCCTGTTCACGGATAAGTTCCTTGACGGTATCTCGATAGCACGTCATTATTTTCGAATGAGAACCGAGGGTTACTCAACCAGCGCTTTAGGTTGTGAGAAGTGCCTGATGTTAGATTGTCAACGACTCTGACCTGGTGACCTTGCTCCATTAGAGCGTCGACTAGGTTACCTTCGATAAAGCCCGCTGCGCCGGTCACCAGTGTTCTTTTCATTGTACTTTCCTCGATTTTCAATATGAAAAGGATTCTGTTGCATCTGGACTGATTCTATGAATTAAGCGTGCTCACGTGGAGTCGATACCGCTAACGTAGTAATGGCATTCGTATGAGCGCCGATACAGATAGTTGAGATGGAAGATCTGCCTCGAGAGCACACCTAGAACCTCGTCCAAGAATTCGATAAGATTCGTAAGCTTAGAATTAGGCGTGCCTCGGATTTGTCGGATACCAGTCGATAGATACAGGTTGGTCAAATAGTTATGAGGATGATTTCCCGGGATTGGAAGGTCCAACGGTGAGACGGGCATGAAACCGTGAAGGGCGGTCCTGTTCACGAGAAATATTGTCTCGCGCGGAATCATACTCGGTGAGAAAGGACACTGCGATCCCGCGCCCATGGATATTGTCTGCAAATACCACTCGTTCGCGGGATCCATGTTGACGATCTTGACTAGTTCTAATTGGCTTACGAGTGAGCTGGGGATTTGTATTGTGCTGGTAATCCAAATTCCCCTAGAGATCCCGGTCAGGGTCTTAACCAGGGTGTTGTTGACGTAGATCTCGACAAGACCAGAAGTCCTGGGATTGAAAAGGTATGTTATCGTCAAACTGAGTTCTCGTCCCAGGTTTGATAAGAGATAGTAGTTTGTCGTGTTCCCACTGTACAGATCGAAAATTTGAGGAACACCGGTAGCCTCAAAATCGTATCGAGTGCCACCGCCGCTGAAGCACGGCTGAACCGGATAGACTGGGGTTACATACGGGCTGCCCGTTATGGAATCGGACGGCTGAGAATACGTCGAGATGATGTAGCTGACGTTGTACTGTAACAGAGCCGCTGCTGAAGCCTGGATTGAGTCTCCAAAAATAGCTTTGAGTCCTTGGAGGCGGGCACCCAAGTCGGACACGTAATAGTCTGCTATTGCTGGAGGGATCGCAATGGGGATGACGTTTGCCTCGGAAGCTATGAGAAATTGCGATCCCATATCGGAAGCGAAAACCGCTCCGGATGCGTGAACATTCATCCAGTCAATCACACCATAATTCGGTACCTCAATGTTCGCGTTCGGTCCACCGAGTGTCGGACCAACTGAGTTGAGAGCCATGATCGGACCCACGAGGACCAGGAGGGAGATGATGGCTGTTCCCAGAATCTTCTGGTCTTTCCGTTCGATTTCTCGGACAATAAGTGCAAGGACAATTGCCCCGAGCACAGCAAACGGACCAATGTCAAAGAATAAGAATAGATCATTTACCAGAACCAGTCCGATTCGCCAGGCTTGCGATGCCACAACGAGCGATAACGCAAGAGTAAGTAGCAAGAGATACTTTTCCTCGATCAGTTTGAGCGAAATCCGCTGTCGTCTCATAACCAGGATCAGTACGCCTACAAACAGGAGACTTGCAATCGGGGCCCCAAGAGTCTCAAGATACTGTCCAGCTGTAAGCTGGACGTACGTTCCGAACGCTGACGTTTGAGATGGCAGTCCGGTAGCCAATATGTGAACCCAGTAGAAACTAGATAGGGCTACCCCCGATGCGAATATCACTGCCGTATTCATGATAGCGTTCCGTGATCGGAGAGCCACCGTGTACGCCACCATGACTAAGCCCGCTGCGAGAGCAAGCAGATGGAAAGTAAGGGTCAATTCACCGAGCACAATTCCCGTCAGAATGTTCTGAATCAGAGAAGTTCTCGCTAGAGCTAGCAAGAGAAGGAGCGTGTAGAACAGATACATTCCCATTTGCACAGAAGTGTATGGGTAGGCGATCGAGTTGGAAATTACCGCTCCGTTGACCGATGATTCAGGCACAGGGATGAGGGAGGCTCCGTAGAAGAACCAGGTTGCGAGAAATGCATAGCGTCTCTGCAAGTATCTTGACGCAAAGGAGTAGAAGACGAAGACAATCGGTATTCCAAAGAGAAGGGGCGTCACAGTGACTATGGGAATAACGGATATCCCGGAAAGAATTGAAAGGTTAGCAACGACGATGTGGGATCCTAGGGTGTAACCGAGGGGGTCTGTCGGAAAGTATGGGTCGTAGCTTACTACCTTGCCGGCCGATATGATGGCCTGCGCGTACTTTATGTGATAGTAGGTGTCGCCGCCGATTGTGCCGAAGCCTTGAAGGAAGAAAATTGCCCCCCAGGAAAGAACCGGGAGCAATGCCAGCCCGACCATGTACCATACTTGAGCACTTTTCATCTCTTCATGTCTCGCTAGAATTTCACAGCGCGAAAACTGCTGAATTCGAATCGCTGTAAACTTCGACGAATCCGGGTCTTGATTGGAACCATCGGAGATATTGACCACCTATCGGGTAGTAGTCGAAACTCACGAGTGAGCTTGAGTTCTGGTTGACTATCAACGCGGGCGTAATTATGATGGCATATTGTATTTGGTAGGATCGAATCATTTGCTCTGTACCGTTTGAGCCGCACAACGGGAGGAATAAGCACGTCTGGAGTATTGCCCTCTGAGTCAAATCCGGAACGGTCAGGTCTTCCTGAGAGGTTGTAAAGAATACGCTTCTCTGATCAATCGCCTTGACATACGCTCCAAAGCCTAAATCATTGGCTGCAAAAGTCGAATTGATAGCTGTATGTTCGCGGATCCAAGTGTAGAGGCTTGAGTAGGTCGGTTCCGTGTTGAAAGAGCTCGCATAATATGCCGAATACTGAAAGGCGTTGGACAACTGAAATGCTGATGCCGCGAGGATTACCATTAGCAGTACTACACTGAGTGTCCGTTGGTTTATTTTCAAAGTTCTTGACAAACCCGCGACCGAGGGAAGTAGAAATTTTCCGACGGCGATCGCCGCGAGTATGCAAAGGACAGGAGGAAGGTACGGCATCACTCTATGGGAGAGTGTGAGAGGCGCCGAGAAAGGAATCCCTTCAACCACGGTCCCGTAGGGGGTATAGACCGCTAGCTCTCCAATCAAGACCACGCAATACAGAACAACGGCCCAAGCAACCAGCATGTATAGTGTCGCCAGCTTGTGATGAAGAATGACTAGAATAGAGACCCCGGAGAGCAAGATAGTCACTAGGCCTATTTCGCTGATAAGGATCGAGTTGTTGATCGTGAAGATGTTGTTTTTCAAGGAGGCGAGCCAGAATGCGCTTTGAGAAAAGAGCCTTGCTTCAGCCAGGCCCGTACCACCGGCTTCGATGAGGGCGATCGAGTATAGTGACGCAAGAACTGCAAGTATTGTGTGCCATGCGTGTTTCCATTCCCTTCGTACGACATAGGTAGAGGCCGTTGCGACGAGGACTAGGTTGACAAAGTAATAGGTGACTGGGTGGGCCTCGATTGAGATTCCATCCACAAACCCGAGCAAGCCGACCAGAAGGTAGGACGGTCGCTGAGTAAGCAGTACTGCGAGAATCATAGCCGAGAGGAACAGAAATGCTCCGAGGTTCTCTGCTACCGGGTCAGCTCCGAGAATGGATATTGCCGACCATCCTCTCAGACTGGTCGCGAAAAAGGAGGCTAGGAGCGCGGCAACGGTCGATTTTGAGATGGCAAGAGTTAGGGCGAAGAGTGAGACTAGTTCTAAGGCGAAGAATATTGAAGGAGAGATCGCCAGCGCCTCATTGGGCGACAGTCCGGAGAGTAAACCGATCGAGCCGATGAAAGAGTAGTATCCTTGAGATGTGGCAAAGGCGTAGCTGGTCCCATTGGGGGCTGAGGAGAGGCCATCGAATCTAGGGATATACCCGTTGTTCATGATTGACTCCACTGCTCTTAGGCTGTGGAAAGCGTCCAGGTCTAGGAGTGTTCCGGGTCCGTTCGAGATTAGCGAAATGCCACGGATGAATCCGCCCATTACTAGAATTGCAGCCAGGAGCAGGTAAGTGGCGGTTTGACTGCGACTGAGTGTCACGAGACCACTCGCTTGGGGCGGATCTTTTTCATCTGGCGGAGAATCATCGGAATGAAGGAAACTATCGCTGTTTCTCCCGCGAGAACTGTGACTAGGTTTGTGAGGTTGATCGCGATGTTGAGGAGGGTCAATGCATAGTTGTCAACGATTACTATTCCAATGCTCAACGCGATGCTAAGGACGAATCGTTGAAGCTGGGTAAGGAAGCTGGTTCTAACGTAGAGGACTTCTAGGAAGTCAAATCCTGGAAGGAAAAGAAGGAAGACCAGAGCGAGGATGAAACGTATTGACGTCACTTGTGTATAGGAGAAGATGATCAGAAGGACACTGAAGGGCACTGAGAGGACTATTCCTCTGATACCGACGACGGTCAGAGATTTCAGTCTGGATAATGCGAGCATAGTGTACCAAATGTTTTTGAAATCGCATGCTCCTTGAGAATTAGCTCTTCACTCAGTCCCGGCGTCCGGCCATAACGAGCGGCTACGTTTTCTGAAGAGTCTTTGGCCGGAACACTGCCATGTTGAGCGCTATGGGCTGTTGAGTTCCGAGAGCCGGAATCAACGTCGGCGTATCGGTGTTTCGGAGGAGGCCGCACATGTTCTTGAAGTTTCCATATCCGTCGTGGAACGTGCTAATCTTTTGAGTGCCCAGTCTAGCCATGTAGGGAATGGCCACTTCCCGACAAGAGGCCTTCTGGAAACTGCGGATCTTGAATTCTTGAGAGAAGGCCATGCCATCAGAGCTAACCCCGACAATACCTAGAAGGCTTCTCCTGAAAACCCACATACCCGATTGGGTGTCTCTTAGATTTAGACGAAAGAAGATTCTTGAAAGGAGATTGAGGATCTCGTTCCCGAAACGATGCGAAACGCTCATCGCCCCAGGCTGCAGGTTGCTCAGTCTGCAAGTCGTGACCAAGTCAAGATCATTCCTTAGAAGATAGTCCAGTAGCTGAGGAACTTGTTGCGCCGGATACGATCCGTCAGCATCCATTGTAACAATAAAATCTCCAGTGGCGCTCTGAAATCCTGTCTTGTAGGCTCGTCCGTAGCCTCTCCGCCGCTCAACAATGATCTTGGCCCCTTTTGATCGCGCAATGTCCAGCGTGTTGTCCGTGGAGCAACCGTCGACTACTAAGACCTCTGTCGAGTAACCGGACTTTGAAAGTTGCTCGATCGGTAAAGCTTCTAGAGTGCAACCGATCCCCTCCGCTTCATTCATCGCTGGAATGATGACGCTGACGGTTTTCACAGCAAGGCCGAGGATTTAGGGGATTAAATTACCTTGTGCTTGATGTGAACTATTTACAGTAACATGATTTAGTGCCAGAACAAGATCCGGTGACCAGGCGAACGACCATTTGTCCGTAGCTACCTCAGGGAATAATCAAATTGAGATTCAGAAGCCAGGCTTCCGACGCTTCTTACTCAAATCAGGGAATATTTCGCAATCTTAGGGTTGATCTTTTTCTCATCCTCTTCCCGATGTTTACGCATATGGCGTTTCGGGCGAACCGGTCCTCGAACAGCCGTGGGTCGACCTTCATCCGGTTCGAAGGACCTACACAAACAACTTTAGCCCCGCTCTGACAGACCCGGTCCGCGGTAACTGTGAAAATCAGTGCTGTAATACCTCTCTACAACGAAGAGGAGGTGATTGACGAGTTTTCCAGCAGGCTGATTGGATCACTTCAAGCTCTTGGGTCGGATTACGAGGTTATCTTCGTGGTCGAGGGGACCGACGCTACTCTGGCGAAGGTAAGTCAACTATCGAAGCAGAATCCCCGGGTCAGAGTCGAGTATAACCAGAAGAGGCTCGGACTTGGGAAGGCTCTCAAGAAGGGACTTGAAATGGTCGATGCTGGCGCGAACTATGTTCTAACTATGGACTCAGACCTGAACCACGATCCTGACGAGATTGGGAGATTGTTGAAGGCGTCCGAGGAGGCTGATGTAGTAGTTGGCTGCAGGTCGAGAAGCCGAGGCCTCGTCCAGGAGCTTCCATTCTTCAAGAGAATGATAAGCGCCAGCACCAACTGGATACTTCGGAGGGCGTTCAAGATGAAGTCCAGCGACATTACGTCTGGTTTCAGGATCTATTCGACGAAGGCTGTTGAGAGCGTTCGCGAGGAGCTTGTGGCGAAGAATTTCGAGGTAACAGCAGAGATTCTGATAAGGGCCAAGAAAAAGGGATTCTCAATCACAGAAGTTCCGATCAGTTTCAAACGTAGACCTAGGGGGACGAGCAAGCTCAGCTTCGTCAAGAGCGGAGTCGGATACGTGATCCTGCTCTTCCGTCTGGGCTTTTAGACCCTGTCAGTATGAGCTTGGCAGCATCCGCCAGACTCGGGGCCACGAAATCTGCCGCCGGATCGGACCCTCCATTAGCTGGGATACTCGTTCTCGAGACAAGAATGGTCTTGGTCCCAGCAGCCCTACCGGCTTCAACGTCGAGATTACGGTCGCCCAACGTGTAAGAAGACGCCAGGTCGATCTCGAGTTCTGAGGCCGCCCGAAGCAATAGCCCTGGCTTGGGCTTCCGACACCCGCAATCGTCCTCCGGGGTGTGGGGGCAATAGTACAGCGCGTCGTAGTCCGCGCCTTCTCGACGCAGCTCATCTCGAAGCCGATTGTTGACGCGGCTAAGGGTCTCACCATCAAAATAGCCGCGTCCTATACCCGACTGATTCGTGACCACAACCACCCTATATCCAGCCTCTCTCAACGCTCGGAGCCCTTCAGCCGCACCGGGAATCAGCTTCACCAAATCCGGGTCAGCGCAATATTTCATATCAACCATCAACGTATCGTCACGGTCAACGAAGATCGCTGCTGATCTAGCCAAAGAGATCCTCTTCCACTAGGAGGCAGAGTAAGTGTCCAATTGAGATGTGCATCTCCTGTATGAGAGATGTCTCGTCATTTGGGACAGACAAGACGATGTCGCAATAGTTTTTCATCGGACCCTTCTGTCCACAGAGCCCGATAGTCTTTGCCTGAGACTTTCTGGCCATCTCCAAGCCTTTCAGAACATTCTTCGACTCGCCGCTCGTCGATATACCAATAACTACGTCCCCGGGCCTGGAGAGAGCCTTGACCTGTCGAGCGAATATCTCCTCAAAGGCATAATCGTTAGCGATCGCTGTGACAGTGGAAGAGTTTGTCGTCAAGGCCTCTGCCGGCAGAGGATCACGGTCCACTCGGAACCTACCGGTGAATTCAGCCACGATATGCTGAGCGTCGGCAGCGCTCCCACCATTACCGAACGCGTAGAGCCTACCACCGTTCCGGAAACCATTGGCAATGATGTCGGCCGCTTTTTCAATTTCGCCTGTCATGGAGATCACCGTCTCTCGGAGCCTCGCGCCCCGTCTGAGATAAGACTCGATCGTCGCCGACTTCGATTTTCCTGCTTGTGTAGCCTTGAGTGTCAACACGAAAATTTGACTCCTAGCGTTGGCCCGACGAATCCCGTAGGATTCAGCTTGTCATATGAACGCTTAGCTGGACTCTCAGAGAGCGTATGTCGCTGCCCTTGCCTCGCTTATCTGTGGTCTCTGACCAGCACGGTCGTGTAATTCACGGTCGCGGTAACCAACCTTCCACGTTTCCAGACCAACCTCCTCGAATCTGACATTTTCGACCTTAGAACCCGCTTTTATCATCGCGGACGAGAGCCGCTTATGAGATCCGTCTTCCGCGAAGAGAAGGAGATAGCCTCCCCCACCTGCACCTAGGAGTTTTCCGCCAATGGCTCCGTTCGTCAATGCCGTCTGATATAGCTTGTCGACCTCTTCGTTGGATATGGCGGGGTCCAGCTTCTTTTTCAGATTCCATTCATGGCCAAGCAGCTCACCGAACTCTTCCACTCTACCGTGCACGAGTTCGTTGTTGAGATCGAATGTAAGCTTCTTGATCTCATGAAGCGCTTCCAGGACAGTGGGATTTCGTTCACGATACGACTTGATCTGTCGACCCAGAATCCCTCCCGACGGGCGGGTCGTTCCTGTCGAGCAGAGGAGAAGCCGGTACTCCAGCTCGTTCCTGACCGCTCCGGAAATGGTAAGGGGTTCAACGGTAACGCCTTTCCTCTCGAACCTGATCAGGTTGAATCCGCCCATCGCTGCCGAATACTGGTCTTGCATTCCGCCTGGGATTCCGACATCCGACCTTTCTATCAAATAGGCCATCTCAGCAATCTTCTTTCGTTCGATTGTCTTGGCAGACCACTCACGGAGCCCTCCAAGGATCGCGACCACCATTGCTGAGGAGGACCCCAATCCTGAGCCTGGTGGACAGTCCGAGCAAGTGTTGATCTCCAGTCGGTCGGTCACTCCCATCCTCCGCACAGAGGCCCGCGCGAGGTCCGCGTCCCCATTCAAATGGGAATGGTCGGATTCACTTCCTATTCCAGTGGTCCAGCCCATGCTGTTCACTTGAAGCCCGTCCTCGATTCGAGGCCGGAGAGAACAGTAAGCATACTTCTTGATCGTTGAGGACAAGACAACTCCTCCGTACAGTTCTGTATACGGTGGAACGTCTGTGCCTCCCCCTGAGAAACTCACCCGCAGGGGTGCGCGGGAGCGGATAATCAATTCAGCGACCAGCTCTTGAGGCCGGAATTCCGCGAAATTCAAGGTCGACGGTCGGCGAGGAACGGGTAACATACAAACGATAGGCCACTACAATAGACTGCTGTAGGTGGATACTGGCTTTAATAGGGTTATATCAACAGCCAACACGTGTCGACTTCCGACCCACTCGGCAGCCTCGAACCCGAGAACAAAGAGCCCATAGCTCAAGCGCTTCCCGAGCAACCTGTGCAAGATTACGACGATTTTCTGATCCCTGAAGACCTATCTTGAGGATTGACTGTCTTCTCGTTTCAGGGTCGGCATCGACGATGAGCCGGTCGCATCATCTGGCGTCGCCTTTCTTATCATGTTGATCAGGTGCTGTTCTACGTGGGGCTCCAGGATCGTGCGGGAGCCTTGCTCTTCTGGAGCGGAATGCTCCGTCGAGATCAGATGTTCCAGCTCCCTGTGTGTTCGTCGGAGCTTCATGTAGAGGCCCATGGCTACGGCACTGAAGATTCCCACGCTGCTCAAGGCAACTATTGCGAATCCGCTTCCCTGTAGCGACGCGTTGACGTAGGCTTGGAAGTAGAAGTCGTTCTGATAGTTCTCGTACATCCAGAGTCCAAGGTAGGCAATAACAAACGACTGGAGTACCACAAGGATCTTTACTGGACTGGGAATGTGTCTCCTCGCAGTCTCGATCTCTTCGCCCGTAAACTACCACCGGAACTAAAAGTCCTCGACTTCGAATCCAGACCATCTATCTCTCCGGTTCGATAAGGGCGAATTGTGCCCTAGGGAATGAGTTGATAGTATCCAGAGTCCAGACTAGGCTGATTTCTAGGATGCCGTCAATTCTGACTCGTCCTCATCCGTTCTACTGGCGGGGGCTGTTCCTCGCCTAAGGGTAGACGTCCCGACGTTCAGACCCTTGGGCTTTGGCATCGTTGCGAGACCTCCTGTGACAGGTTTCTCGCTTCTCAAGGATGAGATCTGCGACTTCTTGCCCGTCTTCTTCGTTGGGCCCCGGGTTCTAGACAGCTCGTCTGTCTTCAGCCCCTCTCTCTGTTTGATGTTCCTCATCGTGAAATAGAGCACAGTCGCAACAGTGGCCGATGCTATGCCGAATCCTACACTAACGATTGGAACAAGAATGGGTGAGAGGCTGTTCACGTAGCTTTGAAAGTAGGGGTTGTTGAGGTATTC
>WNGO01000868.1_pt1 | contig 27974 bp, 28 predicted proteins | sample 5400511 | NCBI WGS metagenome assembly WNGO01 (sample SAMN13153380, study PRJNA577476) | soil metagenome | isolation source: 20 cm soil or saprolite under Garry oak tree replicate 2 | place: USA:California | collected 2016-06-15 | reverse complement strand
GCGAAAGTGTTGCATCTCAGCCCCAAAACCGTGGAGACCCACCGGTCGCACATCAAAGACAAACTTGATCTGAAAAATTCGCGCGAAGTAGCGCGCTTCGCCCTGCAGTGGCTCAGCGCGCGTGGGGCGTAGGCGGACTGGTTCAGCTAATCGTAAGCCGTTGAAACGGCTTATGCCGAATTCTCGCTGAAAGCACCGGCTTAAAAGCCGGTGTTACTGAGAGCGGGCGCTCCGGTTGAGACTTTTTTTATTAACACCGGCCTTGAGGCCGGTGATTTGGGCGGCTACGGCGCCGTAGCCGTTTCAACGGCTTTCTTCATCTCTCCACTTCAGCCCGTGGCGGTCGAGGAATTCTCTGAGTTCCTCCCCAAATGTGCGTATGCAATGATGCTCTTCCTGCTGTGAAATGTATCTCGCGACCTGACCCACATTCGAGTCTGACACCGAAAACGCGCCGTAACCTCTGCCCCAGGCGAATTTTTCAATAATTATGTCGTTGGAATTAATTCAGTGCGACGAGCTTCCCTTTAGAAGTTGCATCAGTTGCTCTATCGAGAGGGCAGTTAGAAGATCGACAAGTGCGTGGACATGATCGGCATTTACGTAGTTGATTTTCATGTAAACATCTTTGCTTTCGGCATACTCGCTTAGGTAGCGGGATACACGCGCCGCAGCTGTTTGTTCAGTAATTTCTCGCGATCCAGAGTTCCCCAGATCAAGTGAAGCCAACAGCGCGAATAAGAATGAGCGGACATTGTGGCCCCAAATCGTATTGAGGCCACCGGCTTGAAAGCCGGTGTTAGTGAGAGTTGAATTCTAACCCGAAGTTTTCCTCACCGTACAAAGAAATTGCCGCAGTGCGCAAAATTTCGGATGATCGTTCCAAATGATGCAGCCCGCGCTCGAACTTGTCATCGCCACGCTGGAAAAAATTCGAGAGACAAGTGACCGGGCGCCGCGCGTATCAAGAAACACGCTGGAGCAATTGCAATCTACATATTCTCTAGCCGATTCCCTGCGAGAAGCGCACGTAGCGCCCGCACGACAACAGCTCCGCGAAGCTTCGGCGAATAAAGCACAGATGCTCGCGGCCGTTCGCGAACGCGTTTGCGGTTGCACAAAGTGCGCGCATCTTGCCCGCTCGCGAACTCAAACCGTTTTTGGGGTTGGCAATCCCGATGCGGAAATCATGTTCATCGGCGAAGCGCCCGGCGCGGATGAGGATCAGCAGGGCGAGCCATTCGTCGGCCGTGCGGGACAATTGTTAACGAAAATTATTAAAGCGATGGGCTTCGCCCGCGAGGATGTGTACATCGCGAACATCCTGAAATGCCGTCCGAACATGCCGGCAGGCTCGTTCGGGAACCGTGCGCCCACACCGGCAGAGATGCAGACATGCCGTCCTTACCTTGCCGAGCAGATCGATATTATTCAGCCCAGGGTACTGGTCGCGCTGGGCGCAGTCGCCGTAGAAGGCCTTCTTGGAGCACGCGGGACGATGCGGGAATTGCGCGGGCGCTGGCATTCGTACAACGGCACGCCGTTAATGATCACCTATCATCCCGCCTACCTGCTGCGGAACCAGTCGCCCTCCGAGAAACGGAAAGTCTGGGAAGACATGATGCAAGTGCTCGAGCGACTCGAAAAACCAATCAGCGAAAAACAGCGAAATTATTTTCTGTAATTTGTAGCGGCGCTCTAGGAGCGTCGAAAGACCCTATCGGCGGTCATAGACCGCCGCTACAGCTTGTTCTGATTGAAAATCGTATCCATCTGGCTCTTCGATGCGAGATGAATGGCCAACGACAAAATCATCCCGCGCACTTCGCGGCGCGGAACTTTGATCGCGTGATGCAGCGCACTGGCGCCAGCTTTATGCAGAAGAGCCAGCGTGCGCGCCCCAATTAACGCCGGCAAGACTGTCGCTGCGCGCACTCGCCGGTTCCGGATTGCGCGCGAATATTGCATCCCGCACTGCAAACCATCCTGCGCTTTTTCCATCCATCTTTGGTAGATCGGTTGGAAACGATCAGATCGGGACAAAATCTCCGCCGCACTCAGACCGACCCCGCGAAGCTCGTCTGCAGGAAAGTAACATCGACCGGTTCGCAGATCGCTCCCTGCATCACGCAAGACATTGATCAACTGAAGTGCCATGCCGTAGCGTCGGCCAAGCGCAAGCATTTCGTCAGGGACTAAACTGGCAAAATCGCGAAGATGCCGAAAGCAAAGTCGCGTCCAGAATTCGCCTACACAGCCCGCGACCAAATAGGTGTATTCGTCCAGATCGGCGGCGCTCTGAAGCGCGCGCACTTGGGCCGGATTATCGAAGCGATGCAAATCAAGCATCTGTCCGTGCGTGATCTTCTCAAGCAAAGTACGAATGTCGTCTCGATCCGCTCCCCCGGTTTGTTCTAGCCATTTTAAACAATCGGGCAACGAATCCAGGAGCGTTCGCTCAGCCGCATTCTCTTGTAACGGCACGAACGAGGCGACATGATTGATAACCACTTCTCGCGAAACCTTGCCTTGAATCCCGTCCGAGAGCATTTTTACAGTCTCCATTCGCACGGTCCCCGGGATTCGAGTTGTATCGGCGACGGTGTCTGTTGTCCGCGCCAGCAGATATGCAAGAGCAATCGGTTCGCGCAATTGCTGCGGCAAGAATCGGATTGAGAGATAAAACGAACGAGAGACCGAACGCAGGATGGTCGTCTGCAGGTGCTGGATAGAAGACTGTGATCGTTCAGTCATGTGATGGGCATTGCCACCTTCAAGTGTATCAAAAGCGGCAGAGCTCTGCCGCACTCCAAAACGTGGCCGCCAATTTGATGCACGCTGTGCGCTTGCGTTGTGGAGTGCGGCGGTGCTCCGCCGCTTTCACTTGTCATCCGTAGCAGAGACGAGTTGCCCATGCAGCCGCAAGAAATTACGAGAAATCATCTCCCAATATTTTTTACCTCGATGCGATTCGGCGCGGAGTTACCCAGGCCGATCTGACTGGCATAACTGACATAGGCAGCCACTGGGCCTATCGCAGGGAGACTGCCTCGCGCGCGCCATTGTTCGAAATACTTCAACGCGGTGGCATCCAAAGCGACCGGGTCCTTGCTTGCATAGAGTGTGGCAAGGTGAATCGCGTAGTTCGGTTGCGGCTGCGGGCCACCGGCATATTGCGCGATGAGGCCATCCATCAGATTGAAAACCACCTTCTTTGCGATGATTGGATTAGCATAGATCTCCGCGAGGCTCTCTGCGCCAAAACGAGAGCCCTGAGCAAAGCGACGCCAGTTATCGATGTTGGGAATCGTCATGTTGTAAATGCAACCCGCGATTCCATTCGTTTCACTGATGCTCATCACTGGAACATTGATGACCTTGTCTACTTCGCTGGAAATGATCTTGGAGAAATGACTCACGTTGCTGGTGTTCTCGGTATCCGATAGCATTGGCATTTTTCCTATATCACCGAAGTATTCCAAATCGCCCCACACGAGTTTCCCAAGTAAAGGAGCCGAGAGGACTGCTTTCGGATCATATCCATCGTGCGGCGCGATTGCCCTTACCGGGTAGCCATCAGCTGCCAGCCGATAGCCCGCGTCCTTGATCCCCCCAAGAGAGCGGTCCCAAACAATAATGCTGCTACGTGGATGTCCCGCCCCTGTCAGTCCATCGACGATTGCATTCACGATGTCGTGGTGCGTCGTGAAAAGTTCGCCGCCGGCTGCGCTGATTTTGATTCCCACCCTGTCGTTGGGAGAAACGAGTGACGCCCATGCCTTCCCTACGTCAGACTGCCCAGTCGCCGCGAGGACGAGCCGATTCACCATCTCATGCACGATCCGCGGGTTCGTCTTGTAAGCTTTGATCGAGCCAGGATCGTGGACCGAGTACACGATCGATGGAGTCGGCGCAGGCTGCGGCGTTTGTGCCAGGCCTGAGGGAATGGCGCAAAACAGAATGAGAGCTACGTTCCGGAGTTCTGTCATGTCGAGCAAAGACCAAGCGATTCTATGAGCAACACTACGAATCACAACTCTGACGCTGTGGCGGTATTCATGTCCGCTGAGGAAACGCGCACAAATGCAGGCGACACGCCTGCCGGTACAGCAGTCCCCATCCATCATCTTTATGTTCATATCCCCTTTTGCGCGCGAATCTGCCCGTATTGCGCGTTTTACAAAGATTTGCTCGATCGCTCGCAGACGTCGCGATTTTGCGAAGCAACATTGCGCGACCTCGATCAGCAACGCGCGAGTTTTACGCTATCGCCTGAAACCATCTACTTCGGTGGCGGCACGCCAACGGCTCTCACGACTTCGCAGTTGGAATTTCTGCTAGGAGGTTTCCGTGAGCGGTTCGGCCTTTCATCGCTTACAGAATCGACGATCGAGGCGAACCCCGGGAGCGTGTCTGCGCGCAAAGCTGCGCTTCTTCGCAAATTCGGGGTAACCCGGGTTAGCCTCGGCGTTCAATCCTGGGATGATGAATTGCTGAAGCTCCTGGGGCGGGAGCATAACTCACAGCAAGCCGAACAATCGTTCCATATTCTGCGAGCTGCCGGATGCTCAAACATCAGTATCGATCTCATGTTCGGATTGCCAGGTCAGACCATCGAGCAGTGGAAATTTACATTGGAGAAAACGATCAGCCTCGAGCCTGAGCACATCTCTGCGTACTGCCTCACCTACGAGGAAGATACCGAATTCTTCCTCCGCCACGCACGCGGTGAACTTCTGCAGAACACGGATGCAGATGCAGCGTTTTTCGAGATGGCTATGTCCATCCTGGAAGACGCCGGCTACCAACAATATGAAATCTCAAACTATGCCCGCCCCGGTTTTGCGTCAGTTCACAACCGCGCCTATTGGTTAGGCAAGGATTATCTCGGCGTTGGCCCGAGCGCATTTTCGACTGTCGGCATGCATCGCTGGCAGAATATTTGCGATTATCGCACCTACATCGATCGCGTTCTTTCTGGCCAGTCTACGAGAGGAGCCAGCGAAAATCTGACGAGCGATATGAAACGCACCGAGCGAATCGCTCTCTCGTTACGCATGAGCGAAGGGGTTGCTGCGTCGGAATTGAAGCATTTTCGGCAAGAAGCAAAAGAGTTTATTTCACTGGGACTCCTTCGAAAATCGAGCGGCAACTTCGTGTTAACTCGAAAGGGCAAAGAACTGGCCGATTCCGTTGCCGAGGCGTTTCTGTAGCGCTGGCCTGCCACGCCAAAGCCTGTTGAAAGCGGGTGGTTGTGCGCGCAGTAGACTCAATCAAATTGCCCTCGGGACGCCGGCGCGTGTGGCAACGTGCCAATTTTTAACCTTGTCACCCAGATTACCCGCCTGAAGCGGACAGGGTTAACCCACCGGGAAATCAACAAGAAAGAAAATAACATGAAGCCTCGCAATCTAATTCTCACTTCGATCTTGATCATATGCGTTGGGCTTGCGCCAAACGCGCATGCAATAAGTCCGCCGCCGGACGGCGGCTATCCAGGCGGCAATACGGCAGAAGGACAGGCTACTCTACTTAGCCTCACCACGGGCACGTACAACACGGCAATCGGAATATATTCGCTTCTAAGCCTCACCGCCGGCAGCTTCTGCACGGGTGTCGGCGCTCGCTCACTCCTTTTGAACACCGCAGCTGAAAATACGGCCACCGGCGCAGGGGCGCTCTTTGGCAACACTATCGGCGACAGAACACGGCCAACGGAGCCTTCGCTCTTTTTAGCAACACGGAAGGTGGCGGCAACACGGCCATCGGCGACCAAGCGCTCTTTAGCAACACCATTGGCTTCCAGAACACAGCCATCGGAGCGTTCGCCCTGTTTAGCCACAGCGCTGACACTAGCCGCAACACGGCCACTGGGTTTGAAGCCCTCTTCAACAGTACCAGTGGTAGCGAGAACACGGCGAATGGAGCGTTCGCCGTCCATGATAATTCGACCGGCTTGCATAATACAGCCGTTGGCGTGTCAGCGCTTTCGGCAAATACCACCGCTATTAACAATACTGCCGTCGGTTGGGTTGCGCTTCGTAATAATAGCACCGGTAACGAAAATACGGCCAGTGGTTCTTCTGCACTTCATGACAATAGCACAGGGAGCGACAACACAGCCGATGGTTTTCAAGCCCTTTTTAGCAACACAAACGGTGATCGCAACACCGCGACAGGTTGGCAGGCCTTGTTTAGCAATACCGGCGCCAACAACAACACGGCCGATGGTTATCAAGCCCTCCTTAGCAACATAAACGGTGGCAACAATACGGGAATCGGCTATCGAGCGCTCGGAGCAAACACAACTGGCAACAGCAACACTGCCATTGGGGCTAATGCGCTCACAAACACGACTGGCTCCGGCAACATCGCGTTAGGCTCGAGCGCTGGTGTCGCTGTTCTCGCTGGCGATAACAATATCCATATTGGTAACGGTGGTGCTAATGCTGACGCCGACACCATCCGCATTGGCCTAACCCAGACGCAAACCTTCATCGCTGGGATTCGCGGGGCGACGACGGGATTTCCGAATGCTGTCAATGTGATAATCGATTCTGCCGGGCAGCTAGGTACCATGAACTCCTCACGCCGATTCAAACACAAAATTGAACCAATGGAAAGCGCCAGCCAATCGATCCTGGCGTTAAAGCCAGTGACATTCCGCTACAAGAGCGACAAGACTGACACATCGCAGTTTGGTTTGATCGCCGAAGAAGTCGCTAAGGTAAATCCCGATCTGGTAGTGCGCGACGAGAACGGTGAAATTTACACTGTGCGCTACGACGCGGTGAACGCGATGTTGCTCAACGAGTTTCTCAAAGAGCACGCGAGGGTAGAAGAACAAGATCGCAAGATTGTGAAACAGGAAGCGACAATCACTCAATTGAAGAAAGACATGGACGCTCTTGTCGCTTGCCTAAAAGAACACGATTCAAAAATCCAAAGAGTGACTGATCAGATCGAAATGAGCAGCTCTGCGTCGCAAATGGTCGTGAACGATTAAGAGCGCCGAGAAATTGACCAGAGGTAACCCGGCTGTAGCGGCAGGCGTGTCGCCTGCATGATCGGAAGCGTCCGCGGCCGACACGGCTGCCTCTACAGTGGTCAATAGATATCCGTGTCGGCGCTATAACCCGAATCGCCACGGATGGAGCGCAAGCGAGCGCGACTGCCCCACTCTGATTCCGGTCGATTAATCTGCCCAAGCGTAATTTTTACCAGCCACGGCGCCGCCGCCAACGCGCCAATCGCAACGAGCGCAATCGCGGCCGCCTGACGGATCGAAGGTCTGATTTTGTCGGCCATCAGTATGCCCAGACCAACGCCAATGGCAGTCCGTGTCACCACCAGCAATGGGTCAACTGGCAATTGTTGGGAAGTTTTTGAAATGGATATCGGGAGAGACATCGCCTACCATATACGTCGCGTTTGGGAAAAAGAAACGGCAAAATAGCGCTCTGTCATTTCGAGCGAAGCGGAGTCGAGAAATCCCGCGATGTAACCATAGCGTAATTTCACGGGATGTCTCGACTTCGCTCGACATGACGGAAAAGTAGCATCATGCCCAATCCGATATACGCGCTTATCCTCGCCGGCGGAAGCGGTGAACGCTTTTGGCCGTTGAGCCGGCGCGCCCGCCCAAAACAACTACTGCGCCTCGTTTCAGACAAGACTCTTCTCGAAGAAACCTTGGGACGCCTTGAAGGCCTTGTCGCACCCGACAACACTCTGATCCTGACCAACACCGAACAGGAAAGCGCAGTGCGCAAATTGCTTGGTGGTTTTCCAAAAGAGAACATCATCGCTGAGCCTGCCAAACGCGACACCGCCGCCGCGGTCGCGCTCGGCACGGGGTGGGTCGTAGCCCGCGATCATGCAGCCACGATGGTCGTCCTTCCTGCTGATCATGTCATTGCCAACCGATCGGCTTTTCAGGAAACGCTGGCCCTGGCGGCCGAAGCAGCGGAGGAAACAGGTGAGCTGGTAACTATCGGGACCAAACCAACCTGGGCATGTCCCGGCTACGGTTACATCGAGCACGGCAAGCCAGTCCGTCTGCAGAAGCGCCCCGACAACGACTCTATCCATCGAGTCCTGCGCTTTCGCGAGAAACCCAACCGCGATCTGGCTGAATCATTTTTGCGAAAGGGAAATTTTCGCTGGAACGCGGGCATGTTCGTCTGGTCAGTGCCCACAGTGCTCCGCGAATTCAACCGTCACGCGCCGGAGCTGGCGGATTTCATTTCCCAACTTCGCGCTCCGAAAAACTTCGAGAATGCTTTGCGCGACCGCTTCGGCAAACTGCCGCGAATCTCATTCGATTATGCCATCATGGAAAAGGCAGACCGTGTTCTCGTAGTGGAGGCAAGTTTCGACTGGGACGACATCGGAAGCTGGAGAGCATTGGCGAATTATTTTGAGAAAGACCAGCAGGGAAACGCCGCCAATTGCGCGATCACTGCGATCGATTCCAGCAACAACATCGTTTTCGAAGAAGATGGGACGACCATCGCACTGCTTGGAGTTCATGATCTCATCGTTGTGCGAACTAATGACGCGCTTTTGGTCTGTCACCGACACGAAGCAGAAAAAATCAAGAACCTGATCGGCAAGCTTCCGCCGGAGCTGCAATGAGCCAACCCGCGATGAACCCCATCTTGGCTCTGGATTTCGGCCGGGCACGCATCGGAACAGCAATATCTGATGAGTTACAGTTACTGGCGCATCCGCTTGAGACGATTCCAGCTAACGAGCAGGCGCTCTCGCGTCTCACGGAAATCGTCCGCGAAAGAAAAATCGATCATGTCGTAGCCGGTGTTCCGCGCCGGATGAACGGACAAATCGGAACAGCCGCAACTGAAGTCCTTCAGTTCGTAGAAAAGTTGCGTGCCATTTTGCCATGCCCGGTTGTTACCTGGGACGAGCGCCTGACGACCGTCGCAGCTCAGCGAGCATTGCGTGACGCAGGCAAGAAGACGCGAGACACTCGCAGCTACATCGACCAGGTCGCAGCTCAGATGATTTTGCAAAGCTATCTGGATCGACGGGCCGCCAATGTGGAAAGCAAAAGTGATCAGTGATCCGTGAACAGCAAAATTCCGCTACCGATCACCGATCACGAGCATTGAATGGCACGAAGGTTGAAACTCATCATCTCTTATGACGGTGCGCCGTTCTCCGGTTGGCAGAGCCAATCTCATCGCAATACCGTCCAAGATCACGTGGAGCGCGCGTTTGAGCGCGTCCTTGGCAAGCCGGCGCGCGTTCATGGCGCCGGGCGAACAGACGCCGGTGTCCATGCACTCGCGCAGTGCGCCCACGTCGACCTTCCCAACGATCGTTTATCAGCCGCACGCTGGACCGAAGCGCTCAACGCATTGTTGCCTCCAACTATTCGCGCTCTTCGCTGCCAATATGTGTCGAATGATTTTCACGCGCGACTTTCGGCAAAAGGAAAAATTTATCGTTACAGAATCTGGTTAGCCCCTGTTTTGCCTCCATTCGAATATCGTCGGACCTGGCACATCGCACGCCCAATCGATTTCAAAATTCTGAAGCGGGCGGCCAAACATTTCGTCGGCACTCATGATTTTGCCGGGTTCGCTGCGAATCGCGGCAAACCAGAAAAAAGCACGACCCGCACAATTTATTCGCTGCGTGTCCGGCAAGAAGATCCGTGTTTGGAGATCGAGTTCGATGGCAACGGTTTTCTCTACAAAATGGTTCGATTAATCGTGGGCTCCCTTGTGAAATGCGCTCTCGGCAAAATGCGCATCGAGGACGTCACTGCGCGGCTGGACTCCGGTCAGGAGGGCCTGGCTCGTTTTGCCGCTCCTGCCGAAGGATTATTTCTGGTTCGCGTGCGCTACTGATCCGAAAAACAGACGACGGAGGCCGAGAGGGAGTTTGCTTTCGGCAGATTCTATTGTTTCACGGACTTAAACAATCGGTTTAGCGAGTTTCCAGCTCGCCAAACGGAAACGAATCGCCATCGCCAGGCAGCCCAGGCCATAGCGCACGCTTCTGCGAAAATTTATCGATGAAGCTTCGGGCATGTAGCGCGCAGGACAGGTCACTTCACCGATCGCGCAGCCGAGCGCGATGATTTGTACAAGGACCTGGTTATCGAAAACGAAATCGTCAGAGTTTCGGTCCAATGGCAGACGCTCTAGCAATTGGCGCGAATAGGCGCGGTAACCAGTGTGATATTCCGAGAGTTTCGCGCCGATGAAAAAATTTTCCGCAAGTGTTAGAAACCGGTTTGAGACATATTTCCACAAAGGCATACCGCCACGCAGCGCGCCCCCGCCAAGAATACGCGAAGCAAGTACGCTGGGATAAAGGCCACTCGCCACCAGAGCCGCCATCGCGGGGATTAACTGCGGCGTGTACTGATAGTCGGGATGAATCATGATGATAATGTCGGCACCTGCAGCCAGCGCCAGGCGATAACAAGTTTTTTGGTTTGCGCCGTAGCCGCGATTTTCGAGATGGACTTCTACCTGAACCCGTTCAAGCGTCCGCGCGATTGCAACCGTATCGTCGTGGCTGGCGTCGTCCACGATGATCACAAGATCAACAATCCTCTGTGCCATTACTTCGTCGTAAGTGCGTTGCAAAGTGCGCGCCGCGTTGTAAGCAGGCATCACCACCACAATTTTCTGGCCGTTTAGCATCCTCGTAGCCGAATATCCGCTGAACCATCATCTTGCAAACACCATGATTCTTTTTCACGACGAATCCTGCCTGGAATATTCGGCTCCTAGCCATCCTGAGTGCCCAGCTAGAATCGCGCGCAGCGTTCCATTACTAAAAGGGCGACATCCTGATTGGGAATGGCGCATTCCCAAGCCTGCCAGTGAAGCAGCTTTGTTGCGGGCGCATTCGCGTGATCATGTGGAAAGGATCAGAAACGCAACGCGTGACTTTGATGCGGACACGCCTGTTTACCCAAAGATTTACGAACATGCTTTGCGTTCTGCAGGCGCGGCGATCGAAGCTGCGAGGGCAGCGCTGAGCGGCGAGCGCGCATTCAGCCTCATGCGGCCGCCTGGACATCACGCAACCCGGAATCGCGCGATGGGATTTTGTTACTTCAACAACATCGCCATCGCCGCCCTTGATGCCCTAGAAGACTCCGCCAAACGCGTTGCGATTTGGGATTTCGATGCGCATCACGGCAATGGGACCGAAGCGATTGTCGCGAACGATCCGCGGATTGCCTTTGCATCCATCCATCAATTCCCCGGTTACCCTGGAACGGGCACAAAATCGTTTGCGAATATGACGAATTATCCACTCGGCCCCGGGACGCCCCGAAACCAACATCTCGAGACGGCGAAGCGGGCGCTGGAAAAATTGGTAGCGTTTAAACCCGATCTGCTCCTTGTTTCGGCAGGCTTCGACGCCTACGCATGCGATCCACTGGTGCAGATGATGCTCGAGCGCGAGGATTTCGGTACGCTTGGAGAATTTTTGCACAAGATCGATACTCCGACGGCTGTGATCCTCGAAGGCGGTTACAGTGAGGATCTCCCAGAGCTGATCGATGCGTTTCTAACAGCGTGGACGTCGAAATAACAGCAAATCACGAATCATCCTCGTCAACGCGTTCTATTCCGAGTTGCCTCGATCATCGCCCTGAGTTGCGTCGCCGCATTTTCGATTTCGGAATACCTGTACTCGGCTGCTCGAGTTTGCACAGCAAGCACTCCACAGCGATGAACGTTTTTGAAGTCGCCATAGGGAAATTTGTATCTCCGTTTGGTGTTCTCGGGGTAGCGATCGTCGATTCCGAGATGCCATTTTGCATATTCGCTGAATCCGTGCAGACGGATAAACTCATTCTCTTCGTCTGTTGGAGTCCGATGCTCGCTCCACCCGCCTTTGCCATCTGCGATGAAGTGCCCTTGATTGACGAGTTGCACTGCAAAAGCAAAAGCCTCTTCGTTGAGTTTAAGGTGCGTGCGCGATTGGGCCAGCATTGTGCCGACCGCGAAGAGCAAAGTTGCGGCTGCGATACAACAAGCGCGGAGAGACTTTAGGATCATCGTTTTCATGGCATCGCATGGAAAGGTTTGCCTCCGACCCAGAAGTGGCAAACAGTATTCGCTCCAGCGGGCCGTAGCACAGCTTGGTAGTGCGCTTGAATGGGGTTCAAGAGGTCGCGGGTTCAAATCCCGCCGGCCCGATTGTTAACTGTAGCGGCGCTCTCTGAGCGTCGCTCGCTTTCGGCGGTCGAACGCCGCTACCACAGAATCATGCTCAGCGCCGGAATTGTAGGATTGCCAAACGTCGGGAAGTCGACGCTTTTTAACGCCGTTACGCGGACGCATAAGGCGCCGGCGGAAAATTATCCTTTTTGCACTATCGATCCAAACGTCGGCGTTGTGACCGTGCCTGATCCGCGCCTGCAAAAAATCGCGCAAATTTCCCATTCGAAAAAAATTGTCCCAGCTGCGATCGAATTCGTCGACATTGCCGGCCTGGTCAAAGGCGCCAGCGCAGGTGAAGGGCTCGGGAATCAATTCCTTCACCACATTCGTGAAGTGGACGCGATTGTCCAGGTGGTGCGCTGCTTCGAAGATAGCAATATCCATCACGTCAGCGCGACGATCGATCCGGTTCGAGATATTGAAGTAATCAACACCGAGCTCGTCCTGGCGGATCTAGCCTCGCTTCAGAAAAGACACGATCGATTGCAAAAGGAAGTCCGCGCCGGCGATAAAACCGCAAAGAACGAGAACGCGATTATCGAGAAGCTGTTGCCCCATCTGGATGCGGGAAAACCCGCTATCACTGCGGACTTAGCGCCAGAGGAAAAAGCAATCGCACGCGGATTTTTCCTGCTCACATCAAAGCCGACAATTTTCGCCTGCAATGTCGCGGAATCGGAGTTGGCGTCTGTAGCCGCGGGCGCTGACCGCGGCAGTGGGACAACTAATCGTCAGAACACCGGGGTCAATGATCTCGGCTACACCGCCGCCAGGCATGTCGCAGCGGTTCAGCAATACGCGCGCCACCATTTCGCCACGGAGGCAATCGTCATCAGCGCGCAACTGGAAAGTGAGCTGGTTGATCTCAGCGAGCAGGAGGCGCTGGATTATCTTCGCGGTTTAGGCGTGGAAGACACCGGCGTGCACGCACTCATTCGGGCCGTTTATCATTTGCTCGGCCTGCGCACGTTTCTTACCACCGGCGAAAAGGAATCGCGCGCGTGGACCATTCACGCGGGCGACAAGGCAGCAACTGCTGCTGGAACTATCCATTCCGATTTCGAACGTGGTTTTATCGCGGCAGAAACGATTTCCTATGATGACCTGATTGCCGCCGGTTCCTTGGCGAAAGCTCGTGAAGCGGGGAAAGTTCGCCTCGAAGGGAAAGACTATGTTGTGCGCGACGGCGACGTGATTTTGTTCCGGTTCAATGTGTGAGCCAAAGGCTCGTTGGTAGGGCGCACTCGCCGAGCGCGCCGCAACGGACGGCCTCCCGCAAATGCGGGATCCCTACCCTTGCTCGTAGAGAATACGGCCGCAATTCTCGCAACTCACGATCTCTTTCCCAGCTCTAGCGCTCGCGGCGGTCGCACTCGTCACCTTCATATGGCAGCCAGTGCAGACTCCATGCTCGATCGCGACTATGGCGGCATCGCCTTTGCTGTTAAAAAGACGCTCGAAACGCGAAAGCAAATCCTCATCGATTTTTGCCGCCAAGTCTGCGCGTTCCCTGGTCAATTCTTCCAAGCGCGACTGCAAAGCTTTCGACTTTTCATCGAGATCAGCTGTTTGCCGTGCGATCGATTCCTTGACGCTGGCCGCCTTCTTTTCTTCTTCAACCAGGTCGGCCTTAACTGTGTCGGCTTGCACCATCAGTTCGAGCTCTTCATCCTCGATCTTGCGAATTTCATTTTCGTACCGCTCGATTTCGTGGCCCAGAGCCTGAAATTCGTCGTTCTTCCGCGTCTGATACTGCTGGGTCTTGAGACGGGAGATGGACTGGGTGCGTGTCCCCACATCGAGCTCAAGCCTCTTCCGGTTCACTTCGACCTCGCGCGCCTTTTGTTTCAGTGCGTCTACCGCACTTGCGCTTGCTGCCAGCTGCGCTTCAAGACTCGTCCGCCGCAGCGGCACGGTCTCTATCTCAGTCTGGATTTGCCGAATCTTCTGCTGTCGATCTTGAAGGATAAGAAGTTGTTCCAGTTCCGGATGCACGAGCGCACAACGTATTGAAGCGGCGGAGCGCCGTCAATCGCAGTGCTCAGCGACGCTGGCTTGCAACTATTGAGGGGTGACTTGCTCCCCTTGCTCAAAGGCTTCCAGCACCTGTTCTGGACGCGCACGTACGGCGATGTTTTCGGTGAGATTCACCCAGCGGATTATTCCGCTCGAATCAATGAGAAACTCCGCCGGGCGCGCAATATCCGTCCCTTTGGGCCCGGCGCCACGATGCAACAGATCGTAGCGCTGAATCACTTCCCCCTTTGGATCCGACAGGAATGTATAGGTGTAGCCAAGCTTTTGTCGCTGGCGCCGATTGATGTCCGGCGGGTCCACGCTAATCGCAACGACGTGAATCCCGCGCGATTCAAGTTCCGGAAGCCTTTGCTGGAAACTCCGCAACTCGGAGTTACACAATGGTCACCAGAAACCGCGATAAAAAATCAGCGCGACGGCTTTCGATTTGCTACCGAGATCACGAAGAGACACATCCCTCCCATCTTGATCCGACAACGTAAACTCGGGCGCTTTTTGTCCGACTCGCGGCGCACCAGTCGAAGGCGGGACGTGTCGCAGCTCGTAGAAGAGAACGTAAGAAAATAAACCGAATATCAATATCGCCAGCGTGGATAAAATCGGTCCGAAGATCTTGCCGCGATAAGCCCGGGCATTGCCAAATGCACGGAATAGTCCCACCACGAGACAAATTCCGCCCGCAGCAAACAACAAGAGATTCGCCCAGGGGAAATCGCGCGTGATTGGGAATTGCGCGAAAAATGTATAGCTGAAGAAACCAGCCAACGCGAAAAAAAACCCGATCCAGAGCGACCAATTCCAGCTTCGTTTCATGTCGATTTTGCAGCCCCCATCCGCAGGATCCACCGGTAAAGTACTATTGCGGTAGCGGCGAATGCAACCCCACCGATGATAATCGCAGCGGTTCCGAAGCCTGACCCAACGAGCGCCAGCGGTGCAGCCACGCCAGAGAACACGACAATTGCGGAGATCACCACGCCGATCACGCTCTCGCCGACGATCAAGCCCGACGCCAGTAGCACCCCGAGCTGCTTCGTTGCGTCCGGCCTGGAGCTGCGTTCAGCACGTTTGTCGAAGACCCAGCCCGCGACCGCGCCGACCACGATCATTAAAGTGCTCTGCGTTGGAAGATAAATTCCAAGACCGACCGCCAGTGGAGGAACGCGCATGTGTCGCGTCGTGCGCGAGAGGATTTCGTCCAGCAGAATGATGCAAATACCGATCAATCCGCCGGTCCGGATTAAACTCCAGTCGATATCAGCAGCGATGACCCCCTGTGCTAGCGAAGAAATCAGGCCGGCCTGAGGCGCCGGTAATGGATTGGGCCGCAGCTCAGCACCCGGGGCGCCCACGAATCCGTAAGCATGATTCACCAGATCAAGCACCGGTGGAATCACGAACGAACCCGCGACTACACCGATCACGAGCGCTACTTGCTGCTTCCACGGCGTCGCATCAACCAACTGGCCGGTCTTTAAATCCTGCAGGTTATTGTTCGCAATCGCGGCAACGTTGAAGATTACTGCGGTGGTAAAAAGCGCGAACGCCATCAGTGCCTTACTCGCGTCCGGCGACACGTACGGTTTTATGCCGAACACGAGTAGCAACGCAGCGCCAATCACGACTAGAATGCCAATCCCCGACAGCGGACTATTGGAAGAACCGATCAGACCCGCCATGTAACCACAAACCGCCGAGACGAAGAAGCTCATCAATACGACGTAGGCGACGCCGCCGATAACGAGCGTTGTTACATGTGCGCCGAGACCGCTCGCATTGCCGAAATAGCCGAGCAGCCATCCAATCGGGAGCATGCAAGCCAATGTGACAAGACCGACAATGCCGATAGGGATATCGCGCTCAGTAATCGGCAGCGTGTCGGCCTTGCCCGCTTTGCGTGCGCGCGATGCGGCCATCGCGCCGGCGAGGCCCCTGGCGACGGGCTTTACCAATTTGAGCAAGGTCCAAACGGCTGACACACCGATCGCGCCCGCGCCGACGAAACGAACTTTTCGGCTCCATGTGCCTTGCGCGAGCGTGGCCGCGGCCGTGCTGAAGTCCTGCACGAGCGCTGAGTAGTGTGGCACTCCCCAGCCCCAGCCGATCACGGCGCCGATGAGCATTGCAAGGCCGACCGAAAGACCAACCAAATGTCCGATGGCGAGCAGCGCGAACGAAAGAGAGAAATCATAACCGCTCACCGCACCGCGCCTGCCGATTCGAAAGGTTTGCGCCAGATCTGAGGCAAACAGTTGCGTAGCCACGATCACCGCAAACGCAGCTGCCACGATCGATCCCCACAACACGGCAAGCAGACCTGCGCGCCCGTGTTCGATGTCGGAAGCGTGCGCGGTATCGCTGGTACTGCCGACCTTCAGAACCTCAGCGCAGGCGACGCCTTCGGGATACGGCAGGTCAGACGTTGTCACCAACGCGCGCCGCAGCGGGATTGAGTACATCACGCCCAGAATGCCGCCCAACGCGCAAATCGCGAAAGAGATCCAGAACGGAAAACCAGTCCACCAGCCAATCATAATCAAACCCGGCAGCACGAAAATGATCGACGATAGTGTGCCTGCAGCTGAGGCAACCGTCTGCACGATATTGTTTTCCTGAATAGTCGCGTCACGAAAAGCGCGCAGGATCGCCATCGAAATCACCGCCGCTGGAATCGACGTCGAAAACGTGAGACCAGCCTTGAGACCGAAATACACATTGGCCGCGGTGAACACCACCGTGATGATGACACCTATGATTATCCCGCGGATGGTAAGTTCGGCCCGCACAGAAAGCGGAGAATAGTCTGGAGTCGCCTAACGGGTCAAGATGCATACCCGGCTCACGCGCGGGAGCGATGTCGCGAGTATCAGAACATCTCTACAGGCGAACGCTGAACGCTTTGAGACGTCGTCTGGCCAGCACGTTCTTCGCCCAGGACCGCGACACGCAGGTCCCAAATCTCGTCATCGATCTTGCGGAACGCAGTTTCAGAGAATTCGTCAGGCGGTGTAAGTCTTTCTTTGAATCGTGACACATTTTGCAAACCGCGATCAATTTGAACTTGCGGCAATGTAGCGAGGATTCGCTGCACGTTCTCAATCTCGGGAATGCGATGACAAATCATCGCCATGTCGTTACCTGCCGCGATGCCCAGGCGTATCGTGTCCTCAAGCCGATATCCGGTAAGGATTGCGCCCATGTCGAGATCGTCAGTCATGACGAGACCATCGAAACCGAATTCGCTGCGCAACAAATCGGTTACGATCCGACGCGATAAAGTGGCAGGCGTCTTTTCCGGTTCAAAGCAGGGATACCAGCCGTGACAGATCATCATGCTGTCTACGACATGGTAGGGACGCCCCGCTGGGGCGTCCGGACGGCACTGCGCGCCGTCCCTACCAATAAATTCCCGAAATACAGCCAGTTCGCTCTGATCCAGTTGTTCACGGGTCCGATCGATCCTCGGCAATTCGTAATGTGCGTCTGAACTCGCGGCGGAGTAGCCCGGAAAATGTTTGCCGCAGCTTGCGATCCCCTGCCCTCTCAACGCGCCATTGAATGCACCAGCGTTGCGAACAACCTGATCGACTGTTTTTCCGTAACAGCGGCCCCGCAGAGAATTGTCTGCGTTGTCATCGAACGAAATGTCCAGGACCGGGCACAAGTCTAGATTGAAACCGAACAGGCGGAGCAATCGCCCCGTGATGTCGCCATGACGGCGGATGAGATCCATGTCATTCTTATCGCGGAGTTGCTGCGCATTCGGCGGTTCATTGCCGATCAATCGGAGACGCGAAACGCGGCCCCCTTCCTGATCAATAGTAATGATGGGCTCTATCTCACTTAAATCGCGCAAATCATCGATCAGTTTTCTCAACTGCGGCGCACTTTCGATGTTGCGGCCAAACAAAATAAAGGCGCCCGGCTTCACCTCCCGAAACAATCTTGCCGTTTTACCATCCAATTCCTTTCCGGGCACACCGGTCATGATCAACTGGCCGAGCGAATCCGCTTTCATGGGCGGCAAAGATGGACGCTCAGCGTTCAACTTTCAATGCCAGTATTCGAAGCTGTCATTCTGAGCGGAGCGAAGAATCTCAGATCAGAGATGTTTCGCTTTGCTCAACATGACAGGATACTGAGTTGAATGTTGAGCGTTGAACATTAAGCATTGAGCGTTGAAAAAGATCGCAATTTACGGCGGCACATTTGATCCGATTCATCACGGCCATCTTATCGTTGCGCGCGAAGCTCTTGAGAGACTTGGCGCTGAGGAAGTGATCTTTATTCCCGCTCGGGTGTCTCCGTTCAGAAAGACCGTGCCCGTTGCGAAAGACGAAATACGATTGTTGATGATACAAGCCGCTATTGAGGCTGAACCCGGATTTGCAGTGGATGACTGCGAGTTGCGCCGTCCATCGCCTTCCTACACTATCGATACGGTCGAGCAGATTCGTCGTTTTGTTGTTCTTGATCGCAGTGGCCAACAACCGCGTCACGCCTACCCGGTTATACGCCGGAAGATCGACATTTCAGCAACTGAAATCAGAAAGAGAGTTGCCACTGGTCGATCGATTCGATATTTCGTACCGCCGCCAGTGGAAGAAATCATTCGCCGCGAAAAACTTTACCTGGAGCAACGGAAATAACCCCGGAAAATTTAGCTAGAACCTGCGCCGAGCTCGCCTCAAATAAAAAGGCAGAAGAGATTGTCGTCCTCGACTTGCGCGCGATTTCGACGTTCACTGATTTTTTCGTGGTTTGCTCGGCTACGTCTGAGCCGCAGCTAAAAGCAATCGCGAACGAAATTGAAACGCGTTTGCGAGAGGACCATTCTATTCGACCTGTGGCGATAGACGGGTTTCCGGCCAGTCAGTGGATTGTGCTCGATTATCTGCAAGTCGTTGTCCACGTTTTTCATCGCGACAAACGATCTTTTTACAGCCTGGAAGACCTATGGGGCGATGCTCCCCGATTCGAATGGGAAGAGGCGATAGCGCCCTGACCCCACGCTAGAACAGAACCGCCATATCACGCACCCAACCTCGAAAGGCGATTCTGAGAAGCTCCGAGAGCCCCTTCTATTTCTTTGGTGAGGTCGCTGGACTGGGAGCAGCTTTCGGCGCAGCCGCAGCCCCGGGTGTCGGAGCAGGCTTCGCATCCAGCAGTTCCACTTCAAAAATCAGAGTCGAATTGGCGCTGAGATCCGGACTGACGGCCCTTTCGCCATAGGCAAGGTTCGACGGGATAAACAATTGATATTTGGATCCCACTTTCATCAGTTGAAGCGCCTCCGTCCATCCCTTGATGACGCCATTAACTGGAAAAGTCGCTGGTTGCCCGCGCTTGTATGAACTATCGAACTCAGTTCCATTGATCAGAGTCCCGCGATAATTGACCGTGACCGTATCGGTCGCCTTCGGTTGCGCTCCGTTTCCCTCCTTGAGGACTTTGTACTGCAACCCGCTGGCAGCTGTTTTCACACCCTCTTTCTTTTTGTTTTCCTCCAGAAATTTTGCGCCTTCTGTTTTATTTTTCTCGCCTGCTTCTTTCTGTTTTTGTTCCATATCTTTTTCAAAATTTGTCATGACCTCTTTGATTTGATCAGGGTTCAGTTGTGGTTTACCGGCGAGGGCGTCTTTTATCCCGACAGCGAGTATGTCGGGATTAATATCTACCTTTTGCCGGCTGAGGTTGAATCCAATCTGAAGACCGACGCTGTAGCTGACTTTGTCTTTTTGGTCCTTGAACTGTGTCGATTTCTCTTGCCCAAACAAAGGCAATACAAGTAAGGATGCGCTGAAAATGACGATAAGTTGTTTCATAAAAGGTGTTCTTCGCGATGATTTAGTTAAATTTGTCGCCGCGGAAACTGGGACGCTAATAGATAAACGCCGCTCGTCAAGAACAGAGCGGTGCTCGCAATCCGAACGTTCCTACTCTTCGGCCGCGCTGGTTTTTGCCGCGCTCTTTGCCCTTCTGCCCAAGCCGCTCCACGCGACTAGTCTCTCGCATGCCGACGTCCTCAAAATCGGAAAAAAAATCTGGCAAAATGAATGTAACGGAACGATCGCCGGCCTCACTTCGTGGAACACAGGCGAAGATTTCGCGTCACTCGGCATCGGCCACTTCATCTGGTACCCAAGGGGCCGCCGGGGACCGTTCGAGGAAAGTTTTCCCAACCTGGTGAGCTTTATCTCAAAGCGCGGCGCGAAGCTGCCAGCGTTGCTCCTGGGAACCGGCGAAAAGCCATGCCCTTGGAACTCGCGTACGGAATTTCTTCGAGCTCAACATTCAACGGAAATGAATCAATTACGTAGCTTCCTCGTGGACACGATCGATCTGCAGGCGGAATTTCTCATAGCCCGGTTAGAAAGCTCGCTGCCGAAAATGCTGGCTGAAGCAGCGCCTTCTGATCGAGCCAATATACAGGAACAATTCGAACGTTTGACGAGAACCTCACAAGGATGTTACGCCATCGTCGATTACGTAAATTTCAAAGGGGAAGGCGTCCTGCACACGGAACGCTATCAAGGCCAGGGCTGGGGTCTGCTTCAAGTCCTGGAAGCGATGCACGGCACTTCTGACGCCGGCGCGGTTGATGAATTCGCCCGCGCCGCCAGAGCCGTGCTAACTCAACGGGTACAAAACTCTCCGGCCGACCGACACGAATCGCGATGGTTATCGGGTTGGATTCGGCGCGTAAACAGCTACAATGGCAGCTAATTTTATGCGACTTTCGATGTTGATTCGGTTGGTTTTGCTGACCGCGTTTGTCTCTTCTGCGAGCGGTCAATTCCATTTGGGGCCGAAGTCACGACAGCCGAGCCCTACTCCGCCGCCAATGCGCAAAGCGTCCGATCTCATTCGGAGACAGGAACCATTGAAGGTAAATCAATCGTTACTGAAACAGGCGACGCAGGACAATACGCGCATCGTGGTCTCGATCCCAAAGCAGCGGGCTTACCTTATGATCGGGGACCAAGTCGTGGCCGATGGCCCAGTCTCGTCTGGCAGACGCGGACACGAAACGCCGCACGGACATTTCAACGTCATGGAAAAGGACCCGAATCATCATTCCAGTCTTTACGGCGACTTCGTGGACGGTTCCGGCCGCATAGTACGTGGCGGGGTCAGTGCGCGTAGCCAATCCGCTCCGAGCGGAACACACTTTGCCGGCGCGTCCATGAAATGGTTCCTTCGGCTCACTGGTGAAGGCGTCGGGATGCACATCGGAATTTTGCCCGGCTACCCCGCCTCGCATGGCTGCATCCGCGAATCCGTCGATGGAGCAAAATTGTTTTACGACTACGCCAAAGTTGGTACGTCCATAGATGTTGGCGATTTTTAGCCGTTTGTCATATCGAGCGAAGTCGAGACATCTCTGGAATTCGCATGATCGTGCACTATCCAAAGTAACTAAGAGATTCCTCCATTTCAGAAAATGCAGCGCAAGATCGCTACGGACGGACGATTAATCTCCGCCGTAACAGTTCCAACGCCGCCTGTGTAGCAATTTGCTTAAAAGTCTCTCGGTCAGTTGGAAAAAAGAATCTCTTCGCGATCGTTGTGCCCGAAGCGGCGAGAGCAACATAAACAGTTCCAACGGGCTTCTCCGGCGAGCCACCGCTCGGTCCGGCAACACCGGTCGTAGCAAGTGCATAATCGGATCTTGCGAACGCACGTGCATGTTCGGCCAACGCACACGCGACTTGCTCGCTCACGGCACCGTGTTTCTCGATCAGTTCCCGATCGACATCCAGCATCTCGATCTTGGCCTGGTTTGCGTAACAAACATAACCGGCAAGAAAGACGGCCGATGCGCCAGGTACGTTTGTGATGCGATTGGCAAGCAATCCTCCTGTACAGGATTCTGCAACCGCGACCGTTTGATTGCGCTGCAACAAAAGTTTTACGATCACTTCCTCCAGCGTCTCGTCTGCGGCAGAAAAGACCGAGGGTCCAAGCGTCGATCTGATAATCGTATCTGCCTGTTCGATGGCCTCTGCTTTCCCGATGATGCGCAGGTCGACTTCGCCAGGACGCGCGCAGTAGCCGAGCTCGATTCCCGGAATCGCAAGCACGCGCTCGCCGATCGCCTCCTCGACCAGCGACTCGCCCTTATCGGCAATCTTGTAAAGGCGCCGCTCGATCAAAGCCGAAGCTGGGACGATTGAGCGCAGAATCGGCATCACAAAAGCCCGAAACATCGGCTGGAGCTCGCGCGGAGGCCCGGGCAACAGGAAAAGATGCGGAGACTGAATCCGGGGATTGATATTCGCCCGCAAATAAAGACCGGGCGCGCTCCCATTCTGGTTCGGCAAGACCTCTGCGCCTGCGGGAACGTCCGCCTGACGCGCAATGCCAGAAGTCCATTTGATTCCGCGCACTTGAAGTCTTTGCTGGAGCGACGCGAGCAAGTCCGAAGACTTTTGGAGCTCCAACCCTAGTAGATCCGCAACCATCTCGCGTGTTATGTCGTCGCTGGTTGGACCGAGACCACCAGTCACAAAAAGAATTTCACAGCCTGGAAATAGTTCGGCTAACGTGTGTCGAATCGCCTCAGTGTCGCCAACCGTACGCCGTTCCTCGAAACGCAAACCCAAGGAAAGAATCTCGCGTGCAATGAACGCAAGATGCGCGTCCTGCACGTCTCCGAGCAAAAGCTCCGTGCCGGTGTTGAGAAGGATGACGCGCATGACCAAAAGGTGAAGCGTTAAAAAGTTACAATGTTACAACGGAAGAGCGTTTACCGTTTTTAACTTTGTAACCCTTTTAACTTTTTAACCCTCCCGAAAGAATTCGGGGTCAGGCCGCCTTATCCTGTTTCTTGCGAATGAGCGGGAGCTTTTTGCCTTCCACTACCGCCCGATTGATGGTGACCTCGGCGATATCTTCGCGACTCGGCACCTCGTACATGATATCGAGCATGATCCGCTCGAGCATGGAACGCAACGCGCGCGCGCCCGTTCCCTTCGTGACTGCCTGGGCCGCCAACGCGCGCAACGCATCCTTGGTGACGGCTAAACGCACACCCTCCATTGAGAAAAGCTTCGTGTACTGTTTCACCATCGCGTTTTTTGTCTCGGTCAAAATCGCTACCATTTCGTCCTCGGTTAGCGCATCGAGCGAGCTGACGACGGGCAATCGTCCGATGAATTCGGGAATCATCCCGAAAGCGAGCAAATCTTCCGGTTCTACATGCCGGACAGCTTGTTTTCGCAGCGCTTCCTCAACTTCCAGCGTGGGGCTGCCGAACCCCATCACTTTTTGGCCAATCCGTTTTTGAATAATTTTATCGAGACCGATGAATGCGCCGCCGCAAATGAACAGAATTTTCTCGGTATTAACCTGAATGTATTCCTGATGTGGATGTTTGCGCCCGCCCTGTGGCGGAACATTGCACGTGCTGCCCTCCAAGATCTTCAACAGAGCCTGCTGCACTCCTTCGCCGGAGACATCGCGAGTAATGCTCACGTTGTCAGTTTTCCGGCCAATCTTATCGATCTCGTCGATGTAAACGATCCCGATCTCCGCTCGTTTCACATCGTAATCCGCATTCTGCAGGAGTCGCAGAATAATGTTTTCCACGTCTTCGCCAACGTAGCCGGCTTCGGTCAGCGTCGTCGCGTCGGCGATGCAAAACGGTACATCCAGAATCCGCGCGAGGGTTTTGGCTAGTAACGTTTTGCCAGAACCGGTGGGGCCGATTAATAAAATGTTGCTTTTTTCAATCTCAACATCAGCAAACGGATCTGGCTGAAACGCTGCAGAAGCATCGGCCGGCGGGGAAGATTGCAGTACCCGCTTGTAGTGGTTGTGGACAGCCACCGATAAGGTTTTCTTCGCGGTGTCCTGACCAATGACATACTGATCAAGGGCCCGACGGATTTCCGCCGGCTTGGGCACACGAATATTGGAGGACTGTCGGCGAGCATCCTCGTTGAGTTCCTTGTCGAGAATGCTTTTGCAAACGTTTATACAGCTATCGCAGATATAGACGCCTGGTCCGGCGATCAATTTGCGAACTTCCGCATGGCTCTTGCCACAAAACGAGCACATGGTGAGGTTGGAAGCGCGGGCCATATTTTTTGAGAAGCTCTCTTATCCTCCGACTTTACGCGGCAAAGCGGTTTCAGCCACTTCTACCGACCGATCGCCGGAAGGAGGATTCGCTCCATCGAGCAGCTTCACCTCCTTGCGAGACTTGATCACTTCGTCCACCAGACCGTACACTTTCGCTTCCTGAGCGGACATGTAGTAATCGCGATCCGAATCGCCCCGCACCTGTTCCTCGGACTTACCCGTGTGCTGTGCGATTATTTTGATGAGGCGCTTTTTCAGCTTGAACATGTAATCGACTTGACGCTCCACGTCGCTCGCAGCCCCCTGCGCGCCTCCGGAAACCTGATGGATCATGATATCGGAATTTGGGAGCGCGAAACGCTTGCCCTTCGTTCCCGCGCAGAGCAGGACCGCAGCCATGCTCGCGGCCATTCCGAGGCAATAGGTAGTCACGTCGCACGTGAGAAACTGCATCGTATCATAAACCGCAAGGCCGGCCGTTACTGAGCCACCAGGCGAATTGATATAGATATTGATGTCCTTCTTCGAATCCTCCATTTGCAAAAACAGCAACTGCGCAATGACAAGATTAGCAATATGATCGTCCATCGGCGTCCCGATGAAAACAATGCGATCTTTGAGTAGTCGCGAATAAATGTCGTAGCTGCGCTCGCCCCGGCCAGTCTGCTCCACGACCATCGGGATCAGCACCTGGGAACGATTTTCGTTCGATACACTCATGATTTTTCTTCCTTAACAACGGGCTCTTGCGCTGTCTCGACGCTAACATTCGCCTTAAGGAAATCAAGAGTCTTACCCAGCAGTATCTGTTCCGCGAACGTATCCAGACCATCATGTTCCTGCAGTTCCTTGCGCATTTTGTCCATGGGAACATTATATCGCGCCGCTTCCTCACGAAGCCGCGCGTTAATGTCGTCCCGCGAAACCTGGACGCTTTCGCGCTCTGCAATTCGATGCAGAATGAAGTTCGTCTTCAGCCGGTGAGCCGCAAGCCCTGCGGCGGTTTCGATGAGCTCCTTCTCCTTGTCCTTTAACATCTCATCAGGAACACCGCGTTCCCGGTTTCGTTGCACCAGGTCTGCCAAAATTCGACGCGTTTCACTTTTTAGTAGAGCAGGCGGCAACTCGAACTGAATCCGTTCGTGCAAATATTTCACGACCTGCCCTTCTTTCGCTCGCTCGCGTTCATGCTTCTTTTCATGCACAAGATCGTGTTCGATGACTTGGCGCAGCTCGGCAAGCGTTTTTCCAGGAATCAATTTGGCCGCAAACACATCATCCAAAACCGGCAATACTTTCTGCTTAATCTCACTGACAGTGACATTGTAATTTGCCTGTTTTCCTGCCAATTCCTTCACCGGAAAATCCACCGCGAAATCGACGGTTACCGTGCGCGTATCGCCCAGCTTTTGCCCTACCATTTGTTCGCAAAATTTCGGGAGAAAATTATCGGGCGCGAGGTGCAACCAGAATTTTTTCCCGCCGTGAAGATTCTTGCTCGCCTGGGGCGCGATTTCACTGATCGGCTTGCCATCGCTGGATCCCTCAAAGTCGATGACGGCAAAGTCGCCCATCTCCAGTCCACGCTCCGGAACATCGACGAAATCGGCCGTTTGATCGCGTAGCCGCTCGATTGCAACATCCACCTCCGACTCGGAAACATTCGTCTCCGGCAACTGCACTGGAATGCTTTTGTATTCGGGCAATTCAAATTCCGGCGCGGTAACAACGGTTGCGCGGAACCGCATCGATTTGTCCTCGCCAAGCTGGACGTCTTCGATGTTGGCCAGTGAAGCAACCCGCAACTGTTCTTGCTCGATCGCTTCATGATAACTCTTGGAAACAAGCTTCTTGGTCAATTCATCCTGAATTTCCTTGCGAAATCTCTTCTCAATCACGGCACGCGGTGCCTTACCTGGTCGGTAACCCGGAATTTTGGCGAAACGCGCGAAGCTGTTGGCGATCGCATCCCATTCTTTGGAGACTTCCTCCGAGGGCACTTCAATTTGCAGCGTGGAGACCGACCCCGGCTGCTTTTCGACTTCGACCTTCATAACCTCACTGTAACGGCGCTCTGCAAGCGCCGCAAAACCTGCCCAAACTTGGCTGGGCGGGAGCGCGGCGTCACGGTTTCGTAAATCGAGTGAGCTGCGTCAGGACGCACCGCCATTGCCCATTGAGCCTCACAAAAAAATCTGTTGCACGCTCCTCAGTGCTGAAATCTTGCCCCATAAAATTCCCCTTCGTCCGAGTCAACGCGGTTACCACTGCGCTGTCCCCGTAGATACGCACTCGCAGGTTATCGGACTCCATTATCTCGTGAGTGAGAGTGCCAGACTTGATCACTCCAAGAAAGCGCTCCTTATCAATGATTCCTCCATCGGCATTGATGATGATCCACTCATCGGCGACAAGTCGCTCGACCGCTCCCGGATCATTTTTGACGATCGCCTCCGCAAATTCCGCTTCGAGCTTCAGGAGTTCTTCTTCCATTTTCTAAATTCTTTCGTGTGTTTAGTGGGCTCTCCTCCCTTTGACGTAAACCGAGTGCGTTTGCGGAACTCCGAACCAATACGCAAGCTCTCGGTAATCCTCGCAATCGAATATTGAGAAGTTCGCCAGTTTACCGGATTCGAGCGAGCCAATCTGATCACCTCGGCCTAACGAATATGCCGGATTGATCGTCGATGCCGAGACAGCCTCTGCTGGCGACATCTTCATTTGTGTGCACGCAATCGACAAAATCATTGGCATACTCGGGGTCGGCGACGACCCGGGATTGAAATCAGTCGCGATTACGATCGAGAGACCCGCCTCGATCATTTCTCGCGCCCGCGGATAATGCGTCGATCCAAGCGCATAGACTGAGCCGGGTAACAATACCGGTTGCACGCCTCCAGATTTCAATGCCGCGATCCCCTCTTCGTCGGTTTTTTCCAGGTGATCTGCCGTGGTTGCTTTCAATTCGCCCGCCAATTTTGCCGCGCCTGAATTATTGAGCTGATCAGCATGAATTCGCAGTTTCAATCCAAGCTTTTTCGCCGCGCCAAGAATCCGCCTCGATTGTTCGATATCGAAATAGCCGCTCTCGCAAAATACGTCGCAAAATTCCGCAAGACTGGCCGAAGTCACTCGCGAAAGCATCTCATTAACGACCAGATCGACGTATTCATCGACACGCATTTTGCGCGGCACCGTGTGTGCGCCGAGGAACGTCGGCACAATTTCCAGCGGCGTCTCCTGATTGAGGCGCCTCATCACGCGCAGGATCTTCAGTTCATCTTCGACAGTCAGACCGTAGCCCGATTTTGACTCCACAGTTGTCGTTCCGCAACGGAGGAACCACTCTGCATGCTTTTTTGCTTGGATAACAAGGTCGGTTTCACTCGCTGCTCTAGTCTTTTCAACGGTTGACCAAATTCCGCCCCCAGCCTTCGCGATTTGCTCATAAGTGTCACCGCGCCGGCGGCGCTCGAAATCGTCCAGCCGATTTCCGGCAAAAACCAAATGCGTGTGCGCGTCGACAAAACCAGGAAGGACGACTTTCCCGCGAGCATCGATAACTTCCGCATCGCCTGCTCTTTTTTCTATCTCAGCGCTGGGACCGACGACGTCAATCCTGCCGTCGCGAAT
>WNGO01000353.1_pt1 | contig 27983 bp, 25 predicted proteins | sample 5400511 | NCBI WGS metagenome assembly WNGO01 (sample SAMN13153380, study PRJNA577476) | soil metagenome | isolation source: 20 cm soil or saprolite under Garry oak tree replicate 2 | place: USA:California | collected 2016-06-15 | reverse complement strand
GGCTATTGTGGTCAGGGGCAGGAATGGCTTGGACGATGGCAAAGACCACGGCCGAGCCGGATCAATTCGAGGGGAATACGATGCGTATAGCGGCAGGTTTGATCTTGGCAGGCGCGGTTTCACTGTGTGCCTCAGGCGCAGCATGGTCGCAGACCCCTGCTCCCAAGGGCCCGGCAGCCCCGCAGGCGGCGGCCACGCCGGCTCCTGCCGCGGCGCGCCCGGCAAAGCCCCCCTGTGCAAATCCTGACGCGATCGGGATTGCCCGGGTCGTTGAAATCGACACCACCGGCGGGCCAGGGTTCGGCTTCGAGCATTTCAAGCAGCTCGATTTTCTTCGTGACAAGGAAGTGGTGCTGACGTTCGACGATGGCCCCTGGCCGGTCAATACGCCCTCGGTCTTGAAGACGCTGGCGGAGGAATGCACGACCGGCATTTTCTTTCCGATCGGCAAGCACGCGACGTACTTTCCCGAAATTCTCAAACAGGTTGCGGCGGCAGGCCACAGCATCGGCTCACATACCTGGTCGCACGCCAATCTGAACAACAAGAAGCTGACCGAGGATCAACGCAAGGAAGAGATCGAGAAAGGGTTCAGCGCGGTGAAATGGGCCTTGGGCGGCACCACGTTCGCTCCGTTCTTCCGCTTCCCGGCGCTGCAGCATCCACCCGAAATGGTAACCTACCTCGGCACCCGCAACGTCGCGATTTTTTCGTGCGATCTCGACTCCTTCGATTTCAAGGCCAGCAAGCCGCAAACCGTTATCGACAGCGTGATGAAGAAGCTGGACAAACTGGGCAAGGGCATCGTGCTGATGCACGATTTCCAGAAGCACACTGCAGAAGCCCTGCCCGAGCTGCTGCACAAGCTGAAGGCCGGCGGCTACAAGGTCGTTGCGATGAGGGCCAAGGACCCGGTGCAAACGCTGGCGCAGTATGACGACCAAATCATCAAGGACGCCAAACTGCCGACCGTGAGCTCGCGACCTGTCTCCAGCGTGGTGCAGACGATCTCGGAATAGACCAGTCCGCGCGCGATGCCGGATCTGCGCATCGAAGGCTATGTCATCGTATCCGCGGATGGCATGCTGGCAAACGCCGATCGCGTGATGCCGGGTCAATTGAAATTCGAGGGCGACAAGAAATTCTTCACGGCCGCCCTCGATCGCGCCGACCTGATCGTGCATGGCCGACATTCCCATGAGGGCCAGCCGAACTCGCCGCGGCGAACGCGGATTATCCTGACCCGAAGAGTAGGCGCAATCGCGCCCGATCCGTCCAATCCCAAAGCCTCACTTTGGAATCCGGCCGGGGCTGCGTTCGAAGCGGCGTGCGATTTCGCAAAGGTGCGTTCCGGCACCGTCGCGGTGATTGGCGGACCTGATGTGTTCGGCATGTTTATGGACCGCTACCACACGTTCTGGCTGTCGCAGGCACCGCATGTGCGGCTGCCCGGTGGCGAGCCCTGCTTCCCCGGTGTGCCCGAGCGTTCACCGCAGGAGATTCTCGCCGCGCACGGCCTGAAAGCCGGCGACCCACAAATCCTGGACCCCGCCCATGAGGTCAGCGTCACGCCGTGGCGGCGTCCCGGCTAGGGCAATTCCGGCTCACGTAACCAGCTATACGTCGCCGTAAGCGGGTTCGACCGTCCGCGGCGCCCGGCCATATCCCGCGATGATGAATAGCGCACCGATGATCGACAGACTTTTCAGCGCGTCCATGAGGGTCCTGGCATTTTCGGGCGGCGCCTGATTCCAGAAATCGTCGAAGTAATAGATCGTCGCGGCGACGAAGAAAATCAAAAGAATGGCAAAGAACCGCACGCCGAAATTGAGGGCAATCATCAATCCGGCGATGACCTCGAAAGCTCCAACAGCAATGGCGAGCATTTGCGGAGTGGACATTCCCGTCATCGCTTCCAGCTGCGAGGTGTAGGGGATAAGGAAGGAGGGAATGACCATCCTGGCGGCAATAAAATCAGCGGTGGCCTGAATGCCAAAAAGCTTGGTCGCCCCGGAATAGATAAATAGCACGGCGAACAAGACTCGTCCGAAAGTAATGAACGCTGGCATGGTCGACCTCACTGGATGCTGCAAATGCGGGGTTGCAAAGCGGAGAGCGGAGTGATTATGGGCGTTCCGCTTCAGGTTTTCAAACGGTCAAATCGATTCCGAAAACCGGCCGTGCGTGCAGCCGGGACCTAATCGATTCTAGTTGGCTTAGCCAAACAAGGTCGGTTGCTGACGGCTGGCTCGCTCCTGGGCTTCGACGGCGGCAACCGCGGTCATGTTGAGAACGCCGCGGGCGGTTACCGATGGGGTGAGGATATGCGCCGGCCGCGCCGGGCCGATCAGGATCGGCCCGACTGGCAGCCCGTCCGCAAGCACCTTGATCATCTGATAGGCGACGTTGGCGGTATCGAGGGTCGACATGATCAGGATATTGGCCTCACCTTGCAACTTCGAGTGCGGCAGGATGAGCTTCCTCGCTGCTTCCGACAGCGCCGTATCGCCCTGCATTTCGCCGTCGGCCTCGATTTCCGGATGGTTCTGCTTCAGGAGCGCGGTGGCACGGCGCATCTTGCGCGAGGAGTCGGTATCATAACTGCCGAAGTCGGAATGTGACACGAAGGCGATTTTGGGCTTGATATTGAAGCGCTGGACATGGATCGCGGCCAGTGCCGCCATTTCCGCAAGTTCTTCCGCGCTCGGGTTCGGACGCACCTGGGTATCCGCAATGAAATAGGCGCCCTTGCTGGTGATCATCAGCGCCAGCGCCGCAAAATCGCTCACCCCCGGGAGGAAGCCGACGATCTCGCGCACGTGGCGCAGATGGCTCATGTAGCGGCCTTCGACGCCGCAGATCATGGCGTCGGCTTCGCCGCGGACCACCGCGAGTGCTGCGATCACCGTTGCGTTGGTGCGGACCACCGTACGCGCGGCATCGGGCGTCACGCCGTGGCGGCCGGCGATGTCGATGTAGGACTGAACATAGGATCGATAGCGCGGATCGTCCTCGGGATTGACCAGATCGAAGTCCTGGCCGGCCTTGATGGCGAGGCCGAACCGCTTGATTCGCGCTTCGACCACCGAGGGACGTCCGACCAGTATCGGCCGCGCCAACTTCTCCCCGAGCACGACTTGCGTCGCGTGCAGGACACGTTCGTCCTCGCCTTCCGCATAAATCACCCGCACCGGCTGGGTCTTCGCCTTGGCGAACATCGGCTTCATGACGAGGCCGGACCGGAACGCGAAGCGCTCCAGCTGCGCCGCATAGTCGTCGAAATTTGCGATCGGACGGGACGCGACACCGGATGCCATTGCCGCCCTCGCAACGGCGGGCGCAATGCGCAGGATCAGCCGGAGATCAAACGGGCTCGGAATCAGCGAACCCGGGCCGAAGCCTTGCGCCTCGCCGCTGTCGAAGCCGGCAGCGGACGCGTCTACCGGCGGATCGCGCGCGAGCTGCGCAATCGCGTCGACCGCGGCCTTCTTCATATCCTCATTGATCGCGGTGGCGCCGACATCCAGCGCGCCGCGAAAGATGAAGGGAAAGCACAGGACGTTGTTGACCTGATTGGGAAAGTCGGAACGGCCGGTGCAGATCATCGCGTCGGGGCGCGCCTTGCGCGCTTCGTCCGGCATGATTTCCGGCGTCGGGTTGGCCAGCGCCATCACCAATGGCTTATCCGCCATCTGCTTGACCATGTCGGGTGTCAGCACATTCGGCGCCGACAGGCCGAGGAAAATGTCGGCGCCGCCGATCACGTCCGCCAGCACGCGCTTGTCGGTCTTCTGCGCATAGACGGACTTCCAGCGGTCCATCAGCGTGGTGCGGCCCTCGTGAACCACGCCATCGATATCGACGACCCAGATGTTCTTGCGCTGCGCGCCCATCGAGACCAGCAGATTGAGACACGCTATCGCCGCGGCGCCCGCGCCGGATGCGACGATCTTGACGTCTTTAAGACTCTTGCCTTTGAGCAGCAGCGCATTGGTGATCGCGGCGGCGACGATGATGGCGGTGCCATGCTGATCGTCGTGAAACACCGGGATCTTCATGCGCGCCTTGAGCTGCGCCTCGATCTCGAAGCATTCCGGGCCCTTGATGTCCTCGAGGTTGATGCCGCCGAATGTCGGCTCCAGCGCGGCCACGGTCTCGACCACGCGGTCGATGGTATCGGCGGCGATTTCGATGTCGAACACGTCGATACCGGCGAATTTCTTGAACAGAACCGCCTTGCCCTCCATCACCGGTTTCGATGCCAGCGGGCCGATATTGCCAAGGCCGAGCACCGCGGTGCCATTGGACACGACAGCGACGAGATTGGCGCGGGTGGTCAGCGATGCCGCTTCCGCCGCATTTTCGGCAATCGCGGTGCAGGCGGCAGCCACGCCCGGGGAATAGGCCAGCGCAAGGTCGCGCTGGTTGGCGAGCGGCTTGATCGCCTGAATCTCAAGCTTACCCGGCTTCGGAAACCGGTGATAAGCAAGCGCCGCCGAATGGAGGTCTTCAGAATAGGACGACATACGTTCCCCCCGCGGGCTGGCTCGACCCCGAATTTAATGCATCGGCGGCACTGGTCTTTAGTTTTGCGGCAGATTGAGCCGGATGTGAAGCTCGCGCAACTGCTTCGGCGTCACCTCCGAAGGCGCGCCCATCAGCAGGTCTTCGGCGCGCTGGTTCATCGGAAACAGCGAGATTTCGCGCAGGTTTGTGGTGCCGCACAGGAGCATGACGATGCGATCGACCCCGGCGGCCATGCCGCCATGTGGCGGGGCACCATACTGGAAGGCGCGGTACATGCCGCCGAAGCGCTCGACCACGTCCTTCTCGCCATAGCCGGCGATCTCGAAAGCCTTCACCATCGCCTCGGGCCGGTGGTTGCGGATGCCGCCCGAAGCAATCTCGTAGCCGTTGCAGGTGATGTCGTACTGAAACGCCTTGATGGTCAGCGGGTCCTGGGTTTGCAACGCCTCAAGCCCGCCCTGCGGCATCGAAAATGGATTGTGCGAGAAGTCGATCTTCTTCTCTTCCTCGTTGTATTCGTACATCGGAAAATCGACGATCCAGGCGAGTTCGAACCGATCCCTTTCGATCAGGTTCAACTCGTCGCCGAGTTTGGTGCGGGCAAGGCCGGAAAACTTCCAGAACTTGTCGGGATCGCCGGCGACGAAGAACGCGGCATCGCCATCCTTCAACCCCAAGGCATCGCGTATAGCCGTTGTCCGTTCCGGGCCGATGTTATTGGCGAGCGGACCTGCGCCCTCGCCGCCCTCGCGCCACATGATGTAACCGAGCCCGGGCTGGCCCTCGCCCTGCGCCCAGGAATTCATGCGGTCGCAGAACGCACGTGAGCCGCCGCCCGGTGCGGGGATCGCCCACACCTGGTTCTTAGAATCCTCGAGCATCCGCGCGAACACCTTGAAGCCGGAGCCGCGGAAATGTTCCGAGACGTCCTGCATGACAATCGGGTTGCGCAAATCCGGTTTGTCGGTGCCGTATTTGCGCAAGGCTTCCGCGAACGGAATCCGCGGCCAGTTTTTCGTCACCGGCCTGCCCTTTGCAAAATCCTCGAACACCCCCGTGATGACCGGCTCCATCGCGGCGAACACATCGTCCTGGGTGACAAAGCTCATCTCGACGTCGAGCTGGTAGAATTCACCGGGCAAGCGGTCGGCACGCGGGTCTTCATCGCGGAAACAGGGCGCGATCTGGAAATAGCGGTCGAAGCCCGACATCATCAGGAGCTGCTTGTACTGCTGCGGCGCCTGGGGCAACGCGTAGAACTTGCCCGGATGGATCCGCGACGGCACCAGGAAGTCGCGTGCGCCCTCCGGCGACGATGCCGTCAGGATCGGAGTCTGGAACTCGAAGAAACCCTGATCCTTCATGCGCTTGCGCATCGCATCGACGATGGCGCCGCGCGTCATGATGTTTTGGTGCAGCTTCTCGCGACGAAGGTCGAGGAAACGGTATTTGAGCCTTATATCTTCAGGATATTCCTGCTCACCGAACACTGGCAGCGGCAGTTCACCGGCCGGTCCCAAAACTTCGATTTCGCTGACATACAGCTCGACCTCGCCGGTCGGCAATTCGGGATTGGCGGTACCTTCCGGGCGGCGACGCACCTTGCCGTCGACCCGAACCACCCATTCCGAACGAAGCCGTTCGGCGTCCTTGAACGCCGGCGAATCCGGATCGACCACGCATTGCGTGAGCCCATAATGGTCGCGCAAATCGATGAACAGCACCCCGCCATGGTCGCGGATGCGATGGCACCAGCCCGACAACCGAACGGTCTGGCCGATATCGCTCTCACGGAGGGCGCCGCAGGTGTGGGACCGGTAACGATGCATGAGCATTCCAAAAACAGCTGTCGGTGGACGAATTGGCAGGAGACCAGGACCGGCCCTGCAAAGAGCGTCAGGGTTTACCCGAGGCAACCCCGCCCGGCAACCGAATGCGCCCTCTAACATGGGCCTTCAAGGAACGGTCGCAAACCCGTAAAACTGATGAAGAAACGACGGGCACTTTGGATTGGCGGAGCCAGGAATCGATTGTCTATTCCCGACGCATGCCTATCTTGAGGCCATGACGGTCCATTTCCCCTTTGAACATACCTATGCGGCACTGCCGGCGAACTTTTTCGCCCGCGTCGTACCGACGCCCGTCGCCTCGCCCCGGCTGATCAAGCTCAACCGGCCGCTCGCGATCCATCTCGGGCTCGATCCGGATCGGCTCGCCAGCCCTGAGGGAACCGAGATTCTCGCTGGAAAACGCGTTCCCGAGGGCGCGGACCCGATTGCGATGGCCTATGCGGGGCACCAGTTCGGCCATTTCGTTCCGCAGCTCGGCGACGGCCGCGCCATCCTGCTCGGCGAGGTGATCGACGCGGATGGCATCCGTCGCGACATCCAGCTCAAGGGGTCCGGCCCCACGCCGTTTTCCCGCCGCGGCGACGGCCGCGCGGCGCTCGGTCCGGTCTTGCGCGAATACATCGTCAGCGAGGCGATGGAGAGGCTTGGCATTCCGACCACGCGCTCGCTCGCCGCGGTCATGACCGGCGAGAGCGTTCTGCGCGAAACGCCGTTGCCTGGCGCTGTCCTCACCCGCGTCGCCTCCAGCCACATTCGCGTCGGGACGTTCCAATACTTTGCGGCGCGTGGCGATACCGAGGGCGTGCGTCAGCTGGCCGATCACGTGATCGGCCGACACTACCCCGATCTGGCGCATGCCGATCGCCCCTACCATGCCCTTTTGGACCGCGTGATCGCGCGCCAAGCCGATCTCGTCGCGCGCTGGCTGCTGGTCGGTTTCATCCATGGCGTCATGAATACCGACAACACCTCGATCTCCGGCGAGACCATCGATTACGGTCCGTGCGCCTTCATGGATCATTATGACCCCGCCAAGGTCTTCAGCTCGATCGACGAGCTCGGCCGCTACGCCTACGCCAACCAGCCGCGGATTGCGCTCTGGAACCTGACGCGCCTCGCTGAATGCCTGTTGCCGCTGCTCGGCGATGAGCAAGACAAGGCCATCGAAGAGGCGCAGTCCGCGCTCGGCAATTTCGTGGAGACATTCGACGCCGCCTATCAGGCGGGCCTGCGAAAGAAGCTTGGTCTGTTCACGGCGCGCGACGACGATCGCGCGCTCGCGCGGGACCTGCTGGACGCGATGGCCAAGAACCAGGCTGACTTCACCCTGACGTTCAGGCGGCTAAGCGATGCTGCGCTCGCTCCGGCTGATGATGGCAGGATCCGGGAATTGTTCGCCGACCCCAACGCCTATGACGAATGGGCCGGACGTTGGCGGCAACGGATCGGCGACGAGCCGCAAGATCCCGCGGCGCGACGGGCCGCGATGCGGTCGGTCAATCCTGCCTTCATCCCGAGGAATCACCTGATAGAAGCGATCATCGACGCCGCCGTGAACCGGGACGATTTCGCGCCGTTCGAGGAGCTATTCACGGTGTTGTCGAAGCCCTATGAAGACCAGCCCGAGTTCGCGCGCTATGCGCAGGCGCCCGAACCGCACCAGCGGGTGCTTCGGACTTTTTGCGGCACGTGAATCGTTAACCCTCCACTCAACATTCGCGGGGTGATTCGCGCCGACGGCCAGGAATTAAGAAATGGTCAATTGCTTCCCCACAAATCTATCGGTTTGCCAGGGGGATTGCCGTGGACGCATTGGTGTTTGAATACATGGGACTAGCGATGCTCGCGCTTTGTGTCGTCGTGCTCGCCGTCCCCTCGCGGAGCCCGCCCGCCGTCCGACACATCCGCGAACACTGACGTTCCCTTACAATGGGAACGAGGTTGACTGACCCGGGCGGCCGTCGGATGCATCGCGATGGCTAAAGTCGCGGTGAAAAGTCGCTTTCGGGTGGAAATTCAAGGCTCGAATTCGCCCAAGACCCTTGACATATCAGCGCTTTCGGCAGAACGCCGTTCGGAAAGCGTATGGACCGTTCATGGATCTGATTGCCACAACTTCGGAACTAGCCGCGGCATGCGCGCGGCTCGCGGAACACCCGGTCATCACCGTCGATACGGAATTCCTGCGCGAGACGACCTATTATCCGCTGCTCTGCGTGGTGCAGATGGCCAGCCCCCAGGAAGCTGTCGTAGTCGATACGCTGGCGAAGGGCATCGACCTCAGGCCGTTCTTTGAGTTGATGGGCAACGAGAAGGTGCTGAAGGTTTTCCACGCTGCCCGTCAGGATATTGAAATCGTCTGGCACCAGGCTGGTATCGTACCGCACCCGATTTTCGATACCCAGGTCGCCGCCATGGTTCTCGGTTACGGGGATTCCATCGCTTACGACCAACTGGTCCAGCGCATCACCGGCCATCGGCCCGACAAGACCCATCGCTTCACCGACTGGTCGCGGCGCCCGCTGACCGAGGAACAAATGCACTACGCGGTTTCCGACGTCACCCATTTGCGCGAGGTGTTCGCGGCACTCGATGCCGATCTCAAAAAGCGCGGCCGCAGCAATTGGGTAAGCGAAGAAATGGAGGTTCTGACGTCGCCAAAGACCTACGACTTTCATCCCGAGCGCGCATGGGAGCGGCTGAAGACGCGGATCCGCAAGCCCAAGGAGCTTGCGGTGCTGATGGAGGTTGCGGCATGGCGCGAGCAAGAGGCGCAGAGCCGCGACGTTCCGCGCAGCCGCGTGCTCAAGGACGATGCGGTCGGCGACATCGCGACCCATGCGCCGACCAGCCTCGAGCGGCTGGCGAATTTGCGCTCGCTGCCGAAGGGTTTTGATCGATCAAAATGGGGGGCTGATATCGTGGCTGCCGTACAGCGCGGCATCGCCCGCGATCCCGCGGGCTTGCCGAAAATCGAAAGGCCGCGCGGCAATTCAAATGGCGCGGCGATCGTCGAGCTTTTGAAAGTTTTGCTGCGGATGACGTCGGAGCGGCATGGCGTCGCCAGCAAGGTGATCGCGACGGTCGACGATCTGGAACAGATTGCGGCGGACGATCATGCCGACGTGGCCGCGTTGCACGGCTGGCGCCGCGAGCTGTTCGGCGAAGCGGCATTGGCGCTGAAACATGGCCAGCTGGCGCTGGCGATCGAAAAGGGCCGGGTCGTCGCGGTCGAGCGGAGCTAGGCAAGCTCATACCGCAATTTTGCCGCTCGCTCCGACCAGGTCGCGGCTTCCCTGTATGCCGGCGTAGTGGCCGATAACCTTGATGACCGCCAGTTTGTAGGCAGCGGGATCGCCGACCCCAGGACCTCTGCAGGCGACGGCATCGCTGACGACCTGGTAGCGGTGGCTGCGGTGAAACCCGTCAACGACGGTCGAAAGAATGGTTTCGTCGAGGGAGAAACCCAACAGCACGCAGCGAATGTTTTTCATATTGGACATGTATTCGGCGAACCGCGTCGAACTGTAGGCCGATGGCAGCGGATGCTCGAAGGCAAGCTCGCCCGGCCTCGGCCTCAGCTCCGCAATCCAATCCGTCAGCCTCGACGCCGGATTGAACCACGCTGCCTGGGCGATCCGTTTCAAATGCATCACCGGCCAGAGATTGTCGCGCCACACCGTCATCAATTGGAGACAGCGCGACGTTATTGCCTCGGCGTCGGTGATGACGTGGCTGCGACCTTCAGTGACATACTCGGTCTGGAGATCGGCGCAGATCAGGATGGGCAGATCGTTATGCAGTGTAGTCATCATCAAAATCACGTTTCAGCTATCGCAGTGGCGCGAAGCGGAGAGGACACCGCGCGACCTGACGAAATATCGAGAACGCCGGGCCTGTCCCAGTCGCCCTCCGGGCGAATGATCACATAGGGATCGCTGTCGAGGGTGATGGCGTCGGGGGCCGGCTCGATGTCGAGGACCATTTCGGTATAGGAGAAATCGGAAAATGTGATCTTGCGGTTGTGACCGAGAGGCTTGGCGCCGAAATGTGCCCAGAAGTCCACCAGCCGGTCTTGCGCTTGACCGTAGATTTTCCTGAAACCCTTGCGCTTGATGTAATCGACGCTCGCCTGCACCAGCTTGAACGAGACGCGCGAGCGCCGGTACTGATGACGAACCGCAAGACGTTCCACCTTGGCGAACTCGCCAAAAAATCGCACCCGAAGGCAGCCAGCAGGTTCGGTTCCGACAAATCCGATGAAGTGCGCCGCGACCAGATCGTTGCCGTCAAATTCTTCCTCGATCGGACAATCCTGCTCGGCAAGATAGACGGCCGCGCGAATCGCGGTGACCAGCATCAGATCGTTGGGATCGCGCGCTATCCGGATCGAGATCGAGCGCGGGTTCGGATTAGTCGACGATGGAAGTCTAGTACCGTGCATCTGCAAAACTCCTTGCTGAGATATTCGACGCCGGCGTGTTCGGCGGAAGCCGATTCCAGGGGCGCTCGTAGCGCCAGAGTTCGTGCTGATAGCTGGGGATTGGTTCGAAGCCGAGCGCGATCATCAAATTGCGTCCGTCGGCGCTCGAAGGTTGCGCATAGAGATCCGCGCACGCAAGACGTGGCGTGGAAAGATGCTTCGATACATTCCCGAGTCCCGCCATCGCCCTGCCCTGACCAGCGATCGCCCAGACGTAAATGGCGGATACCTCATCCGAGCGGCCAGCGAGCAATCTGACATCGGGGTGAGTCAAATTCATTTCGTCAAAAATGAGGGCATCATGACCCCGGCTGTTGAGGTAAAGGAACGCCACGGCCCCAAGCAGTTTTTTCTTTCGGCTGAACGTCAGAATGCTTTCCGGATCGAAGGTGAAGTACCTCACAAGATCTGGTTCCGTAATACGAACTCCGGGGACCAATCGGTTGGCCATATCGGCAAGGGCGGAAAGCTCGGGAGGTTGCGCAGGTTGCACGTCGATTTCCGCGCTTCTGGGCAGCATGTCGAAATCGTGCCGTTCGGCCAAAGTGCCCCTTTCCATCACCGGGTCATGCATCTATCGTCACTCCTGTCTGTAGGCTTGCACCATACCGAGCGGGGATTTGAGGTATGCAGCAACTATTGCACCGGGGTGCTGCGGTGACGCAGCACCGAACTGACGATCTATTAAGTGCGTCCTGGGATGATCTGCGGTCATTTCTGGCTTGTGCGAAGTATAAGAGTTTTCGCAACGCCGCGGAGGAACTCGGCGTTACAAGCACGACGCTCATGCGCAGGTTGGATCGGCTCGAAGAGTGCATTGGTTGCAAGTTATTCTTGCGCGACCAGAGCGGCCTAACGTTGAGCGACGAGGGTGCTCTGATGATCGGTGACGTGATGGAGATGGAACGTCACGCGTTCAATGTGTTTCGGCGCGCAGCTCAGTCAGACGATACCGCCGGAACAGTGCGTGTGGCTGTGACTGAAGGCCCCGGCAACTTCTGGATTCTCCCGAGACTGATCGACTTTCAAAAAACCTACCGCAACATCACCGTCGATCTACGCTGCGCGATGGAACAGGCTGATGTCGCGCGGCTGGAAGCCGATATCGCCATTCAGCTTGAGCGACCAACGAACCCCGACCTCATCGTCACAAAGCTCGGCAGACTCCACATCTATGCGTTCGTCTCGGAGGAATACCGCAAACTTCATGGCGTTCCGTCTCTCCCGGAAATCAGGAACCACAGGCTGGTCATCCAACACGCGCCTCAGGTCGACGATTCCGCATATGCCCGGGTTCTGGGACTGACGTCGTTGGAAGGCATTGTTGGAATCAAGACGAATTCGAGCATTGGCGTTCTGTACGCCGTTGAACGAGGGGCAGGTATGGGCTTCCTGCCGACTTCGTCGGTCGCGTTGGGGGCCCCCCTGGTTGCCGTCGATTTAGGCGTCCATCATCATGCCGATCTTTGGCTTACCTACCACAAGGAATTTAGAAATTCGGATCGGCACAAGATCGTTATCGATTGGTTGAAAAAGATATTCGATCCCAAGAATTATCCGTGCTTCAGGGACGAGTTTATTCATCCGAACGACCTCGTACCGCTGATGGCTGCACCGAGAGCGAGTTTTGGTCTGCAGGGATACGTAGCCGCAAGTCCAGCCTGAGTGGAGGGTGAGCTACCGATCGGGCGCGCCGCTAATCGGTATCGCTACCATTTCAACTCGACGCCGGCCGTCCCCTGGTGGGACTGCATCGCGGCGCGAAACTTGCCGTCATAGTTGAGATAAAGGCGCGCATTTTTGCTCAGGTTGAGCGACGCGGACGCGCCGGCATCGGCGCCATATCTGCTTTCGCCAATGCCCTGCACGGCGATGCTCACGGTGCCGAGGCTCACCGTGACCGAACTGAAATTCTGGGAGACATTGTCGATGAATTTGCCGTAGGCAGACAGATCGAAAATCTTTTGACCAAAAATCCAGTAATGTCCGATCTCCGCACCCAGTAGTATCCGTGAACGCTCCACCGTTGCTCCGCTCGCCATCACCGGATCAAGCCCGCCCAGTTCCTGAAACGATGCGGTCGAGGCGCGCACATATTCGAACGCGGCCTTCGGCACAATGCGGCTCTGGTCCAGGCTCCAGTAGTAGCTGAGTTCGGTGAGCGCGCCGTCGATGTGGGCGTTGTAGTCGGCGCGGGCAAAACCTGCCCCGGTATCCCGACTCGAATTAACCTTTCCAAAACCATGCACCGCCGCGATGGCCCAGGTCCATGGACCCCTGTCGACCGAGGCGTTGGCGCCGATCTGGGTAAGATCGAGCGTTGCAGCCTGCAACGCCAACGGGACGTCGATCTTGGTATGGCTCTGGTCAACCGAAATGCCGACGTTGACACCGGGCGCAAGGCGCGCGCCGAGCCCTCCGACGCCGCCCCAGGTCTGACGCCGGTCACCGACGAAATCGCCCTGTGCGCCGGTCCTGGCCCAGATTCCGTAGGCCTCGCCCCAGGTCCGGAAACGCGGCGCGTCCGTCGCTTCGGATGCGCCGCCACCACCGGGATTGATGCGCAGCGCGCGGCTGAACCCGTATGACGCCTGATTTCCAAGGCGTTCCAGGAAATTACTGCCGAGATTCGTCACCGACGCGCCAGCCGACAGATCGGAATTGATATCGGTGGGTGATGGCGTCGGCGGCGGTGTTGGCGGCGGTGTTGGCGGCGGCCGCGGAACATTCTGCGCGTGAGCCGGCGGTGGCCCAGCAGCAACAGGCAGGATGATGCCGAAAACGATGGCTACGGCCCCTGCAAATCCGTGGCCGGCTCTGATCTCCTTGGCTCGCAAAGGCCGCGATGAGCAGCGCATAATGCTATTTTCCGGAAGGAGGACCAGCTCGGCAAACTGTAAAAATCACATCGGCCAGCCCCGATTTGCTCCGAGTTCGCAGAGAGCGTCAATCGGCCTCGCTGGTTCACGAGCAGGGTTTAGCGGACATTGTTGTTCCGTTGCCACAGGTCGCGAGGAGCGACCTGGTCGCTGACCCGTTTCGTAACCGCGCCAGAAGCTTGCTAACGCGCAAATTTCGTGTTGCAATATCAGGCACAATCGGATCTAGGCCGTTCGACTGTGCGTTTCGCGACTAAGAAATTGAGCAGACATCCGGAAGCCCGCTTGTGGCGTGGCACGCAAAAAGCGTGGCGCGTCTTTTTTACGTCTAGACCAGGAGACAGGCGATGCAAAAAGGCACCGTCAAGTGGTTCAACCCGACCAAGGGTTATGGGTTCATCAAGCCGATGGCCGGCGATAAGGACGTGTTCGTCCATATTTCGGCGGTCGAGCGCGCTGGGCTCACAACCCTCAACGAGAATCAGGTGATCGAATATGACCTTGTGGAAAATCGCGGCAAGACCTCCGCGGAAAATCTGAAGGTCTCCTAAGCTTCGTCACGATCCGCGCAAGCAATCCTGATGCACCCCCCGGCCCCCGCCGGGGGATTTGTTTTTCATGCCGTTCGTTCGGTGGCTTGTTGAGCGAGCATCCGCCGTTCGCGCGCCTTGATGATGCCAACCACCGTCTCGTTGGTTGGCGTCGCTACCCCCAGTGGTTGGCCCAGGCGTGGGATTGCGCCGTTGATGGCGTCCACCTCGCATCGGCGGCCGGCGTTATAGTCCAGCAACATCGAGGGGTGCGCGTCCGGAATTTTGCCGCCCAGTTTTCGGATGTGCTCGATCGGATCGCCGACGTTCATGCGGATGTTCGAAGCCTTCGCGACCGCGATGGCTTCTTCGGCGCAGTGGCGCGCCACGCTCCAGGCATCGGGATCTTCGAGGATTTCGCCGACCGTCAGGCCCGTCGCGCAAGACGTGCCTGAAAAGGCGACGTTCATGATCAATTTTTCCCAGACCATCTGCTTGATGTCATCGAACAGGGCGACCTTGAAACCGGCCGATTCCCAGATCTTGGCGGAGGCCTGCAAAAGCTGCTTCGGCAGCCCGGCGAATGCGCCAAAGCGGATCATCTCCATCCCGTTGTGATGCGCATGCCCCGGCGCCCGTATCGAAGCGCCGAAACCTCCGACGACACCGACGGCAAGACGATCCGCGCCTAGTATCGGTGCCGCAATCTCCGGCGATCCCAAGCCATTCTGAATGGTCTGGACGATCGTCTCCGGACCTAACAAGGAGATGCAGGAACGCGCCGCCGCCTCCACATCGAAGGCCTTGGTGGCAATGATGACGAGATCGCAGGGTCCGATGCCCTCCGTCGTCGTCGAGGCATGAATCGGCACCGTGCGATCGCCGCTCGCGCCTTCGCAACGCAGGCCATTGGTAGCCATCGCCTCGGCATGGTCAGGCCAAAGCGTGACCGCGTGAACCTCATGACCGGAATCGACCATGAGCGCGGCATAGACCGATCCCATCGCGCCACAGCCGACAACTGCAATTTTCGCCATCCTACTCTCCGTGCGAGGGGCCCGACGGCCGCCGCGAGCCTACCGCGGGCGAGATCAAAGTAGCGTCGGAACCGGCGCTGCCTGCCGTTTTGCAGGTATCGCCGTCGAGCCGGACCAAACCGCTGGCAACCAGCCGCAGCGCATCGGGGTAGATACGGTGTTCGACCTCAAGAATCCGCGCCGCCAGCATGTCCGGCGTATCGTCATCGCGAACCGCGACCGCACCCTGCATCAGAATCGGGCCAGCGTCGGTTTCCGGAATGACGAAATGGACCGTGGCGCCGGTTATTTTTACGCCTGCGTTCAGGGCCTGGCGATGCGGATCGAGGCCCGGAAACGACGGCAGCAATGAGGGATGAATGTTGAGCATCCGGCCGTACCAGCGCTGCACGAATTCGGCAGTAAACAGCCGCATGAAGCCGGCCAGACAAATCAGGTCGATGCTGTGTTGGTCCAGCGCCGATTGCAAAGCCGCCTCGAAGGCCGAGCGATCCTTGCCGAAGGACTTGCTTTCGATGGTGGCGGTCGGGACGCCGCTCGTCCTTGCTTTTTCGAGACCGCCGGCATCGGCGCGGTTGGAGATCACCAGAGCGACCTCGGCCGGGAAATCTTCTTCCCTGGCGGCCTTGATCAATGCGGCCATGTTCGATCCGCGCCCGGAAATCAGGATTGCGACACGGCGTTTCATGGCCTCACCATGCGAAACCGGTCTCACCATGTGAGGTCAAGATGACCGTTGTAGACCACGCGAAGTTCGCCCGCAGCCGGGATCACCTCGCCCAAAAGCACGACGCTTTCGCCACCCTCGGTAAGTATCTCGGTGACCCGCTCGACTGCGTCCGGCTTCACGATGGCGATCATGCCAATACCGCAATTGAAGGTGCGCAGCAGTTCGAGTTCGGCGATGCCCCCCTGCTCTGCCAGCCATTTGAAAACCGGGAGCACGGGAACGCGTGCAAGGTCGATCCCGACGCCGAGATGCTTTGGCAGCACGCGCGGAATATTGTCGGTGAAGCCGCCGCCGGTGATGTGGGCAAGACCCTTGACCGCGCCGGTCTCGTGGATCGCGCGCAAGCCTGATCTGACATAGAGCCGCGTCGGCACCAGCAGCGCGCCACCCAACGTCATGACCGGTGAAAACGGCGCCGGCGCTTCGAAACCCAGACCGGAGGATTCGACGATCCTGCGGACCAGCGAGAATCCGTTGGAGTGAATGCCTGATGAGGCAAGGCCGATCACAGTGTCGCCAATCGCAATATCGGACCGCGGCAACAGCGTGCCGCGTTCGGCGGCACCGACCGCAAAGCCAGCGAGGTCATAATCGCCATCCTTGTAGAGACCGGGCATTTCGGCGGTTTCGCCGCCGATCAGCGCGCAGCCGGCTTCACGGCAGCCCTCGGCTACGCCCGCGACGATAGCCGCGGTGGCCTCCGGATCGAGTTTGCCGCACGCGAAATAATCAAGAAAGAACAGCGGTTCTGCGCCCTGCACCACGAGATCGTTGACCGACATCGCCACCAGATCCATCCCGATGCCGCTGTGCAGGCCGGTTTCGATCGCGATCTTGACTTTGGTGCCGACGCCATCGGTCGCTGCGACCAGGATCGGGTCCTTGAAACCTGCAGCCTTGAGATCGAACAATCCGCCGAACCCCCCGATTTCGGCGTCGGCGCCGGCGCGGGCCGTGGCACGAACCATCGGCTTGATGAGATCGACCAGGCGATTGCCCGCATCGATATCGACGCCCGAATCGGCGTAAGTGAGCCTGTTTTTGCGATCAATCATGCCCAGTACCAGATGATGGCGGCTGGTTACGTCGGAATCCGCTCATGTGCAATGGCTCGCAAGCGGCCCGTGCATATACTATCTAGACCAAGAACCGGTTCACCCTGCAAAGGGCCGAATCTCTCGCAAAAATCAGGCCGGTAGCCGGGAAGCGACCGAGTTGAGTGTTCCAAACATCATCACGCTGGCCCGCATCCTGCTGGTGCCGATTATCGTCTGGGCGATTGCGTCCAACCAGATGGAAATCGCGTTCGCGATCTTTGTCGTCGCCGGCGTCAGCGACGCGGTCGATGGGTTTCTCGCCAAGCGCTTCAACATGGCCAGCGAACTGGGCGCGCTGCTCGATCCATTGGCCGACAAGGCGCTTCTGGTCTCGATCTACGTGGCGCTCGGAATCTGGGGCGCCGTACCGCGCTGGATTGTCATCCTGGTGGTCTCGCGCGATATCATGATCGTCGCTGCCGTGATCGTGTCATGGTTGTTCGGCAAACCGGTCCCGATGAAGCCCTTGATGGTATCGAAGCTCAACACGGTCGCGCAGGTGGCATTCGCAGCATTGGTCCTTGCGGCACTCGGCTTCGGCTTCGAGCCAAAGCCGTATGACCTGATCCTGATGGGCTTTGTAACAGTCTTTACTTTGGTTTCCGTATCCCTCTATCTCGTGGAGTGGGTACGGCACATGAGCACGATCGAAGCAAAATGATCATGCGCCGGTTGGTCCGGCAAGGAGCAAGCGTGTGGCAGCTCGCGTTCAACCTCGTCAGCTTGCATTTGCATTGCCGCACGCAGAGAGCCTTACCCGCGACAATTTTCTCGAGGGACCGGCCAATGCCGGTGGCCTGGCACTGGTCGATGGCTGGCCCGAATGGCCAAACCGGATCATGCTGCTGGTAGGACCCGAAGGCTCCGGCAAAAGCCATCTCGCCGCAATCTGGGCCGAGCAAGCGGGCGCACGTTCTACGACAGCGCATGCGCTGACCGCAGCGGCGGTGCCCGGCGCGTTGGCGACGGGTGCGCTGGTGGTCGAAGATCTGAAATCGTCGGATTTCGATGAACGCGCGCTGTTTCACCTGATGAATCTGGCGCGGGAAGACGGGGCGTTCGTTCTGGTCACCGCGCGGGAGCCGCCTTCCGGATTTCAGATCGAGCTGCGCGATCTCAGGTCACGTTTGCGCGCGGTCCCGACGGTGTCGTTGTTGCCGCCGGACGATCAGCTGTTTCGCGCGCTGATCGTCAAATTTTGCGCGGACCGCCAACTGGCCGTCGATGAGACCGTAGTGAGTTATCTCGCAACCAGGATCGAGCGGTCGTATGCGGCCGCGCGGCACGCGGTCGAGCTCCTCGATGCGGAAGCCCTGCGGCTGGGCCGCCCCGTGAGCCGGGCGCTGGCGGCTGAATTGCTGCGCAATGCCTAATCCAGCGGCCCGGCTCGCATCTTGACGGCGCTAGCGGCAGGAACATCAATGTCATTGAAACGTCTTCGCGATAACACATGCTTTGCATCCCTCTGCAGGGGTTGGCGGCGCCGTGTACCTTGGGATGGACCGAAATCTGATGGATTCCGCACAAGCCACTGTAATTAAAGAAAAAGAAGCGGATGCCGAGGCCCGCCCAGCGATCGGCACCAGTCCCGAGCGCTTTATCAATCGCGAGCTTTCCTGGCTGCACTTCAATCGCCGGGTGCTGGAGGAGTCGGTCAATTCCGGCCATCCCGCACTGGAACGGGTGCGGTTTCTGTCGATTTCCGCCAATAACCTTGATGAGTTCTTCATGGTCCGCGTCGCCGGCATCAAGGCCCAGGTGCGGGAGGGCATCGCCGAGCGTAGTCCGGACGGGCTGACCCCGGCCGAACAACTCGTCCTGATCAATGAAGCGGTTTCAAAGCTCGCCACCGACCAGCAGGCGATCTGGCGCGATCTGCGCGGCATCCTGGCCGAGGTCGGCATTGTTCTGGTCGATGGCCGCGATGTCGCCAAGACCGAGCGAAGCTGGATTGAGGATCACTTCCTTCACAATATTTTCCCGTTGCTGACGCCGCTCGCGATCGACCCGGCGCATCCTTTTCCGTTCATTCCGAGCCTCGGATTTACCGTGGCGCTGCAGCTGGCACGGATCTCGGACGGCAAACCCATGAACGCGCTGATCCGCATGCCCGGCAAGATCGACCGCTTCATCCGCTTGCCCGCCGGCAAGGAATCCTCGGTACGATTGATTACGCTGGAACAGGCGACCGGTCTGTTCATCGGCCGGCTATTCCCCGGCTATACCGTCAAGGGCCAAGGCGCGTTCCGCATCATCAGGGATTCCGAACTCGAAATCGAGGAAGAGGCGGAAGATCTGGTGCGCGTGTTCGAAACCGCGCTGAAGCGGCGGCGGCGGGGGTCGGTGATCCGGCTCGAAATCGAAGCCAAGATGCCGGAAGAACTGCGCGCATTCGTGCAGCAGGCGCTTTCGACCGCGGACGACGAGGTGCTGCTGGTCGATGGCGTGCTGGCGATGAACGAGCTGTCGCAATTGACCCGGCTCGACCGGCCCGACCTCGAATTCCCGCCCTATGTGCCGCGTCATCCAGAACGAGTGCGCGATCATGGCGGCGATATCTTCGCTGCGATCCGGCAAAAGGATCTGATTGTTCATCACCCTTATGAATCATTCGACGTCGTCGTCCAGTTCCTGCAACAGGCCGCCCGTGACCCCGACGTCGTCGCGATCAAGCAGACGCTATACCGTACCTCCAACAACTCGCCGATCGTGCGGGCGCTGGCAGAGGCCGCGGAGGCGGGAAAGTCGGTGACCGCGCTGGTCGAGCTCAAGGCGCGGTTCGATGAGGAGGCAAATATCCGCTGGGCGCGCGATCTTGAACGGGCCGGCGTGCAAGTCGTGTACGGGTTCCTTGAGCTGAAGACCCACGCCAAGCTGTCTTTGATCGTGCGCCGCGAGGGCGGCAGCCTGACGACCTACGTGCACACCGGTACCGGCAATTATCATCCGGTAACCGCTCGCATCTACACCGATCTGTCCTACTTCACCTCCGATCCGATCATCGGACGCGACGCCGCACGGGTATTCAACTACATCACGGGCTATGCCGAACCGAGTGACATCGAGAAGATGGCGGTATCGCCGCTTACCTTGCGCAAGCGCATCCTCGAACATATCCACGGTGAGACCAGCCATGCCCGCCACGGCCGACCGGCGGCCATCTGGATGAAGATGAACTCGCTGGTCGATCCTGACATCATCGATGCGCTGCATGAAGCCTCGCAGGCCGGCGTATCGATCGAGTTGGTGGTGCGCGGAATCTGCTGCCTGCGGCCCGGCATATCAGGGCTTTCGGAGAACATACGCGTCAAATCCATCATCGGCCGTTTCCTCGAGCATGGCCGAATCTACTGCTTCGGGATGGGACAGGGTCTGCCCAGCGCGAAAGCTGCTGTGTATATCTCTTCCGCCGACATGATGCCGCGCAACCTCGATCGGCGCGTCGAAATTCTTTGTCCGCTACAAAATCCCACGGTGCATCAGCAGGTTCTCGAGCAGATCATGGTCGCGAACCTCAAGGATACCGAGCAAAGCTGGCAGTTATTGCCGGATGGATCGTCAACGCGTATGAAGGCCGCGAAGGGCGAGGAGCCCTTCAACCTGCATAATTACTTCATGACCAATCCGAGTCTGTCAGGCCGTGGCAAGTCGCTTAAGGAATCCTCACCGCGCCGCCTCACGCGCCGTACCGAACGTCAGCATTCATCATAAAGGATTTTTCCGGTGAAGCGGCCGCGCAAACGCCAATCCAGCGTCGCGGTCATCGACATCGGTTCGAATTCGGTGCGTCTCGTCGTCTATGAGTCGATGACGCGAAACCTCGTCACCCTCTTCAACGAAAAAACCCTCTGCGGACTCGGGCGCGAGGTTCAGACCACGGGACTGCTGGCGCCGGATGCCGTTGCCAAGGCCTTGACGTCGTTGCGGCGTTTTCGCGCCTTGTGCAGGGTGATGAAAGTCGGCCGGGTTTATGCGATTGCCACCGCGGCCTGCCGCGATGCCACCAACGGCCCCGATTTCATTGCGAAAGCCGAACGCATTTGCGGCGTTAAAATCGAAATCCTGTCGGGCCCGCGCGAAGCGAAATTATCGGCGCTCGGCGTCATATCCGGTATTCACAAGCCGGACGGCATTGTCGGCGACCTCGGCGGCGGCTCGCTTGAATTGATCGACGTGCAGGGCAATCGCGTTCGCAGCGGTGTGACGCTGCCGCTCGGCAGCCTCGCCTTGCAGGACTCATCCCACAAGTCACTGAAGCGTGCCGAGCGCATCGTCAGGAACGATCTGTCAGAGGTTGCCCAGCTCAAAGCCGGACGGGGACGCACCTTCTATGCGGTCGGAGGAACCTGGCGTGCGCTGGCGCGCATCCACATCCTCCAGAGCGGTTATCCGCTGCGGGTGATGCACGGCTATTCGATACCGGCTCCGGACGCGCTCGATTTCGCGCGCCGCCTTCGCCGCCTCGCGGCCGCAAACATGCTGGCCGATATTGAAGTCGTCGCCGATGCACGGCGGCCGCTATTGACCTATGCGGCCCTTGTTCTCGAATACATCATCCGGGTGGCAAAGCCGAAGACCATCGTGTTTTCGACCTTCGGCGTGCGTGAAGGCCTGCTTTACTCGATGCTGCCGCAAGCCGAGCGCTCGGAAGATGGATTGATTTGCGCTGCGCAGACGCTCAACGAGCTGCTGTCGCGTTCCGCACGCCATGCGGAAGAATTGATCGACTGGACCGATCGTCTGGTGCGGGTCGTAAAATTGCGGGAGGCCGAGGAAGATCGCCGTCTGCGCCACGCCGCTTGCCTGCTGTCCGACATCGGATGGCGGGTACATCCCGACCACCGCGGCGAAGAGACGCTGAGTCTCATCACCAACGGAAATTTCGGTGCGGTCACGCATCAAGGCAGGGTGGTTGTAGCGCTGTCGGTATTTTATCGCTATGCGGGCCTGAGCGAACAGAACGAACCGCCGGCGGTTATTCGTGAGCTGCTGCCGCCGGCTATGGTCGAGCGTGCCCGCGTGCTTGGCGCGGCCTTTCGCGTCGCCCACCTGGTATCGGCGGCGCGCCCCGGCGTATTGTCGGCAACCCACTTTAGAAGCCGGGGCCGCAAGCTGATGCTGGTGTTCGAGCACAGGTTGGTCGACCTGGTCGCGGATCGTGTCGGCAGCCGATTCAAGCAGCTGGCGAAGCTGGTCGGCCGCTCCGGATCGATCGTAAGGCGTTAGTTTCCGTCGGCAGTTTGCAGCTGGGACAGGTCCGAGTCAGCCTGCGGACGGTGCAGCGCCTTCAACTTGCTGCAGCTTGCGCCTCCGCCAGATCGACCCCGCGATCAGCACGACGATGACGCCCAACACGGCGCAGACAACCTCGCCGCCGTTGCCGGTTGCAAAGTGCGGCCCGATCCCGAGCGACCCCAACAGCGTGTCAAGCTTGACGCCGGCCGGGCCAGCGAAAAGAGCCTGCAATTTCGGGTGAACCGCTGGATCGGTGGCGATGACGTCGCCGGCGATCCAGCCGAGCAAGGCGGCGCCAGCCCAGACCAAAATCGGCAGTCGATTGAGCAGCGCCATGATCAGCGCGGCGCCGGCAACGATCAGGGGTATGCTGATCGCAAGGCCGAGAATCAGCAGCGGAAAACTGCCATTGGCGGCGGCTGCGACCGCGATCACATTGTCGAGGCTCATTACGATATCGGCGACCACCACGATCTGAACGGCGGCCCACAAATGCGAGGCAGATTTGACGCCTTCCTCGTCCTCTTGCTCGGGCACCATCAGCTTGGCGGCGATCACGAGCAGTGCCAGCCCTCCGACCAGCTTGAGGTACGGCAATTCCATCAGCGACGCGACGATGCCGGTGAAGATGATGCGAAGAATAACCGCGGCGCCCGCACCGAAGATCATGCCCCACAGTCGCTGGCGTGGCGCCAGTCCACGACACGCCAGGGCGATTACCAGCGCGTTGTCGCCGGAGAGCAGTACGTTGATCCAGATGATCTTGCCGACCGCAATCCAAAAAGCCGGCTGCAGCATCTCGGCTTGAAACTGGGCGGCAAACGTTGCGATGTTCGCCGGATCGAGGATTTGCAGCAGCCAGTTCACGGCGCATTCCTTTCGGCCAGGGGCCGTCCCGTGCGGCTATTGGCTGCCGCCCGTCTACCGATCAGCCGACGATTTCGTTGCCGGAGAAAAATTGGGCGATTTCGATGGCGGCGGTCTCCGCGGCATCGGACCCGTGCACCGAGTTTTCGCCGATCGATTTCGCGTGCAGCTTGCGGATCGTGCCATCAGCCGCCTTGGAAGGATCGGTCGCACCCATCACTTCGCGGTGTTTGAGCACGGCATTTTCGCCCTCGAGCACTTGAACGACGACAGGACCGGAAATCATGAATTCCACCAACTCGCGAAAAAACGAACGTTCCTTGTGAACGGCGTAGAAGGTTTCGGCCTGCTCGCGGGTCATGCGAATGCGCTTCTGGGCAACGATCCGCAGTCCCGCCTTCTCGATCAGCGCATTGATCGCGCCGGTCAGATTGCGCGCGGTCGCGTCGGGCTTGATAATCGAAAAGGTGCGTTCAATCGCCATGATTTCGTCCTTGCAGATCGCTGAGGGGAATTGCGGCGCTTATATCGGCGCCATCGGCGAACGGCAAGCGACCAGCCGAAATGGCTTGATTGCCCCAGCCGGCGATTGATTCCCGGAATTACCACAATTTCACAAAGATGAACCCTCTCTGAAACCACCATCCCGGTTTCATTCACGTTGTCAGGAATAGCCTTCCGATCAGCCGAACGCCTCGGAGTTTTTCAACGGTGTTGCGGCGGCACTTTCACCGATGGCGCCGACAGCGCCGAACCTGTGGAGACGACCATGTTACGCAAACTCTCGCTTGTTGCAGTTGCCGCGGCATCGCTGGGTGCTGCCGCGTTGGCGCCGACTTCGGCCTCGGCGTGGGGCGGTCACGGTTGGCACCACGGCGGTTGGGGCGGTCCCCGCCTCTTCGTCGGCGGCCCGGCCTATGGTTACGGTTATGGCGGCTGCTATGTGCGGCGATTGGTCCCGACACCGTGGGGACCTCGCTGGCGGTTGGTGAATCGCTGCTATTGATTCGCCTCATCTACCCGAGCGTCAAAAGCCCCGGCCCCTGCGGTCGGGGCTTTCTGCTAGTCAGTTTGGTGGAACTCGATCCGCCGGTTGCATCAGTTCCAGCTGAAAAAATGTGCAATCGACCGTAAACCGGAAACAATTTTTGTGCTGGGGACTTGGTCAGACGTAGCTCACTAAAACGAAACGCGAAGCGGAACCGTCATGAACAGCCGAATCGCCCACGACAGCGAGCAAATCGATCACAAGACCTGTCGATCGATTTGTGACGCTATCGGTGAACGGCTGCAGCAGCGCTTGCGGCCCGATACTTCGCGGCTATCGTCCCACTTGCAGCATCTGATGGATGAATTGCGCAGGAGGGACAGCGAGGGCCGCTGGAGGTCGTCGAACTAGCCGAATGTCCTTCGGCATAGGGGATTGCAGAAGCGATATTTCGCCCATAAACCGGTTGCGTTTGGCGGCGGCTCCGGTGACAACCCCGCATGCTTTCAATCACCGACATATCGGTCCGGATTGCCGGACGACTTCTGATCGATCATGGCTCCGCGCAGATAGTCCCCGGCGCGCGCGTCGGTCTGGTCGGCCGCAACGGTGCCGGCAAATCGACGTTGTTCCAGGCGATTCGCGGCGAGCTGCCGACCGAGACCGGCACCATCACGATCCCTCCGCGCTGGCGGGTTGGCAGTCTTGCGCAGGAAGCACCGAACGATCCGGAGAGTCTGATCGATGTCGTGCTGAAAGCGGATCTCGAGCGCGATGCGCTGCTATCGGAAGCCGAGACCGCTCATGATCCGCACAGGATTGCGGAAATCCAGACGAGGCTCGTCGACATCGACGCCCATTCGGCGCCCGCCCGCGCCGCTGCGATTCTCAGCGGCCTGGGGTTTTCCAGCGCCGACCAGGCGCGGTCCTGTTCGGAATTTTCCGGCGGCTGGCGAATGCGCGTCGCGCTCGCCGCCACGTTGTTTGGGGCTCCCGATCTCTTGTTGCTGGACGAGCCGACCAACTATCTCGATCTCGAAGGCACGCTTTGGCTTGAAGACCATCTCGCGAACTATCCGCGCACGGTGATCGTCATCAGCCATGACCGCGATCTGCTCGATACCTCGGTAGACCAGATCCTCCATCTGGACCGCGGCAAACTAACGCTCTATCGCGGCAGTTATTCGTCATTTGAGGAGCAACGCGCCACGCGGGAGATGCTCAACGCCAAACACGCCAAACGACAGGAGGCCGAGCGCAAGCGCCTGCAGGCCTTTGTCGACCGCTTCAAGGCCAAGGCTTCGAAAGCGCGCCAGGCCCAGTCGCGCGTGAAGATGCTGGAAAGGATGAAACCGATCGCAGCGCTGGTGATGCAAGACGTGCGCGAGATCAGCTTCCCCGCGCCTGAAAAAATGCTGTCGCCTCCGATCATCGCGGTCGACGATGTTTCGGTCGGTTACGATCCGAAAAAGCCGGTGCTCAACCGCGTCACCTTGCGAATCGACAACGACGATCGCATTGCGTTGCTCGGGGCCAACGGCAACGGCAAGTCGACGCTGGTCAAACTACTCGCCAGCCGGTTATCGCCATTTTCCGGCGCGATTACCCGCGCGGAGAGGATTTCCATCGCCTATTTTGCGCAACACCAGCTCGACGAATTGAACGAAGACGGCTCACCCTACGATCACGTCCGCAAGCTGATGCCCGACGCTCCCGAAACCAAGGTGCGCGGGCGCACCGGTGCGATCGGCTTCTCGGGCAAGGCCGGCAACACCCTGGTCAAAAGCCTGTCGGGCGGCGAAAAGGCGCGGCTGCTGCTGGGACTTGCGACCTTCTTCGGTCCCAACATGATCATTCTCGACGAGCCGACCAACCATCTCGACATCGACAGCCGCGCCGCGCTTGCCGAGGCGATCAATGAATTTCCAGGCGCGGTCATCATGGTCTCGCATGATCGCTATCTGATTGAAGCATGCGCCGATCGATTGTGGGTGGTGGCCGATCAAACCGTCACGACCTATGAGGGGGATCTCGACGATTATCGACGCATGGTATTGTCGGCGCGCGGCATGCGCACGAATTCGCGCGACCGCGGCAGCAACGAGCGCGGTAACGGTCGCGACAAGCCTGCACGCAACGGCAGTGAAAAGCGCCTGCCACTGAAACAGAAGATTTCCGAGGCCGAGGCCGAGATCGCGCGCATCAACGGTATCATCGCCAAGATCGATACGGCGCTGGCGCTGCCGGATTTGTTCACGCGCGACCCGAAGCAGGCTGCCCAGCTCAGCAAGGCGCGGGCCGGTGCGGCAAGCGCCTTGCAGCGGGCCGAGGAAGAATGGCTGGCCGCCAGTTCACAATATGATGAAACGGCCGGCTGAGCGGCCTGCGAGAAAGCGGAGAATGATCAGGTCGCCGCCGGCTTCTTCTTCGGTTTGGGCTTGGCAGCCTTTGGCGGCGCCACCGGCTCGGGTCCACGCTCAATCGAACTCAGGCGTCCGGCCGTAAAGGTGTAGATCCCGGCGCGTTGCCCCTTCGAGTAATTGATAACCGCCACCCGATCGCCGCGCGGATTGTTGGAAAAATTGACACTGTCGGGTGCGCCAATGCCGCGCACGACGTCGCATTCGGTGTGACCAAGCGCCACCGCTGCCGTTGTCGAGGCGGGCGGTGCGGCGGCAGCTCCCTCGGTCAACGCATTGGCGTCTGCAGGCCCGCCTGGAGGCGCCATTCCCGGGCAAAGCCCGTCGGCGCTGACCAGATCCTCCGATGTGACCGGCCTGTTGGGGGTCAAAGGTGGCGTTTCAATCGAAACGGGTCGGATGAACAGCCTGCCGGAGCGCGAAAACCACTCCGCGTCTTTCGACAAGAGATCGGACGAAAACATGCTGGATCCGCCCGAGCAGCCCGCCATGACGGGGGCAAGCAGAAGCAATGCCAGCAGACATTTTCGATGAGGGTGTTCGTCTCGCACGCCAGTTAAGTTCCCGCCCCGGCCCTAAGCGCTTGTCCCACCATCACTTTGCGGCACGACCGTGACTGTGTGCAAGCCCGCAGGGAGAAATTGCAGATTATCATTAATTGCCGGATATCGCTATTCCCGCCGCTGCCACCGGCCCCGTTCGTCGGCCTGCCAATATGTCACCTCGAACCCACGCGCCTTGCAATCTGTCCAGGCGCCTCGCGCCAAAGCGAGCGCCTCACCGTCGTCGCCGTTGAAGACCAGAACCATACGATCATAGGCGTGCGCATCCGTGGGCAAGGCGGCGTTGTCAATCAGAAACCTGACATTGGCCCGGTTCGGATTGCCCTCCTCCACCGCCAGCACGATCGGCTGATCCTGGGCATCGCCGGCGTGCCAGGTGACGTGCGGCAAAAACGAATCGTCGCGATAGGTCCACAAATACGCATCGAGCGCGTCTGCGCGCTCCTGCGATGTCGACTGCACCACAACGCGCCAGCCACGCTCCAGAGATTTTTCGAGCAAGGACGGTAAAACGCTTTCCAGCGACATATTTTGCAGGTGATAGAACAGAACTTCCGTCATCACTTTGCTTCGTAGTAATCCGCAACCAGCCGCTCCAGCAGGCGAACGCCAAATCCCGAGCCCCAGCTCTGATTGATGTCGGATTTCGGCGCGCCCATCGCGGTTCCCGCGATATCGAGATGCGCCCACGGCGTGTCGTCGACGAAGCGCTGCAGGAACTGTGCGGCGGTGATCGAACCGCCGTTGCGGGTGCCGGTGTTCTTCATGTCAGCGAAC
>WNGO01001580.1_pt1 | contig 28196 bp, 28 predicted proteins | sample 5400511 | NCBI WGS metagenome assembly WNGO01 (sample SAMN13153380, study PRJNA577476) | soil metagenome | isolation source: 20 cm soil or saprolite under Garry oak tree replicate 2 | place: USA:California | collected 2016-06-15 | reverse complement strand
GTGGAGGCGGTGCTGCGCCGCAGCCGCGGGCTCGATATCAGCGCCGCGTGCGGGCAGCTACGGGTGGAACTCGAGGCGCGGCGCAAAGTCGGCACCGAGGAGCACGCTCGCGTCGAGTAGCCGGGCGCTGTCCGGCTGCACGACGACCCGACCCAGACCCAACGCCCGCCGCACCCGTCGCCCCACCTCTTCCGTCCCGCGGCGGACGACGATGCGCGTCGAATCGAGGGTTCCCACCGTCTCCGGTGCGTTGCCATAGGTGAGCACGTCGATGCCGGCGCGCCGCAGCACGCGCGTCCCGACCTTCGCGAGCCCCGGCGTGCCGCTCGCGTTCAGCACTTCCACCGTGACGCGGGGCGCGGCACCCGCCGCTCCGGGCACGGGCAGCGCGGCGCCGCCCCCACGGTCTCCGCGGCAGGCGGCGAGTGCCGTGGCGCCGGCGATCAGTATCCGACGAGCGCGTTCCAGAAGTCCACCGTCTCCCGTGGGAGCGGCCAGCGGCCCTCGATCACGCGCGCGATGCGACGGGCGGCGACCTGTTTCAGAATCGCGTCTCGCTCCTCGGGCACTCGGGCCGCGAGCGAACGCCGCAGCTCCTGGTCGAAGGGTCGCCCGGGCTCGAGATAGTCGGCGAGGTAGAGCATCTTGCCGACGTCATCCCACTGGGCAAACCCGAGCGAGTGGTAGCGCACCGCGGCGAGAACTCCCGGGTCCGTCTCACCGTCATGGGTGGCGCGTTCGGCCGCGAGTGGGCCATGGGCGAGCTCGTTTGCCGCAGGGGCGTCGCGCAGCGCGTCGTGCAACCACCCTGCCTTGAGCCAGCGTGCGCGCTCGCGTTCGGGGATGCCCATCGCCATCGCCCACGTGGCGAGGAGCGCCACCACACGCTCGACGTGCGCGCGGCGCTCGGGAGTGACGACGGCCCAGAGGGGCAGGCGCATTAGGCCCGCACCGCGGTATCGGCGGCCACGCCCTCGCCGAGCACCACGTTGTCGATGAGGCGCGTCGTGCCGACCTTCGCCGCCACCAGGACCGCCGTGCGTGCATCGACCCGGGCCACCGGGCGCATCTGCTCGTCGACCAGCGCCAGGTATTCGGGCGCTACGCCGGGTGCCCTCAGGACCTCCAAACCCCGGCGTGCGAGCGGCCCGGGGGCCGCCTCGCCGCCGCGCCACGCCTGTTCCACCGCCCGCAGCGCGCGCGACAACGCGAGCGCCGCGCGGCGGTCGTCGCCCTTCAAGTACGTGTTGCGCGACGAAAGGGCTAAGCCGTCGAGCTCGCGCACCGTGGGCGCGACGTCGATCTCCAGCCCGAAGTCCAAGTCCGCCGCGAGACGCCGCACCAGCATCGCCTGCTGGAAGTCCTTGCGCCCGAACACTGCGACGTCGGGCTCGACGATGTGGAAGAGCTTCGCCACCACCGTGAGGACGCCGGCGAAGTGCCCCGGCCGGGCGGCGCCCTCGAGGGCGTCGGCCATGGGCCCCGGGCTCACGCGCACCAGCGGCTCCGTGGGGTACATCGCCGCCGTGTCGGGGACGAAGAGACAATCGACGCCGCGCTCGGCGGCGAGCGTGCGGTCGCGCGCGAGGTCGCGCGGGTACTGCGCCAGGTCCTCCGCGGGGCCGAACTGGAGCGGGTTCACGAAGATGCTCAGCACGACGCGGTCGGCGCGCTGTTTCGCCCGGTCCACGAGCTGGAGGTGCCCTTCGTGGAGGAATCCCATTGTCGGGACGAACCCGACGCGGCGGCTCCGGGCGCGCTCGGCGCGCGACCAGTCGCGCATGTCCTTCGGGCTCGTGAGCTCGTGCATGGCGCGCGGCGCTATTCCGCCTTGAGCACGACCGAGTCGGTGAGATAGGGATCGTTGAAGTGCGCGATCTCACCCGCCGCCTTGTCGGGGACCGGAAACAACCGCGCGGAGAGGGGCTTGCGAAGCTTGGTGGAGAGGGCCGCTACATCGGCGATCAGGGCCGCCAACCGGTCCGCCCGACTGTCGCCCGGCAGTGGCACGACGTCGAGCCCCGTGCCGCACACGCTGGAATACAGCAGCAGGTCTCGCACGCTGAACCGCCCTTCCGACGCCCGTCGCGCCAACACGGGATCTTCTAGGACGGGGAGCATGAGGCCCGAATACCCGCACGTTTTCACCCGCAGGCTCTTGAGCACATCGGTGATCGCCGCGCACCCCGCGAGCGTCGAAGGCGCACCGAACGGGACCCCGGTGAGCGCCTCGATGGCCTCCCCGATGCTCGCGTCCTTGCCCGGCGCCGGCGAGACGTCGATGCCGGTGTAGCTGCGCCGTTCGCGGCGGGCGATATCCCGCACCAGGTGCTCCAGCGGTCCGAGCCGGGACTCGAGCAACTCCGTGAGATGTTGTTTGGCTTCTCCCAGGGTGTTGGCCCCGGCGAGTCCGGCGGACAGCAACGGAGGCGATTCGAGACCGATGGCCATGGCGTCCGACCCACTGTGGTACGCGACGGGAAAGAACGGCGTCCCGGCGGGCACGTTGGCGGCGGCGGCGAACCGGAAATTCCCGATGCCTCCTGGGGTGGCGCGCGCGATCGCCACCATGGCATCACCTGCGGCCGTGACCCCGCGCGGCGACGTGCCGCGCTCGGGGGACGCGACCCGCACCGTGAAGCTGACGTTCCGTGTCGTGCGGGCGAGCTCGGCGGCCCACGCGGCGAAATCGGGATCATCACCGTCGGGGGCGAGAACGGGCCCGATGCTCAACAGCGCGGACTCGGCGACCACGGCGCGGTCGAGCGCCTGCAGCGCGGCCAAGGCAGCTGCGCGCGCGCGAGCTCCGGCGTCCTCGAGCAGCGGCTGGGTCGCGATGCGGACGGTCTGCACTTCGTAGCCGGCGTCCGTGACGGTCCGCTTCGCCCGCTTCAGAGTGGCGAGGGCGGCGTCGACGGCTCGGGTATCGGCGAGGCTCTGCAGGTTCGTGCCCGCCGTGATCGTCCGAACCCGGAACCCGGTCGGCCCGCCGGGCGCGCCGGCGGCCGTCACGTTCGACCTGCGGCGCGGCACGAGCGGCGTCCAGGCTGCGGCTGCCAGCATCGCGAGCACGTCCCGCCGCGTCCAATCATTCACTTCGGAAACGAATGCTCTGGACCGGGATACCGGCCCTCGCGTACTTCGGCCGCATACAGCTTCACGGCCTCCCGCACATCCTCCGCGAGCGCCGCGTAGCGCTTCACGAATTTGGCGGTGAACCGGTCGTTCAACCCCAGCATGTCCGGGAGCACGAGTACCTGGCCGTCGCAGGCGGGTCCCGCACCGATGCCGATGGTGGGAATCGTGAGCGACGTCGTGATCTGGGAGGCGAGCGGCGCGGGCACGAGTTCCAGCACGATCGAAAAGGCACCTGCATCCTGCAGCGCCTTGGCGTCCCGCTTCAGGCGCTCGGCAGTCTGCTCGTCACGTCCCTGCACCCGGTAGCCACCCAATGCGTGCACCGACTGAGGAGTGAGACCGAGGTGGCCCATCACGGGGATGCCGACGTCCACCAGGGCGCGCACCGTCTCCGCCATCGCCCCGCCACCCTCGAGCTTCACCGCGTGGCAACCGGTCTCCTGCATGACGCGGCCGCAGTTTCGGATCGCCTCGGGCGGAGAAACCTGGTAGGTCAGGAAGGGCATGTCGCACACCACTAACGCGCGCACGGCGCCGCGCCGTACGATCTTCGTGTGATAGATCATCTGCTCGAGCGTGGCGGAGAGCGTCGTCTCCGCACCGGCGAGCACCTGATTGACCGAGTCTCCGACCAGCAGGACGTCGGCGCCCGATTCGTCGAGCAGGCGTGCGAACAACGCGTCGTAGCACGTAAGCACGACGATGCGCTCGCCGCGCGCCTTCATGGCGAGGAGTTCGTGGGTGGTGACGGGCTTGGTCTCGTCAGCCATCGGGAGTCGGCCGCGGCGACAGCGCGGCGTCGAGCTCCGCCAGCTCCCGCAGCCAGAAGGGGCGGTTCGGAAGCTCGGGATGCGGCAGTACGAGGTGCGGCTCGCGCAACACCCGATCGCCGAAGCGCACGATGTCCAGGTCCAGAGTCCGCGGTCCCCAGCGGACCCCCGCCCGGCGCTCGCGGCCCCGCTCCGATTCGATGGCGTGCAGCTGGACGAGAAGGTCGGCGGGCTCGAGGGCGGTCTCGAGGAGGACCATCTGGTTGAGGTAGGCCCCCTGCGGCACCGGCCCGAGGGGGGCGGTTTCCTCGACGCGGGACTGTTTGAGCAGGCGCGTGCCGGGCAGCGCCGCGAGTCGCGCCCGCGCGTATGCGAGGTGCGCGGCGCGGTCGCCGATGTTCGAGCCCAGCGCCACGTACGCGCGCTCCGCCTCACCCTTGGCCACGCGGGAATGGTAAGCGCGCTACGCGATGCTGGCAAAGCCGCGGGTCAGCTCCCGCAGCATCGCCGCGACGTCCTCGAGCTCTCGGGTGGCGCGCTCGAGATCGCTGAGTCCCCGCGCCGCTTCCTCGGCGCGGGTGGCGACGTCGTCCGCCTCGGCACGGTTCTTCCCGGCGATTGCGGCCACGGCGTGGATGCGCTGGCGCAGCTTCCCGAATGCCTTGTCCTGGTCACCCGCCGCGGCCGCGATCCGCTGGGCGTGCGACGTCGCCTCGGCCGTCGCCGCGACAATCGCGTCCAACGCCTCGAGCGCCGCCGAGGAGAGCTCCTCCACGCCACCCACGTTGACCTGCCCCCGCCGCATCTGCTCCACGACCTCGCCTACCTGTCGGTGGATGTCCTGCACCAGCTCGCCCGCTTCGAGAGCGGCAGTCGAGCTCTGCTCCGCCAGCCGGCGGACTTCTTCCGCCACCACGGCGAACCCCTTGCCGTGTTTGCCGGCCCGCGCCGCCTCGATGGCGGCGTTGAGCGCCAGCAGGTTGGTCATGTCGGCGAGCTCGCGGATCGACGCGATGAATCCGGTAATACGTCGGCTCACCTGCCCGAGCCCTTGGACCTTGCTCGAGGCCTCTCCCACGAACGCCTTCAGGGCCACGAGGCGGCCGATCGCGTCGCGGATCTGGTGGCGATTCTTGTTGGCGACCTCGCTTGCGATGCTCGAGGCCTGTGCCGCCTCGGTCCCGTCCTCCGACACGCGCCGCGACACCCGCGCCAGGCTCTCCGTGGCCTCGAGCCCGCCGGAGACTTCGCCTTCCTCCGCCAGCACGCCTTGGCGGATCGTTCCGGTGGACAGGGCCACCGCGCCGGCGGCCTCGCGCATCGACACGGCGGCGCGCGCCAGCGTGGCGAGCTGCTGCGTGAGCGTCTCCACGGTTTCGACCAACGGCCGGCGCAGCTCGGTGATGTGGATCGCGGTGGCGAGCTGGTTCGCAAACGTGTTGATGGTGATCACGTCCTTGCCCCGATACACCTTGCGCTTGTGGTGCTCGAGCTCGAGCGTCCCGATCACGTGATCGCCGAACTTGAGCGGCACCATGACGAGACTCTGCACCGCGAGCGGCGCGTCGGCGATGCGCTTGTCGCGGGTGACGTCGTGGATGACGACGGCCTCGCCCGTCCGGGTGACGTGCTCGCGCACCGCGGCGGTATCCGGAGTGGGCTCACCGCGCGCCGCGCGCCCGATTTGCCCGCGATAGGCGAGCCGGAGCGCGCCCTCCTGACGCCGGTAGATGCGGAAGTCGCCCCAATCCACCAGGCGATGCGCCAGCCGCTCGATCCGGGCGAACGAGTCCTCGAGGCTGATGTTGCTCGTGATCACGGCTTCCATCGCGTGGATCTTGTTCAGCTCCTCGGCGGCGATCGCCTCCTCGAGGGTGTGCTTGAAGAGCAACCCCAGGGCGCCGAGCGCAGCCGCCACGAACACCCAGGCGAGCGGCGGCCAGTAGCTCACCGTGCCCACGACGATCCCGGTGGCGATCACGGTCGCGCCATACCCGATGCACTCGTATCGCAGGATGAGGAGGCGCTCGTCCTGCTCGAGCTTGCCACGGATGATCAACGCGAAGTAGAACAGCAGGCGGCTGATGACGAAGTACGCCAGGCAGAAGAAGAACAGCGCCGGTATCAGCTCCACGTGTAACCCGGGAGCCGTCACGTTCGAGAGCCGCAGGGCACCCGCGTACACGCCGTAGCTCCCGAGCAGCGCGATCACCTCGCGTCCCACGTTCACGAGCGCCGCGAGGAACATCTTCTTCTGCCACAGCCAGTCGGCGCCGAGCACGCCGCCCGCCAGCGCGAGCGCCGTCGCCGGCACGCCCACCGCGAGGCTCCCGACCAACGCCACGAGTCCGGTCTGGGTGAGATACGAATACTTGCTCAGCGGCACTTGCCCGCCGCGCAACAGCAGGGCGGCAACGAGCAGTCCCAACAACTCGAGCGGCTGCCCGGTCCAGCGCGGGTCCACGATGAGGGCCGCGGCCAGCGCGAGCAAACCGCCGATGGCGAGCGCCCGACTGTAGATCGTGACCAGGCGGTTGGCGGTCACGCGGTCCCCTCCCGGATCGCGGCGGCGAGCTGGCGGACCAGGCGCTCGGCGGCGCCGAGCCCGCCCGCGGCCAGCGCATCAACGATCGCACTGCCGACGACGACGCCGTCAGCGAGCCGCGCCGTGGCGCGGGCCTGGGCGGGCGTGCTGATCCCGAACCCCACGGCCAGGGGCAGTGCGCTCGCCGACCGCACGCGGGCGACGTGCTCGGCGAGGTCGGCGGGCACCGCATCGCGCGCTCCGGTGACCCCGAGGCGGGAAATGAGATACAGGAATCCGCTCGCGCCCTGCACGGCGCGCGCCAGGCGATCGGGCGTCGTGGTTGGCGCGATCAGGCGGATCAGCGCGAGCGGGCTCGCTCTCACCATGGCCTCGAGGTCGGGGTCCGCGCCGGCGGGAAAGTCGGTGAGCAGGAGTCCCGAGACGCCGGCGGCGGCGGCCTCGCGCACGAAGCGCTCGAGCCCGAAGGCCATCAACGGGTTCAAGTACGTCATGACCACCACCGGGATCTCGAGGGCGGCGTGGCGGATCTGCTCGAGCACGCGCGGCACCGTCATGCCCTGGTCCAGCGCGGCCTGGGTGGAGCGTTGGATGGTGGGCCCGTCCGCCAGGGGATCCGAGAACGGGATTCCTACCTCCACGAAGTCCGCGCCCGCCGCGGCGACGAGCCGCAGGGCTTCGAGGGACAACTCGGGTGTCGGAAACCCGGCGGTCAGGTACGGAATGAGCGCGGCGCGTCGCGCCCCTGCATCGCCCCGGATAACCCGCCAGCGTGCGGCGATGGGGTGTTCAGACAAAGTAGTCGCTGACGTTGATGCCGTATTTTATGGGGTCGGTGACCTTCACAATCGAGCGGGGATGATGGCCTTCGGCATCGCGCTGCGCGAGGTCGGCCAGGAATCCGGGGTGCTGCACGCCGCCCTCGGGCGTGGTCACGATGCGGACCACGGGTCGATGCACGTGGGTGACGTCCGGATTGGCACTGTGCACGAGCGCCACCTCGTACGTGTCGAGGATGACGCACGTTCCCACCGGATAGATGCCGATCAGGTTGATGAAGGCCTTCACCACGATCTGGTCGTAGCCGCGCCGCGGGTTTTCCCACATTTCCTTGAGCACCTGATCGGGCTGGATCGGCACGGTCTGGTAAACCCGCCGACTCGTGGCGGCATCGAACCCGTCGGCCACGGCGACGATCTTGGAATAAATGGACAGCTCGCGCGATCGCAGCGACTTGGGATAGCCGGTGAGGTCCGTCTTCATGTGGTGCTCGTAGGCGACGATCATGCCCCGATAGGGGATCTCGCCGTAGCCGCGTAGCCCGAACAGGGTGAGCACGCCGAGCCAGGGGTGGGCCTGCATGATGCGCCACTCTTCGTCGGTCAAGCCGCCCTGCTTGTTCAGCACCTCGAGGGGCACGCGCGACTTGCCCACGTCGTGGAACAGGGCGGCCATGCCCAGGTCGTACAATTGCAGCTTGGTGAGGCCGAGCTTGCGGCCCAGCGCGACCGAGAAGATGCACACGTTGACGGAGTGCGTGAACGTGTACTCGTCGTAGTCCCGCAGGGTGGTGAGGCCCACCAGCGAGGCCTCGTTGTTGAGCACCTGATCCACGATCGCCTGCACGGCCCGCTTCACCTTCTTCACGTTGGCCGTCCGGCCCATGCGGATCGAGTTGATGACCTCCTTCGTCACGGCCACCGAGCGCGCGTACGTGCGCTTCGCCGCCTCCTTCTGCCGCTCCTCGTCTTCGGTGTCCTCGTCGGTCTCCAACGGGGGCTCGACACCGATGTGCGTCACGCCGGCGTCCGACAGCTTCTGCGCGAGCTCGAAGACCTTCGTCGCGGTCACCTCTTTGGCCGCGTACGAGAGCAGCAGGGCGACGAAGATCTGCAGCTGCTTGCGCTCCACGCCCTCGTCGATGCGCACCGCGCCGATACCGCTTTGCCGCAGCACGCCGAGGATGTGGGAAAACGACGCGTAGTTGTCGAGGTCGAGCCGCAGCCGGGTGGAGTTGACGAAAATGAACTCGCCTTGCAGCCGCAGCTCGATCTCCTTCTCCACGTCCAGCAGGTGCTTGGTCGTGGCGGTCAGGTCGTCCAGCGCCTTCTGCACCTGCGCGTTCTCGAGCGGATACAGCTTGAGGGAGCGGACCGCGGTGTAGAGCACGACCAGAAACTCGCGCCCCGCGTGACGCAGGAACCCATCCGTGGTCTGAACGGTCTCGGCGATCGAGCCGCGCGGGGGGCCGCCGCCGGTCATGTGCCGACCTCGCGCAGCGCCCGGGTCACGGCGTTGCGCACCAGCGGGTCCTTATCCTGGGCCGCGCGCTCGAGCACCGCGCGCGCCTCCGGCGTACGGACCTTGCCGAGCGCCATCGCCGCGCAGGCGCGGGTCTCGGGATCTTCCTTCCTTCCGAGCAGCCCCTTGGCGGCGAGCATCTTCTCGAGCGCCGGGATCCCCTTGGCTCCCACGAGCGCTCCGAACGCCTCGAAGAACGCCATCTTCTCGGTCAGATCGGCGCTCCGGAGCTTGGAGCCGGTGACCATCGACTGGATGCGCGCCGCCGCATTGCGATAGCCGCGGGAACCGAGAAACCGCACGGCGGCGATCCGCACATCGCGGTCGGCATCGTCGATCGCTTTCTCCAGCAGCCGCATGGCCGAGGGGCTCGAGATCGCCGTGAGCGCCTCGACGACGGCGAGCTTGAGCCCGCGGTCCTCCGAGGCGAGCAGCGGCTCCATGCCTTCCGGTGCGCCCGGGAGCTTCAGGCGCCCCGCCAGCTTCACCATCTCGAGCTGGGCGGCGCTGTCCTCGCTGGCGAGCGCCTTGAGGACCTCGCCCGCGTTCGCTTGGGCCAGTCGGGCGGCGGCGGCCTGCACCAGATCCCGCACGCGCTCGTCGTGCAGCTTGGCGACCCACACCATCAAGGTCGAGAGCGCGTCGGGCCGGAGCTCCTGGAACAGCTCGGACAGCTCGTCCTCGGTGGGATGGACGGCCGCTTCGTCGAGCGACTGGAGGAGTTGCGACAGCGCGTCGTGCTGCGACAGGCGGGCGGGCAGACCCTCGAGTGTCTTGCGGTGCTCGGGGATCAGCTCCCGGGCCCGCTGCAGGATGGCGCGCGTCTCCCGCAGAATGAGGGCCACCGAACGGAAGTCGGCGGCCCCGAGCAGGTAGGGGATGAAGTTTTCGACGATGGAGATGAGCTCGGCGCGGACGGTACCGTAGGTCTGCAGCTCGAGCAGATCGAACAGCATCGAGAGCACGTTACGGCGCAGGTCCTGTGCGTACTCGCGCTCGACGTCCTTCCTGAGGTATTCGACCTCACTGTCTTCCAGAAAGTAGAGCGTGGTGTCGAAGTCGTCGATCGACACCACGCCCTCCCGCTTGGGCGGCGCCTCTTGCTCCACCGCGTGCCGCACGTCGGTCGGCGGCGCCGACGTGATGGTATCGCCGGCCTCGATCGGCACCGCGTTTTCGGTGGCGAGCTCTCGGAACGTGTAACTGACGAACTGGAAGTCCTGCGCCCAGAGCAGCGTCAGGAGATCGTCCGCGGCGTCGGCCTGGAGGTTGCGCGCCCGCTGCAACACGCCCAGGAAGTTCACGATCTCCGCCTCCTCGACGCCCGGCTTGAACGCGAGGGAGCGGACGCCGTCCTTGTAGAGCGTCCACGCGATGCTCTCGCCGCGCTGCTCCTGGTTGTAGACGACGTTGTCTTCCCAGCGCAGCTCGGTCTCGCCGACGTCGAACACGAGATCGTCGGTCGCCTGCCAGATCTGCCGAAACGACGCCCGGATATTGTCGACGGCGCGCTGATACACCGGATTGTTCGGCAGGTATAGCTGGGTGGCCCGGATCCCCTTCGACAGGATCTGCAGCAGCTCTTCGACCTGCTGCGGCGGCAACGCCAGCTCGGGTACGGGCGCGTTGGTCAGGTGGCGGCTCCCGTGAGTTCCGCGACCATGGCGACGTCCTTGTCGCCCCGGCCGCTCAAGTTCAGCAAGACGACGTCGCCCGCGCGCCACGCGCCGCGGTGCGCCAGCACCCAGGCGATGGCGTGGGCGCTCTCCACGGCCGGCAGGATCCCCTCGAGTCGCGAGAGCGAGGCGAACGCCTCGAGCGCCTGCCGGTCGGTCACTGCCTCATACAATACCCGGCCGGTGTCCTTGAGGTAAGCGTGTTCGGGCCCGACCCCCGGGTAGTCGAGGCCCGCCGACACACTGTGCGCCGGCTGGACCTGGCCGTCGGAGTTCTGGAGCAGGTAGCTCAGACTGCCGTGAAACACGCCGGGCCGGCCGCGGCCCAGTGAAGCCGCATGACGACCGCTCTCGAGTCCCTCCCCGGCGGCTTCCACTCCGACGAGCGCCACGTCACGATCGTCGAGAAACGCCGAAAAAATGCCCATCGCGTTGGAGCCGCCGCCGACGCACGCCACCACGGTGCGCGGCAGCTTGCCCCACCGCTCCAACGCCTGGGCCCGCGCTTCGCGGCCGATGACCGACTGGAAATCGCGCACGATCCGCGGGAAGGGGTCGGGCCCCACCACCGACCCGATGATGTAATGCGTGGTGGTGACGTTGGTCACCCAATCGCGCAGCGCCTCGTTGGTGGCATCTTTCAGGGTTCGCGTGCCCGACGTCACCGGCACCACCCGCGCCCCCATCAGCTCCATGCGATACACGTTCAAGCGCTGGCGCCGCATGTCCGCTTCGCCCATGTAGACGACGCACTCGAGCCCGAACCGCGCGCACACGGTGGCCGTAGCCACCCCGGTGCGCCCCGGTATGGTTCAGGTCCTCGCGCTTGAGGGCGACCACGATCCCCGCTCCCACCTGCGCGCCGAGGCGCGGCGCCTCGGTCAGCGGCGTGGGTCGGCCCACGTAGTCCTTGAGCAACGCGTCGAGCTCCGTCCGGAAGCTCGGATCGCGTTTCGCCTCCTCGTGTACGCGGTCGAGCTCCTCCAGCGCCGCCATGAGGGTCTCGGGGACGTAGCGGCCGCCGTACGGTCCAAAGCGACCTGCCGTGTGCGCGCTGGCTTCAGATGCCATGCAAACCTCCGATCCGCGAGCCAATGCGGAATGCGGAGTGCGGAATGCGGAATTGACCGAAACGCAGTCGTGCACAGTGGCGGAGATCGAGGATCGACCTCGCCTTGAAATTCCGCACTCCGCATTCCGCATTCCGCATTCGCTTCACCGGGCCCTTCCCTTCCTCGGGACTCCGACCAGCTCCCGCACGGCTCGTTCTGGATCGGCATGCCCCGCCACCGACGTGCCCACCAGCACGAGATCCGCGCCGGCGGCAGCCATCCGTTCCACGTCCGCCCGTGTTGCAATCCCGCTCTCGGCGATCACCGGAACGCCGCGCGGGACCGAGGCCACCAGCCGCTCGGCGCGAGCGAGATCCACCGCGAAGGTGGCGAGGTCGCGGCTGTTCACCCCGACGGCGGTCGGAGCCACGGCGAGCGCCAGCTCGAGCTCGCCCGCCGAATGCACCTCCACCAGCACGCCCAGCCCCTGGTCGCGCGCGGCGCGTCTCAACGCCCGCAGCCCATCGGCGGTGAGCGCCCGGACGATCAAGAGGACGGCGCTCGCCCCCACAGCACGCGCTTCGTAGAGCTGCAGCTCGTCCAGGATGAAATCCTTGCGCAGCACCGGCACCGACACGGCGCTCGCCACCCGCGCCAGATCATCGAGTGAGCCGCCGAAGTGGAGCTCATCGGTCAGGACGGAGATCGCAACGGCCCCCCCCTGTGTGTACGCCCGCGCGTGCGCCACCGGGTCGAGGTCTTCTCGGATCGCGCCCGCGGACGGCGAGCGGCGCTTGACCTCGGCGATCACGCCGACGTCCCGACCGGCCAGGGCGCGCGCGAACGGGAGCGGCTCGGGGGCGGCCGCAGCCCGGCGCTCGAGCTCCCGCGCCTGCGCCCGCAGGCTCGCGACGCGGTCGCGAGTGGCCGTGAGAATGGCGTCAAGCTTGGGTTCCGGCATGCTTGCGTTCGGTCGATTTTCGGGTAGATTTTGTTTCGGTTTTCGTTCGGGAGACATTGTGCCGCTCACACGCCGTCAGCACGAAATTCTGGATTTCATCTCCGCCCAGATCAGCGCGCAGGGGTACGCACCGAGCTTTGAAGAGATCGCGGAGCGATTCACGTTCCGCTCGCTCGCCACGGTGCACGAGCACCTCACCAACCTCGAGCGCAAGGGGTACATCCGCCGCGCGCACAACGAAAGTCGCGGCATCGAGGTCGTGCCGCCGCGCGGCCAGACGGGGGCCACCGAGCTGCCGCTGCAAGGCCTGGTCGCTGCCGGCGCGCCGATCGAGGCGGTGAGCGGGACAGACACGATCGCCGTCCCCGACGAGCTCATCCCCCGCCGCGGCCGGAGCTACGTCCTGAAGGTGCGCGGTCAATCGATGATCGACGAGCATATCAAGGATGGCGATTTCATCGTGGTCCACGAGCGCAACCAGGCCGACAACGGCCAGACGGTGGTCGCGCTGGTGCACGGCTCGAGCGCCACGGTCAAGCGGTTCTATCGTGAGCCGGGCGGGTGGATCCGGCTTGAGCCCGCAAACCCCACGATGACGGCGCTGCGCGTCAACGAGCGCGACGTTGTGGTCCAGGGCGTGGTAGTGGGCGTCATCCGGAAGTATTAGTGCCGTTCCAACGTGGTGTAGGGCGACACCGGTCACCGGTCAGCCGCGCTTGGTTGGAACGGCATTAGTCGCGCGGCGCAGCCGCTCGAGGGCGTCCCGGGCGCTGCCGGCGCGCACGGCCTCACGCGCCCGCGCCACGCCGTCGGGATACGAAGCGACCAGGCCGGCGACGTAGATCGCCGCGCCCGCGTTGAGGAGCACCGCGGCCAGTCCAGCCGGGTCCTCGCGCTCGTCGCCGAGCAGGCGCTCGATGCGCGCCGCGTTGGCCGGGGGCTCCGCGCCCGACAGGCCGGCCACGTCGTCGATGGCGAGCCCGTGGTCCGCCGGATCGACCTCCCACACGTTCACGCTCCCGTTTTGCACTTCCCACACGTCCGTGATGCCCTGCGGCGCGATCTCGTCCATGCCGACCCGGCCGTGCACCACGAGGGCGTGCTCGACCCCGAGCCGCGCGAGTGCACCCGCCACGAGCGGGGCGCGGTCCGCGTCCGCGACCCCTACGACCTGACGTCGCACGCCCGCCGGGTTGGCGAGGGGCCCGAGCAGGTTCATTACCGACGCGACCGCGAGCTCGCGGCGCACCGGCCCGGCGTGCTTCATGGCGGGATGGAAGGTGGGGGCGAACAGGAACGTGAGGCACGCCTCGCGCAGCACGCGGGCCGCGTGGGCCGCGTCGAGGCTGATTCGGACGCCCAGCGCCTCGAGCACGTCGGCCGAGCCGCACTTGGAGGTAAACGATCGGTTGCCGTGCTTCGCCACGACCGCGCCGGCGCCCGCGGCGACGAACGCGGCGGCGGTCGAGATATTGAACGTGGAGACGGCTCCCCCGCCGGTCCCGCAGGTATCCACGAGGTGCGCGCCGTTCGCCTCCACGCGCACCATCGCGTCGCGCAGCGCGCGGGCGGCGCCCGCCACCTCCTCCGCGGTCTCGCCCTTCACCCGTAGTCCCATCAGCAGGGCCGCAATCTGGGCCGGCGTGGCTTCGCCGCGCATCACGGCCCCGAACGCAAGTGTCGTCTGGTGCTCACTCAGGGACCGGCGGTCGGCGAGGGCGGCGATCGCCTGCTGCAGCGGGGAAGGCGGGGAGTGGGACGACGCGGGCACGGGGCTCGGCAGTTTCGGGCCTGCCAAAGCTATCCCGAAAAAACGCGTTTTGTCAAATGCCACAACGGGTTGCGTGCCTTGATTGACCCCCCTTTTCAGCCTATCTTTCGCGCGTGACGAGCCGGCCCTACCTCGCCGTTGTGCAGTACGACGGGGCGCAGTTCGCGGGCTGGCAGCGGCAGCAGACCGCTCGCACCGTGCAGGCGGATTTCGAGGCCGTGCTGGAGCGCCTTATGGGTCGGCGCACCGCGGCGACGGGCGCCGGACGGACGGATGCGGGCGTGCACGCGTTGGGCCAGGGCGTCGGGTTTCTGGCGGACGGGCGGTGGGCGGAGGACGTGCCCGGGCTGTACCGGGCGCTCAATGCCCTGCTGCCACGGGACATCTGGGTGGAGCGGGTGAGCCCGATGCGACCCGGGTTTCACGCGCGCAACAGCGCGGTGGCGCGGCGTTACCGCTACGTGATCGGGACCGACGATGCGGCCCGCTCGCCGTTCCGGCGGCCATACGAGTGGGCCTTCGGACGCCCGCTCGATGTCGCCCTGCTCGCCGGCGCGGCCGAGCTGCTCCCGGGGGAGCACGACTTCCGCGGCCTCGCCGCGACGGGCGCGGGCTCGGGAAGACCCCACTATCGTAGCCGCGTGGCGCTCGCCCAGTGGGCGCCGCGGACTGACGGAGCGGGGGTGACGTTCACGATCGAGGCCGACCGATTCCTGCATCGGATGGTGCGCTTTCTCGTAGGCGCGATGGTGGACGTCGCCCTGGGCCGGCGTCCGCTCGACGATCTTCCCCGGCTGCTCACCGCGACCGACAACCAGGCGGCCAGCCCGCCCGCCCCGCCGCAAGGACTCTACCTCGTGGCGGTGCGCTACCCCGCTGACCTCTATGCCGAGGCCTGAGCCATGAAGTTCTTTCTCGATACCGCGAGCCTCAAAGACATCAGCTGGGCAGCCCAGGCCGGGTTGATCGACGGCATCACCACGAACCCCTCCCTGCTCGCGAAGCAGGCGGGCGACCTGGACCCCCGCGACGTCCTCAAGGAGATCTGCTCCCTGGTGGAGGGTCCCGTCTCCGCGGAAGTGGTGGCGGTGGATGCCGACGCCATGGTCCGGGAGGGCAAAGCGCTCGCCAAGATCGCGGACAACATCGTCGTGAAGATCCCGATGCTCGAAGCGGGAATGGTCGCGGTGCGGCGACTCGCTGAGGCGGGCATCAAGACCAATGTCACGTTGTGCTTCTCGAGCGTGCAGTGTCTGATCGCCGCGAAGGCGGGCGCGGCGTACGTCAGCCCGTTCATCGGGCGGCTCGACGACGTGGGCCAGGAGGGGATGGATGTCATCCGCGAGGCGCGGGTGATTTTCGACAACTACCAGATCGCCACGGAGATCCTCGCCGCCTCGATCCGGCATCCGCGGCACGTGGTGGAGGCGGCGATGATCGGCGCCGACGTGGCTACGCTGCCTCCCGACGTCCTGAAGAAGCTGCTGCTGCATCCGCTCACCGATCGCGGCCTGGAGCAGTTCCTGGCCGACTGGAGTACGTTGGCGGCTCGCGCGAAGGCCTCGGTTTGACGTACAGCTCGCCTCTGTCCCAGCGCTACGCCTCCCCGGCGATGCAGGCCCTGTGGGGCGAGCGGCGGCGGATCGGGCTGTGGCGGCGGCTGTGGCTCGCCCTCATGGAGGTCGAGCGGGAGCTGGGCCTAGAGATCCCCGAGCGCGCGCTCGCGGAGCTGCGCGCGCATCTGGACGACGCCGATCTCGAGCGTGTCGCGGAGCACGAGAAGCGGATCCGCCACGACGTGATGGCTCACATCCACCACCTCGGCGAGCAAGCGCCCACGGCGCGCCCCTTCATTCACCTCGGTGCGACGAGCGCCTACGTCACCGACAATGCAGACCTCATCCTGATGCGTGAGGGGCTGCAGCTGCTGCTCGGTCGCGTGGCGGCGGTTCTGGTCGCGCTCGCCAAGCCCGCCCGGCGCTACCGCGCCGTGCCGTGCCTCGCGTACACCCATTTTCAGCCTGCGCAGCTCACGACGGTCGGCAAGCGGATCACGCTGTGGATCCAGGAGCTGCTGCTCGACGCCGAGGAGCTGCTGCACCGGCTCGACACGCTACAGTTCCGCGGCGTGAAGGGGACGACGGGTACGCAGGCCAGCTTCCTCGAGCTGTTCGACGGCGATGACGACAAAGTGCGCGAACTCGATGCCCGTGTCGCGCGGCGGATGAGCTTCACGCGGGTGTTTCCGATCACCGGCCAGACTTACACGCGAAAGCTCGACGCCCAAGTGCTCGCGGCGCTGGCCGGGATCGCGCAGTCGGCGGCCAAGTTCGCCACCGATTTGCGGTTGCTGCAGCACGAGGGTGAGATGCTCGAGCCGTTCGAGAGCGACCAGGTGGGATCCTCCGCGATGGCGTACAAGCGGAATCCGATGCGCGCCGAGCGGATGACGGGCCTGGCACGCTTCGTCATCGAGCTGGAAGGAAACGCCTGGCACACGGCGGCGGAGCAGTGGCTCGAGCGCACGCTGGACGACAGCGCCAATCGCCGGCTGGTCATTCCGGAGGCGTTTCTGGCCAGTGACGCGATTCTGGTGCTGGCCACCAACGTGGCTGCGGGGCTCGAGGTACGCGAGCCGGTGATCGCGCGCCACGTGGCGGCGCACCTTCCCTTCCTCGCGACGGAGCGCCTGCTGATGCGCGGCGTGAAGGCGGGCGGCGACCGCCAGCGACTGCACGAGGTCATCCGTACCCACAGCCTCGCCGTGGCGCAGTCGGTAGCCGAGCAGGGAGCGACGAACGACCTGCTCGAGCGGTTGGCCCGAGATCCCGCGTTCAAGGCGCTGAAGATCGCCGTGCGCCCGGAGGAGCTCGAGCCGGCGTCCTACGTCGGTCGCGCGCCGCGCCAGGTGGAGGAGTTCCTCGAGCACGTGCTCCCCGACCTGCTCCACCGCATCGAGGCCGTCGCGCCGGCCGCGGTCGCGGCCGAGGTCACGGTATGACGCTCCCGCTCGTCGCCAGCGCCCTTCCGCTCCCCCTACTCCGCCGCGGCAAGGTGCGGGAGGTGTACGAGGTGGACGCCGAGCAGCTGCTGCTCGTGGCGAGCGATCGGGTGAGCGCGTTCGACGTGGTGTTGCGGGAGCCCGTTCCCCAGAAGGGCGCCGTGCTGACCCAGCTGAGCGCGTTCTGGTTCGAGCGCCTCGCAACGGTGATCTCGAGCCACTTTCTCTCCGCCGACGCGGACGAGATCGTGGCGCGGATTCCGGCGCTCGCCGACCATCGCTCGGCCCTGACGGGCCGGGCCATGCTCGTGCGCCGCACGACCCCGGTGCCGTTCGAGTGCGTCGTGCGCGGCTATATCACCGGCTCGGCCTGGGCGGAGTACAAGCAGTCCGGTACGCTCGCCGGCGAGCCGCTCCCGCCCGGCCTGGTCGAGAGCGCGCGAATTGACCCGCCGATCTTCTCGCCTGCGACCAAGGCCGACGTGGGCCACGACGAGAACGTGACCGTCACGCACGTCGTCAAGGCGCTCGGTCGTCCCCTGGCCGAACAGCTCAAGCGCGCGAGCCTCAGCCTGTACGAGGCGGGCCGCGGCTACGCGGCGCCGCGAGGCATCATCATCGCCGATACGAAGTTCGAGTTCGGCACTACGCCCGACGGTCGCCTGCTCGTGATCGACGAGATCCTGACACCCGACTCTTCGCGCTTCTGGCCCGCCGACCGCTACACCCCCGGCCGCAGTCAGGCGAGCTTCGACAAGCAGCCGTTGCGCGATTTCCTCGCGGGTCTGAAGCAGGAGGGCCAATGGGACGGCAACGCTCCCCCGCCCCCCCTTCCACGCGAAGTCGTGCAGGCGACGAGCGAGCGGTACCTAAAGGCTTATCAACTAATCACGGGGAAGCCGCTGGAGATTGCGTGACTAACCCAATGCGGAATGCGGAATGCGGAATGCGGAGTGTCAATGGGAGCGTCGTTAAGCGAGCGACCTTCCACTGCAATTCCGCACTCCACATTCCGCATTCCGCATTCGGTGAGGGGTGGCAGTGAGGTTGGCTCCCGAAGGCTTGCCGTTCATCCTTCCCGGCTGGGCGCTCGTCTTGCTCGGCGCCTGGGTGGCGCGCGGGTCGCCCTGGGTGTGGATACCGGAAACGGTTCTCTTCCTCCTTGCGGTCTGGCTGCTGGTCTTCTTCCGCGACCCGACCCGCACGGGGCCGCGGGGCGACCAATTCGTGATCGCACCGGCGGACGGCAAGATCGTGGACGTGCGAGTGGTGGATGAGCCGCTGTATCTCAAGACCCCGGCGACGCGGATCTCGATATTCATGAACGTATTCGACGTACACGTCAATCGTTATCCGGCGACGGGGACGGTAGAGCTGGTGCGGTATAATCCCGGTCGGTTTCTCCACGCCGCGTCCGACAAGGCCAGTCTCGACAACGAGCAGGCGTCGGTCGGGTTGCGCGCCGCGCGCGGCCTCCTGCTCGTGCGCCAGATTGCGGGGCTCATCGCGCGGCGCATCGTCACCGACGGCGCACCCGGAGACCGAGCGACGCAGGGAGCGCGGATGGGCATGATCCGTTTCGGCTCGCGCGTGGATGTGTTCTTCCCCGCCGCCGCCCGGCCGACGGTGCGGGTGGCCGTCGGTGACCGCGTGCAGGCCGGGGCGACGGTGCTGGCGGAGTACGCGCCGTGAAGCCCTTCCGCCCCCCCAGCATGCGGCGTGTCGTGATCGTCGTGCCGAGCCTGTTCACGCTGTTCAATCTGTTCTTCGGCATCTGGTCCATGGTGCTGGCCTCGCGCGGCGAGTTCTATCGTGCCGGCTGGTACATCTTCTTCGCCGGCGTCCTCGATGCGCTCGACGGCCGAGTCGCGCGGTTGTCCCGCACCGGCACCCGCTTCGGCGCGGAGCTCGACAGCCTGGTGGACATCGTGAGCTTCGGTGTCGCGCCGGCATTTCTCATCTACCAGCTCGAGTTCGCGGTGGCCGGCCAGGCGGAGTGGATCTTCTGCTACTTCTACGTCATGGCGGCTGCCATCCGGCTCGCACGGTTCAACATCACCCAGGCCGGCCGCGCGAAGCGCTCCTTCATCGGACTGCCCTCGCCGGCCGCCGGCATGACGCTCGCGACATTCTTTCCGTTCACGACCACGGACCTCTATCAACACCTATTCCGCTTGCTGCCGCGCCACCACCTGATGCAGCTGCTGATGATCCTCCTCACCATCCTCATGGTGAGCAACGTGCGTTACGCGACGTTCCCGCGGGCGGGGCTGCGGACGCTCAAAGGGCTGGTGGGGCTCGCGACCATCCTGTTCATCCTGGTCTTCGGCATCCTCGAGCACGACGCGTTCTTCTTCCCGTTGGGAATCGCCTACATGGTGTACGGGATCCTACGCGCGACGCTGCTCGGCTTTTTCTTCGAGGAGGACGACGACGAAACCGACATCGCGGGCCCGATTGTGATCGCCGACGGTGCGCCCGGGGGCGAGATACTCGGGCCGCCAACGCGCGCCATCGTGGCGCGTGAGCGTGAGGGGGGAAGCCAGGGATGAGTGCGTTCCGGGTGGAGGTGCGCGTGATGCCGCGGGCCGCGCTGCTCGACCCGCAGGGCCAGGCGGTCGAGCACGCCCTGCACGCCCTCGGGTTCGGCGAGGTTGCCCGCGTGCGGATGGGCAAGCACCTGGTGCTCGAAGTGAAGGCGGCGTCGCGCGACGAGGCGCTGGAGCGCGCCCGGGCGATGTGCGATCGTCTCCTCGCGAACCCGGTCACCGAGGACTACGACCTCGCGGTCGACGGCGGCGCTCCCCGATGAAACGGGTCGCGGTCATCGTGTTTCCCGGCTCCAACTGCGACGCGGAAACGCTCGCGGCGGCGCGCGCCGCGGGCTCCGATGCTTACTTCGTGTGGCATCGCGACACCGATCTGCGGCAGGCCGACGCGGTAATCCTCCCGGGCGGGTTCAGCTACGGCGATTACCTGCGCTCCGGCGCCATCGCCCGGTTCTCACGCGTGATGGGTGCCGTGGCCGAGCACGCGCGCGGCGGCGGTGCGGTGCTCGGCATCTGCAACGGTTTTCAGATCCTGTGCGAGGCGGGGCTGTTGCCGGGCGGCCTCATGCGAAATGCCCGGCTGCGCTTCCTCTCCCGGCCGGTGTGGGTGCGGGTGGAGCAGACCGACACGCCGTTCACCCGCCTGTACGAAAAGGGTGAGGTGCTCGAGATCCCGGTGGCGCACGGCGACGGGCGGTATGTGGTGGACCCCCGGACGGCCGCCGAGCTCGAGGCGACGGAGAGGGTGGTGTGGCGCTACGTGCGGGACAACCCGAACGGCTCGACGAACGAGATCGCCGGCGTGACGAACGCCGGCCGGAACGTGGTGGGGATCATGCCGCACCCGGAGCGCCGCGACGCCCCGGCCTTGGGCGGCCAGGACGGAGCCCGTGTCTTTCACTCGATGGAGGCTCGACATGCGACGCAGCACGCTGTTGATGTGCGCGCTGTTGACGATCGCCACCTCAGGGTGTAAGCAGATCAACGAGCAGGTGCAGAAGGTCAAGGCGAAGATCGCGGCGGCGCGTCAGCGCACGAGGCCGACCCAGCCGGCGCCGCTGGTCCCGGACACGCAGCGCGTCGCGCCGCCGCAGGATGTCGGGGCCGCCCCCACGCCGCCTGCCCCGCCTCCGCGCTCGCCGAAGAAGGCGGCCCGGCAGGCGCCCGCCGTGCCGCTCCCCGCGCGCGACGTGCCGTACGACTCGCCCGACACGGGCACCATTGCGCCGGACATGAACGAGCGGGACGTCTACTCGCTGTGGGGGCCGCCGATCGCCGTTCGTCGCCAGGGCGAGATGACGTACCTCTACTACCGGAACGGCTGCGAGTTCACCTGCGGCACGGAGGACGTGGTGTTCCTCCAGAACGGCAAGGTGGTGGATGCGGTGCTGCGCTGGCCGGGCCATGGCTACAGCGGGCAGTCGTCCTCGCCGTTCGCCACGCCGCCGCACGGCCCGGCGCGTCCGGGCGGCGACACGCTCACGGTGAAACCACCTTCCACACCTTGAGGCCGATGCCCGACAAGCCCAGCAAGAACGAGGAGGAATACTTCGCCCGACGGGATGCCGAGCTGCTGCGCCAGCAGCGCGCCACCGTCCAGAAGACCGCGGCGGAAGCCGAGCGCCGCTCGCATCACATGAAATGCCCGAAGTGCGGCTACGATCTGATCACCGGAGAGTGGCACAGCATCCAGATCGATCAGTGCACGCACTGCCACGGGATCTGGTTCGACGCGGGCGAAGCGGAGAGCGTACTCGCGCATCCCGAGCCGAACATCATGGGGCGCGTGTTCCGCGCCCTGCTGCGAGGCGTGTCCGGAGCGAAGGTGAACGACGCGTGATGTCGGGAGCCCCCACGCCATTCCCGGGCGACCCCCCGATCACGCCACAGCTGGTTCGCGAGCACAACCTCACCGACGCAGAGTACGCGCGGATCACCGCGCTACTGGGGCGGACGCCCAGCTTCGCCGAGCTGGGGGTGTTCTCCGCGCTATGGAGCGAGCACTGCTCCTACAAGCACTCGCGGCCGGTGCTCAAAACGTTCCCGACCACGGGGCCGCAGGTCGTGCAGGGGCCGGGAGAGAATGCGGGGGTCCTGCGGCTCCCCGACGGCTGGGCCGTGGCATTCAAGATCGAGTCCCACAACCACCCGTCGGCGGTCGAGCCCTACCAGGGGGCCGCCACCGGCGTCGGGGGCATCCTGCGCGACGTGTTCACCATGGGCGCCCGACCCGTGGCGGTCTTGAACAGCCTGCGCTTCGGCCCGCTGGACGAGGCGCGCAACCGCTATCTCTTCGCCGGCGTGGTGAAGGGCGTGGGCGACTACGGCAACTGCGTCGGCATTCCGACTTTGGGAGGTGAGGTCGATTTCAGCCCGAGCTACAACGGCAACCCCCTGGTGAACGCGATGTGCGTCGGCCTGCTGAGGGAACGGGATCTCATCAAGGCGGCGGCGCACGGCGTGGGCAACGTGCTGCTGGTGGTGGGCGCGCGCACGGGCCGCGACGGCATTCACGGCGCGTCGTTCGCCTCTGAAGAGCTGACGCACGAGAGCGAGCGGCGCAGGCCCCAGGTCCAGGTGGGCGATCCGTTCACCGAGAAGCTGCTGCTCGAGGCCAGCCTCGCGCTGATCGCGTCGGGCCATATCATCGCCATCCAGGACATGGGTGCGGCGGGTCTCACATCCTCCTCCGCCGAGATGGCCGCGAAAGGCGGCGTGGGCGTGGAGATCGATCTGTCGCTCGTGCCCACGCGCGAGCCGGGCATGACGCCTTACGAGATCCTGCTGTCCGAATCGCAGGAGCGCATGCTGGTGGTTGCGAAGCCCGACCGGATCGCGCAGGTGCAGGCGATCGCCGAGCAGTGGGACCTCACGGCCACGCCCATCGGCCGCGTGACCGACGACGGGATGTACCGGGCGACATGGCAGGACCAGGTCGTGGTCGAAATCCCGGGCCAGCGCCTGATCGACGACTGTCCCGTGTACACGCCGGAAGCGCGCGAGGACGAGGCGATCGCTCGTTTGCGCACGGTGCGTCCTGCTCCCCGCTCCCCGCTCCCTGGTCCCGCGGAGGTGCTCCTCACCCTCCTCGACCACCCTCCCATCGCATCGAAGCACTGGGTCTACGAGCAGTACGACTCGACCGTCCAAGCGGGCACGGTGATCGGCCCGGGAGGGGGCGACGCCGGCGTGATTCGGATCCGCAATGCGGAGTTCGGCCTGGCCGTGACGGTGGACTGCAACAGCCGGTACGTGCTGCTCGACCCGTACGAGGGAGGCAAGGCGGCCGTGGCTGAGGCGGCCCGTAACGTCGCCTGTACGGGCGCCCGACCGCTGGGCATCACCGATTGCCTGAACTTCGGGAGTCCCGAACGGCCGTCGGTGTTTCACCAATTCAAGGAGAGCTGTCGCGGCATCGCCGATGCCTGCCGGGCGCTGGACACACCGGTGACCGGTGGGAATGTCTCCTTCTACAATGAGAGCCCCGCCGGCGCGGTGGACCCGACGCCGGTAGTGGGGATGGTCGGCCTGCTGCCTCGCGCGGACCGCGCCGTCCCAAGTCACGCGCGCGCGACCGGCGACGTCGTCTTCGTGCTGGGCGAGACGCGGGCCGAGTTGGGCGGCTCGCAGTTGTGGGAGACGCTCCACGGCTTCGTGGGTGGCCAGCCGCCGCGGGTGGACCTGGCGGCTGAGCGGCGGCTCGTGGACTACCTGGTCGCGGCGGCGGAGCGCGGTCTGCTCCGCTCCGCGCACGATTGCTCGCAGGGCGGCCTCGGCATCGCGTTGGCGGAAGCTGCGATGGGGGGTCCCTACGACGAGACAGGCTTCGGCCTCGACATCGATCTCACCACGTACGCCTTGCGCCTTACGGCTGTCGACCTGTTGTTCAGCGAATCCCACGGGCGAGCCGTTGTCACCTGCTCGCCGGAGCGCACGACCGCGGTGGCGGCGCTGGCACAGGAGCTGGGCGTGCCCGCGCAGCGGGTGGGAGCTGTGGCCGGGCGCGGCGGCGCGGTCCGGCTGCGGTTGCGCGACGCGACCGTCGAGCACCCCGTCGACCGTCTCAGGGACGTATATTTCTCGAGCGTAACCCGACGCATGGGAGACTGACCAACGGATGTGCGGCATCATCGGCGTCACCGGCGTTCCCGACGCAGCCCGCGTCGCCTACCTCGGCCTCTACAGCCTGCAGCATCGGGGGCAAGAGTCGGGGGGGATGGTGGTCGTGGACGGCGAAGGCGTGGCGCGGTCCCATCGCGGCATGGGGCTCGTCTCGGACATCTTCAACGAAAAAGTCCTGAGCGATCTACCGGGCGACGTGGCGATCGGCCACACCCGCTACTCCACCGCCGGCACCTCCGTTCTCGCCAATGCGCAACCGATGCTCGCACGCTACCGCGAAGGGCCGCTGGCGCTGGCGCACAACGGGAACCTCACGAATGCGGTCCAGCTGCGGTCCGACCTCGTCGCCAAGGGCTCGCTGTTCCAGAGCTCCTCGGACAGCGAGGTGCTGGTCCACCTGATCGCCCGCTCCGAGGCCCGGGAGCCGGAGGACCAGCTGTTGGACGCGCTCGAGCGGGTGGAGGGGGCCTACTCGCTCCTCATTACCGTCGGGCGCACCCTGTACGCGATCGTCGATCCGCGCGGCTTTCGGCCGCTGGTGCTCGGTCGGCTGGGGCGCGGCTGGGTGGTCGCGTCCGAGACCTGCGCGCTCGACATCACCGGCGCGACCCCGGTGCGGGAGCTCGAGCCCGGGGACTTCGTGCGCATCCACGGTGAGGAGGTGGATCAGCTCCCCCGTCTCCCCGTGCGGCCGCCGCGCCGCTGCGTGTTCGAGCTGGTCTACTTCTCACGTCCCGACAGCACGGTGTTCCATCGCTCCGTGGACCGAGTGCGTCGGGCGCTGGGGCACGAGCTCGCCCGCGAGCACCCCGCTCCCGGCGCCGACTGCGTGTTCTCGGTTCCCGACTCGTCCAACGCCATGGCGCTCGGGTTCTCGGAGGAGTCGGGCACCAAGCTCGAGCATGCGCTCATCCGCAATCACTACGTCGGCCGTACATTCATCCATCCCGCCCAGGCCGGCCGCATGGCGAAGGTCAAGATCAAGTTCAATCCGGTCCGCGAAGTGCTGCTGGGAAAGAAGGTCGTGGTCGTGGACGACTCGATCGTCCGCGGCACGACCAGCCGGGCGCTGGTGCAGCTGATCCGCCAGGCGGGCGCGGCCGAGGTGCATTTCCGCGTCGCGTCCCCCCCGATCACGGGCCCGTGCTACTACGGCATCGATACGCCGACCAAGGGCGAGCTGATCGCGTCGAGCCACAACGTCACGCAGATCCGTGAGCATTTGGGCGTCGACACGCTCGGCTATCTCTCGCTGGACGGGATGCTGCGGGCCGCGGGCGGCGATCCGGCCGACTTCTGCCACGCCTGCTTCTCGGGCGACTACCCCACCGACATCCCCGAAGATCTCGAGCGGGCCCGCAACGCCGCCCCGCTCCTCGCCGCCATCCCCAGTTGATCCGCCGTGCCGGCGCTCGAGCGGTGGGTGTATTCCTTCGGCGACGGCCGGGCCGACGGCTCGGCCGCCATGCGCGACATCCTGGGCGGCAAGGGGGCCGGTCTCGCCGAAATGGCGAACCTGGGCCTCCCCGTACCACCGGGGTTCACCATCTCCGCCAAGCTCTGCATCGCCTATCTCGAGCAGGGCACCTTTCCCGACGATCTGCGTGAAGAAGTCGATCGCCATCTGAAGCAGCTGGAGCGAGCGTCCAAGAAACGGTTCGGCGACGCGCGCAATCCATTGCTCGTTTCGGTGCGCTCGGGCGCCGCGGTGTCCATGCCGGGGATGATGGAGACCATTCTGAACCTGGGCCTGAACGACGAGACCGTGCAGGGCCTCATCGCGGGCTCGAAGAATCCTCAGTTCGCCTATGCCGCCGCAAGGTAGAGCGGGACATCGACCTCCCGGCCGACGACCTGAAGGCCCTGGTGCGAGAGTTCAAATCCATCATCCAGGCGAAGTGCGGGCTCCCCTTCCCCGAGGATCCCACCGTCCAGCTGTGGGGGGCGATCGCGGCGGTCTTCCAGAGCTGGCGCACGCGCCGGGCCGTAGACTACCGCCGGGTGCACGGCATCCCCGACGATCTGGGTACCGCGGTGAACGTGGTCGCGATGGTGTACGGCAACATGGGGGACGATTCCGGGACCGGGGTCGCCTTCACCCGCGACTGCAGCACGGGCGAAGCGGTGCTCAACGGCGACGTGCTCACCAACGCGCAGGGTGAGGACGTCGTCTCGGGCGCCCGCACTCCCGAGCCGATCGCGAGGCTCAAGCGCGGGAAGCTGACCAAAGTGTATCGCGAGCTGGAGCGTATCGCCGAAAAGCTCGAGCGGCACTTCAGGGACGTGCAGGACATCGAGTTCACGTTCGAGCACGGCGACCTGTACCTGCTGCAGACGCGCCGCGCTCAGCGCGCCGGGCTCGCGGCGGTGCGCAGCGCCGTGGAAATGGTCGATGAGGGACTCATCACGCCCAGCGAGGCGGTACAGCGCGTCCCGCCCCAGGACCTGGATCAGCTGTTCCATCCGATGGTCGACCCGCGCGCGCCGGTGATTCTGGTCGCGAAAGGTCTCCCGGCCTCGCCCGGGGCGGCGACGGGCGAGGCGGTGTTCGATGCGGACGAGGCGGAGGCGCTGGCCCATGAGGGCCGGAAGGTCATTCTCATCCGGCCGGAGACCTCCCCCGAGGACTTCCACGGGATCGTGGCGGCGCAGGCGGTGATCACGGCGCGCGGCGGTATGACGAGCCATGCGGCCGTGGTGGCCCGAGGGATGGGCAAGACCTGCGTCGTGGGAGCGAAGGACATCGAGGTGGATCCCGCCGCGGGCCGGCTGCGCGCCAACGGCCGCGTCGTCAAATGGGGTCAGCTCATCACTGTGGACGGGACCACCGGCCGGGTGCTGCTCGGCGCCGCCAAACTGGTGGAGCCGAAGCTCGGCAGCCACTACGCCAAGCTGATGACGTGGGCCGACGAACACCGTCGGCTGCGGGTCCGCGCCAACGCCGACACGCCGGCCGACGCGAAGCGCGCCCGCGAGTTCGGCGCGGAGGGAATCGGGCTGTGCCGCACCGAGCACATGTTCTTCGAAGGCGATCGCATTACGGCGATGCGCGAAATGATCGTGGCGCCGGACGAGGCGGGCCGCCGTCGCGCGCTCGCCAAGCTGTTGCCGATGCAGCGCGAGGACTTCGAGGGGATTTTCGAAGCGATGGCCGGCCACCCCGTCACGATCCGGCTGCTCGATCCGCCGCTGCACGAGTTCCTGCCGCACGGGAAGGACGAGGTCGGGACGCTCGCCCGCGCCATGAAGCTGCCCGCGGTCCGGCTGGAGCGGCTCGTCGCCTCGCTGGTCGAGGCCAACCCGATGCTCGGGCATCGCGGCTGCCGGCTCGGCATCACGTATCCGGAGATCACCGAAATGCAGGCCCGGGCGATTTTCGAGGCGGCGTGCCGCGTGGTGAGCCGCGGCAAGAAGGTGACGGTCGAAGTCATGATCCCGCTGGTTGCTCTCGTCGAGGAGCTGCGCCGCCAGACCGAAATCGTGCGCCGCGTGGCACGGGAGGTGTTCCAGGCCGAGGGGCGGGCGGTGCCGTACCTGGTGGGGACCATGATCGAGCTGCCGCGCGCCGCGCTCACTGCCGACGAGATCGCTAAAGAGGCCGAGTTCTTCTCGTTCGGCACGAACGACCTCACCCAGACGACCTTCGGCCTGTCGCGCGACGACGCGGGCCGGTTCCTCCCGTTCTACGTGGAGCACGGCATCCTGAAGGACGACCCGTTCCAGGTGCTCGACCAGGAGGGCGTCGGCAAGCTCATCGAGCTGGCGGTCCGGCTCGGCCGGGGAACCCGGGCCGACTTGAAGATCGGCATCTGCGGGGAGCACGGCGGCGAGCCGGCGTCGGTGAAGTTTTGTCACCACGTGGGCATGAACTACGTGTCCTGCTCGCCGTTCCGCGTGCCGATCGCCCGGCTCGCCGCGGCCCAGGCGGCGCTTGAAGAACAGGGCGTAATTAACCGAACCCGGGCAACCGTCTGACGGGAAACGGGAAACGGGAGACGGGAAACGAGAAACGGGACACGTATCCCGTTTCCCGTGTCCCGTTTCCCGAGTTGTATGGAGGCGCGGGGAATCGAACCCCGGTCCGAGAATGACTCCGATGCCGCTACTACGTGCGTAGACGAGGCTTATTCGGTCTCACCACCGCGGCGCCTCGCCGGCCACGGCAGCAACCAGCCCTTAGAAACTCTTACGCGACCCGTTCGGGCCCCAGGTCACGCCAGCCCGATTTTGCGATACGTGAGCGCCGCCTCAGGCGGGCTGCCACTCACGCAGGTGCGTGAAGCCGAAGCTTACGCAGCCAGTGCCAGGTT
>WNGO01000593.1_pt1 | contig 28243 bp, 27 predicted proteins | sample 5400511 | NCBI WGS metagenome assembly WNGO01 (sample SAMN13153380, study PRJNA577476) | soil metagenome | isolation source: 20 cm soil or saprolite under Garry oak tree replicate 2 | place: USA:California | collected 2016-06-15 | reverse complement strand
GGGAAGTGACGATTGCACCTGCAGCCTTCTCTTCCTCGCGAGCCAATGAAATCAGCTTGGCTATCGTATCGGGCGTCAGGTCAAAGCCGGCGAGTGTTAACCCTACGACAGATGCGCCACCTAGCGCACCAAGGCCGATGTGCGTCTCCGCTCCTTGAGTCACGGATCCAATAAATGTGTGTGGTCCAAGATTCGGCGCCGTGATCGGATTAAATCCTGGAACACTCCTGCTCTTCTGAACGGCTTCCTCGTACGCGCCTAACGCATCCCCGGGACTCGCGTACTGATCCACTGAAATCGTCACCTTCTTCGAGTTGTCACTATTCGCGTAAACCACGCTCCTTGTAGCTGTAGGCTGGCCGGCCGCCGTTGAGTTTTGGCCGGTGCTGATCTCCCGAGTAATCACCGGGAACACCCGCGTGACCACGCTCAAGGGAACAACCGTATCGCGCGATAGCATGCCGTGCGATGCGCCCACGGCGCGGCTGGCGGGTGACGGCGATTCCTCACCACTCGCCATCGGCAGAACGGCAAGTACTGCACTGAAAAACACCGCGAGCCCTTTCATTGGTGAAAGGCCAATTCGATTACATTTTTGCGCTGATTTGTCTATTTCCATTTGCGTAAATTGAAATCACGCGCCTACCTTAAGACCCGTGTTCAGCTTAACGATGCTCGGCAGCGGGAGCGCGGGAAACAGCGCGCTAGTTGCAACGGATCACTGCAAGATTCTTGTCGATGGCGGGCTGAGCGCGCGCCAACTTGTGTTGCGCTTGGAACAGTGCGGCGTCGCGCCGGAGCAGCTCGATGGCGTCCTTCTCACACATGAACACGGCGATCACGTCTGCGGTCTTGAAATTCTCTGCCGCAAATTTGACGTGCCGATTTATTGTAATGCGTTAACCGCAGAAGCAATTCGGTGCGACGACGTTGTCGAACAGCACCGTAACTGGAGGATTTTTCCGACTGGCGCCGAGTTTCCGATCTGCGACATCACCGTGCAGACGTTTTCCGTCCCCCACGATGCCGTCGATCCGTTGGGGTTCGCTTTTTACGCTGGCTCGAGTGCTCTTGGATTCATCACCGATCTTGGTTACGTCACCAAAATGATCGTGGAACGATTGCGCCAGGTGCAAACCCTCGTGATTGAGACCAATCACGACGAAAAACTCTTGCAGCACGACACGCATCGGCCGTGGCCGGTGAAACAGCGAATCCAATCGCGGCACGGTCACCTGTCGAATTCCGCGGCGGCAGGCGTGATTGAACAATTGCTATCGGGAAAAATTGAGCGCGTTGTGCTCGGACATCTCAGCCGGGATTGCAACACTCCCGAGCTGGCGCTGGAAACAATGCGCGCGTCATTGATAAAGTGCGGCAAGACCGATTTGGAAATCCATTGCGCCACGCAGTTTGAGATCAGTCCGCAGTTTCGAATCGGCGAAACCGATCCCGGTCCGTTTCAACCGACTTTCGAGAACGCGTTTTTCCAAAACGCCCTGTAGCGGGGAGCGCACGCTTGCAGCGTGCTGGTTGCCGCATTCTGCGGCAACGAACTTTGCTTGTGCTAATCCGTTGCGTGCGGTTGAAGGTCAAAGAAAGTTCGTAATCGCGAGAACGCAATCGCCAGACACGCCAGACCCAAGCGCTACTTAAGCTTCGTCTCTGCGCGTGACCCGACATTCTTTGCCGCAGCATCCAGAGCGGCGCGCACAATGCTGACTTTCGCGGAGGGAAGATAAACATTCGTGGCATCCTGGCGGCTCCAGGAAGACAAAAGCCTCGTCATGCAGCTCGGCTTGCGCCGAAATTCGCTTTGCCGCGCCCGAAACCGCGCCTTTGCAGGCCTGCTTGGAACGTGTAAAGTCCAATGTTGAAAGCACACCGCTTGTCTACCGAACGGCGGCAGCGTGCGAGGGTGGACCTTGGGCTGCGGTCTGACATGGTAGAATTCCCCATTAGGCCCATGGATGCGGTCGTGGCCCTCTACTCGGACGGGCAGATCGAATTGTCGGAGGCGATCGTCGCCAGCCTCAGCCGTGCTCTCTTCGGCGTCGCATCTGGTGCGCCGGCCGGACTGGCTCAGAGGTTGTTTTCCCGGCTCAGCCATCGCGTCTTGAAATGGACTACGACCCACGAGAAAACCGATGACCAAAGCGGCGGGACAGGCTTCTTCCGTAACCCGATCCTTGAGCGGACGGGGCATCCCTACGCCCAAGCGTTACTCAATTCGTCGACAAAAGATACGAAGGCCTTGATGGAGGGCGGTGATCCCATGAACGGTCCGTACATGATGATTTCGCCCGAGATCCTGCGCATAAGCGATGTATGGGATCGGTTGCTCATGCACTCTGTCCAGGGAAAAGATGTGCAGTTGCGATTCGTCCGGGAGACACAGGCAACTTATGAAGCGGCCCGGTCTCGGTTGGAAAATGGATTTTCCATTCGCATGAAAGCCGTCGCTGCGGGAACGGGTCTGAGCATGATCCTGGCCTATGACCGGCTGATTAGTGAAGGCTATGACCCAGCTCGAATGACCGTCAGGATTACGGATCGGGACAGTTCGAATGTTGATAAAGCCCAACGATTGTTGGCCAAACTGACTTCCACCCGAAGCAGTGTCACGACCTCGGAAACCGAGGGTGGCATCTCCGTCGGAACGGAAGACCTTTTTGCCGAACCATCGACGTCGGGCACGATCGGCCAGGCAAAGTATCATGTCGTCACGGCGGTCGGAATTCTCGATTATCTTCCGGGTTTCACATGCGAGACGACGGAGCGAAGTCTCCGTTTGCCTCAACCGGAGGAGGTCGAGCAGGCCGAACATCTCGCCGCCCGGCTAGGTCATATGACTGCGGCCGATGGCGAGCTGATCGTCAATACCTACCGACCGCACGCGAGCACTCGCATTCTGGAGCTCTTCGGCAGGAGGTTTGACTATCGGCATCGGGAGAACCTGTCGGCGCTGTTGGCTACCGCAGATTTTGGGGTCGCGCGTTTGGTTGGCTCGGGTCACATCTATGATGTGATTGTCTATGTAAAGAGTCTCCCGTCGCCACTATGAAGCTGTATGGCTGCTAAGGTGAAGGACTCCACGGAAAAGGAAGCCCTTCCTTAACGGCGCTTCCAGTCAGCACACGCCTAAATTGGTCGATCAGGTTGGCGATTCGCGTGGTCGCGACAAAAATCATTTCCTGTGACCCACCATTTCGGCACGCATGGTGCGCCGATCGATGCGGGTGAGGTTCTTTTCCATGGCGGGTGTGAGCAAGGATATATGCGGGATTTCGCAAAGATACTCGGCGATGAACCAGATTGGTTTATCTGTGGTCACCCAGTGCAGATGATCGAATCTCGCGAGGTTCACCGGACGTGAATAGCGGCGCAGGGTGCGTTCGCCGCGCAGGTTGAAATAAATATTGAAATAACTCATGGCCAATTCCCGCAGGCTGCGGTACACCGGCTCGCGATAACGGCAGCCGGTGAAATTCGATTTCGCTACTGCGCCCCAATGCCCGCGCACTTTGAAAATGGCGACGACATGGTCGGTATCCTGTTCCGCTTCCAAATCGAAAATTAGCGGTGGAAATCCGAGAACGCGGAGCGCAGCCGCGCCAAAAATTCCGCCCTCGAGACATGACGCGGTGCGATCGTGCAGGACCTTCTTCGGCGAGCCCGCGGTGTAACTCAGGTTGTAAGGCAGATCGTCTAGAAACTTCTGTATTCCAGCGGGCGTTTTCAAAGAGCGCAATGTGCGCAGCTCTGCTGGGGTGAAACCGAAATTGTTTATGCCTGCCACAAAATAAACCCTAATATCCGGCGTCCAAACTCCAATGACATGCAGTCACCGATTCAACGCGCGGCCGTCCACGTGGGCGGATTGCGGACCGCCTCGACCACCTGCTTGATTGCGTCAACGACCAGTTGCGGTTCCTGAACTTGGATATAGTGCGCGCTTTTCGTCGCGACCCTGTGCCTGGCATTAGGCGCAAGTGTCGCCAGCTCGTCCTGTGCCGCGTGCCATGCCTTATCCAATGCTCCAGGAAAATCGGCGGGCAACGGCTGCCATGGGGTGAGGTCAAACGGTTGACCTTGCGTCAGAACAAAGAGAGGCATCGGACGGAGCGGTTCCGCGCTGGCAGCTTTTTCCATCTGATCCAGGCTAGCGTTTGCATCGAGCGTCTCGATGTCCTTATACTTTTCAACGCCAGGCGTCGGTTTCGTAAATCCAAAGTTCACATACAACTTCCATTGTTCCGGTGTGAGACCTGACTTCACCTTTTCGGAGAGCGCGTCGACCAAAACCATTCCAACGACGTTGTTCGGGTACGTGGAAGCGTACAAGCGCGCAAAGATGCCACCAAAGGAATGTGCGGCGAACACGTACGGCCCGGGGACATGCGCCTTTTCGAGCAAGGCATGAAGATCGGAAACGAGGTCGCGTGCAGTGCGCGGCATCGGGACTGGTGTGCTCCTGCTCAAATGATTCCCGTCAAGAAAAGTTCCCGGACGATCATAGGCGCAAACCCGCGTGAATTTGGCCACCTGCGGAAACACTGTTGTCATTCCGGGCTCAAGTTGCGCGCTCCAAATATCCGCGTCATTCCGGTAGCCGGACTCGAGAATCACTGTCGGGCTACCTGAGCCGCGACACTGGAGGTACATCTTGCGTCCATTGCCGATTTCGACGAGATCGGCAACTTCACCAGACGTGGGAACTGGAACGCTACTCTGCCGAGTGGCTTGTGCAGTTGACTCACGCTTGAAAGTTCCTTCGCCGTGCACATTGAGATTTTCCACCACTACCTGTGTCGCCTTGCCATCGGGACCGATGGTAAACGTGATGCCGCTTTTGCCGACCGCGTTCTCACCTGCTGTTTCGTAAGTAAAGATGTCGCGATCGTAATGTTTCATGGCGAACGTCATTTTTTTCGGACCTTGCACAATTGCGAGTCCGTTGTCCTTCTCGATGATAGAAATGTCGCCAAAGAAATCGTTCGTGTACTTTCCAAGGTAAGCGTCATTTTTTAACGCGGGCGCAGGCGATGCAGGCGACTGGGAATAATCATAGCCCGGGAACGTTCCAGTCGCTGCCGGGTTCGAAAACATTTGTTTATAGAGGGCAACCCAGTCCTGCGTCGGTTTGCCATACAATGCGGTGTCCACAAATATCGTCCCCAGGGCTTCCGCCAGGCCCATGGGGTACGCATTAGTGAGAACGACGATGCCCAATTGCTCGGCAGGAACCAGATTCACGTAGGTGGCTGCGCCCAGACCAAACCCGCCAGAGTGATTCAGCCGCAACCGACCCTGCTCATCGTAGCTGACGTTCCATCCCAACCCATAGAAGGTTGGCATTCCCGTGAAAGGATTAAAGCCTGTGAGCATTTCCGGATGATGTGTCTCCGCCAACGCTTTTTCATTAACGACCTGCTTGCCGTCAAACTTCCCATTGGCGAGCTGCAACCGGATCCATTTCGCAACATCGTCAACCGAAGAACTCACACCGCCCGTCGGTGATTGCGCGTCCGGATCGCGTTTGAATTTTTGTGCCCACTTGCCATTTACCAGCACGTGCCCCAGCGCCTTGTTCTGGCGCGCGACAAAATCCGCGTACCGCGAGCTGGTCGAATTCATACCGAGCGGTTTGTATAACCGTTGTTCGGAAGCCTCTTCCCATTCCTGCCCGTATGCTTTCGCCGCCGCGAGAGCGCCTTCGGTCATCCCAAAATTCGTATAGGCGTAATGCGAACGGAAACTACTCCCGGGATGTTGATAGCGCAGGCGATACAAAATTTCTCCCCGCGCAAATACCAGCTCGGCAACCAATGTCGAGCCAATCGGTTTGGAAACCGACGCGAGTTGAAACACCGTGTCCGCGTCAACGGGCGCCTTGGTGTTCACATCGCGCACGCCAAAACCTTTTGCGTACACCACCTTGTCCTGAAACACGACCGCGATGGCCAGACCAGGCACCGCGTTTTCTTGAATCTTTTTCTGCGCCAATTTTTCGAGTTCTTGAACGGCTCGATTTACTTGCTCAGAAGCGACATGGGACTTTTCGGCTGGCGCCGCGAAAGGTAGTTGCAGGAAGGCAAGCAATGCTGTGCCCGTAAGGACGATGCCGTGAGTGATTCGCATAGATTGTGAACTCATCAGATCCTCGGCCAAAGCGACGCGAGGAGGCGTGGGCACTCCGAAAGCTTACGCGAAACAAATCTGGCGTCTTTGCATTTCGCACGAAGTGCTCTGGAGTGCGATGCGGCTTCGCATCGATTTTATTTTTCTACTAGCACTACAACCCGACTGGATGTCTTGCGTCAAACTCATTCGGCGGCCGGTAAATGCTTTGCCACCGCGGCGCCCATTTACCCGTGTAACGATCGTACGGTGTCGTATCCAGTCGTAGCCCGGCGATTACGGCGAACGTGTGACCCTCGCGCGCGTAGATGGTGATCCATTTGCCAGCGCCCCTCTCGCCGTAGCTGCGAAACTCCGTTGAGCTCATTGGAGAAGCGATCAGCCCGGCCGCGGCGAGCGCATAGGAAATCGTCCCCGAACAATCGTAGCCGCGATCATCAAACGATTTGTGCCCGCCGCCGTAGCGATACGGCTTGGATCGAAGCTTGTTGGCCGCCCAGATCGCACGTTTCACTGCTAGCGGCGCATGCTTCGGCGCAGCGGCACGACCGAAACGAAGACGCGCCGTGTTTCCCGAGACAGTTGGTCCGGACGCTGGAAACAAGTCGGCCGATGCCGATGCAACCATCAATGCCAAAACAGCGATGCCGAGCAGGACCTGACGACTAACCGGATTTATAAACTCCTCCGGAACCGTGTTGTATAGAAGGAAGCCAACAGATGAAAAGAAAAATATTTCAGGAATTTGTCTCAAGGAATGACCTTGGCTTACAATCTTGTGATAAACTGTCCGTATGACCCGCGGGCTTGCTTTGCCGGTCGCGCTTTTCGCTACGGCGCTGCTGGCAATCGCTGCGGATGAATCGCGGGAGACCAAACCCGACGAACCGGAAGCGTTCGATGTTGAGCCACCAATATTGAAGCAAAACCTTTCGGATGAGCTATCGCCGGCACCAGGGACACCCGATGCGGAGGTTGCGCGTTTGGAAAAACAATTGGGACGCGCAAAGAACAATGCGGCCGGGGCAGAACGCTTCTGGAAAATTGGCGTCCTCGCAAAAGTGGAAGTGGAACAACGTTTGTTGAAGGTGGTGCGGTGTGAGTCGGACCTTGCTAATGCGCGAGTTGCCAGCGCAGAAGAAAAAGTTGCCGAGCTGCAATCGCGCGTCGCATCTGGCGAAAATGCGAAAGAAGAGTTGGAATCGGCAAAATCGACGCTGGCGCAATTAACCGAAACCGCTCAAGTCGCCGCGGCAAAACGTGAGCGCGCGGAGCTCGAAGCCGCGGAAGCAAACCTACGTCGTCAGCAAAAACTTCTTAAGCTCGGCATCGCACAGAAGTCCGACGTGATCGACGCCCAGGAAAAGCTCGCGCAGCTTAAAGCGCAGAAAAAATAGAAACGCGAGTTGTAGGGCGTTTCTGTGAATAGAGCCGCGGGGACGCCAGCGACATAGACGGGCAGGCCGGAGGCCAAAGTGAGCGGGGAGCGAACGAGTCAAACGCCCTACAATTTTTTTGCAAATCAATAGCCGGCTGCCATTCCGTCTTTGCGCGATTCGCTTGCACCAACATAGACGCGTTGACCGTCGTGCATTTCCACCTTGATGGCCTGGTAACCGCCGTAGCCACCCACATCAAAACGCACGTCGTGTCCTTTCTTGCGCAGTTCGCGCACCGTCTCGTACGGAATGCCGCTTTCGACTTCAACGTATCCACCCGATCCAGTCATCTTTTCTCCGGTCGGTTCGTTGTCGCCTTCATGCTGCCAGCGCGACGCGTCGCCGGCTTCCTGCACGTTCAAACCAAAGTCCATCTGGTTTGTGAGCACCTGGACATGACCTTGCGGTTGCATCCCGCCGCCCATGACACCGAATGCCTCCCACGGTTTGCCATCTTTCATCACGAACCCGGGAATAATGGTGTGAAATGGGCGTTTCCCCGGCGCGTAAGCATTCGCGTGGTGTGGGTCCATGGAAAAGAGTTCACCACGATCCTGAAACATAAATCCGAGGCCCGGCACGACGATACCGCTGCCCATCCCGCGATAATTGCTTTGAATGAGCGAGACCATGTTGCCCTCGTCATCGGCAGTGCACATGTAGATCGTGTCACCTTGATCGAGCGCCGGATTGCCAGCCGCCACCGTTTTTGCGGCGTGATTTGGATCGATCAATTTGCGTCGCTCCGCCGCGTAGCTTTTCGAAAGAAGACCGGTGAGTGGAATTTTTGCAAAGGCGGGATCCGCGTAAAATTTTGCGCGATCAGCCCAGGCGATTTTCTTCGCTTCGATCATCGTGTGCAGCGTCTCGGGTGAATTACGTCCCATCGCGCGAAGATCGAATCCTTCGAGGATGTTTAATATCTGCAGCGCAGCGATCCCCTGACCGTTTGGGGGCAGCTCGAAAACATCGTAGCGGCGATAACTCGTCGAGACTGGCTCAACCCAGGTTGATGTATGCTTTTCGAAATCGGCTTTCCGCAAAAAGCCGCCATTAGTTCGCATGAAATCGTCGATCTTGTCTGCGATCTCGCCTTTATAAAAAACGTCGCGACCTTTTTCACCGATCAGCTGCAAAGTTTTCGCCAGAGCTGGATTTTTGAAGATATCGCCTTTCGCAGGAATGCGGCCCTTGCCGTCGAGCGTGTAAGTTTCGAGAAAGGCGCCGGGCAATCCTTTATACAGGCGCGGCCCGAACGCCCAGTAATAAGCAATCAGTTCCGTGACCGGAAATCCTTGTTCGGCGTACCGAATCGCAGGCGCAAGATCATCACTTAATTTCAGCCTGCCGAATTTCTTGTGCAGCTCCGCCCACGCGTCCACTGTTCCGGGCACGCTGATCGGTAACATGCCGGTCGGTGGAATCGTTTCTCGGTGTAGTTTTTCGAGCTCGGTTTTCATTTGGTCATAACTCAAGCCGAGCGGTGAACGTCCGCTTCCGTTGATTCCGTAAAGTTTGTTTTCCTTCGCGCTGTAAACGATTGCGAAGAGATCGCCGCCGACTCCATTGGAAACAGGCTCCATTAAACCAAGCGTTGCGTTTGCAGCAATCGCCGCATCAACGGCGCTGCCGCCACGCTTTAAAATCTCGACCCCAACCTCTGTGGCTGCCGGTACGCTGGTGCAAACCATTCCATGCCGCGCCAGAACTTCCGATCGCGTGGCGAAACTCTTTCCCGTAATGCGATCGATCTGGCCGTTGAGCCGAAGATCGACAATCAACAGAGCAAACAGCCCCAGACTTACAGGCTTAATCCAGCGCACCAGCCAATTAACGTCTTGCTTTCAAATAGCGCACTTGAATTCTATCTGGAGATTGTATTTGATTGCTCCCGGCGATGAGAATCTCTTCCGATGACAAAAAGGCGATCGGCTTGATACTGATCTATCTCGGTCTTCTTTTCTTTCTGATCGGTCTTGCTGCACGACTGAAGGAAAGTTTTCATTCCCGCGCCGAAATTTCGACCGTCGGGTTCACCGCTGCGGCAATTGCGGCGGCGGTCGGCGTGATACTTGTTTTGGTTTCTTTGAGGAAAAGACAAGGCTGACGCTTTCTGTCTTCGCTGAAAAAAGACGGCGGCAACCTTTTCAGGATTGCCGCCGTTCCCCTCTTCTCCCAAATCCTGGATTAGTCCTGCATCGCGTTATGCAGTTCTTTTCTGGCATTCATCATGTCCTGATGCGCCTTTTGGATGGCATCGAGCTTCTTCTGCTGATCCTCATTGAGCAGTGGACGGATTTGCGACAGCGTGCTGTCCATCACCGCTTTTGCTTTCTGCATCGCCTCCTGATGAATGGCGGCGATTTGCGGTTTGGCCTGATCAAGGATCGGCTGAAGCTTCGTCTGTTGGTCAGATGTCAGGTCCAACTTCTCAGTGATTCCCCGAAGACCGAATGCCTGACCGTGACCGCACCCGAATCCTCCGTGGCCGGGGCCAGGTTGTGCCTGCACGATCACAAAGCCGCCAAGCGCAATCGCACCGGCGGCCACAACTGCTAATAGATTTCGCTTCATATTTTGATTTTTTCCTTTCTTGTTTTCCCTGGGCGCTTTTCTGCGCTTCAAGGTTGATGACCGACCGCGTGGAGCGGCGGTTACAAAATTTTTATTGTCCGTTCGGGCGTTGTAGCGGCGCTTGTGTCAAGCGCCGAATAAGCGACAGGTGCTTGGCACAAGCACCTCTAAACAAGAAACTGTAACCAAAGCGTCTTCGCGCCAGTCATTGCTAATGGTGTGGATGCGCTCTTGAGCACATGGACGATTCTGACGCAAGCGCGCTGGTTCAGGCTGCGCTTCAGCATGATGATGAAGCAGCTCGGATGCTGGTGCGTCAGCTTTATCCGCTGGTTGCAAAAGTGGTACGGGCGCATCGTCCGCGCCGAACGGCCGAGGAGGACCTTTGCCAAATGATTTTCATCAAGGTTTTTCAAAAATTGTCGCAATATTCCGGAAAGGTGCCTCTCGAGCACTGGGTATCGCGCATCGCGGTGAACACTTGCCTGAATCAAATCGAATCGGAGAAAGTGCGCCCGGAATTGCGGCACGCCGATTTGAGCGTGGAAGAACAAGCCGTGGTCGAGAATCTGGCAACCTCCTCGGATGAACTGGCCCCGGATCAGCGGTTCGCTTCGCGTCAGCTGGTTGAGCATCTTTTGACAGCACTGAAACCGGTCGAGCGGCTGGCGATCGATTTGCTATACTTGCAGGGACGTTCGGTGGAGGAGATCCGGAAAATCACCGGCTGGAGCGCCGCGCTGATCAAGGTGCGGGCGTTCCGGGCCCGGCAGAAAATGAAACAACAGCTCGCGAAAATTTCGGCGAGAGAAAAACAATGAAGGACAAAAAACTCGATCGTTTGCTGCAGGCGGCCGCTCGCGTGGGAGAAGAGACCCCGGCTATGATGCCGTTCGGGTTTGACACGCGTGTGGTGGCGCTCTGGTCTCGCAATCGCGGGAGTTCGAGACCGAACGGTATAACATCGCTCGTCCGGCGCGTGGCACTGTTATCAGCAGCTGTGATCGTCGTATCAACAGTCGCGGTCGTTCGTGAAGCGAGTCAAAGTCGCGAAATCAACGAATCTTTTACGAATGAATTCGCCATCGCGGATTCGGCGATTCAGGATGAGTTTGCGAAATGAACCGCGCGTTGCAATGGAAACTCATTGCCGGATTTATGCTAGTGTTCGTCGCCGGCGGAATCACTGGTGCGTTCGTGGGAGGATCGTATGCCCGCCATCATTTCCTTGCATTTCACCGACCTGAACTGATCGCCGGGCGAATGAAGGAAAGGCTCCGAACCGAGCTCAACCTGACACCAGAACAAGTCGCCAAAATTTCGCCGATCATTGACAAAACAGCGGCCCAACTCAGAGACATTCGGAGAAACACGGCCCGGCGTGTTCATGAGACGATAGCTGAAGCGCACAGACAGATGGCTGTCAATCTCACAGACGAACAGCGCCAAAAATTGCAGCAAATCCAAGAGCGACACCGCCGATGGCATCATGGTCACTTCCACGAACATCGCGCCGAATCGCCGTTACCTACTCCGTAGACAGAATCTTATCGCTGCCTGTTGTTGTAGCCCCCTCGCTATGTCGAGCGGTTAATCGTGTTAGAGAGTTAGCACGGCGGCACAGCGTCGTGGCTGCAACCTTTCCGCGCATTTCGGCGTGACCGAGGACCTCTAAAAGCGCAATCCGTTTTCGAAAAAGATCCGTTCGCGCTCGACATTTGCGCCGTGGCTAAGGAAAAAATCGCGCAGCTCGGGCGTGTAATAATCACCATTATAGAGCGGATTCAGCCCAAAAAAGATTTTGCCGCCCGGGGCCAGGTAATGCTGCAAATCATGCAGGAAAAACTCCCATTCCGCCGTGCCCCATCGTTCTTTTGACGGATGGTAAAGATTAAAGTTGACCGAAAACGCGGTGATCCAATCGAATTTCTGACCGAGATCAGGCAGAGGCTCAAATGCGCTAATCCTCCAGTCCAGGCGCTGAACTCCGAAAAGCTCGACCAGTTCCGTAAAAAGAACGACACGCCCGACGTCGATTCCCAGAGCGGAATGGCCAAGGTTCTTGAGGATGAACAGGAAAAATCCGCCTCCGCAACCGAGATCGAGCACACGTTTCGGCGTCGAGCGATGCAGCTTTAAATCCTGCACGCGCTCCCGATTCAATCGCAACCACGGCTCGATGTTTGCATATTTTGCATATCCGGCGGTCGAATCCGCGTATCGCTGCTGGATTTCACGGGCGCGTTCCCGATCGATCTGCGCCAGCATCGGCCCAATCGGCAGGCGAAAAATGGAACGTTGCGCCCGGCGCCAGCCGCGTCGGTAGGTCAGCGGCTCGGTAAATTTGAGAATCTTACGGGAAATTTTCATTGCTAAAATCCAACAACTGTAGGGCAATCGCTCCGGTTGCCAACCATTGGAGCAGTATGCGATGCGCCTGCCCTACAATTCCTTGGCGATTTCGCGGAGAAGTCGCGGGCCGCGATAAACCAATCCGGTGTATAGCTGAACAAGTTCTGCGCCAGCCTGAAATTTCTCCCGGGCCGATTCTGCGTCGCAAATTCCGCCAGAAGCGATCACTGGAATTGCGGACTTTGCAACAATATCGCGCACCAGCGTCGTGGCTCTTTCACGCAATGGCAGACCGCTCAAGCCGCCTTGCGCGTCGAGCGCTGGTGGAATTGACGAATGATCGAGGGTTGTGTTCGTCGCGATGATGCCTGCCACTCGGTTTTCGGCAGATACGTTAAGAATTGCTTCCAATTCGATCGGCGAGAGATCAGGAGAAATTTTGATGAGCACCGGTTTCGTCGCTATGCCGGGTTCGTTGTTAATCGCGCGCAGCAGCTCCTCGAGTTTCTGAGGTTCCTGCAGGTCGCGCAACCCGGGGGTGTTGGGCGAGCTTACATTCAGCGTGATGTAATCGGCAAAATCGTGAAGTAATCGAAACGAGTAGAGATAATCGTCTGCGGCATGTTCGAGCGGCGTTACTTTGGACTTGCCAATGTTGATGCCCACCGGAACGGCCGGCCATCGTCCACTGGCGCGCAGTTTGCGCAGGCGCTCTGCGATCGCGTCCGCCCCGTCGTTATTAAAACCGAGGCGATTGATCAGCGCCTGTTGCTTCGGCAATCGAAAGATGCGCGGCTTGGGATTTCCCGGCTGCGCTTTTGCGGTAATCGTTCCGATCTCGATAAAGCCGAACCCGAGCGCTGCCCATGCAGGAATCGCAACGCCGCTTTTATCCAATCCGGCGGCAAGTCCAACCGGATTTGGAAAGGTAAGGCCGAAAAGCGTTTTGGGTTTTGACGGCGGCTGACAAAATCCAAGCACACGCAACGCGATATCCAGACGCGATGCGCCGCGAAGCAACGCGATGGTGAAACGGTGCGCGGTCTCCGGATCGAGTGCAAACAGCAGCGGCCTGACGAACGTTTCGTACGTTCCGCGGCTCCGCTTCATTTCTCATTAACACCCGGCTTCAGCCGGGTGCCTGAACACGCATAGGCGGGAAGCCATTCCAACGGCTTCTGTCCATACGACCGCGGGATCACCGGAGTGAACTCCGGTGTGAATGAGAAATTTGTCCCGACGTGGGCATTCATGCGATCGGCGTCAGGGGGCGTGTTCATTTGCCGATGCAAAACTGGCCAAACACGGAGTCGAGAATCTGTTCCGCGTCGACTACGCCGATGACTTCCCCGATCGCGCGTAACGCCTCGTCCAGATCAACCGCGACGTACTCTGGCGACATTCCCTGACCCATGGCGGCGCGCGCCAGATCGCACGATTCCAAAGCGCGACGCAGACAGTCGCGATGCCGGCTGTTGATTGCGACGGCGCTTTCAGGTCTCAGATTTTGCTGCCTGATGCGGGTTAGAATTTCCTTTTGCAGGTCCGGCAGGCCTTCTCCGGTTAAGCAGGAAATCCGTAACGCCGTGGAATTTTTCCAGTCGCCATCCTCGGGCAAATCACTTTTGTTCAAAACAACGATCTCATTCGAGTCGTTGGCCTGACCATTAAAGTGCTCGGGCCTGGGTGCGCTGCGATCTGCGATGTGAAGGCGCAGGTCTGCCAGTTGCAGCGACTTTTCAGTGCGCGCAATTCCTTCGCGCTCCAGGTCGCTCCCTGAAGCGCTCAGCCCAGCAGTATCGAGCAAGCGGATCGGTATACCCGCGAGGTTAAGCGTCTCCTCGATAGTATCGCGCGTCGTGCCGTGGGTGTCGCTGACGATCACTCGATCGTACCCAAGCAGCCGATTTAGCAAACTCGATTTGCCCGCGTTAGTAGCCCCGTAAATCACTACGCGCACGCCCTCGCGCAGGACGCGCCCCTGATCGGCGGTGGCGAGCAACGCTGCAATCTCGTCGCGAACAGAATCGAGCCGGGCACACAATGTTTCGCCTTGATCGGGCGCGATGCCTTCCTCAGGAAAATCGATCGACGCATTGATGTGCGCCAGCAGCGCGATCAATTCATCCCGGATCTTCCTGATTTGATCGCCGAGCCTGCCTTCGAGTTGTTCGGTGGCAGAACGGAGCGCCAGATCGGTGCGGGCGCGAATCAAATCGATGACAGCCTCGGCCTGCGTCAGGTCCATTTTTCCATTCAGAAACGCACGCTCAGTGAATTCGCCGGGTCGCGCCGCTCTTGCTCCTGCACGCAGGCACGCTTCCAAAACTTTTGCGGAAACGAGCGTGCCACCGTGACAACTGATCTCGACCAAATCTTCGCCGGTGTAACTGGCGGGTGCGCGATGGATTGAAAGCACTGCTTGATCGATCAATTGATCGTCAGCGCTGAAAATTTCGCCCAGATGTTGGACATGTGAAGTGAATCGCGACGGCTCTTCTTTGCCACGAAAAATCTTGTCTGCGATTTGGATCGCATTCTCACCGGAAACGCGAACGAGTGCGATGGCGCCTTCCCCGGGCGGCGTCGAGATGGCGGCGATGGTATCTGAGACGGTCATGATTCCAGGCTCCAAATTGTAGGGCAACCGCTCCGGTTGCCAAATTCTGTGGATGCGCTGCGAGAAACGGATCACAGACCGCCAGGCTGTCTCGGTCGCGACGCAGCTTGGCTGCCGAATCGGCAGGCTGGCAGCCTACCAGCCGAGTCAGGCAAGCTGCCTGACTTCCGAACGCGTCATGTCTCGCAACGCGGCGACTAATTTTTTGTTCTGCTCCATCGTGCCAACCGAAATGCGGACCCATTCCGGTAAATTGTATCCTTTGAGCGGGCGCACGATGATTTTCCGTCGCAATAATTGATCGAACACCGCACAACCATCGCCCACGTTCGCCATCAGAAAGTTCGCGACGCCTGGAACGAAAGAAATCCGCATTTCGGCAAATTGCTCCTGCAAATAAGCGCGACCTTCGTCGATAACGCGCTTCGTCTCGCGCAGGTGCGCCTCGTCCTCGAGCGCAGCGAGCGCGCCCGCTTGCGCGACGCTGTTCACATTGAATGGTTGCCTTGTGCGGTGAAGCACCTCGATCACATCCGGTCGGGAAACAGCATAGCCGATGCGCAGACCAGCCAGGCCATGAATCTTCGAAAACGTGCGTAGCACGATGACGTTTCGTCTTTCGCGAACGAATCGAAGTGTATCGGGCGGATCGTTGAGGAACTCAAAATAGGCTTCGTCGAAAACTACAATTACCTTTTCTGGGACGCGCGACATGAAACTGTCGATCGCGCGCTGCGAAATCAAAGCGCCGGTAGGATTATTTGGGTTAGGAATAAATATCAGCCGTGTTTTCGGCGTGATCGCTTCCAGCATTGCTTCCAAGTTCTGTTCATAATCCGGGCTCGGAACCTCGATCATGCGGGCGCCGAATGAGGTGGCGATCAATTTGTAAACGATGAACGCATACCGGGAGGCGATCACCTCATCCTGACGTTCACCATTGAGAAAAGCGTGGCCGAGAAATTCGAGCGCTTCATTGGATCCGTTGCCGAGGATCACGTTCTCTGGCGCGACACCGAGCTTCTCTGCAATTGCTTTACACAAGTGAAACCCGCTGCCGTCGGGATACAGATGCGAGTTGTCCAACGCGGCGCGCATCGCCTGTACCGCCTTGGGAGAAGGCCCCAGCGGATTCTCGTTCGACGCAAGTTTAATGATTGCACCCGGATCGATGCCGAGTTCGCGCGCCGTTTCCTCGATCGGCTTTCCCGGTTCGTACACTGCAATGTCTCGCAACTGCGGATTTGCCAGCTCCCAAATGGAAGTCATGCGCGACAGAATAAACAGGCGCAGCGGAAGTTTCCAACACACAGCTTTTTATTGATCTTGCGTTTGCGCTTGCTGGTACTCACGCTCTCACTCAAATCCTACCCCCAGGACCATGAGCAGGAGTAAGACGCACGCAGTCACAGTCGCTTCTTGTATTGCGATTTCGCTTGCAGCGATTCTGCCGGCGAGTTGCAGCAAGAAAAGTCCCGATGCCAAACAGAAAACCGCTCAAAAAAGTGAGGATGATTTTTTGGATAAGGACGCAAAGCCCGAGGAACGTAAATACCTCCTCGCGGCGAAACCGTTTTTCATTGCAGTCGCCGGCCGAAAGTACGCCGACGCGTACACGCTACTGTCAAGCCATGCCCGGGCACGGATGTCCTTTAACCAGTTTACGCCTGCTGAGGAACAGGCCACTTTCCAGCAAATCGAATCGAATCCGTATTCGAACGTCACGGCGGAACAATTCGCGTATTTGATGCAATACGTTGAGGCGGCGCGTGGCACACCGCGCGCGCCCAAGATGCTGCACGTGTTTTCGACCGATCCCGATGTTTTGAATCGGCGCAGCAAGGAGCAATTCGGCGCGATGGATTCGATGTTTGCCATCGGCGCAATGCCCGAGTGGATCCCCGCAGACATCCGCCGCGCGAGCTTGCGGGGTCAAATCCATACGGAGCTGTCACCGCAGGAACTTGCAAATGTTGCACAGCAGCACGGCATCACCGTCGAAGAATTGAAGAAGGACCAGGATTTTGATCCCTACTTCAATCTGAAGGTCGTGCTCGTCGAAGAAGCCGGCCAGCTCAAGGTCGGCTATTTCGAGTTTCTGCCGCCGTCCATGATGGACTGACATTGTAATTGCGTTCTTCGAAGCGGAATCGATAAGCGGCAACTCTGCGAACAATATTGCAGCGAGTGCCACTAGCTCTACAATGGAGCTCATGGCAGAGGATGAATTCATTTACCTCGATAACAACGCGACCACGCCGCTGGATCCGGCAGTAATCGAGGAGATGCTGCCGTTTTTGACGACGTACTACGGCAACCCTTCCAGCGGGTATGCATTCGCCGCAAAAGCGCGAAAGGCTGTCGATGTTGCCCGGCAACAATTGGCAGCGTTGCTCGGATGCGAGCCGTCGGAGATCGTTTTCACGAGCGGCGGCACTGAGTCTAACAATGCAGTAATTGCATCGGCGCTGCAGTTTGAACCGCGCGGAAGGCATGTCGTGGCAAGCGCCGTGGAACACAGCGCCGTCTTGCGCCCCTGCCAGGATCTCGCAAAACGAGGATGCGTCGTGACGTTTCTGAGCGTTGATCAACATGGCAACGTCGATCTGGCCGAATTGGAGGCTGCGATTCGCCCCGGGACGACGCTCGTTTCGATGATGTGGGCGAACAACGAAACCGGCGTACTGTTTCCAGTTGAAAAGATCGCCGAACTTTGTCGCCAGAAAGGTGTGCTCTTTCACACAGACGCCGTGCAGGCGGTCGGAAAGATCCCGATCTGCCTCCGCGATACGGCGATCAATTTTCTTTCTCTTTCTGCGCACAAATTTCATGGGCCAAAAGGCGTAGGCGCACTTTATGTGAACCGCCGAACCCGATTTAATGCTTTAGTCGCCGGCGGTGGTCAGGAAAACGGACGCCGCGGCGGAACGGAGAATGTGGCGTCTATGGTGGGACTTGGAAAAGCGGCCCAACTCGCTTCGGAATATCTCGCAGATGGAAAATGCAGCGTGCGCTCGATGCGCGATCGCTTTGAAAAATCGGTGCTGGAAACAGTAAGGGGCGCATCTGTAAACGGTGCCGGCGCACTGCGCATCCCAAACACATCGAGTTTGTCGTTCGAAGGAATTGAATCCTCGTCGGCACTGCTTTTGCTGGATCGACAAAGCATCTGTTGCTCGGCTGGATCTGCCTGTCGAACAGGTTCACAGGAAGCGTCGCATGTGTTGCGGGCGATGAATCCCAACGGCGATGGCGCCCGGCGCAGCCTCCGTTTTTCGTTTGGCCGATTCAACACCGAAGCCGAAATCGATCGGGCCATTGGAACCGTTCCGAAAGTGATTGAAAAGCTGCGCGCGAAGCCCGCGCCGACACCTATAGTCACTGCTCTGTCTGCCGCGCCGTAGCCTTTGGCGGGGGCTAATCAGGCGTACCCCCTGGCGAACTAAAGAACCGCATTTGACCTCCGGCTAGAGGCTCCGGTGCCTGAGAGTTCAATCTCGACATGCTCGCGAGGGTTTTGCCACACTCTGGTCATGAAAATGAAAACTCCATCGGTTCCCATTGCAATCGCAGTTCTGTTTTTCTGGCTTTTGCCCGAAACGCAAGCAGTCAGTCCACCGCCAGATGGCGGTTATCCCGGAGGGAACACGGCAGAAGGGCAAAACGCGCTGTTTAGTCTTACTACTGGCGGGTTCAACACGGCAGTTGGTTTCTTTTCGCTCAGGAGCATCACTGCCGGCAGTTTTAACACCGCCATTGGCGCTGGAGCGCTTGACCTCAACACCGGAAGCGAAAACACAGCCACCGGTGCTGCGGCGCTTCTGCTCAATACTACCGGCACACAGAACACGGCCAATGGCGTAGACGCGCTTGCCCTTAACGACACGGGTAGCCAAAACACGGCCATTGGTGACCTGGCACTTTTTCACAACACCGCCGGGACATTCAACAGCGCCATCGGTCAGGGCGCGTTAGCGTCGAACACGGTCGGCAATAATAACACAGCTGGCGGTGCGGGCGCGCTCTTTCATAGTACTATCGGTACCGGCAACACCGCCGACGGTTTTCAGGCGCTCAATTTTAACAACACTGGCTCGGGAAACACGGCCATTGGTTATCAAGCGCTCGACCATAACACCACCGGGGCCGGTAACATCGCGTTGGGACTTCAAGCCGGTCACAATCTCACCAGTGGCGTTGGCAATATTGACATTGGCAACTTGGGTGAGATTGGTGAGTCTGGCACGATTCGTATTGGGACCCAGGCACTTCAGACAGCCACTTATATCGCTGGTATAATCGGCGCCTCCGTTGGAAACGGTCTCGCGGTAATCATCGATAGCGACGGTCACCTCGGCACGATGGTTTCCTCCCAGCGGTTCAAAAAAGAGATCAAACCAATGGACGAAGCCAGCCAGGCTCTCTTTGCGCTTAAGCCGGTTAGCTTTCGGTACAACAAGGAAATTGATCCAGCGGGCACATCGCAACTTGGACTCGTAGCTGAGGACGTGGAAAAGGTAGATCCTGATCTGGTGGTACGCGACAAGGAAGGAAAAGCCTACGGTGTGCGCTACGACCAGGTGAACGCGATGTTACTCAATGAGTTCATCAAAGAACACAAGGATTTTCTGGAAGAGCAGAGCAAAGTGCAGAAATTGGAAGCGACAGTTGCCGATCTCGCAGCAACGGTTAAGGACCAGGCAATACAACTGCGGAAAATAGCGGTCCGGGCACAAACGAACAACCTTGTCGCGCAAGTTGCTGTAACTAATCGGTAAAGCTGCGGGTTCCTGACGAGGCGGCACCGTTCCTTCACAGATTCAGGCAAATTTCACAGATTCGGCGCGCACGCAGTGGACGCGCCGGATCCTATCCTGCTTTCCTGATTCAAAAATCTGCGCAATCGGCACGCACGGATTCTGTAGACGATTCGCTTTTCGTCTCTTCGCGATCTCTATGTTCTTCGCAGTGGAACAACGGTAAGCTCGTGTGTGGTGATGCTGGGCACTTCGATCTCGACAAGCAGGCGGGTTGTTCAGAAACTCCACATCATGAAAACAAGTATTCAATTGGTTGTCACGCTCCTCTGTCTCTCGGTTGCCGGACCCAAAGCTGATGCTGTCAATCCGCCGCCCGACGGCGGCTATCCTGGCGGCAACACAGCCGAAGGGCAGGCGGCGCTTTTGATTCTCACCACCGGCGGATTCAACACAGCGGTTGGCTTCTCGTCGCTACGGAGCGATACGACTGGCCAACTCAACACAGCCGTCGGTGCAGGAAGCCTTCTTGCTAACGACGTTGGATTTGAAAACACAGGTGTTGGCGCTGGTGCTCTGTTAATCAACAGCGTCGGCGTTGCCAACACGGCCACCGGCGCCTTCGCACTGTTCAGCAACACTGGCGGCCAGTCCAATACCGCCACTGGTGATCGAGCGCTGTTTAGCAACACGAGCGCCAATGACAACACGGCGATGGGTAATTCTGCACTTGGTAGTAATACGACTGGAGGCGGCAACACAGCTGTCGGTAGTACTGCGCTCGCGAACAGCACCGGCAGCGGCAATATCGCCCTGGGTAGCAATGCTGGGGCTAACGTCAGCACTGCAAGCAATGTCACTTGCATCGGCTCTGTCGGCCTCAATACGGATAACAGCTGTTTTATAGCACGTATTTTCGGCGCAACGTCAACCGGGGGAATTGCTGTCGTCGTCAATTCAGACGGGAAGCTTGGCACCCCTCCTTCTTCTCGCCGGTTCAAAGAGGGAATTGAACCAATGGAGAGTGCCAGCGAAACTGTGTATGCGCTCAAACCGGTCATCTTCCGTTACAAAAGAGAAATCGACCCAGCGCGGACAGCACAGTTCGGCCTGGTAGCCGAAGATGTGGAAAAAGTGAATCCCGATCTGGTGGTGCGCGATAAGGAAGGAAAAACCTACAGCGTGCGCTACGACCAGGTGAACGCGATGTTGCTTAATGAGTTTCTTAAGGAACATCGCAAAGTGGAAGAACAAGGAGCTGCCATTGCCAGGCAGCGAACAGATTTCCAGACAAAGATTGACAGGCTTGAAGGAATCATCGTGCGCCAGCAAAGGCGTCTGGACGAACAGGCGGCGCAAATCGAAAGAGTCAGCGCTCAGATGCGAATGGACCATTCTGCCGCCCAAATGGTCGTCGGCAATTAATCACTGAACCAGACATTGGCGCTGCTCGCTATAGCCGGCATCGATGATGCCGGCTGGAACGCAGTCGTAATCGTGAGCGCGGATTTCGATCTCGACAGCTGGCGGGATTTTTTAGAAGCTGTAAACCCATGAAAACAACAATTCGATTAATTCTCACCGTACTCGCTTCCGTCTGTCTATGTCTCGCCGCTCCCAAAACACCGGCGGTTGTCCCGCCACCGGACGGAGGTTACCCCGGCGGCAATACGGCAGAGGGCCAAAACGCACTGTTTAGTCTCACCACCGGGGGGTTCAACACGGCAGTCGGTTTCTCATCGCTCAGGGCCGATAGTACCGGCGGCTTCAACACAGCTGTCGGCGCTGGAGCCCTCTTCGCCAACAATGCAGACTCAAATACCGCGATCGGCGTCGGGGCGCTGTTCAGCAATACCACAGGCACCCAAAACCTCGCTGAAGGCCCGTTTACTTTGTTCTTGAACACCCAAGGCAGCTTCAACACGGCTGGCGGTTTTGATACGCTGTTTAGCAACATTACGGGCCAGTTCAACACCGCCTATGGTATCGGTACCCTTGATCTCAACACTGTGGGCAACGAGAATACGGCGATCGGTGCTGCCGCGCTTCAAAGCAATACCGAAGGTGACAATAACACCGCTATTGGCTCGGGTGCGCTTCATGAGAATATCACGGGCAACAGAAATACCGTTATCGGACACGGAGCCGGCTCAAATATCCTCTCGGCCGATAACGTTATCTGTATCGGCGCTGGTCTTGCCGGTGACAACGTAAACGATAGCTGTTTCATCAATAACATTTTCACTGCCACATCCTCCAACGGAATAGCCGTCTTCGTTAACGGGTTTGGTAAACTCGGGGCTACCACGTCTTCGCGCCGGTTCAAAGACGAGATCAAGCCGATGGGCAAAGCCAGCGATGCGCTCCTTGACCTGAAGCCGGTTAGCTTTCGTTACAAGAAGGACATCGATCCAGCGGGCACATCTCAATTCGGACTTGTGGCCGAAGATGTAGAAAAGGTGAATCCTGACCTGGTGGTACGCGACAAGGAAGGAAAGCCCTATAGTGTCCGCTACGACCAGGTGAATGCCATGTTGCTGAACGAGTTCCTCAAGGAACACCGCAAAGTGGAGAAACTCGAAGCAGCGCTTGAGGCGGTTAGTGCACGCTTGAAAGAGCACGACGCAAAAATCCAGGACGTGAGTGAGCGGCTCGAGATCAACACCTCTGCAGCGCGAACGGTCGCGAGCGGACAATGACGACGCAGCGGAGGTAACGACCTTAATTCTTTGACGAAAGCGATGCGGCTTCGCATCGCTTTTTGAAGAGTGTTCCGAAACAGACAATTTTCTTGCAGCGCAGCGCTGTGCCGTACTTTTGTTATCCTGATGGAGGTTCCACGAGATCCTGCCGCTTCGCGTTACGAGCACGCCGGGAAAGGTCTGCGTCGGAGCGATCTCAATCGCGACCCGATCAAACAGTTCGGGAACTGGTTCACCGCCTCAATCGAGGCCGGCATTCGCGATGTGAATGCAATGAGCCTGGCTACCTCCGCGCGGGATGCGAGGCCGTCAGTGCGAATAGTTCTTTTGAAGAGCTTCGATCAGGACGGCTTCGTCTTTTTTACCAACTACGAGAGCGAAAAAGGAAAGCAGCTGGAAGCTAATCCTCATGCCGCGCTGGCGTTTTACTGGATCGAACTGGATCGGCAAATTCGGATCAGCGGAAAAGTAGAGAAAACTTCGCGCGAAGAATCGCAGACTTATTTTCATTCGCGCCCAATCGGGAGCCAGTTAAGCGCGTGGGCATCGCGTCAAAGTGAGGTGCTCGACGGCCGGCGTGTGCTCGATGCGCGGATGGCGGAGATGACCGAACGCTTCGGTGACAAGCCGATTCCATTGCCGCCGCATTGGGGCGGGTATCGGCTCAAACCGGAGAGGATGGAATTCTGGCAAGGCCGGGCGAATCGTTTGCATGACCGGTTTCGGTACACGCGACAGGCGAACGGCCGTTGGCTGATCGAGCGGCTGGCACCGTAATGAAATGACCGAATACCGAATGTCTAATGACGAAGGAATGACTAAATCCTAATGACGAAAAGCGCCTCGATGGCCAGGTTTCGGTATTTAAGTATTCGGATTTCTTTCGTCATTCGTCATTCGAGCTTCGTCATTACGAAAAGCACAATTCGTGAAGAACCTCGATAGCAGAATCGATATTCTTCGCGGCGACATCACAAAGCTCGACGTCGACGCCATCGTAAACGCGGCGAACACGACACTCCGCGGCGGCGGCGGGGTCGATGGCACGATTCATCGCGCTGCTGGTCCCGAATTGCTCGCCGAATGCCGAACACTGGGTGGTTGCGAACCTGGGGAAGCAAAAATCACTCGCGGCTATCGTTTGCCGGCTCGGTTTGTCATTCACACCGTCGGGCCGGTCTGGCACGGCGGAAAACGTGGCGAGCCTGAGACACTGGCAAATTGCTATCGGAATTCATTGCAGGTTGCGGTGGAAAACGGAATCAAGACCCTGGCGTTCCCGGCGATCAGTTGCGGCGCATACGGCTATCCGATCGAAGAAGCTGCGAAGATCGCTGTAAAGACCACGCGAGAATTTCTCGCGAACGATAGCATGATTGAGAAAGTGATTTTTGCTCTGTTCAGCGAAGATCTCTACCAGGCGTATCAGATTATTGTAGCCGCGCTCTATGAGCGCCGAAATTGATCGCCGCATTCTTGCCCGGCGGTCACAGACCGCCGCTACAACGCTCATTCGGAGAGACGCAATCGCCTATCGGCATACGATTTCCTTTTGTTATGATTAATCCGAACGAAAACGATCTTACGAGGGACGAACCGCTTCCGACGCAGCAGCAGTTTCAGTCGGCCGCAGAAGAAATTGGCTCAACTGGGCGTGAGCAGTTTCGTCGAGCAACCAACAAATTTTCCACGGCCATGAGCCAGACGTGGGATGGGACCAAGGAAAAAGCCGGCCGCGCGCGGGAGCGCACCGAATACTTCGTGCGCGAAAACCCCATGCCGGCGATTCTCACCGCGCTGGGGATCGGAGTCGCGATTGGCCTCGCAATCCGCTACGCCTCGCCCACCGAGCGAAAGGCTGAAATCGAGGTGAAGTCGCCGCTGGGGGATGTGAACTGGAGCATCCTTTCGCTGCCGTTTCTCTGGCCGTTCTTCAAATCTGCCAGGGAAAAATATGGAAAATCGGCCGAGGCGGTGGGGGATGTGATGAAAGACGGCGTCAAGCGGTTGAAAGAAATCGATGTGAACCGTTACGCAAAGCCGATCCGCAAGCGTTGGAAAGCTTGGACGCGCTGAGCAGTGGCTCAGGTTTATACGCGACCAAATTCCTGGGGCGATGCCCCAGGCTGAACTGATAGCGCCTTTGGCGCTAAGATGGTAGCAAACCAAAACGTCGATTCATCCAAGGGCCAGAAAGCTGTTGATAAGATCGGCCAGCGGACGCGGATACTGGGCCATGAAGGCGTGCCCACCGCGAGGGAATTGAGCCAGCCATGCACTGGGAATTGCGTTGACGAGTTTTAACGCATTGGAAGGAGGGATCATGATGTCCTCAGTGCCAGCGGCAATTAGTGCTGGCGCGCCGATCTTTCGCAGCCGATTCGCGACGCCATTTCGGTGCCACCGGTCAATCGCCGCAGCCTGACGGTTGACAAGGTCAGCAGATAACCGCGCACGTGCAGCCGCCACGATGTCGCCGAATTCGCGGTAGAAAGATTCGGCGAGCTCGCTCGGAAAAAGCAAAAAGAGCAACCGCCGCGCCTGCTCGTGAGGCGTGCCGGACGTATCGATGAGTTGCGACCACACAGGGGCCGAAGCGAGATCTGCGTCAGTGCCTCCCGGATCGGTCGATAACAAAACGAGCTTGTTAACGCGATCTGGACGCTGCAAGGCCAGGGTCTGAGCAACAAATCCGCCCATCGACCATCCCAACACGCTCGTGCGATGGAAACCGAGCGTCTCCATTGCGTGCGCCGCATCATCAGCGAGCTGAGCGATATCGAATGGCCTTCCGTCATCGGTAGATCCGCCCATCCCTCGGTGATCAAGCAGGATCAACTCGTTCGAAGACGCGAGCCGATCGATGAACGAAGGATCCCAGTCAGCAATGGTGGCAGCGAACCCGTTCAGGACCAGAAGCGGTGGACCACTTCCGACACGACGATAAGCGATTTGCGCGCCATCGACTGGGATTGTTGCTAACGATTCAGTTCCCACCGGAACAACTCCATCATTGAAGCGTCGCGCCACCTCGCTGAAAGTGTCAATTCGCAAATGGCAAGGTCCCATTCCACTGAGCAGCCTGCGTGGCAACGCAATCCGATCTTCGAATTTTTTGCGTCTCTGAAACTCGCGGTCGTCCTGCTCGCAGTGATAATCGTCGCCGCGATCGCGGGTACGATTTACGAATCAAGTTTCGACGCGAAAATTGCGCGCGCCTACGTTTATGGCGCGCCATGGTTCAATCTCTGGTTGCTTTTGCTCGGTGCGAACCTTGCCTGCTCCGCATTATCGCGCTGGCCGTGGCGCAAACATCATCTTGCATTTCTGATCACGCATCTCGGTATCATCACGCTGCTAATCGGGTCGCTGATCGGCAGGATTTGGGGAGTCGAAGGAACGATCACGCTGTTCAAAAGTGAGCCGCCGACAAGTCGGCTCCTTGTTAACGAGCGCCAGCTTCGCGTTCACGATGTTGATGGAATCGTGAAAGGCTACCCGGCGGAATTCTTGCATCATCCGCCGACGCCGCAGCGTCCACGGGACCTCGGACCGTTGGCCAGCGGAGCACATCTGCAAATTGTCGATTACGCGCCGGCAATTGAGGGGAAACTCAATCCGCAGCCGGTAAGCGAGGGCGGCGCGCCTGCGCTGCATTTCAAAATCGCAACCGCGATGATGAACCAACATCTCGATGGCTGGCTGCTCACTGACGAGCCACAGCATGAAAATTTCTCAATGGGCCTGGCAAATATCGAGTTGAAGCGAGGGACGGCGACCTCGATTGCGAGCGCGAGCAGGAGCACGAGCACAAGTAAGAGCGAAGAAGCAATCGATCTTGAGGAATCGATTTTCGCATTTAGCAAAGCGCCCGACGAACAGATCGGCCACGTTCGGAAGGGCGGCAGCACCGGCGCAAAAGTCCGTTTAATGGCGCCTGAGAATGGAAACAAAGGGCGCGTCGTAATTTCCTCGGGCCCTAGTGAGGTCAGCTTCGATGTAGCGGAAAACCTCGGACGCGATGTCGCAGTGGCCGGAACGCCGTTCACACTCAAGATCGAGAATTATTGGCCTGATTTCCGGATTGAGAACGGCAAACCGAGTTCGTTCAGCGATGAGCCGAACAATCCTGCGGTGCTTGTCACGATCCGCGGCAAAGGCGTTCCCATTGCCGCGCCCGAAACAAATCCACACGGAGGCGGCGGCAAAGAACTTAATGCAACGGGAGGTCCGCCGGCGATGCCCGCGCCCGGCGAAGAAGCACCAAATCATCTCACATTGTTTATCGCAGACAATGGAGCGATCACTTACGAGCTCGCTTCACGAAAAAACGGCAAATCTTCAGGCAAGCTCGAGTTGAACAAGCCGCTGCCGACAGGATGGGCCGATTGGCAGCTTCTGGTTGACCGGACAATGCCCAGCGCGCAGCCGCAGATGGATTTCACGCCGGTGAAATCCGAGCAAGCATCAGCGTCCTCCTCTGGCATGGCCGATCTGTCAGACGGCGTGCGGGTGCGCGTTCAACAAAATGGCGAAACACTCGAGCGATGGGCTCCAGCCGGCTGGCAGATCGCAATGCCCATCCGCCAAGGGACGGATTCGCCATCGCAAACGTCGCCCAGTCCAATAATGTTTGTCTACGGCTGGAAAACAGTTTCGCTGCCGATCGGACTCGAACTGCTCGACTTTGAAGTGAAACGCAACGAAGGCAGCGATAGCCCCGCTGGATTTAAAAGTACGCTGCGAGTCAGCACTGCCGATGGCGAAACTGCGACCGGTTCATGCTGGATGAATAATCCGTTTAGTTTTCCTGGTAATTGGTGGCGAACGTGGACCGGGTTGACTTACAAAATCTCGCAAGCCTCGTGGAACCCGGAAAACCTTAACCAAAGCAGTGTCCAGATTTTGCGCGATCCCGGCTGGCTCTTGAAATGGATCGGTTCGTTGCTGGTGGTGATCGGCGTTTTCATGATGTTTTATCTCCAGCCTTACCGGAAACAAACTGAAGGCCAACCGATCACGCCTTTAGCTCCAGAGCCAAAAGACAACGTGATCAGAGGGGAAGCTGTCGCGGAAATCACACGCTAGCTCGCAACAGCGACTGGAAGTCAGCCAGCTTGGCTGACTCGGCCGCCGGGCTGACAAGCCTGGCGAGTGGGCTTGAGCGGGCTGGCAGCCAGCCCGCCGAGTCATCCGACAAAGGCACCCGCGAAACGGCAAGTGAGAGTTGAATCTTGAGTGTTGAGCGTTGAACGTTCTGCTCTCGGATGAAACACAGGAGAACTATTCAATCGTTCGCATTTTTCGCCTTTATCGCGGCTTTTGTTGCCTACGCGGCGGAACAGGAGCCGGCCGAAGTTGCCGAAGCTGAGGAATCCCCATCAGTCGAGTCCAAATGGGGGTATTTCGACGGCGAGCCCGTAACGAAATGGAACCCGGATGGACGGACGATGACACTTTTGACCGAATTGCGATACATCGATCCGCAGGGCAACGCCTGGATTGCCCCTATCGGATCGGTTGTCGACGGCGCATCGATACCGCGATACCTCTGGTCCATCATGGGCGGGCCTTTTGAAGGAAAATACCGGAACGCTTCCGTATTGCATGATGTCGCATATGGAGAACACAAACGACCATGGCAGGATTGCGACCGCA
>WNGO01000348.1_pt1 | contig 28272 bp, 28 predicted proteins | sample 5400511 | NCBI WGS metagenome assembly WNGO01 (sample SAMN13153380, study PRJNA577476) | soil metagenome | isolation source: 20 cm soil or saprolite under Garry oak tree replicate 2 | place: USA:California | collected 2016-06-15 | reverse complement strand
CTATCCAGGACGGGTTGAAGCGCCTTACGTTTATCAACGGTCATATCGTCAACCTCCGTGAGCGCGGAAGGTTCATCCGACACCTCTAGTGAGCTATCTATCGTAGGGGGCTAGCGTGATACCGTTGATGTCGTGACTCTCGGGGGGACTCTCGGTGAGGTCGCAACGTTAGGCGATGTTGTTACCAATGTCAATGTTGTTTCTGAGTTTAACGTCAAACGTCTCGCCCGTCAGTGATGCGGAGGTGTCCCCGCATTGAATGCCTGTATCTTGAGTGCGGAAGTGGAGCATGAGGTCGAGCCGCCCGTCGCCGTTGACATCCTCGATGTGCCCCTTGCTATGCGCCTCTGTCGGGGCGCTGAGGGGTAAAAATGCCTCCCTCTTCATGTCTCATAGTACGACCTTCACAGCGCAGACAACGGGGGATTTATGCACAAAATACCCTTCTGGACAGAGCTATCTGAGGCCGCTGTCGTTATCATCGCCGCAATATTGATCGGGTATCTATCGCGCTAATGGTTGGTGCGATGCTCTCAACGACCAGCGCCGTTGAATAAATCCGGGTGCCGTTGCCGGGCGGGTTGCAATCCAGTCCCGTCGGCGATAAACCCCCGGCGTCATGCCGTACGCCGTCAAGTTCTACACCTACCTTTTCGTCGCCAATGTTGTTGGCAGTTGTCATCGTCGCGTAGTGGGTGCGTCCCTTCGGATTTATGGCAAGCGTCGTCTTTTGGATTGGTATATGCACATTTGGCCGACATCATTGGTCGTTGGGTGGTTGGAAGGAAACGGCTGTGAGAACTTTATTGCCTAGAGGCGCACCACAATCAGCAGGGCTCTGGGGAATTTTTCTCCTTGTCAGCTGCGTTTTCGTAACCGGATGCGGCGTTGTCGCCTCTCCGAAAAAAGGGGTCGGCACCGAGTACTTTCCCCACGTGGACAGAGCACTCGCCGAGATCAATGTGTCGTGGTTCTACACCTGGCAACCGCACACAATGCGGATCACCAAACCCGACGGGGTGGAGTTCGTCCCGATGATATGGGGCGAGACGTTCGTCGAACCCAAGCAGCTGGAGCTAGCAAAGAAGAGCGGTTCCGTCCTGCTCGGATTCAATGAACCCGACCGCACCGACCAGGCGAACATGACAGTGCAGCAGGCGCTGGACCTCTGGCCCCATCTGATGGCAACCGGCATGCGTCTCGGTAGCCCGGCCACGGCCGCGGATCCTTCCTCGTCGGGGAGCTGGCTCGAACAGTTCATGGACGGCGCCAAGGCACGCGGCTATCGCGTCGATTTCGTGTGTGTTCACTGGTACGGACAGAAGTTCGACATTGACGGCGCTGTCAACAGGCTCAAGAATTTTCTTCTGGCCGTACACCATAAGTTCGGCCTTCCTATCTGGCTCACGGAATATAGTCTCATCCGCTGGAGTGACCCGCCCACTTATCCTAGCTGGGAGCAGCAGGCAAAGTTCGCATCGCAGTCCATCAGGGTGCTCGAGACACTCTCATTCGTGGAGCGGTATGCTTGGTTCTCTCTTCCCCCATGGATGAAAGACGGCAGCGACAGGACCTCGCTCTACTACGAAGACGGAGACTTGACACCAGCGGGGATTGCCTATCAGAAGGGTCCGACCATGCCAGCTTCCAACGCCGATGTCCCTCCGCAAATCGATACTCAATGACAGCGTTTTGTCCCTCCACATAGCCCTGGAAGTCTTTTCGGCTAAGTCACCTATCGTAGTTTGAGATCACCTTGGTTTGTTCATTGCTCGGCATGGGCGCTATCGTTGAGACGAGAAGCGAAAACGCGTTGGCGAACGTGGTACCAAACAGTTCTTTTATCCCGACGATCCGTGTCGTAGCTCCATCGCTCGCTGAGAGCTTCAATAAGCAGCTTGGCGCCGGTCCCATCGATTTGCAGGAGAGTTCCAGCTCTCGGCGGCCTTTTTTTTGAGCGAGCCCCTTCGGACTTCTCGAAAACTTCACGATAGTTAATGCACAAAGATCGACATTAGCCGGCTTTGCGACTTTTCACCGTGTAGTCTTTCCACGTAGTTAGAAGTTTATGAAACTTGTTGGACGTAAGGGGGATATGTTGAAATCCCGGCCCCGCAACCAATCACCCTGCAATCTTGTCGTCTTCTTCTTCGTTAGCCAGGTAAAAAACACTGCCGTGTGGGCCGCCAGATATCAATCCGGCAAAGGCCACGCGGCGTTCGCGACGAGATTGCACGGCATGCCTTAGGTGCTACATTGGCATAGTCGATAGTCGCTTTCGAGAGACCCGCATGAAGGTCAAGCTAGCAAGCCAACATTCCTATCCTTTCATTAGAATCGACCGCGCCTGGAGCGAAGGGTTGCGCGTGATCGTCATTGCATGCGCGCTGCTTTTCACTGCGAACACAAGCCTCATGGCGTCCGGCTCGTACACGGACAAACAGCTGGATGCGCTAGAAGCGCGCGTCGGAAAAACCTATTGGCTCGATCCGCGCAACGGCAAGCCGCCAGCTTTTCTCAGTGCGCCCGCACCCAACGCAACGACCTTCAGCGCGGCACAGAGCGAGCCATTTGAAATCACCGAGCTCGCCGGACGTGCGACAAGAGATCCGTACTATAAAGTTAAGTTCGAATCGGGAAAAATTGGCTACATTCAACCGGAGAAATTTCACGAGGGACTCAACTTGACCATCTTAAGCGCCGATCCGCTCGCGGATGAGAAAAGAAAGGCGGAAGAACAAGCAAACGAGGACAAAAAACGAATCGAATGGATCAATGCACAACCCTGGTCGCCCGCCGTTAAGCAAGCGGCGATTAAAAAGGAGCCGACAGCCGGGCTCACCAGCGCGGAAGTGAAACGAGTCTTGGGCCCGCCGCGGCGCATCACGAAGTCACGCGGCCCATTGAAAGCAGTCGAAGAACAGTGGTTTTATCCGGATGGATCTGTGTTAATATTTAATGGCGGTCTACTAAGCAGGGTGGAGAAGACGAAAAGCTAGGAAGTGGCATTTTCAGCTGCTTGAACCTATCCTGGGTAAACCATCTGAGGTCACCACCACGGCGCCATCGGTTTTTTTCCGCGCGAGAGAGATGATAACCAAGTCGCCTTTTCTTCCGATTCTTGATTAAATTACCGAAACGCCATCGACCCTTTGCGTAACTTCGTTTCCGTTCCCGAACACCCGCCATCGAAGACGACCATCACACTAAAACGCCTGATTTTCTGATAATGCGACAGCTGCCGTCGATGATTATTTCCATTCGCGCTTTAATACGGTCTAACCGTCTCTAGCATGCGTTTTTTCACAAGTAGTTGTCAAAATTCAAAAAAACAGGTACAACCGTTGCGATTTTGCTACGGAGGTATCTCAGTTGTCGCTTAGTATAAAAAAAGCCCGACGAATCAACGATTTGCCGCCCTACTTGTTCGCCGAGATCGACCGCCGAAAGCGCGCGGCTTTAGCGCGCGGAGTCGATCTGATCGACTTGGGAATCGGCGACCCAGATATTCCGACGCCGTCTGTCGTTGTCGAAAAGCTCATGGAAAGCGCCGGCAAGCCCGTCAATCACCGTTATCCGAATAGCTCCGGCATGGCGGAGTTTCGCGAAGCGGTCGCCAATTGGTATCAAGGCCGTTTCAACGTCAAATTGGATCCGGGAAAAGAAGTCGTGTCGCTGATCGGTTCCAAAGAAGGCATCGGTAATATGGCGGTTGCCTTTGTCGATCCTGGAGATGTGGTCTTGGTGGCGAGCCCTTGTTACCCCGTGTATCACATTGGCACAGCTTTTAGCGGCGGCAATAACTATTTTCTACCCTTAAAGAAGGAAAATAATTTTTTACCCGACTTGGACGCCATTCCGACCGAGGTTGCCAAACAAGCGAAGATGTTGTGGATCAATTATCCCAACAATCCGACCGCCGCGGTGGCCGATAAGAGCTTCTTCGACCGCGTCGTCGAGTTCGCCAACAAGCACAACATCATCGTCTGCCACGATGCCGCGTACACCGAAATGGGTTACGACGGCTACCGGCCGATGAGCTTTCTTGAAATCGAAGGCGCGCGCGACGTCGGCATCGAATTTCACTCGTTGTCGAAAACCTTCAATATGACCGGCTGGCGCATCGGTATGGCGGTGGGAAATTCCGAACTGGTCGGCGGTTTGGCGCAAGCCAAGTCGAATCTGGATTCAGGTATCTTTCAGGCAATCCAGGAAGCAGGCATCGAAGCCTTGCGCCTGGGCGATCAAATCGTCGAGCCTTCTCGGAAAATTTACCAAGAGCGGCGTGATATCCTGGTGGAAGGATTGCGCGCCGTGGGTCTTGAATGCGAGAAGCCACGTGCCACGTTTTACGTGTGGGTTTCCTGCCCAAAAGGACTATCGTCGGCCGATTTTACGACCAAGTTGCTCGAAGAAGCCGGGGTGGTGACCACTCCCGGAAATGGTTTCGGCGATGCCGGCGAGGGCTACGTTCGTTTTACCGTGTGCGTTGACAAAGAACGGCTGCGGGAGGTTGCGGAGAGGATCCGACGGGTCAAACTCTAAGATACTTTCCCAAGCAGTAGCATGGCGAACGCGATAGCCCATCAAGTTTACGTCGGTATCGGCTCCAACGTGGGCAGCAAAAGAGAAAACTTTTTTGAGGCAGTGAGCCGGCTTGCCAAGCTGCCCGACACGAGGGTCCTCAAAGAATCGTCGCTCTACGAGAGCGAGCCTTTAGGCGATGCCAAAGAGTGGTACGTCAATGGGGCGGTGGAAATCGAGACCAAATTCAAGCCCGATGTACTGCTCAAGAAATTCAAAAACATCGAGCGCGCCATGGGCCGCAAAAAGGTCAAGAAGCGCTGGGGTGCGCGCATCATCGATTTAGACATTCTCCTCTACGACTCGGCGGTCTTAAAAAAGAAAAGTCTCAAAATCCCGCATCCTGAAATGCCTAACCGCAAATTTGTGCTGATTCCCCTCAGTGAGATCGCGCCACAGGTTGTTCATCCAGAGCTGGGTGTGACCATTTCCGAGCTGCTGATCAACGTCAAGGACGACAAAAAAGTTCACTTGCATCACGCTTGAGCCGTCGCCCGCTACTGTCCTCGAGGGAGCAAAATGCTACCGCTCCGTCTGATCCTGATATTTCTAATTTTTTATATTATTTTGTCTGTGGTGAAATTGGCCTTCCATGGCGGAAAGCCGAGGTCAGCCAAGCGGCGAGAGTTCGATCGCGGCCGCGACGAGGAAGAAATGGTGCTCGACCCACAATGCCACAGCTATGTGCCGAAGTCTGACGCCATCGTAAAATCGGGCGAGTATTTTTGCAGTCAAGAATGCGCCCGTCTTTATCTACTATCCCGGTAGCGCCTGCAAGATTTTTTCCTGAACGGCATCGAAGCCGCCGTTAGACATGACCAGCACAATATCGCCGGGCCGGGCCTCTCGCGCCAAGGCGCAGGCAATCTCCCCGGCGCTACCCACGAGCTGAGCTTTCGCCTGCGCCGCGACCCGGTTAATGTGGCTCACGACATTTTCGACGGAAAGCCGCTCGTTCTCAGGAACTTTTTCCGGTTGGTAAATGCCGGCAACGATGACCCTGTCCGCGTGCGCCAACGCCTCAGCAAATTCTTTTTCAAAAATGTTTCTTTTACTGGTATTGCTGCGCGGCTCGAAGACAGCCCACAGGCGCCGGCCTCGATAAGCCGTCCTGACGGCGTCAATGGTTTCGCGCACGGCGGTGGGATGGTGCGCAAAGTCGTCGATCAACAAGACGCCGCCACGTTCGCCGCGAATCTCCTGGCGCCGCTTGACTCCGCTAAATGTGCGGAAGCCTTCGAGCAACTGATCTCGCTCGATACCCATCGCTCGGCCCATCGCATAAACGGCAAGCGAATTCATCACATTGTGGCGGCCGATAACACCGGCTTCGACCCGCCCGTCGGCTTTGCCGCGGTAACAGGGGGTAAAAAACGTCCGGCCCTGGTGAAACCGAATCTCCGCTGGCGTCCAATCAGCGTCAGCGCCGCTGCCGTAGCTAACCCGGCGACAGCGTCCCGAGGCGGCAAGTTCGGCTGCAGCCGGGTAATCGGCACAGGTGACCAACAAACCGTCGTTGGGAATGATGTCGATCAATCGAACGAAGGCAGACTTCAGGTGATCGAGATCGCGATAGATATCGGCGTGATCGAATTCGACGCTGGTCAGGATCACATTGCGCGGGCGGTAGTGAAGGAACTTGGGTCCCTTGTCGAAGAACGCTGTGTCGTATTCATCGCCTTCGATGACCACATGATCGCCCTTGCCGACTCCCCAGCCGCTGCCAAAATTGAGCGGCACGCCGCCGATGAAAAAGCCGGGGTCCAACCCGGCGCACGTCAATACCCATGCGGCCAACGCGGTCGTGGTGGTCTTTCCATGGGTGCCGGTGACGACCAGCGAACTGCGCGTGCCGATCAGAAACTGGCCCAACGCTTGGGAAAAAGAAATGTAAGGAATATTTTGCGCGAGCACGACATCGGCTTCCGGGTTGTTGCGCGACACCGCATTGCCCACGACCACCAGATCCGGAGGGGGCGCGACATGTTCGGCGTGAAAACCCGGCAACACATCGATGCCGATTTCTCCGAGATAAGTGCTCATCGGCGGATAAACGTTTTGATCGGAGCCCGTCACCCGATAACCGCGTGCCTGCAACAGACCGGCAAGCGATGCCATCCCGACACCGCAGATCGCAATCAAGTGAATATGGCTGCCGGCCGGCGGAAGATCGCTCATGGGAAAAGCACTTTCATGATCCGATCGTGGATGTGCGGCCGGAACGCTTTGATTTTTTCGTTCTTGCGCGTCGGGTGAATGCGATTGGTCAGCAGCACGACATGGCAATTCTTTTCCAAATCCCACCAGATCGAGCACCCCGTGAAGCCCAAGTGCCCGACCGAGCGCGGCGAAAAAAAACTGCCACTGGCGGACATCCCGGGAGACGGCGTATCCCATCCGAGCGCGAAGGTGGAATCCTTGAGCGATGGATCTCGGGTAAGAAACTCTTGCACCACCGCTTGCGGCAGGAAGTTATCTTTGCCTTGAAGGCACTGGCTTGTGCGCACCAGAAAAGTGTGAATATCGCGTGCCGAAGAAAACAACCCAGCGTGGCCGGCCACTCCACCCATGGCATAGGCGTTGTCGTCATGCACCTCGCCGCAGAGAATTTTTTTTCGCCAGGGGCAATTTTCCGTCGGCGCAATGACTTCTTCGACCGGCTGCAGGCGCCGCGTTCGGAGCTGGCTGAGATCGACGAACCCGGTGGAACGAAGCCCCAACGGTTTAAAAATCCGCTCCTGACAGAAGCGGTCGAAGGTATTCCCGGTAAGAACCTCTACGGCCTCGCCTAAGATTATAAAACCGAGATCACTATAAACGCTCAGGCTCCCCGGTGGGCTCGTCGCCTTTTCGCGATGAATCAATTCGTAGACGTAGTTTTTCGCCGCTCGGCTCGCGACGAAGTTGATGCGTCCCGACTTTTCGCTTTTGACGATCTCCTCGAAGAACGCTTTCCAGGCTGGCAATCCCGCGGAATGATTGAGCAGATGGCGAAAGGTCGTGACGCTCTTGCCGAGCACGCCATACATGGGAATCACGCGAGTCAGCTGATCGTCCAAACGCAACTTTCGCTCGCGCACAAGCAGCATGAGCGCCACGGTCGTCGCCATCGGTTTGGTCAATGACGCGAGATCGAAGATCGTGTCCAAACGCATCGGCGACTTATGCGGCAGCAGCGAGCGCTGACCGAACGCCTGTTGGTAGACGACGTCGCCGTCCTTGCCTACGAGCAAGACCGCTCCGGGAAAGACTCCGTCGTTAACCGCCTCCTGAAAGGTATCTTCGACCGAATGAAAATCCATGATTGAGCGCTTAGACGATTTTTGCGAGCACACCTTTCGAGTGACTGGAGAAAACGAAGCGAATTAGTCGACGGCCAAGTGCCCGGCCTAACGCCGCCCGGATCGATTCAAATGACCGGGGACTCCAGCAGCTCCAATGTGGCCGCGTTGCCATCCAGAGTTGTTCGCGCGCCGAACGGCAGCGCCAGGTTCTCCCGGCCATGGCCTGCTCTCATTCCCATCACTACCGGATAGGCCGCATTGCAGAAGAGGTCAAGAACGATCTGCTTAATGTCTCTCGGGCCATTCCCATCACAGTCGGTAAAATCACCGAACACGATGCCGGCCAACTGGTCTAATTTGCCCGCCATTTGGAGTTGTGTGAGCATCCGTTCGACGCGGTACGGCTTCTCGCCGACATCCTCTAAGAATAATAATTTTCCTCGGGTGTCTATCTCGTAAGGCGTCCCGAGCGTGGTTACCAGCATGGATAAACAGCCGCCCATGATTTCCCCCTCCGCCCTGCCCGGTCGAATCACGTCGCCCAAATCCAGTTTCCAGCCGCGCAACTCGCCGGTCAGCAAGCGCCATAGGTGCGCCCGACTCTGCGCGCTCAAGCCGCGGGCAATATCCATCGCGACCATCGGCGCGTGAAATGTCAACATCCCACAGAATTGGCGCAGCCAATTGAGCAACACGGTAACATCACTATAACCGACAAAAATCTTCGGTTTTTTTTGGAGCAACGGACTCAGGTACTGAAGTAGCTGAATCGAGCCAAATCCGCCGCGCGCGCAAAAGATCGCGTCGATATCGGTGCGGCGGAAAAATTCCAATAGATCCTCGGCCCGGTGTTTGGGGTCGCCGGCGAGATAGCCCTTGCTTTCGAACAAGTGCGCTGCCAGCTCAACCTCGAAGCCCTCGGCGCGGATCGCTTCGATGCCCAACTCAAGCGGCTCCTGTTCAATCGTTCCCGCCGGTGCCACAACGCCAATGCGTCCGCCGCGCTTCAAGCGCAGAGGCTTATGCACAGCCAATTGATTTTTGCCCTGCTTATGCGATCGAAGCAAACCGGCGGCCTCGTCTACCCTGTGGATAACGTTTAAGGGACGCAATCAGTATTTGTTTGAGGTTCCCATATTGGCAAAAAAGCTCCCTATGTACAAGAATTTTTCGTGCATCCACGCGCTCTACCAGTAAAGGACGGCATCACCACAGCATTGACTTCGCGTCGCTGCCCGGATAAATACCAACTAGTATCCACAATTTCTCCCCGATCATCGCACCGGTTCTTGGCAAGTTATCCACAGGGTTACCAACAGCCTATGAAAGTCAGGCCAGAAGAGCTCGAACGATTCGCCACCCAGTTGATCAAGAGCTACGGTGACAAAGAATTAATCGTCACCCAGTCCGACGATCGCGTGCTTAAGAGCAAAATCGTCGACATCATCGCGAAGAACTTTGCCGAAGAAGAAGCAATCGAGGAGGAAGCTCGTAAAATACTGGCGGCCCATACTCGCGGGGCGCGTGACTTGGATTCTTACAAAATGTTTCTGTTGGCAAAGCAAAAACTTGCGGCCAAACGAGGCTTTATCTTGTGACCCGAATATCTGACAGCCGCATTTCTCACCTGGCGCACCTGATTATGGAAGGTTTACGCAAAGCAAAATTGGCAGACTTTCCCAACGAAGGCCGGGCGCTGACGGAAACAAAACAGGACCTGCACGCTTTTTTTCAACGCGAAGATCAGATCGACGATGTTGTGCGCCAAAAAATCAGCTCGCTATCCCGTCAGGTGCCGCCCGGCAGCCGGGAGTGGGACATTCTTTATAGAAAATACTTCGAGGAGGAATCCCGTAAGCACCATAGATAGCGCTGGGCGGCTGCTGGCGCCAAACTCGTCGCATAATGAATTTTGAATGAGCAAAAACCTTGACATCACTAGATTGATGCTTAGATTCGTCTTGCTCTTAATCTACCAGGGGTAATTGCTCGGCGTAGCTAAGGGCAAATTCCTTAAAAATCAGTCAGTTAAATCAAAAATCTGAAAGGGGGCAGGAAGTGAAAATTAGGCCTTTACAAGACCGGGTCATCGTCAAACGCGTCGATGAAGAGGAAAAGAGCAAGGGTGGAATCATCATTCCCGACACCGCAAAAGAGAAACCACAAGAGGGAAAAGTGGTCGCCGTCGGCAAAGGGAAAGCCAACGACGACGGTAAAATCACTCCACTCGACGTCAAGGTGAACGACCGCATCCTGTTCGGAAAATATTCCGGCACTGAGATCAATTTCGATGGCGACGAGCACCTGATCATGCGCGAGGAAGATATCCTGGGCGTCATTGAAAAGTAATTTTGAAGAAAATTCTAGGAGGAAACGATGGGAGCTAAAATTGTTAAATTTAATCGGGATGCGCGTGACGCGATACTTAAAGGTGTCAATATTCTTGCCGATGCCGTAACGGTCACGCTAGGTCCCAAAGGGAGAAATGTCGTCCTCGATAAATCCTTTGGCGCGCCGAATGTGACCAAGGACGGCGTAACGGTCGCCAAAGAAGTCGAGCTTGAAGATAAGTTCGAAAACATGGGCGCCCAGATGGTGAAGGAAGTCGCGAGCAAGACTTCAGACGTGGCCGGTGACGGCACGACCACAGCCACTGTTTTGGCGCGGCAAATCTTCGCGGAAGGTGTGAAGCTAGTCGCTGCCGGCCACGATCCGATGACGCTCAAGCGCGGGATCGACAAGGCCGTAGACGCGATGATCGGCGAGCTTAAGGACCTTTCCAAAGCCACCAAAGATCCGAAAGAGATCGCTCAAGTCGGCACCATCGCCGCAAACAACGATTCCACCATCGGCGATGTGATCGCCGAAGCGATGAATAAAGTCGGCAAAGAGGGAGTCATTACCGTCGAAGAAGCCAAGGGGCTCGAAACCACGCTCGATGTCGTCGAAGGCATGCAATTCGACCGCGGCTATCTCTCGCCGTACTTTGTTACCGACCCAGAGCGAATGGAGTGCATACTCGAAGATGTCTATTTGCTGATCCACGAGAAAAAAATCAGCAACATGAAAGAGATCCTGCCGATCCTCGAACAGATCGCCAAATCCGGCAAGCCTTTCATCATCATCGCTGAAGACATCGAAGGCGAAGCTCTCGCCACTTTAGTCGTCAATAAAATCCGCGGCACTTTGCGTTGCGTGGCGGTTAAAGCCCCCGGCTTTGGCGATCGACGCAAAGCTATGCTCGAAGATATCGCCGTGCTGACCGGCGGCAAACTGATCGCCGAAGAACTGGGGATCAAGCTCGATAACATCGCCTTGCAAGATCTCGGGCGTGCCAAGAGGATCGTCGTCGACAAGGACAATACGACGATCGTCGACGGCGCCGGCAAGAAATCCGATCTCGAAGGCCGCATCAAACAGATCCGCGCGCAGATCGACGAAACGACGTCGGACTACGACCGTGAGAAACTGCAGGAGCGTCTCGCTAAATTAATCGGCGGCGTCGCGGTAATTAACGTAGGCGCGGCCACGGAAGTCGAAATGAAAGAAAAGAAGGCGCGCGTCGAAGACGCGCTCCACGCCACTCGCGCGGCGGTAGAGGAAGGAATTGTTCCCGGTGGGGGCGTTGCCCTGCTCCGCTCCGCTGTCGCCCTGGAAAAATTGCGAGTTTCCGGGGATGAAAAATGGGGCGTTAATATCATCAAGCGCGCTGCCGAAGAACCGCTTCGGCGCATCGCTATCAACGCGGGCGTAGAAGGCTCCATTGCCCTCCAGAAAGTCAAAGAAGGCAAAGGCGCTTTCGGATTTAACGCCGCTGCGGAAGAATATGAGGACCTTTTTAAAGCCGGCATCATCGATGCCACCAAAGTCGTTCGCACGGCGCTTCAGAACGCCGCTTCAGTAGCGAGCATGTTGCTCACGACCGAAGCGATGGTCGCCGAGAAGCCGGACGACAAGTCGGCAATGCCAGCAATGCCTCCTGGAGGCGGTATGGGTGGAATGGGCGGTATGGGCGGTATGGGCGGCATGATGTAAATAAGCATCGATCCTATCGCAACAGGCCCGCTACGCGCGTCAGTAATATGGCGCTCGTAGCGGGCTTTTGTTTTTCCTACATGTGTTTTTTCCACCTTGACTCTGGAAAATTTTCATATTAGTTTGCTTTGAAACTTTCCCCTGAAAATATCGCGATTTAGCAACACTATTCATGTTTGAATCCTTAACCGACAAGCTCGAGCTGACTTTTAAGCGGCTGCGCGGCCAGGGCAAGATCACCGAGAACAACATCGACGATGCTCTGCGGGAAGTCCGCCTAGCCTTGCTCGAAGCCGATGTCCACGTCAAGGTGGTGAAGACCTTCCTTGACTCGGTGAAGACCAAATCGATGGGGCAAGAGGTGCTGCAAAGCCTCAGCCCCGAGCAGCAATTCATCAAAATCGTCCGTGACGAGCTGATCAGTCTCTTGGGCGGCAATTTCTGCGAGCTCGATCTCAAGGCGGCACCGCCGGTCGTCATCATGCTGGTGGGCTTGCAGGGGTCCGGCAAGACGACGACCTTGGCCAAGGTCGCCCGCTACCTTAAGAAAGAGAAGAAACGCACGCCTTACCTGGTGCCGGCCGATATCTACCGTCCGGCGGCCATCGAGCAGTTGAAGGTTCTCGGACGAGAATTGGCATTGCCCGTGTACGATTCCAATCCGGAAAATTCGCCGGTGGCCATTTGCCGAGAAGCTCTCGAAGAGGCGAAGCGAAAATTCTGCGACGTTATGCTCGTCGACACCGCAGGGCGACTGCACATCGACGAAGAGCTCATGCAAGAGCTAAGCGCGATCAAAGACGCCGTGCGTCCGCACCAGATCCTGTTTGTTGCTGACTCTATGACCGGGCAAGACGCGGTGAATCAGGCACTGGGATTTGACAGCAAGCTTGGACTTTCCGGTATCATCCTGACCAAACTCGATGGCGACGCCCGCGGCGGCGCGGCGCTCTCGATCCGTGAAATGGTGGGCAAGCCGATCTTGTTTTCCGGCATCGGCGAAAAACTCGATGCCCTCGAGCCGTTCTATCCGGACCGGCTGGCGTCGCGGATTCTCGGTATGGGCGACGTGCTCTCGCTGATCGACAAGGTCCAGCAGAACGTCGAGCAAAAAGAAGCTGCGCGCCTGCAGCAGGCTTTTCAGAAACAGCAGTTCACGTTGGAAGAGTTCCAGTTGCAGCTCCAGCAGATCAAGAGAATGGGGCCCGTCGGCGGCCTACTGGAAATGATCCCGGGAGGCAAGAAGCTCGCTTCCCAGGTCGACGCGGAGAAGGCGGAGAAGGAGCTGAAGCGGGTCGAAGCGATCATTAACTCAATGACGCTGCAAGAGCGACGCAATCCGGCTGTTCTGAACGGCAGTCGGCGCCGGCGCATTGCGCAAGGGAGTGGTACCACGGTGACCGACGTGAATCGTTTGATGAAACAATTCTTGGAAATGAAAAAAATGATGCAAAGGGTGAGCAAACTGGGAGTGCGATCGCTCCTCGGCCGAATGCCGAACCCTTTCCAATAATAAAGGAGAAGGAACAAAAGCATGAGCGTAACCATTCGTATGAGCCGCCACGGGGCGAAGAAAAAGCCTTTTTACCGTATTGTCGTCAGCGACCAACGCTTTCCGCGCGACGGCCGTTATATCGAACAGGTTGGCACCTATGATCCGAGGGCGAAGACGGGCGGCGTAAAACTCAGCCAGGAAAAGATCGACGCCTGGATCAAGAAGGGCGCCAAGCCGTCGCAGACGGTTTCCGAACTGATCAAGAGAGAAAAGAAGGCCAGCTAAGTTTCCCATGAAGGAATTGGTTCAGTACCTCGCAAGATCCCTGGTCAGCAATCCCGACGCCGTTGAGATCAACGAAATCACCAACGACGGCACCTCGGTATTTGAACTGAAGGTGGCGAAGGAAGATCTCGGCCGCATCATCGGCAAACAGGGACGCACGGCGAAATCAATCCGCACTCTGCTCAACGCCGCAGCATCGATCAGCAACCGCAAAGTCGTCCTCGAAATCGTCGAAGAGAGATAGCACCCGCGGGTGCACACGCCGATGGCTGAACCCTTAGTTCCCCTCGGTGAAATCGTCGCCACTCACGGCCTGCTGGGTTGGTTGAAACTCAATCCTTTCAATCCCGAGACCAAGGCGCTCGCTACGGGCGTGGAGGTTTTCCTCGATCAGCCGGGAAATCAATCAGTACACGAGCTCGAAGCGAGTAAACCGCACAAGCATCAGTGGCTCATTAAGCTGCGCGACCTGAACAGCATCGACGCTGCCGAAAGCTACTTAGGCTCTACCCTTTCCGTAGCGGAAACCGCCCTCGAAGTATTGGCGCCCGGCCAGTATTATCATTATCAAGTCATTGGCTTCGAGGTGTTCGCCGTGAGCGGCGAGCGGATCGGAACGATTGCATCGACGATGCCGACTGCCGGGGGCGAGCTTTACCTAGTAACCGGACCGACTAAAGAACACCTGATTCCGGCGGTCAAAGAGATCATCGAAAACGTCGATTTTACTGAGCGCAAAATGACCATCAATCCGCCCGCCGGATTGCTCGATCTTTGATTGATCCGAAGCGTCGTTTGCACGCCGATGCTCAACTTTACTGTCATCACGATTTTTCCGCAGATGCTGAGCTCGCCTCTCGGCCACAGCATTTTAAAAAAGGCTCAGGAAAACGGCCTGATCAAGTTCGACATCGTCGATTTGCGCAACTATGCGACCGACCGCCACCGGACCACCGACGACGCACCGTATGGCGGCGGTCAGGGTATGGTGATGAAACCGGAGCCGCTGATCGCCGCAATCGATCATGCCCGCAGTCAGGCTCCCCATTCCCGGGTCATTCTTCTCACGCCGCGCGGCCGGGTGTTCGACCAGCAAACTGCGGGGAGACTTTCCCAGGAAAAAAATATCATATTGATCTGCGGCCGCTATGAAGGCGTCGACGAACGAGTCACGGCGTTTGTCGATGAAGAAGTTTCCATTGGCGACTACACGCTAAGCGGCGGTGAACCGGCGGCAGTCGTGGTGATCGACGCGGTTGCGCGCCTGATTCCGGGCGTTCTGGGCAACGAGAATTCGTCGGTTGAAGAATCCTTTACCGATGGCTTGCTCGAATATCCGCAATTTACACGTCCCGAGGAGTTTCGCGGCATGAAAGTCCCGGACGTTTTGCTCTCCGGTGATCACGAGCGGATCAAAACATGGCGCAGAGAGCAAAGTCTGAGCCTCACTCGGGAGCGGCGCCCCGACCTCTTCGCGAAAGCCGCGCCGAGCGGCAAAGCGCGAGCGCATGCGGGATCGGCGAAAGCGCCCGTCTACCTCGCCTTGCTGCACCATCCGGTATACGACAAAAACGGCGTCATCGTCACCACTGCGGTCACGAACATGGACATCCACGATATTTCGCGCGCCGGGCGCACTTACGGCGTGCGCGGGTTCTTCGTCGCAACGCCGGTCAAAGCGCTGCAGAGGCTCGCACGCAAAATCATCGAACACTGGGAAGTGGGTTACGGCAGCCGATATAACACGACGCGCAAGGACGCGCTGGCGCTCGCGCGGATTTGCGATACGCTTGACGACGCCATCATTGCGATCGAACGGGAAACAGGTCAAAAACCGCTGATCGTGGCGACCTCCGCCCGGCGAACGGCTAACCGCGCCTCTTTCGCCGCGCTCCAAGACATGTTACATAAGGAAACTCGGCCCTTTCTTATTCTCTTCGGTACCGGTTGGGGCCTGACAGAAACCATACTTTCACAAGCAGATTACGTTCTAGAGGCGATTGAAGTCCGTGCCGATTTTAACCATCTTTCGGTGCGCTCGGCAGCGGCAATTATTTTAGACCGCCTTCTGGCTGCTGACAGGAGTTGATCATGAATACGGTAGGCCAATTAGAAGCCCAGCAAGCGAAGCAAGACGCGCCAGCACTCCGGCCGGGGGAAACGGTTCGCGTCCACGTCAAAGTGGTCGAAGGCGAGAAGGAGCGCACTCAGATCTTTGAAGGTATCGTCATCGCTATGTCGGGGAGCGGCAGCCGCGCCATGTTCACCGTGCGAAAGATTTCCTATGGCGTTGGCGTAGAACGCATCTTTCCGATCCATTCGCCGCGCATCGACAAAGTCGAAGTCGTCTCGCGCGGCAAGGTGCGGCGCGCAAAGCTCTATTATCTCCGGGAACGATCCGGCAAAGCCGCGCGACTCTTCGGCGAAGACTGATCCCACGCCGCCGGAGGCGCACTTCAGCCGCCGAGAACGTTTCCGTTGCCCTCGAAGACCGCGCCGGGGTGCACCCGCAGCTCACCGACCCGGGCTTCGCCCTTGAAGTAACCGCCCGGCAAAACCTCGAAACAACCCATCGACTGCACCGATCCCACCAACCGTCCCTCCAAGTGAACTTGGCGCGCCGAGATATGCGCGTCGACTTGGGCGTTGGAGCCGATCACCAGGAGCTCGGTAGATTTGATTTCTCCGGTAAAATGGCCGTCGATCTTCACCGGCAGATTGTAGCTGAGCTTGCCGGAGATCGATGAGTTGGCGAACAAGACCGTTCGCGGCGCGGCTCCTTGGATAAATGACGGGTTTTCTTTATTCTTCACAATCGCCATGCTTCCAGCGTAATTGATTTCGCAGTTTAACACATAACGGCCTCGCGCAGCGAATGGATGAGGTTCAACGGTGAGCCTGTATTTAAGCGGCTTCGCCGTGGTAGCATAAAATCATGGATCTTTTCGAAGCCCAAGCGGCGCCGGACCGGCAGGTTTCTCAACCGCTCGCCGAACGGATGCGGCCAAAAACACTCGCGGAGTTCGTCGGGCAGGACCATTTGCTGGGCCCCGGGAAACTTCTGAGCGGAGTGGTCGGCGCGGGCAAACTCCAGTCGCTCATTCTTTGGGGTCCTCCGGGCAGCGGTAAAACAACGCTGGCGCAAATCCTGGCGCAGGGAGCGGGCGCAGCGTGTGTGAATTTTTCCGCGGTCACGTCGGGCGTTAAAGATCTTAAGAGAATTATTCAGGAAGCCGAACAACGACGCCGTCTCGGCAAATCCACCGTGCTCTTCGTTGACGAGATCCATCATTTCAATAAAGCGCAGCAAGATAACTTTCTGCCCCACGTCGAGCGCGGCACGTTGATCTTGATCGGCGCCACTACGGAAAATCCCTCTTTCGAAGTGATTTCACCGCTGCTCTCGCGTTGCCAAGTATTGGTGCTCAAGACGCTTGCACCGGCCGAGATCGGCAAGATCATTGACCGCGCACTCCAGGATCGTGAACGCGGCTTGGGATCGATGGGGCTCGCGATTTCCGTTCAGGGCCGGCCATTTCTAGTCGAGCAATCGCAAGGCGATTGTCGCGTGGCGCTCAACGCGCTGGAAGCAGCGGCAACCCTGGCGCAAGCACACAATCAAAAAGAAATCGGGCTGGCGCATTTGCAAGAGGCGCTGCAGAAAACGCCGCTCCGCTATGACAAAGCGGGCGAGGAACACTACAACGTGATCTCCGCGTTCATCAAAAGCATGCGCGGCAGCGATCCCGACGCCGCTATTTATTGGATGATGCGCATGCTCGAGGCCGGCGAAGATCCGCTCTTTATCGCCCGGCGCATGGTGATCTTCGCCGCAGAAGATATCGGCAATGCCGATCCGCAAGCGCTGCAAATCGCCATCGCCGCCAAGGACGCCTTTCACTTCGTCGGACTTCCCGAAGGGAGAATTCCCCTGGCGCAGGCGGTCACGTATCTCGCCAGCGCGCCCAAATCGAACGCGTCTTATAAAGCGATGCTCGCCGCGGCCGAGGACGTGCAGCAACACGGCACGCTGGCGGTACCGCTACATCTGCGCAACGCGCCGACACCTTTGATGCAAAATCTCGGCTACGGCAAAGACTACAAATATGCCCATAACTATGCCGGTCACGTGGTCGGTCAAGAGCACTTGCCTGAGGAGCTGCGCGGCAAACGATATTACGCGCCGTTCGATTCCGGCCACGAAAAGCAGATCAAGGAGCGGTTAAAGTTGTGGGAAGAAAAAAAGAAGGATTCAAAAGGCTAAATACCCCGAGGCTCCGCATTCGCAACTCTTTGACGAGGCCTATTCTTGAATTCCCGCCAAATCCAGCAAAAAAACGTAGGAGAATGCGGTTTCGCGATGACGCCGAAAGCGCCCCGAAGCGCCCCCATGACCGGCATCCATGTTGGTTTTCAATAATAGGCGCTGTCGATCCGTCTTGAGCTCGCGCAGCTTTGCCACCCACTTCGCCGGCTCCCAGTATTGCACCTGCGAGTCGTGTAACCCGCCCGTAACGAGCATCGCCGGGTAAGCTTTTCTTTCGACGTTATCGTAGGGCGAGTAGGACAGCATGTAATCGTAGCCTTCCTTTTGATTCGGATCGCCCCACTCGTCGTACTCGCCGGCGGTAAGAGGAATCGACGAGTCGAGCATCGTGGTCACTACGTCGACAAACGGCACTTCGGCGACGATGCCTTTGAATAGATCCGGCCGCAGGTTACTGACCGCGCCCATCAATAAACCGCCCGCGCTTCGCCCCATGGCAAAAAGTTTCTCCGGCGCCGTGAATTTTTCACGGAGAAGGAATTCCGCGCAGGCGATGAAATCACTAAAGGTGTTTTTCTTCTTGAGCAGTTTGCCGTCGTCATACCACTGACGCCCCATCTCCTGTCCGCCGCGAACATGCGCGATAGCGAAGACAAAACCGCGATCAACCAAGCTCAGGCGCGGCGATGCGAACGACGCATCGATGCTTAATCCATAGGACCCGTAGCCGTAAAGCAGCAATGGGTTTTCTCCGTCTTTTCTCGCGCCCTTTCGGTAAAGAAGCGAAATCGGTATCTCCGTGCCGTCTGCGCCGCGGGCATAGAGTCTTTCTGTTGTATAATTATTCGAATTGAAGCCGCCAAGCACTTCCTCTTGCTTCAGTAGGGTACGCTGTTTGGTCATCATGTCGTAGTCATAGATCGACACCGGCGTCTTCATCGAAGTATATTCAAACCGCAGCGTGGTCGTGTCGAACTGCAAATTCACATTAAGATTGGCTCGATACGCCGGCTCGTCGAACTGAAGATAATGCTCTCCGGCGCCGGACCATGGCACGACGCGTATCTGCGTGAGGCCGCGCGCCCGTTCTTCCAACACGAGGTAATTTTTGAACAGCTCAAAATCGCCGAGATAAGCGTCCTCGCGATGAGGAATTATTTCCCGCCAGTGCTCTCTCTCGGGCTTATCCACCGGCGTTGACATCAAACGAAAATTTTTAGCTTGGTCGTTGGTGCGGATCAGGAACCGATCCTCAAAGTGCTCGATGTGATACTCATGCTCGCGCTCCCGTGGCAAAAATATCTTGAAGGTGCCGCGCGGATTGTCGGCCTCGAGATAACGGTACTCCTGGCTGACGGTTTGAGACGAAACGATCATGAGAAATTTCTTGGACTTGGTCTTGAAGATGTACGCGACGAAGGTCTCGTCGTTCTCTTCAAAAACAAGCTCGTCGTCTGCGGGGTCGGTGCCAACGACGTGGCGGTAGATTTGATATTGGCGTAAGGTCGTCTCGTCCTGCTTGCCATAAAATAGAGTCTTGTTGTCGTTCGCCCAGGCGAGGTTCTCCGTAACGGTGGGCAGCACGTCCGCAAGCATTTCTCCGGTGGTTAAGTTTTTCAGGTAGGCCGTGTGAATTCGCCGTCCCTGCGTATCGACGGCGTAAGCGAGGATGTCTTGACCGGCGCTCACCGCCGAGCCGCCGATGGAAAAAAATTCGTGTCCGGCGGCCAGGATGTTGGCATCAAGCATGATTTCTTCCGGCTGATCGAGCGACCCCCTCCTCCGCGCGTAGATCGGATACTCTTTGCCCTCCTCGTAACGCGTGTAGTAAAAGTAGTCGTCTCGCTTGTACGGCACCGACAGGTCGGTCTGTTTGAACCGCCCTTTGATCTCCGCAAAGAGTTTTTCCTCGAACTCACGCGCATGCGCCATCTCCTTCGCGGCGTATGCGTTTTCCTCGTTCAGGTAGCCGATAACTTCCGGATTCTCCCGCTCGCGGAGCCAATAATAATCATCCACGCGCACATGACCGTGCTTTTCGAGTTTCGTCGGTATTTTCTTAACCATCCATCTCCATCCGGTGCAAGGACACAAGGCAATCTCAAGCAAAACAGCGGACGTTTAACGAGGACACCACGGGTTAATTCTAGTTAATTCTTTCGCCAATAGCAGTATCGAGAGCGGAAAAATCGTTTCATTTCCGTACGCTCGTATCCTCCACCTCCGCTCCCCTCACCCATCCAATCGCGCCGTTCTTCGTTTTCACCATGTACCAAAACTCACCGGCGCCGGAGACTTTGCCGAGTGGGATTAAGTCATCGCCGCGGTCGGGCTTGACGATAACTTCCGATTGCGCGTCCTGTTGCCCATGGACTAAAACTCCATTGCCTTTCGCGCGCAGCGTTTTCGGCAAACGGGCGGCGGGGTCGAGATCCATCGAGCCACTGGATGTTCCGCTGCCGCCATCGCTGATCAGTTTGCGAAATACTTCGACGACTTCGCGAACGGCCCAATCCCGCGAGCCGGATTTCATGCCGATGGCTTGGCCGTTGCCATCGATCAAATAGGTCGCTGGAATGCCATAGACACGGTAAGAAGCCGCAACCCGGCCATCGGTGTCCAACGGTGCACGGAAGTTCAGTCCATTGGTCTTCATGAACCGCGAAACCTGCGCCGCGTTTTCGCGTTGATTTACTGCAAGGATAGTGAACCCTTGGCCGCCGAAGCTTCGGCTGAGCTGCTCCATCGACGGCATTTCTTCTCTACAGGGCCCGCACCATGTCGCCCAGAAATTGAGTAACATCAGGCTGCCGCGATTGCCGTTTAGACTGGCGATGCCACCGCCGGCATCTCTTAAATTGAATTCCGGCGCGCGCGTGAACGGCGGCTTGGTGAGACCGATCGACTTGAGCAGCTCATCGATCGAAGCGCCGGTTTTGCTCTGCTCTGCCAGCGCAAATCCGGGCGCCATCGTCGCCAGAACCAAGCAGATAACGCATGTGCTTATCGCTTCGCGGGTGAGTTCACCCATGTGCCATTCTCCCCTTTGCATGGATCGTTACGCTCATATCGAATCTGCGCCGATCTGTCTAACCCTTGGCTCCGCGCCAAGATCGCATTGACCGTAGATACTGCATCGGCTACTCTCAGCTTCACACGTCAGCGAATTAGCCTGCTCCGTGGAGGTTTGATGCAAAAAGCAGTTTTTCTGCTGTTAGTAACTATCCTTGCCATCGGCGCGTCTCTGCGGCCTCTAGCCGCGCAATCAACGCCCGACAAAATCACCCTTGGTACGATCACGCTCTCGCTCAACAATTTGCCGATCTACGTGGCGCAGGACAAAGGCTTCTTCAGCAAAGAAAATCTCTTTGTCGAGGCGGTGGTTTTGAACGCTAGCACGCGGGCGATTCCCGCGCTGATCGGCGGCTCGACGCAGATATCGGCTTCTTCCGCGATGACGACCATCCGCGCCGTGGAGAAAGGCGCCAATCTCAAAATCGTCGGCGGCCTGATCAACGCGCCGGTTTATGATCTCTACTCGCCGCCAAAATACAAAACGATCAAGGATCTCAAAGGCGCGACGATCGGCGTGACGGGCTTGATCACCAGCGACACGGTTTTAATGAAAGAAATGCTCAAAGCCAACGGGCTCGAGTATCCGCGTGATTACGCCATGCTCGCCATCGGCGGCACGGCGGAGCGCTGGCTCGCCATGCAGACCGGCAACGTCGCCGCGGGCATCTTGAGTCCGCCCTACACTTTCGTCGCTGACGAGGCCGGGTTTATTAATCTCGGCTCCACCGCAAAATACACGCCGAATTTTACCCAGACGGTGGTTAATGTTCGAACCGAATGGGCGCAAGAAAAAAGGTCGGTGCTCGTGCGCTTTTTGCGCGCCACGTTGCGCGCCTCGCGCTGGATTCATGCGCAGAAGGAAGACACCGTCCGCATCATCGCCAAGAGATTCAAATTCAGCGAAAAACATTCCGAAGCGGCATGGCGCTACTTCATTTCGAACAACGCCATTCCCAAAGACGGCGAGGTCAACGCCAAGGGCATGGACAAAGTCCTGCAACTCCTCGTCGAAGACGGCACCATGCACCCGCCGCTGCCCAAGCCGGAAAAATACATCGACATGACCTATCTGGACGAAGCCCGGCGCACGGCACAATGAACTGATCGCAACTCCCCACCTTGTCCACAATTTCTCGATTTAGAGTTCGCCTGATGAGGCGGCATCAAAGAGCGGTCGCGCTCTTCCTTGCGGTTGCCGCGGCACTGCTCTGCGCCGCCCCGCGCTTCGCTCATAGTCAGTCCGCCACCAAAGCGATCGTGCTCGGTTGGGACGGTGCCGTTTCCGATTTTATCCGCGAAATGCTGCGAGACGGCAAACTGCCGAACCTGGCGAAGCTGATCGAAGGCGGTGCCTTGGCCGACGACGTCAAGCCGACTTTTCCGGCGAAGACCGCCCCCGGATTTGCCTCCCTCTTCACCGGCGCGCCGCCGCGCGTGACCGGCATCAGCGGCAATCGCGTGCCGCGCGCGCCGCGCGGCCAGTTCACAATCCTTGAGAGCGTAGCCGGATTTTCCGAGGCACCGCTGCACGCGGAACCGATTTGGTCCGCCGCCGCGCGCGCCGGGAAAAAAGCGGTGATCTCTCATGTGCCCGCATTTGCCGGCGAGCTCTCCGAGCAAGCGGTCAGATTCTCCGGCTATACGTTAACCGCCGGCCGCGACGGCATCGTCACCAAGCGCGCCATCGTGAATGAACCGGAGGCTGCATGGAGTCATCCGCCGGCCAGCGAGGCGCCGCCCGTTGAAATCGCGTTCTTTGTCGGCGAAACGCGATTCCATGGACTGCTCATCGACGATCCCGCCGACAGCCAAAGCGGCTATGACACGCTGCTCCTCGCCACTGGCCGCGACGCCCAGGAAATCAAGGTCAAGCTCAAGCCGGCGCCCGCCAGCGGGTTTGGGGAACTGTTTTGGAGCGAGCCGGTCGCGGTTAAATTGAGCGGCCATCAAGACGGCACGACTTATTTTCGTCTCTTCGATCTCAAGCCCGACGGCAGCGATTTGTTTCTCTACTATACCCGCCCCGCGCGGGATCTAAGCATCCAACCGGAATCGGAAGTCAGCGCCGGCACTACCGCGCGAGCTTTCATCGGCAACGGCGCGAGTATCCTTTATCAGCAGGGTGGCTTTGGCAAAACGATTCCCAACGGCGGCAGCGGTGGCGCCGAGGCGCGTTATCTCGAAACCGTCGCGATCGCACAGCACCAGCTGATGGAAACCAACCGATGGGCGCTCGATCATTTGCCTTGGGATTTATATCTCGCCTATACGCCCTTTCCTGACGAGGCCGAGCATTTGTGGCGCGGCTATCTCGATCCGGCACTGGCCAACTACCGCCAGGATCTTGCCGCGCGGCTCCGGCCGTTTTTGGAACGAGTGTATCGGAGCTGCGACGAGCACCTCGGCCTGTTGATGACCAAGCGTCCAGCAAACACGATTATTGCGCTGGTCTCCGATCACGGCATGCAAGGCATGAATAAACGCATCGCGCTCAATCGCGCACTGCAAGAAGGTGGACTCTTAGTCTTAGACGCCCAGGGAAAAGTCGATTTGACCAAAACCAAAGTGCTGTATCCCGCGGTTAACAACGACTATCTGCTGATCAACACGAACGATCGGAAAAACGGCATCGTCGCGCCGGAAGAGCGCGCCGCCCTCGTCGGCAAAACGCGCGACCTGCTTGGTTCGATTCGCGACGGCGAGCAAGCCTTGGTCAAGGCGATCTATGACGCGGATTTCGACGGGGCAACCCTGGGCATCGGCGGCGAAGTCGGCGGCGATCTCTACATCGAGCTGGCACCGGGTTACGATTTCGATCCGCATATCGGTTCCAGCCAGCTCATCACCGAGGCTGAACCGTACGGCAATCATGGTGCCAACCCCGAGCAAGCTTCGATGCGCACGCTGATGGTTTTCAACGGTCCGGGCGTCGGCCCCGGCCAAAGGTTCGGCAACGCGAGCCTCATCGACTTCGCACCGACGCTCGCATCGCTGCTCCAGTTACCCGAGCCCAAGGATGCCACCGGCCGGGTATTGTATGAGATATTTGACGGGCCGCGTTAGCAACGCGTTTATGCGGAAAACTTTGCCCGCTTAAGGAGATCCGTCCGTGACAGCTCAATCCTCGTGGCAACCGCCTGCGGCAACTTCTTTGGATGAAGTCTTACGGCTCGACCATCAAGTCGCCGCGATGCCGGATAGACCGATCCACGTTCGGGAAGATGTCTTCCGCATCAGAGAATTGGAAATGGATTGGGACATCGGGGTCGTCGTTTACGAACCGCAAGAGCTGAATAAGATCGCCACCGGTCCGGACGGCAAGAAGGTCGGGGTGTTTTTGCTGCACGGCGGCGTGTCGGATTTCAAATCCGTCGAGCGCATCGCGCGCGTCCTGCCAACGAAATTCGGTATCAAAGTGGCAAGCATGACCTTTCCAGGTCGATTCTATTTTCGCGATGCCGATCGTGATTGGCCCGGCGACGTGGAGAATCCCGACGGTTCGGCGCGTACGCCGCTGTGGACGAGAGAAACCGAAATCACGCCGGATCAATACACGATTGTGAAGGATTCATCGAAGCGCAGAAACTACGGCACGCTGATTTCACTCTCAGCAAAAGAAGGCAGCGAATTTTTTCATCGCATGGCCGCTTGGCCCGTGGCTTTTGAAGAAGCGATCAAAGAAACCGCCCGGCGCCAGTTTCCCGACGGCCAATTCTCGATCTATATCCACGGCCATTCCACCGGCGGTCCGTTCGCCAAGATGGCCTCTCAACGAGTATCGAACATCGCCGGTCTCATCGGCTACGGCAGCTCGCCGTTCGGCTGGATGTATCCGCTGATCAGCGGCGATGATTGGCAGTTTCCGTTCAATCAATTGCGCCTGCGCACGTGGCGCGACACCGCCCGCTACATGTTCGAAGGAATGAAAAACGAGCAAGTCGGACTGCCGATGCTGATCGAGCTCACTTTTGAGCGATGGGACAACGCGAAAAAGCGCCCCAACTTCAAGGCCGAAGATTTTATCCATAAGAATTCCACTCAAGCCTTGGAAGCCGCCGCTCGAGTCTCCGCCCGACGTTTGCGCCTATCGAATCTGGAAACGGATACCCTGGCGCAACGTTACCTTGGCTATACGCGCGAGATCACCGGACTCAACGTGAAGCCTGTGCCGAATTTCCTGTCGATCCACGGCATCGACGACGATACGGTCACGCTCAAGCGCTGCGAAAAATCGCTGCCGCTCTTTGCCAAGCTCAACCCCGCGCCAAAAGTGCGGAGCGTCTCGCTCGGCGCTGGAATCCATTCCTGGGGCTGGGCAGACGAAAAATTGCCGCAGGGCATCGTCCCGTCGGTCGCCAAGCTCTGGCACGACGCGATCATGAATGGATTCTTCACGACGTAGCCGAGATGCCGACGTGCAACTGGAGTGATGGAGTCATGGAGAGTTGGAGAGTGGGTCAAAACAATCCGGATAACAGTACTCCAGCACGCCACCATTCCAACTCGTTCCGCCCTGCGCCACTCGACGATCCGACGTTTTGAACGGTTGAACGATTTGAACTATTTGAACGAATTTTCTAGGGTATGGTGATGGCAGATAAGGATCATCTCATTCTGACGGCCATTGGTCCCGACCAAGTCGGTCTGGTGCAAAAGATTTCCGAATTCATCTCACGGCATGCCTGCAATATCGAGGACAGCAAGATGGCGGTTTTTTGCGGCGAGTTCGCGGTGATCTTGCTGATCAGCGGCGACGGCGCCAACCTCGTGAAGATCGGCCGCGACTATCGCGAGATCGAAACCGAAACCGGACTCTCCCTATCCATCAAGACTCCGTCCACCCGACAGGCGACAGAATCTTTTCTGCCGTACCGATTGACCGCCTCGTGCATGGATCATCCGGGTATCGTCTACCAAATCAGCGGCGTCCTAAGCAGTCTCGGGATCAACATCGAATCGATGGAAACCAAGACCTATTCCGCGCCGGTGAGCGGCACGCCGATTTTTCAGCTCGAAGCCGATCTCGCGATCCCGACTCGCACCAACATCAACCAATTGCGCCAGCGCTTCGCCGAAATTCAGCGGGAAGAAAACATCGATATCGAGCTCACGGCAGCGAAAAATTAGCCGCTGCCGGACAATTCTAACGCGCAACTGGCGCCATGAGATCGGATGACTGCGCGGCCTCCAGAGCATTTTGCTTGCGCCCGAGCCAAAGACCATTAACGAGCCACGCGAGCGAGATCGGCATGGCGACAAGTGAAATTCCCATCACCCCTAATCCGAAAAATCCCAGCACCGCGAACGACCATGCGCCGAATTGATCGCCGAGGCGGTAGATCACGGTATCGATAAAGCTCTTGGCCTTGTACTTGTCTTCGCGCGGCACCACCGTATACAAGACTTCGCGCGTCGGCCGCGCAAACGCGAAATTACCGGCGCGTCGTAGCACCTGATAGATGACCAGAATGGTGATCGTCGGCGTCAGCGCCAGCGTGCCGAAGCCAACAACGCTCAGCAGCGGCAGCACTGCGAGAGTCAAAGCGACACCGATGCGCCGCAGCACCCGACTGGTGAGAAACAATTGCGCGCCAAGCGTAAAAATATTCACCCACAGGTCCACGCTCGCGAAGAATGCGGTGCGAGCGCCCCGCGTGGCAAAGCTATGCCGGGCAATCTCGGCCTGCTGAAAATAGAGAAACGTCGACGTGATCGCAAAGAGCAGAATGTAAACACTGACGTTAATCAAGTAGGTCGAGTTGAAGGCGTGGGCGAGACCAGAGAAAACCGAGCCACCGATCGGCGATTCATCGCGCCCGGCTGCCGGCCTGCGGTGCAAAGCGTCGGACAGCCGTGAGAGCCGCCGGACGCAGAACACCGCGAGTTCCAGCAGCATGGCGGACCCCAAAAGCAAATAAGTTGGTGGAACCGATTTCGCCAGCGACGCGGTCACGCTGGAGCCGACGATCCCGCCGACAGTTGCGCCGGCCGCGATAAATCCGAAGAGCCGCTTGCCCTGCTGGGCATCGAAGACGTCGACCATCAGCGCCCAGAAAACCGACACGACAAAGAGATTGAAGACCGACGTCCAGATGAAGAACACCCGGCCGATCCAGAGTTCCTGTTCGGCGCTCGCTATGTGCAAAAGGAGTGCGAAAAGCAACAGATTGGCGAGAAAAAAACGGTAGCTGATCGGAATGAAGCGCGAGCGCGGCAAACGCGCCACCAGCGCGGAGAACGGCGGATTGACGGCGATCATGCCAAGCAGTGTGCCGGTAAACAGCCACTGAAGGTTTTCCACGCCGCCGGCCACGCCCATGTCATCGCGAATAGGACGCAGAATGTAATAGGAAAAGAGCACCGAGAAGATATAAAGCCAAGACCAGGCTAAGGCGCGCATTTCAGCCGGCTGCACGTCGGCGACGCGTTTGAGCAATCGGTAGTGCAGGCTATCAGTCGCCGCAGTGTCGGAATCGCCTCCCGTCTCACCTCTCACGCTTTACTCTCCCTGCGGCTCACACGTTGTCGATGAATTGTTCCATGCGCCGGCGCATGGCCCCGTCGGGCAGCCGGCCACGCGCCGCGCCGAGATTGTCGGTCACGTACTCCGGCTTCGCCATACCGGGCACGGCACAGGTAACTGCCGGATGAGAAACAATGTATTTGAGAAAAACCTGCGCCCAAGAGTGACAATCAAACTCGCCCGCCCATTCGGGCAGCTTCTTACCCTGCACGGCGCTGAACAATCGCCCGCGCCCAAACGGCAAGTTGATCATGACCGCCACGCCGCGGTCGCCGGCCAGAGGAATAATTTTTTCGCCCGCGTCGCGGTTGTCCAAAGCGTAATCGACTTGAATGAAATCAAGAGCTTCTTTTTTTATCGTCTGCTCGAACTCACCGTACTGATTATCGAAGGAAGTCGTGATGCCGACGTAGCGGATGCGCCCGGCTTGTTTCATCTCGCGCAGCGTGCGCAGTTGGGTGTCGGTATCGCGCAGGTTATGCACGGCGATCAGATCGATTTTATCGGTGCGCAATTTCTTGAACGATTGCTCGATTTGCGCGATTCCCTCCTCTCGACCGACCTTGCGCAAGCTGACCTTAGTCGCGAGAAAGAGTGAATCACGAATTTTCAAGCCGTCGACCAGTTCTCCAACCACCGCTTCCGCGCTGCCGTAAGACGGCGAGCTGTCGATCACTTTCCCACCCAACGATTCAAATTGTCGGATAGTTTCTCTGAGCGGAAC
>WNGO01000795.1_pt1 | contig 28290 bp, 28 predicted proteins | sample 5400511 | NCBI WGS metagenome assembly WNGO01 (sample SAMN13153380, study PRJNA577476) | soil metagenome | isolation source: 20 cm soil or saprolite under Garry oak tree replicate 2 | place: USA:California | collected 2016-06-15 | reverse complement strand
CCCTCCCCGCGCAAGCTCGCTGAGTGTGGGGACATTGGGAGCTTCTTGGCAGTTCTCGACGTATTGACGGAAGCCGGGCGCGAAGAACGTCTTTCTCTGGGTCCACCATGCCTTGACGGTGGGTTGCGCCCAAACGTTGCGTAGAAATGCGTCGTATCCTTCCCACTGTTCGGGTTCGAGCGTCCCTTTGCGCATTTGGAACCAAGCATTCTCGAATAGCTTGAAATAACCGAGCATGAAAGATGCAAACCGCGCCCGTTCCAGCTCGGTCGCGCTATTCCAGTCCAAGGTCGTCGCGGTCTTTAAGAGCTGGTCGTTCTGCGCGATCTCAAAGGCAAGGTCATGCATGGACCTCGCCAAGGAATCGACCACAATGGCGCGGGACGAACGGGTATTTTGCCGGACCTGCGCCGCGAGATAAAAGAGCGAGACGATTACGCCGAGCGACGCGATCAACTGCGCCCAGACATTGATTGCTTCCACGTTCATGAATGAAAGTGAGACCTAACGAGACTAAGATCAGCCGCGGCTGGCGAGAGCGCGAGTGAAAAACAGGAGTAACGTTTTCATAAAATGAAGTGAATCAGTACGGCGGCCAGCCGTCGGCTGCATCGCTTTGTTAGATGGTTCATTGCTACTGCTCATGCGGGGAAGAAGAAATCTTCTGATGCTTTGCTAAGCGATAAGTAGCGGAAAACTCAGAGGACTTCCAGCCCGGATAAGGCCAAGTGTAATCCAGCGCATATCAGCGGCAAATGCAGAAGATCAGTCGGCATTTTTCGAGTAATAAAGAACATAGAATAGCCTCTCCTGAGGCAAAAGAGAACTTCTGCTTATTACGATGTTAGATGGTGAGGCCATTCTCTGTTCCGATCGCGCTGTTTGTCGCGCTGATGCTTTGTTCATCGGTAATTCATGCACGCACGCAGGAGGCGGCACCGACCCCGCCGCAAATGCGCAACCTAGCCGAGGATCCGGCGCGGCAAGCACGCGTGCTCCCATCTCGCGCGGATGACGCTTACCGTGGATCATTATTCGATCAGAACGGAAGAGGCAACCGATATTCGCAACGTGCAGGAATTGTTAGGGCATTCACCCCGTGAGATAGTGGAACATGTCAAACTACTGTTATGTGTATGTCTTGCGTTCGCTCGCAGACGGTCAATTCTACGTTGGCTTAACCCGGGATTTGCAAGCCCGGCTGCAAGCGCATAACAAAGGCCTTGTTGCGTCAACAAAGAGGCGAAGGCCGTTCGAACTTGTGTATTGGGAGGGCTGTTTGAACGAGAGTGATGCCGCTCAACGAGAGAAATATCTAAAGACGGCCTGGGTAAGCGGTATATCAAAACGAGATTACGAAGATATCTCACGGGGTAAAGGATGTAAGCACGACGATGATCTATACTCACGTGCTGAATCGGCCGGGGATTGGTGTGCGGAGCCCTTTGGACTGACCGCGTAAAAGGCTTCGCCTCACGCGGCTACTCTCTTGGCATAGCCGCGTAAAAGGTTTCGCCTCACGCGGCATAGCATGTGCGGTTGCTTTGCTGCATGCCTCGCAAAGTTGCGCGTTACGGTTGGGTGCCGGATCTGCCGGACCATCGCGATTATCTTTTTGCCGCGCCCGCCTCGGTCTTGGCCAAGTTACCGGCCAAGATCGATCTGACAAAAAAGTGCCCGGACGTCTACGATCAGGGAGAGATTGGCAGCTGCACGGCGAACGCAATCGGCGGCGCGGTTGAGTTCGATCAGATGAAACAAAAACTGCGGGACGTGTTCATCCCTTCCCGTTTGTTCATCTACTATAATGAGCGCGCCATGGAGAACACAATCAACGATGATTCCGGCGCGATGATCCGTGATGGGATAAAGAGCGTAGCCAAACAAGGTGTCTGCCCGGAAACGATGTGGCAGTACGATCCGACGCCTTTTCCGCCAAACTCGCACCTGACGAAAAAGCCAAGTTCTCGCTGTTACAAAGAGGCTTTGAAACATACCGCGGTAGAATATCAACGCGTGCCGCGAAATCTTTCGCAAATGAAGGGATGCCTGGCGTCGGGTTATCCATTCGTGCTCGGCTTCACAGTTTACGACAGCTTTGAGAGCGACGCGGTCGCTCGCACGGGCAACATGCCGATGCCTTCACGCAGCGAACATGTGGTCGGCGGGCACGCTGTGCTGGCCGTCGGTTACCACGACGCCCAGAGCCGATTCCGGGTGCGGAATTCCTGGGGCACGGAATGGGGCGTGAAAGGCTATTTCACAATGCCGTATGCGTACTTGCTGGATGACAATTTATCAGATGATTTCTGGAAGATCACGGCTGTGAGTTAAGAGCGAGATTCGTTAAATCGTGAATCGTTGAATCGCGAAAAGTTAAAAGGTCAAAAAGTTAAAGCGGCAAGAGATTTCTTAGCTCCGCTCGAAATGACAGTAACGCGATAATTGGGACTGCCGAGTATCACTGCTGTAGCTCGTGTTCGGGTGTTCGGAGCTTGATATTTTCAAAGCCAAAAGGTCGCGGCACATATTCCCCTCCCACATTCGGGTGGCTTGAGCTGAGGTAGCGGCGCTTTTTTGGTGATAAGTCCAATTGCAGTTGCTCGGCCCTGATGCGGCGGCGTCCGCGGTGAAATCTGCCAATTCGCATGCTTATGTTCATAAGAACATATACGATGATGGAGATGACGGTGCAAGTTAAAAAAGCCCTGCTCAGCCTTAAGTTTTAAGTGTGTTGATCCGCCTTCCTCCCAAAGCCGCGGGATTACGGCCCGACAGGGAGCACAGCCGCCAGAGGGCGAAAAGCAGTGATACGTGATTGGCGATTGGTGACAGAAGAAGTTGAGAGTTTAAGCGGTCCTCACCTGATTTGCCGAAGTGCCGTACCGCGATGCTATAGGCGAAATTCGTTTCCTTAGTTTACTTCTGTTCATGATATCCGCGCCATCCGTGCGATCCGCGGTTAAACCTTTGGTTGCGGCCGAGCCGGGCCGGGTAAATCCGCGGTTAAATTGCAGTTAATTGCCTCTATCGCAAAAATATTGATCGTCGGGCACCCAAAACCCTCCTACTTTACGAATGAAGTCATTGAAGAAGCAAAAGGACTTATCCCGGTGCTGCGACCAACGCTCAAGAAACAGTTAAAGGAGGTCTTTGTTTGCGATCAATGCGGACTCAGGAAGCGGCTGAAAAGCGATACGCGCCACTGGTGTGACAATTGCGACCGAGGCGCCCCGGTGGAGATGAGACCGGTGCGGGCGAGGAGAATTGTTCTTTTTCCGAAGAAGACCGAGTGAACGGGGATCGGTGAGATGTGATTAGTGGAACAAGAAGTTGAGGACGTAAAAGCTCGCGCCCACGTCCCTGGGGTATTGAGGGGGTTAGCCTGAAAAAACTGAAACGCTGAAAGCTGAAAAGCGGACAGAAGAAGCTGAGAAGGTGAGAAGTTGAGACGTTGAGAGGTTAACGTCCCCCACCCGATCTAGGCCATCCGCGCAATCCGCGGTTAAAAGAATCAAATTATGCGACGGTCATAGACCGCCGCTACAGGTGGATGGACGCATAACACGCTCCTCCAACCTCAACTTCTCAGCACCTCAACGGCTCAACTATCCCAAACCACAGAGCGGCATTCTTTTTGCTCTGAGTGGGTGGCTATGACCGGAATGCATTCGGCAAGCAAAGGCCAACGCGAGGTGATCCGGCAACTAGTCCACTCAGTCTTGGTTCGCGACATGGGCACTTTCAACCCGCAGCGATTTAAGGAGTGGATCAAGGCAATGGACACGAATTTCCGAAAGGCGTCGCTCACGTTGAAGTTCAAAATTCATGATCGGATAGTCCATTTCGAGATAAAGGAACTTCGCAGCGGCCGGACGGCGTTTCGGTTTTCGGCGTCCACGCACGTAAACTTCGGCGATCGCGATGTCGTGATGTCGGTAGAGGAATACGCAAAGCTGTTGTTTTGAGAGCTGAAGTCCCTTCCGGGAAAAACTGAAACGCTGAAAGCTGAAAAGCTAACAGAAGAGGTTGAGGACGTAAAAGCTCGCGCCCACGTCCTGGGAATGTTGAGACGTTGAGAGGTTGAGGGGTTTTCGCGGGTAACAATCCCTACCCGAATGTAGGACATCCGCGTAATCCGCGTTCGAATAAACGTTTTTCGCTGCTGGGTCGGGCGTCGGATACGATGAGAGAATCAGGCCGCAGAAGTAAGTGCTTGAGCACTAGCGAAATGGCCACCGTTGGGATCCACGGCGAGGGGTTTTGGACAGATAGGCTCGACTTTTTGCGCGAATGGCTGTAGAAAAGCGCCATTGATGTCCAATACTGCGTCAATGTCGCACGACGATCTAGTCGTGTGCGCCTGCGAGAAGCAGGAGTACAGGGCGCGCGACGTGATTGATGCGGCTCATTTTCGAGGCCAATTGGACTCGTTGTGGCAGGATTTTCAGCGTCGCGTGGCAGCGGAGAAGGCGGCGGACGAGCAAAACATCGAGCTGGATGAAATCGCGATCGATTCGGCAGCCGAAGCTTTTCGCTATGATCACGACTTGATCACGGCCGAAGAAACCGAGCAATGGCTGACCAGTCGCGGCCTGAACCTGGATGATTTTAGCGATTATTTCGCACGCCAATACTGTGGAAATGCGCTGCCCGAACTCGAGTATGAAGCCCCCGCGTTTGGCTTAGGCTCTTTGGAATCGCGTAATGTTTTCGCGGCGGACCTGGTCTTGTCGGGAGATTTGGATGCGATGACAACACAGTTGAGCTGGCGTTTGGCAGCGGCCGCTGCAGCCGAGAAAGACAGTGTTAGTCCGGCTGCGATCGAAGCCGAACGGCAACGTTTCTTTGAGCGGAGCGCGATATCGCCGGAGGAATTGCCGCAATGGCTGGAACAATTGGGGCGCGATTCGCAATGGTTCGATCGGATGTTGGAGCTAGAGGCGGCATATCGGAAGCGAAACGAGACGCTACTTACCCCGCAATCGCAGAAGCGTGAGATCGCAAGTCTCCGATTACAACTCACACGCTTCGAAACCGAACTCATCGAATTGGAATCGCGGGACGCGGCCAAGGAAGCGCTCTTCTGTGTGCGCGAAGATGGCATGTCAATGGAAGAAGTGGCGGCGGAAGGTCGTTATCCTTACCGTTGCGTTTCCTTTTTGCAGGAAGATATTCCTGACGACTTGCAGCAAAAATTTCTGAGCGTTACGCCGGGAGATGTCCTGGAGCCGATTCCGCACGGTGAATCTTTTGAGTTGCATCGCGTCGCGAAGAAAATTGAGCCCCAGCCGGATGATCCGGCAGTGCTGGAGCGAGTAGAAAACAGAATTTTAGAGCGGCATTACTCGGAATTGACCGCACGCCATGTCGAGCCGCGGCTCCGCGCCGTTTCGGCGGAATGAAAGCACAAGACGCGGATATCCTGCGGCGCTCGTCGGCTTTCAAATTTCTTTCGGACGAACATTTTGCGGCCCTGGAGCCGCTACTGCAAGAGGAGCATTACGACTTCGGTGACGTAATCGTGCGCCAGGGGGATCCAGCGGATTCATTTTACATTATGACCAACGGCCGGGCGCGCGCCTTAAAGGTCAAAGATGACGGTGAGGAGATTCCCCTTGGCGTGTTGAAACCGGGCGACAGTTTCGGCGAGGCCGCTCTGGCCGACGGCGGAATACGCAGCGCAACCGTTCGTTGCAGTACCGCCGTCGATGTCTTGCGAATCGATCGCAATGATTTTCTCCAACTGACGCAGCAAGAGCCGGAACTGAAGCATTACGTGGAAATGACGGGCCGAAACCGGGCCCTGCAAAGTTTCCTTTATCAATTCAGTAACTTCGGACGGCTGCCGGCGCCGGCCTTACGCAGCGTCATCGATAATCTTGCGCCAATCGGGTTCGAGAAAGGCAGTCTGATTATTCGCCAGGGTGACGACGCCGGCCCGATGTATGTGATCGAGAAAGGGCGGGCGCGCGCGTTTGCCGGAATAAACGGCAAGGAACGAAACCTAGCTTTTTATCGCGAAGGCGATTTTTTCGGCGAACTGTCGATCTTAAATGGATCGCCGCGCGCGGCCAACGTCGAAGCCTTTACCGATTGCCAACTGCTAGCCCTGGATCCGCAATCCGTGCTGGATTTGCGTAATCGATTTCCCGAATTCGATAAACTGTTGAGCGAGCGCTTAGCTGTTTATCAGGCGAAGAGCGAAGCGCGTATTCCGCTCGATTTCACCAGTGAAATGCTGCCGGCGGAAACGCAGACCAGCAACAAAGTCGAGTTAGACGGCGAACAACCGCCGGCGAAAGCGGAGGGCGAAGAAGATCCGTTTGCAGATGAGGACGGTTATTTCCGCAAGCGGAACAAACGCATCCGGAAGATAGAACACATCACGCAGATTGACGAAATGGACTGCGGCGCGGCCAGCCTCGGAATGATCTGCCGGCATTACGGAAGAAAAGTGAGCCTGGCGCGCATTCGTCAGCTTTGTCACACCGCCACAGATGGCACGAGTTTGAAAGCGCTGTGTCGGGCCGCGAGCGAACTCGGCCTGGCCGCACGCGCGCTTAAGGTTTCGCTGCGTAATCTCCCGATGATGCCGTTGCCGGCCATCGTTCACTGGGAAGGCAACCACTGGATCGTGCTTTATGATGTCGACAAAGAGTTCGTGCGCGTGGCGGACCCAGCACTCGGATTGCGCAAGGTTCCCCGGCGTGAATTTGAGGCGAAATGGACCGGATATGCCGCGTTGTTCGATTACACCACGGCGTTCGAACACGCACCGGAAAGCAAACCGGCGCTGGGCTGGATGGTTCCATTTCTAGCGCGATTCAAAGTCATCCTGCTCCAAGTTTTGGGGCTCGCTGTCGCCGTCAGCATTTTGCAGCTGCTCTTTCCCGTTTTTACCCAAATGGTGGTGGACAAGGTCATTGTCGAAAATGACATCGGCCTGCTCAAAACAATCTTGCTCGGCATGTTCGCCGCCATTGTCTTCGTGCAGCTTTCCACTCTAGCGCAAGAATATTTGCTCGCCTTTGCCGCAGTCCGGCTGGACACGGCGGTGCTCGATTTCCTCAGCCGAAAGCTGTTGTCCTTACCGATGAGTTATTTTACGAGCCGGAGGACGGGCGATATCCAACGCCGCCTCGATGGCGCGCGCCAAGTGCGGCAATTTGCCGTGCAACAAGGTATCGGCGCATTGCTGGCCTTAATTTATCTCGCCGGGGCACTCGGCCTGATGGCGGTCTACAGCCCTTTCCTCACACTGGCCTTTCTGGCGACGACGCCGCTCTACGTCGGCCTGATGTTCTTCTCCGTGAAAGTGCTGCGCCCGCTCTTTGCTGGCGTAGAGGAGAGTCAGGGTAAATACAGTTCGCACCAGATAGATGCGATCAAGGGGATTGAAGCGGTGAAAGCGGCTTCGGCCGAAAGCGCCTTCCGAGACGCGATGTTAAATGAGTTTCTCTCGGTATCGAAGCAAATGTTCAAGGCCAGCTTCATCGTCATGTCATACGACAGCGTGCTTCAGACCATCGGGTTGCTCTCCACCGCAATCTTTCTGTGGGTCGGCGCCACGCAGGTAATTCATGGTCACTTGAGTGTCGGTGGATTTGTCGCATTCAGTTCGCTTACGGCCATGGCTTACGGCGGCATTCTCCGCACCCTGGGGGTTTGGGACAGCATGCAATTTGCGTCCGTTTTGCTGAACCGGTTGAATGACATCTTCGAGCAAGAACCGGAGCAAGGTCACGACCGGACGCGGCTTACGCCGGTGCATAGTTTGGAGGGGCGAATCGAACTGCGCGGGGTTAGTTTCAAATACGGTGGCCCAGAAGCCCCGAATATTTTAACCAACATCACCCTCGATCTCGCGCCTGGCCGAATGTTTGCGTTGGTGGGACGCAGTGGCTGCGGCAAAACCACGCTGATCAAATTAATCGCCGGACTGCTGGAGCCGACCGAAGGCACGATCTTGTTCGATAACGTCGATTTGAAAGCACTGAATTACCGCGATGTGCGCCGGCACATCGGGATGGTCCTCCAGGAAAATCATATGTTTAATGAGACGATCGCGCGCAACATTGCCTTTGGTGATCCCGAGCCGGACCTCGACCGTGTCCTGGCGGCGGCGCAGGCGGCGGCCTCCCACGATTTCATCATGCGTCTGCCGCTGGGCTACGAGACGAAGATTGGCGAATCTGGTCTTTCTCTTTCCGGCGGTCAAAAACAGCGGATCGCGATCGCGCGCGCGATTTATAATAATCCACCGGTCTTAATCTTTGATGAAGCGACTAGCGCGCTTGACACCGAATCGGAGCGGGCCATTCAGGATAATCTGGGCCGGTTGATGTCAGGTCGAACGACAATCGTGATTGCGCATCGGCTCAGCACCGTGCGGGACGCGCATTCTATTGTGGTCTTGGAGAAAGGGAGCGTGGCCGAGGTAGGCAACCATGAGGGACTCATGGAGCAACGCGGACTTTATTACTACCTCTCGAGTCAGCAGATGGGAATTTAGTTCTTCTGGGAATGAGCTCACAACTCGGACAACGTAGTTCAATCGACCAAGAGTCGGAGATGTTGCCGCAGGATCCCCCATCCTGGATCATGCGATGGACGGCGTGGCTTCTGCTCGGGTTTGTCGGGTTCGCTCTGATCGTGGCAATCGTTTTGAAGTTGCCCGAGACAGTGCGCTGCCCTTTCGTCCTGGTTCCTGCTACGGGCGCCGATCCAATCCAAGCTCCACACGCCGCCATTATCAGCCGGGTTGAAGCGAACGAGGGCCAGGACGTAAAAAAAGGCACCGAACTTTTTGTTTTACGATCGGACGAAATTCGCGGTTTGGACACGCAGTTCCGGACGCTGACTCAGGACTTGCACAGCAAGGAAATAGGTCTGGAGCAGGGCGAGGCCTCCTACGAAGCGCAGCGTGAAATTAAGAAGGCGGAGATCGAACAGGCGAAGAGCGAGGTAGGATTTCGCCAGAATCACGCCAAGACGAGCCGCGACCTTGTATCACGGCTGGAAAAACTGGCCGCACAAGGCGGCGAGTCACAAGTGGAGCTGGTCAGGCTGAAGCTCGACTTGGCGGCATCCGAGAAAGATTTCAGCGTAGCGCAGCGCACCGTGCAACAAGTGACTCTCGATCTGCGACGAATAGAAACCGAGCACGCGCGCTTGCGGGGTGAGCTACAAAACGAAATTGAAAATCTCAAGACGCGAATCGCCGCGCTAAAAGCCGATTTGGAAAACGCGCACGACAATTTGCTCACAGTCCGCAGCCCCTACGACGGTGTGTTGATTTCTCTGGATCAACGGAGCGTTGGGAGTTTCGTGCAACAGGGCCAGATTCTTTGCCAACTTTCGCGCAAGGACGCGCAGCCGCGCGCACGCATGACCCTAAACGAGGCTGGCCTTCCCAAACTCGCGGTCGCTCAACGCGTGCGGTATTTTTTCGAAGCGTATCCCTACCAACGCTATGGGGCGGTGGATGGAAAGCTCGACTGGATTAGTCCCTCAACCGTGACATCGACCGATGGCGCGCATTTTATCGCGTTGGCGTCGCTTGATCGCACCTCCATTTCGCAAGGCCGCGGCCAGCCTTTGCCTCTGCGAGTGGGAATGAGAGGCGACGCTCATATCATTGTGGGCGGCCGAACGCTTTTTGAATATGCGTTTGAACCCGTCCGCCAATTGCGCGAAAGCATGAGGCAATAAATCGCCGGCATCGATGCAAGAGCCGTATTCCAGGTTAAAGATCGAAGACCTAACGACGAGCAACGAGGCGATGTCACGGTGCCTGCGACTGGCGGCGCTGGCGGCAAAATCGGACGTCCCGGTCGTGCTCCTTGGTGAAACTGGTACAGGAAAAACGCTTCTGGCGCGGGCGATTCACAATTCATCGGCACGTGCCCAACGCGCATTCGTTTCCTTCAATGCCTCGGCCATGAGTGATACCTTGCTCGAGAGCCAACTTTTCGGCCACGAGCGTGGCGCATTTACCGGCGCGCAACAAAGTGTGAAAGGCAAATTCGAGCTCGCTGATGCGGGAACGATTTTTCTAGATGAAATCTCCGAGATGAGCTCACTCGCCCAGGTGAAAATTCTGCGCGTTCTGGAATATGGCGAGTTTGAGCGCCTTGGCTCGGAACGAATGCTCACTTCCCATGCTCGGATCATTTGCGCGTCGAATTGTTCGCTGCGGGAAAGAGTGCAACAGGGAAAATTTCGCGAAGATTTGTATCATCGATTAAACGGCTTGACGTTGTTGATTCCTCCTTTGAGAGAGCGCCTGCAGGAATTGTCGGCGTTAATCGCGGCAGAATTAAGAGCCTCGGCCCTGAAAGAGGGCAAGACCATTACCGCCATCCACCCCGAGGCGATGGAAAAGCTGGTTCGTCATCCCTGGCGCGGAAACCTGAGAGAACTGAGCCATACAGTGCGAACGATGACCTTGTTTTGCGACGGCCCAGTGATCTTACCTGACCACGTCGTTTTTCCTCCCGACCTGGAATCGAATCGGCATTTGCAAACGGAGAAGCATTTTGTGGCATCTCCCTCATCGCCGATGAGCAACAATGCAGAATCTAGCAATGTTGATCTTTCCCTGGCAGGGGCGGTCAAAAGGCACGTCCGATTTGTTTACGAGCAGGCGAATCGCAACCAGCGGCGCACGGCAAAACTGCTTGGTATCTCCCGCGCTACGCTTGCACGCCACTTGCGAAATTCGGCTCAAAACTAGTTCAATCACATGCTACGTAACGAGACCACCATGGGTTCAAATCAAGACCATCGACCGACTTTCGAACCGGCTCGAATTTACAACTTACAGGAAAATTTATGAGCGGTAAGTGGCTGATTTACAATAACAAAGAACTCCAGGATGATGTCGTTGATTTTGCCGGACGGCATGCGTGGCACAAGTACTGATAATAGACAATCGAAGTGAGTAGACCGATAAACAAGGAAAATGCGCCCGCCGGAGAGTCAGCAAGTCGACGGCAAAAGCGCAAGAAAGAAAAATTGATCCGTCTAGATGACCTGATCCCCAAGGAGAATGTCGTTGGTGGCGGGCGTCAATTGTTGTTCGGTGCTAGAGACATAACACAAACAACTAACAATCCAAAACAACAAAGGTAATTATGACAAAAGAAAAGAAAAACATCAAAGTTCGTGATCTGAAGCCGTCGAAGGACGCCAAGGGCGGCGGGCACGGTGCCCAAGGCCACGGTGCTCAGGGCCACGGTGCTCAGGGCCACGGTGCCCAGGGCCACGGTGCTCAGCACCGCGCTCCTCGTCGCGAGCGCTAAGAGAAAGCAAAAGGAGCCGCACTGTGGTTCAAACCCGCCGTGCGGCTTCTTGCGTACCGGTGGCTTTTAACCAAAGCAATCGCGGAATAGAATAAAAAATCATTGCGTGATTTAAAGCCAGTGAAAGATCCCAAGGGTGGAGCCGCTAAGCGCAAGCGCGCACGAAAATTGCCGGATTTCCTGCCGAAACCTCCTCCCGCTCCGCCTATCCCGATCCCGTACCCCAATTAAGACCTTTGCACTGCACGCTAGATGAATTCTGAATAGTAGCCAGGCGCGTCTCAATCTGATGTCTGGAACTGTGGTTGCACGGAAAATTGAGCGCTCAATTCCCCGCGCGGCGGAATTTTTTGAATGCCTTCCTTGTCTTCGAACGCACGTTGCTCATGATGGTCCGTTAGACCCCAACACGGCTCGGCACAAAGGAAGGAACCGCCATCCGACCACAAAGTCAGGTATGGCACGCCGGCCAGATCGAAAACCACTTGGCGGCGGCTGGGCGGATCGATAAAAACAAACTCCCGATTGGGTACGTCGACGAGCTCCAAAATATATGACCCGGGGAGTTGATCTCTAGCAAACGGCATTTCCCCACCAGGAAATTCAATGTCTTCCGTTTCGCCCGATAAGTAATTACCTGGCGAGAAATGCCGACGGTATTTGCCAGCCGGCATGCGGAAGCCGAAGCTCTCGAAAGAGGTCGCGGCGAACCCAGGATGCAAGCCGAACGCAACGTGTGCGGTCAGCTCTGTCTCGTCGTTTCTAAACTGAAAAGTCACGCGCGCGCCATGGGCATTGATCTCGTAAGTGAGATCGACCGTTACTTTCAGCGGATAATCTGTCGCCGAGAAATCATGCGGCGTGATGCGATAAGTAAGAGACCCGCCGCTCTCGGTAGTTTGAATCGGATGCCAGATTTTGGATCGAAGAAAGCTGTGCGTGCCACCTTTGATCGGGTGGCCGCGATAAAGGCTCTGTCCATCTTTGAGGCGATGGAGATAATAACCCATCACCGTGGCATGATTTGCCCAACCTTTAGCCGGAGCAGTGATATCGTTGTCGCGGTAAAGGAATCCCACCCATTCGCCCGCCCTATTTCTTTTGGCCAGACTGACCAACTCAGCGCCTAACCGTGAGACGGTAAGGCGCAGTCCGTTTTCTTCGTCGGTTAATACGTCAAATGCTCGATCGGCCCGCAGTTCTTCGCGATGCGAAAATTTCATCCGGCTATCAAGGGAACAGACCGCGTGTGCTTTTGGCCCGGAGAACCCGCTCCACGCCAATGGCCATGGCGGCGGTGCGATGCGAAATTTTATGTTCTTTCGCCCGCCTGATCACCTGTGAAAAAGAATGCTCAAGGATGCGGAAAAGTTTGTCGGTCACTTCCATTTCGGTCCAGCGGAAGCTTTGCAAACCCTGGACCCATTCAAAATAGGAGACGATCACACCGCCGGCATTGCAAAGAATATCCGGGATCATAAATATTTCGTCCCAGCGTTGCTCGAGGATCAAATCTGCGTCGGGGCTGGTTGGGCCATTGGCCCCTTCCGCGAGAATTCGACATTTTAATTGGGCGGCATTTTTCCCTGTAATGACGCGATCTACCGCGGCCGGCACCAGTATGTCGCAGGGCAAGATAAGCAGTTCATTCGGCTCAACCCGGTCGTCCTCACAAACCGCGCGCAAGTGTCCTTTCTTGAGCATGTGTTGTTCGGCTGCTTTTACGTCGATCCCCTTTGGATTATAAAGCGCCGTCGTGTGGTCACTGATTCCGATCACTTTGACGCCACTCTTTAATGCGAGCGAAAGCGCCGCAACCGATCCGACATTGCCGAAGCCCTGGATTATGGCGGTGGATTTTTCCGGATCCATTTTCAGCATATCCATGGCGCGCTCGATGAGATAGACAACCCCGCGCCCAGTCGCTTCCCGGCGACCCTCCGTCCCCCCGATCGTGACCGGCTTGCCCGTTACGATCTCGCTAACGGCGTAGCCTTGGTAAACGGAATATGTATCCATGAACCAGGCCATGATCTGCTCGTTTGTGCCCATGTCGGGGCCCATGATGTCTGTGTGCGGACCGACGAACGGAATCATCTCCTGCATATAACGGCGCGAAAGAGCTTCCAGTTCAGTGCGGGACAATTTGGATGGATCGACCGCGACGCCGCCCTTCGCTCCGCCGTAAGGCAAATTCGCCAAGGCGCATTTCCAGCTCATCCACATTGCTAGGGCGGCCGTCTCGCCCATGGACAAGGTTGGGGCGAAACGCGTTCCGCCTTTTGTGGGCCCGAGCGTCAAGTGATGTTGAACGCGGTAACCCTGGAACGTCCGGGTGCTGCCATCATCCATGTGCACTGGAAGGGTCACGGCGATCGATCGCTTGGGGTACATCAAGCGATCTCGGTGGTTCTTATCGATATTCAGGTACTCAGCGATCACCTCGAACTGAGCACAGGCCATTCGAAAAACGTCGTCGTCGTAGATATGCATCAGAAGCGCGCCGAATTGCTAGACCCGCGCGACAGGGTCAGAGCACTATTTGGGCGCGGTTCGGGTAAATCGTCAAATTGAAATCGCCTCCTATTCCGACCGGAACCGGCAATTACGCCATTCGAAGCTTGAATCGGTTTAGGACAATTAGATAGCGCATATGCAACAATTAATTGTCCAGAAGGTTCGTCGGGTTCAGGCGTGAAATAGATATGTGTTTCTCGCGTGAGTGCCGTGTCACGATGACCACCGCGGTATAAGTGCTGGGATGAGAAACGCACATTTTTTGAATTATTTGCAGATTACACGACGCACGACGTAATCTTCTGAACATTTTTACGCCAATGAGACTTGAAACTTTAGCGGTGCATGCTGGCCAAGCGATCGACCCGGCTACCGGGGCGGTCTCGATGCCTATTCATCTTTCCACCACTTTTGAGCGCGATGTCGAAGGCAGCTATTCACGCGGCTTCATGTACACACGCAACGACAATCCGAATCGCCACGCACTAGAACAGGGAATCAGCGCTTTGGAAGGCGGCCAGGCCGCCGCGGCTTTTGCCAGTGGAACCGCTGCCGCCATGGCTTTGTTTCACGCCCTTTCACCCGGCGATCACGTGCTTGCACATGTTGACGCCTACTACGGAACCTCCCGATTATTGCGCGAGATTTTTTTGCAGTGGCGACTCGAAGCCGATTTCATTGATATGAGCGACATCAAGCTGATCAAAAAGGCGCTTCGGCCGAACACCAAGCTGGCCTGGGCCGAGACGCCTTCAAATCCGTTGCTGAAAATTGTCGATCTCGCCGCGGTTGCCGATGCTGTTCACGCCAACGGTGCGCTTTGCGTTTGCGACAACACCTGGGCGCCGACGCTGCAGCGGCCATTCGATTGTGGGATGGACCTAATTCTTCATTCGACCACAAAATACTTTGGCGGTCACTGCGACGTGCTAGGCGGCATTGTCGTAGCGAAAACCGACGATGAATTCTTTCAACGTGTTCGACGGATCCAGTATTGCGGCGGGGCGGTGCCCTCCCCTTTTGATTGCTGGCTGGTGTTGCGCGGCATGCGCACATTGCCCTGGAGAATGCGTGCCCATTCGGAAAATGCCATGAAAGTCGCCAGTTTCCTCGCCCAGCACCGAGAAGTCGAACACGTCCATTATCCCGGATTGTCTTCACATCCGGAACACACGTTGGCGACCAAACAGATGTCGATGTATGGCGGAATGCTTTCCTGCGAGGTCAAGGGCGGACGCGATCAGGCCATGAGCGCCGCAGCGAAGACGAAAATCTTTACGCGGGCGACCAGTTTAGGAGGCGTGGAAAGTCTCATTGAGCATCGCGCTTCGATCGAAGGCCCCGGAACAACTTCGCCCGAGGGTTTGCTCCGTTTATCCATCGGCCTCGAGCACGCTGAGGATTTGATCGAGGACCTCGATCAAGCGCTGGGATGATGGAGGGACACGCTCCGTCGTGTCCCACTTTGGATTGGAATTTCAGGGACGCGACAGAGCGCGTCCCTCCCAGGCTGGGCGATTGGGGTCCCGCCTTCATCCAACATACGGCGCTAGCAGTCACCCTACCCACGGAATTTTCGCCTAACCAGTTCAAACACCTCTCGGACTTCGGCCACACGCAACGCTAATAACGCGCCGAAGAACGCCGCGGCCGCAACAGGGATGGTAACAGCCAGTTCAATAATTTTTCTCCAGTGCGACACATGAGGTTCGAACAAATATCGATTCGCGACCTCGCAAATCGCAGCCAGAAGAATTCCCGCAACTAGAAGCTTACCGAGTAACTGGAACATAGCGCCGGTTTCCAGCCGGCCCACGTAACGCCGCATCATTATATATAGAAGCAGGAAATTAGTAATGGCGACCAGGCTGGTGGAGAGAGCCAGCCCGCGGTGGCCAAGACCGAGTTGAAAGGTGAAGAGCCAGTTCAGGCCGAAATTAATCAAAATCGATAGCAAACTTACCAGCATTGGCAGATGGCGCTTATCCAAAGCGTAGAAGGCTGGCGCCAGAACTTTGACAGCGGAATATCCAGCCAGACCAATGGCGTAAAAACGGAGAGCCCCGGCGGTTTGCCTGGTTGCTTCCGGCGTGAACCGGCCGTGCTCGTAAATTACCGCGATGATTGGTTCGGCCAAAATGATCAAACCGATCGCGGACGGAATGGTCAGGAGCATGACGAGCCGGATGGCGTGAGAGAGAGCAGAGCGGAATCCGGCAAAATCGCCCAGCGCGGCCGTTCGGGAAACGAGCGGCAAAGACACGGTCCCAACGGCGACGCCGAAGATGCCGAGCGGCAGCTGCATCAACCGAAATGCGATGTTTAAGAAGGTCATCGGCCCATCGCCAAGTCCAGAGGCAAACCCGCTGTTGACCGCGACATTCACTTGCACTGCACTCGCAGCAATGGTGGCCGGTCCCATGAGAACGAGGATTGTGCGCACACCAGCATCACGCCAGTTGAAGTCGGGCCGAAATTTAAATCCAACCCGTCGCAATGCCGGGAATTGGACAACCAGCTGTAAAAACCCGCCGATAAGAGTGGCGATGGACCAGCCGATAAGACCGCGCTCGCCAAAATGGGGATGGCGCCAGTCTGTCTGGGGCTCGAGCCAATAGCAGAGCGCGACCCCGCCGATAATCGAGCCAAGATTAAAAAAGCTCGATGCCATCGCGGGCATTCCGAAGACATTCTTCGCATTCAGCATTCCCATCGCCAGCGCGGCCAGGGACACGAGCAAAATAAACGGAAACATAATGCGCGTGAGCAGAATGGTGAGGGCCGCTTTTTCATACGGAAAACCGGGCGCAAGAATTTTGATCAGCACGGGCGCGAAGAAAATTCCGAGCAGGGTAATCGCGCTCATGAATACGAGCGTTAAGGTGGCTACTTTGCTGGCCAGCTTCCAGGCTGATGCATCGCCCTCCTTTGCGATCCGACGCGAGAAGGTTGTGACAAAAGCGGTAGAGAGCGCGCCTTCGGCAAAAAGGTCTCGCAGCATGTTTGGGGCACGAAACGCGGTCAAAAACGCATCCATGTTTCGCGTCGCTCCAAAAAGTGCTGCGATCACGACCTCGCGAATCAATCCGAGCACGCGGCTGCAAAAGATGGCGATGCCGACAATTCCGGTCGCGCGAGTGCTTACCCGCTGGGGTTGGACTGCAGGCATCGCCGAAGACAAGACAATCAAGTCTTATCTTATGAAAGCAAAATTTCGAACCGACTAACGCAGCTTTATTTCAAGAACAAACTCCCACCATCAAAGTCGATGATGCCATGACACATGACGAGCAGCTCCAGCCCCAAAATTCCAGCGATTTGCGTGTTCCCCTGTTTCAAGGCAAAGCCCGGCAGCACTGCAGCAGCCAAGCGTGTCGGCCGCACTTTGAAGTCGCCGATCATGAGGTGATTAACTTCTCCCAGGCTGATTTTGCGCTCCACCCCGGTAGGAAAGCGCGCGGTTGCGTGGGTTGGCTGCAACGCGATGCCGAGCGATCTGACCGCAGACTCATCCAAAGTCGTGACCAATGCGCCGGTGTCAACGAGGAGGGAGCCGGGGTGACCGTTAATGGAGCATGGCACGGTAAACGCGCCATTTGCCTGTCGCGACATAGCCACCCTAGTGAAATGTTGCGTCAAAGCGACCTTGGCGAGCTCCAGTCGGCGCGATGAGTCGACTTTAAAAAAAACCAAGCGGGTGCCGCAGTTAATCACCGCTTTAAAACGCGTAAGAAGGTCCGTCCCGAGCACACCAACGATGTGAGCGTCCCGCGCGCGTGAGCCGCTCGCAAAGCTGTTGCCACCGCTCGCGCTGAGCAATGCAACCGGCGTGCCGCCAAAATTCATCGAGCCGACTGTAAAGTTTCTCGCGAAGGCAAGCGGAACGAGCTGACCATTGAATTCGGTGGATCCAATATAACGCCATCCGTAATGCGAGGGTTTGACTCCGAGTGAGTCTGCCCAATCCGAATCCAAAACGATTTGCCTCGCGCCTGTATCGACGATCAAATTCGCCGATTGGCCGTTGATGCTGGCGGCAATCAACATTTTGTTCAAAGCCCCATAGTGGATCGGCACGGCTTTGTATCCGGGTAGTGTCGCCGGAGCCTGTTTGGCCGCTCCAAGAGCTGGAACGAACAGGGTGGCCATCGACATCAGCGCAACTCTAGAGAGCCACAGGCGCCGGACTGGCATGCTGTGTTTCGAGATCTCGGCTTCGATGATCGAGCCAGCTGCGCCAGTACGCGGCGCACTCATTAAGTTCCCGTTGGACAAGCGACAAACTCCCATGGCAATCGAAATTTATTCGCTAGATGCGCAGCAAGCGCTTTAACGCCGAAAGTCTCCGTTGCGTAATGGCCGCCCAGCAAAAGATTCACGCCCAACTCTTCAGCGGCAACAACTGCCCAATGGGGAGCTTCGCCGGTGATAAAGGTCTCGATATTCTCCGCTGCCACGCGGTGGATCTCAGAGCCCGCCGCGCCGGTGACAATGCCGATGGTGCGCGTCTTCCTCGGCCCGAAATTGAAAGATTTCACCGGACCGTCCAACGATCTGGTGAGTCTGCCAACGAGTTGTTCGCGAGACAGCGAAATGCCTTTCTTCAGTCCAACGGGTTGGCCTTTTTCCTCAAGAAATGGCTTGAGCGATTTCAATCCGACTGAGGCGGCCAATTGAGCATTGTTGCCGACAATTGGATGCACATCCAAAGGCAAATGTGCGCTGTAGATTGCAATGTCGCTCCGAAACGCAATTGTCAGTTGTCGATGTAACATCCCAGTTACTGGCTGCAATCCCGGCCAGAACAAACCATGATGCACTACCAAGAGATCGACACTTTGTTTGGCCGCTTTGCTCAGAACACGTGTCGATACGTCCACGGCTGCGCCGATCTTCTTAATTCGACCGGAATTTTGGACCTGCAGGCCATTTAGCGCATTATCCCAATCGCCGATTTCGCTGATGCGCAAATACCTGTTTGCGTATTCCACAATCCGGTCGAGCGACTGCATCTCGTAATTCTGACGCGGCGGCAAGAATTTGCACGGATGTTTCGCACAAATTGGGCTGCGTTATTATTTTGTCAGAAACATGAGTCAAAGGGTCGAAATCTGTGCTTTAGCCGCCTCGCTCTGTCGAGGCGTCTGCACGATGTTCGTAAACCGACGGCATGGCGACAGAGGGCGGTGGCTACAAACTTTCGGAACTTTGCTTGACGAATTCTGCACGTCTTGTGACGTTGCTACCAGGCAATGGAATACACCGACGCGCCCAGTACCCCAGCGGCATCAGACCAGCATGATCAAATGCCCTGCCCATATTGCGGCCATCTGTTGCCGAAAGGTGCGCAAGCTTGTGACCGGTGTGATTGGACGCGAAGCGCTACTGAAACCGCCGAAGGCAAAGCGAGCGATGCCATGGCAGTTTTGCTCAGCGTCATTCCGGGTTTAGGTCATATCTATAAAGGACACAAATTACTCGGGGCCCTGCTGATATTTGTCGGGACTCCGATGGCGATCGAGTAGGGTCGCCCAAAGAAGACGAAGGGGAACAGTATTGAGTGGATTGAGTAGTTAAATCGCCAAATCGTTAAAGCGTTGAATCGGCGGTAGGGACAGCGCGCTGTCCGCGGACACCGGAGCGCGGCTTCCCTACCCCCCAACTGCGCGATGGATTTCTTCCAAAATCTCGCGCAACCCGTAGCGAAACTTCCAGTTGGGATAATGCTGCTGAAATTTGCGCACGTCGCTAATCCACCAAATATGGTCGCCGATGCGATTCGTCTCCTCGTAGCTCCAGGTCAATTTTTGGCCGCTGATTTCCTGGCAAAGATCAATTGCTTCGAGCATGGAACAATTGCTATGCCGGCTGCCCCCGATGTTATAGACTTCGCCCACGCGCGGCGCGCGCATGAATTCCGCAAAGGCTTCCACCAAGTCGAAGCTATGGATATTGTCGCGCACCTGTTTCCCTTTATAGCCAAAGACGCGGTAAGGCCGACCTGACACCGTGCAAATCATCAGGTAAGACAAGAATCCGTGCAGCTCGGTGCCGGCATGGGCCGGACCAGTCAAACATCCGCCGCGGAAAGAAACGGTCGGCATTCCAAAGTAGCGCCCGTATTCCTGCACCAAAATATCAGCCGCTGCTTTTGACGCGCCGAAAAGTGAATGCTTTGTGTAGTCGATGCTCATGCTTTCGGAAATACCCGGCTCGTATTCGTGAGTGGGTTCAATTTCCCAGCGTTTTTTCAACTCACGCAGCGGGAGACGATTTGGGGTATCGCCATAAACTTTATTCGTAGAAGTAAAAATGAACGGCGCTTCCGGACAAACGTTTCGCACCGCTTCCAGCAGGTTCAGCGTGCCATTGGCATTGACGGTGAAATCGGTTTGCGGATCGCGCGCCGCCCAGTCGTGAGAGGGTTGTGACGCGGTATGCACGACGGCACCGATTGCGTCGCCGTGCTCCTTGAATAAATCCATCACAGCGTTGGCATCGCGGATGTCGAGATTGTGATGTTCGTAACCACGAACATTTTTGATCAGATCGTCACGCGTCTTCTTTGTGGACGCTTCTGGGCCAAAGAACTGGGCCCGCATGTCATTATCGATTCCGACAACCCGCGCCCCATCCTTGGCGAATCGCTTTACCGTCTCCGATCCGATAAGTCCGGCTGATCCCGTCACAACGATCGTGCGCATTTAATCGAAAAATGATAGCGCGGATCATGCCGCCTGACCCAAAATCCAAGTCAGATCACCGGAAATCGGCTGGACGCGAGAGGCGGGGAATTTCGGATCACCACCCAAAACGCGTTCGATCAGCTCGGCATGTTTGCTGGCGTTCACGAGAAAACAGACGTGGCGGGAATGATTAATCAGCGGGAAAGTGAAGGTCAGTCGCCACGAGTCAAACTTTGGGACGAAATTTGCCACTACTTTTTTCGTTTTTTCTTCCAGAGCAGGCGTGTCCGGAAACAATGAGGCGGTGTGCCCGTCTTCACCCAAGCCAAGCAGAATCAAATCGTGCCGGTAAATTTTTTCATCACGCTGGCTGGTCAAAACATCCAGTTGCTCCTCGTACTCTTGGGCCGCGATTTGCGGATCGATTTCGCCACGCATTCGCAGGACTGATTTGTCCGGAACGTTGGCCGGAACCAACAGACTCTCACGCGCCATTCGGTAGTTGCTCTGCTCGTGGTCCGGTGGAACGCAGCGTTCATCGCCAAATGTGATCAGGATCTTATCCCATGCAAAGTCGTGACCGACTCTTGCCAGCTGCGCGTAAACCGGTCGCGGGGTGTTTCCACCCGATAATGCAATCCGAAATTCGTTGCGCTCGCTCAATGCCTTCTGGGCGAGATCAAAGATAAAGCTGGTTGCTTCCTCGACGAAATTTTTTGTGCGAATGATCTGGCGGCTCATGAACGTGGGAGGGATCTTAGCGTCCCGATCAAATGGTTAGGTCGCGGCACAAAGCCCCCTCTCACATTGGAGAATCAAATAGCGCAATGCGACTGGCCGCGTTTTGCCAAATATTGCTGGTGATATTCCTCGGCTCGCCAGAACTTCGGCGCCGGTTCAATTTGTGTCACGATCGGACGAGGAAATCGGCCGCTCTTATCCAGCTTCGCCTTGGACGCCTCGGCCGCTTTCTTCTGTTCGGGGGAATGATAAAAAATCACCGATCGGTATTGCGTGCCGACATCGGGGCCCTGCCGATTCATCGTGGTTGGATTGTGGCTGGACCAGAAAATATCAAGCAATTTCTCATAACTGATTTGGGCTGGATCGAACTCGACTTGCACGGCTTCGGCGTGACCAGTTTCATCTGTGCAAACATCTTCGTAGGTCGGGTTCTCTTTCGTTCCGCCCGCGTAGCCGACGGCGGTTGATGTTACGCCTTTCAAATTTCGGAATGTTTCCTCTACGCCCCAGAAACAGCCCGCGCCAAATGTCGCTTTCTCTGTCGTCATACTGGATGATGAAACGGGATCGGCATCGGCGCAACCTTTGTAGAGACGACTAGACGGAACACAGGCGTTGGCGCCTGTGCGGACATTTTGTCCGCTCCGGTTGACAGCAACCTGGAAGACCAGCCGGCCGCACGGACTGCAAGACTGCAAATCAGTGTTCCCCCGCGGCCGTCGCTCGCTCCTTTATAGCGAGGCTTCCAAGCGCCAAAAACAAGGAACGGCGATTTACGAATCACCGCTAGTCGAAGAGAACAACAGCCTCCGTCACGCAGTGGCGAGACTAGGGCGTACCAAGCACTGCTCAATCCATCTACTCATCCGGCAGTGATTAAACTCTTGCGTTTTGAAGTGCGGCAGCACTCTGCCGCCTTGGCCCGTGCCTGCCTCGACAAATTGCCGCATTCCGTGCTACAACTGAAACTTCGCCACATGAACTTTAAAGTTCGCCGCACGATTCCCGCTAATCATCCCAGCTTGCCCGGGCATTTCCCCGGCGGGCCTGTCGTGCCAGGCGTAGTAATCCTTGATGAAATCCTCGCAGCTTTGACCAAGTGGCGCGAGGACTGTCCGCTTACTGTCATACGCGCAGTCAAATTTCTTGTGCCGTTGAAGCCTGAGCAGCCGTTCACGATCTGTCTTTCCGCGGGTAAGAACGTTGAGGGCGAGGTTGACTTTTACTGTCGTGTCGAAGACCGCCTGATAGTGGAAGGGCGACTTGAGGTCCGTTGCGCAGGCAAGCTCACATCGTGAACGCGGCATCATTTGCGGCTCCTGCGTTCAACGTTCGGGCACGCAATCCGCGATTGGCCGATTTGCTCGAAAATTACCCGCCATCTCTCTTCAGCGAACGCTTGCATCAAAGTATTGAACTGATGGAGCGTTATAGCATTGACCTGGCTATCGATTTGCTGGGCCGGTTGAATGTGATTGAGCAACTCGGCGACTGGCGATCCCCGGCGGGCCTTTGTCACCTCCTTTCCTTTCAGCCGCGTTTCAGTCCCGCTTTGGGTTGGCTTTTGGAGCGTTTGCTCGAGACCGGCTGTATCGAAGCGCGAACCGATGATAACACCCGTTCCTTTCATCTGAGACATGCGCCGTGGAAACCCGAGCTCGCGCCCTTGCGTGCCATAGGGCTTAATATTGATCGCAGTAATGCTGCGACTTTGGATCTATTAGATCACGCAGCGGCCCTCTATCCAGCCGTTGCCCGTGGCGAGGCGAGCGGCGATCAGATGCTGTTGGGCGTGCAAGGAGTACCGCTATGGCTCAACTATTTTCACAACGACAATTTAACATACGCGGTGAACAACTGCCTGACTGCAGTGGTCGCTGCTGATCTCCTGTCCAGTAGATCCAGAATGCGGATTTTAGAACTCGGCGCCGGCGCCGGCAGCGCCAGTGAAACGTTGCTACGGTGGTTCGGTGAACGCGGGCTTTTGCCGCGGATAGAACGCTACTTTATTACAGAGCCGAACGCATTCTTCCGGCGACGTGCTCAACGCGAACTGTCAAAGCAGTTTCCCGATCTACCCTTGGAATGGGGGGCGCTTGATCTCAATTCCCAATGGCAAAGTCAAAGCGTGGTCGCTGGGGAATTCGATCTGGTATACGCAATAAACGTGCTGCATATCTCAAAGGATCTTTTATTTAGTTTGAAGCAGGCGCGCTCCGCGCTGACGGGCGATGGATGGCTCGTGATCGGCGAATGCCTGCGGCCGTATGTTAATCAACCCATCTACCCCGAACTGATGTTTCAGATTCTGGAGAGTTTTACCGATGTCCACGTGGACCCCGACATTCGTCCGACTCCGGGCTTTCTGACCGCAGATCAGTGGCGGCGCGTGTTTAGGCGCGCCGGCTTTGAGCGCGTCGAAGTCGCGCCAGATATCGAAAGCATTCGCGAACTCTATTCGCATTTTTTCACCGGCGCGATTTGCGGACAAAACACCGCCACCACGAATGAGGTCGGCTGAAGCATTGCCCGCGAATCGTTGGGCGGACCTGCCGGAGCGCGGCACACCCGCCTTGGTGCGGTTGATCGTTTGGATCGCTGTCCACATCGGGCGTTGGGCAGCAAGGCTGCTGCTCTATCCGGTCACGCTTTATTTCCTGATCACCGCACATACAGCCCGGCGAGTATCGTACGAATACTTAAAACGCATTCGTGACCGGCCGGTTTCCTGGTGGCACGTCTTCCGCCATTTTCATTGTTTTGCCGCCACAATTTTAGATCGCGTTTATCTGCTGAAAGGTGAGTTCGAGCACTTCGACGTCACGCTTAACCGGAAGGAAATTCTTCACCGGCAAATCGAGAGCGGCAAAGGCTGCATCCTTCTGGGCTCGCATCTCGGTAGCTTCGAGGTATTGCGCACGCTCGGCGTAACGCAGCAGGATTTTCCGCTCAAGGTGTTGATGGACACCGCGCATAACGAAAATATTACTCGCTTTCTTGATGCGCTTAACGAGGAGATTGCCAGCACGGTAATCGTGCCGGATCGGCCGGACACGTTGTTGAGAGTCAAAGAGAGTTTGGATGCAGGATTCCTCGTTGGCATGTTAGGCGACCGCGTCTCGAGCGGCGGCAAGACGACGCAATGTCAATTCTTAGGTGCGCCGGCCACGTTTCCGGCCGGCCCCATTCTGCTGGCTGCCATGATGCGCTGTCCTATTATCCTATTTTTTGGCCTCTACCGCGGCGGAAGCCGTTACGAAATTTACTTCGAGGATTTCGCTCAGGGGATAATTTTGAATCGCGATCACCGCGCGGAGGAGATCCAGCATTGGATGCAACGGTATGTCGAGCGGTTGGAGTACTACGCGCGGCTTGCCCCTTACAACTGGTTTAATTTCTACGCTTTTTGGGATTAACAACCGCTCGCATGACAGATCTAAAAACGATTAACCGTCTCCCGATCGAGAAACCGGAAATCCGCGCGCTTATCCCACACTCTGGTCTGATGTGCCTGCTGGATCGCGTGATGGAATGGGACGACCGATCGATCGTCTGCCTCAGTAATACGCATAGTCATCCGACGAATCCACTGCGCCGCGATGGACAGTTATCGGCCGTGCATGCTTTCGAATATGGTGCCCAAGCCGTTGCCGTGCATGGCGGATTGCGAGCGCGCTCGGCAGGCGTGACGGCGCCGCCGGGCTATCTGGCCGCGCTGCGGGATGCGCGTTTGCGAGTGACGCGCTTGGATGACGTCGCTTCGCCGCTCCAGATTTGCGCATACCGCTTGTTCGGGGACACCGCCAATGCAGTTTACGAATGCCGCGTCTCAGCCGGGGATGTTCTTTTGGCCGAAGGACGCGTTACAATCGTGTTGCGCTCCTGATCGCTGCCCAGACAACATCGCGACAATATCACATCACTATACCGCCATCGACGCAGATGGTTTGCCCGGTGATATAACTCGCTTCACTCGACGCCAGAAACGCCACCAAGTTGGCAACATCCAACGGCTCCCCCACGCGTGAAAGCGGGATCCGGCTGGTAATCGATTTCTGGATTCCTTCGGAGAGCGTGCCGGTCATGTCGGTGACGATGAATCCGGGCGCGACCGCATTGACGGTGATGTTACGACTGGCAAGTTCGCGCGCCAGAGACTTCGTGAAACCGATCAATCCCGCTTTGCTCGCGGCGTAATTGGTTTGACCGGCATTGCCAATCAATCCGATCACCGAGCTGATATTAATAATTCGTCCGCTGCGTTGCTTAACCATTGAGCGCTGGACTGCTTGCACAAAATTGAAGGCACCACGCAAGTTGGTGTTAATGACAATGTCCCAATCTTCCACTGACATTCGCATCGAAAGTCCATCGCGCGTCACGCCGGCGTTGTTGACCAAGATGTCGACCTTCCCAAAATCTTCGAGGATCTCGGCACCAATCGTTTGCACATCCAGATGATTGGCTACATCGACCGAGTACGGCTTGGCCGAATCGGCCCGTGCGACGTTTAGTTCATCGGCGGTGCGCTTCGCATTTTCTACGCTCCGGCTAACGCAGGCCACACGCGCCCCTTCGCTAGCCAGGCGCACGGCGATAGCATGGCCGATCCCTCGTCCGGCTCCCGTGACAATGGCGACTTGATTCTCGAATTTCATCTGACCGAGGTCATTCCGAGCCTAACAAGCGATCTCATTTTCAAGCCTTATTTTTGAGCGATTATTCAGCTACGAAAATGTCCTTCAGGGGTACACCGTGGCGATAAACTGCCGATCCATCGGTGACAAGGCGTTGTTCCAAGGGATGCCTTTGTGGTCGGTGGTCAGATTAGGGTCGACGGCGTACTCCATGATGCTGTTCTCGTCAAAACCGGTATGAAAGATAGCGGGATTTTCCGGATAATGACGCAAAACATTGGAATCCACCATTTGCTTGTCCCAACAATTCGGCGGCCCTCCGAAATAACGATAACAAGCTTGGGCATCCCAATGAATACTGGAGACGGGCTGCTGATGCTCGTGGATCAAGCCGATTGAATGACCAAATTCATGCAATACAACGCGGTGCAATTCCGTGGTCGAGGGGCTGTGGGTAAAACCCAGGCAAAGTGTCGGACGACCCCGCTCATCGTTCGCCTGCGTTCCGATCAATGACCAGTAGCCGCTGCCGGTGAAGGTCACACGAATGTCGCTGGTTGCCGTATTGCTTTCGACAAACGAAATGTTTGCGTGACCGCGGCTGTGCCACTCGTTAGCAATATTCAGGACCTCATTTCTTAAACCATAAGGATCGTTTAAAAAAGAGACGTGCAGTTGACTGCCATCCGGCCAGCGATTGTGCAATAAAATTGCCGCCTGCGTGCCGGCATTTTGCTTTCCAAGCCGCAGCAGCCGTTTGACCGGAATCGCCTGATCAAATTCAATCTTTCCAGTCCGGCCGCGGAAATCCTTGAAGTTTTGGGCGGAACACATGTCATAAAATGTGGCGCTACCGAAGGACCGCGCACGGCAACCGGCCGCCGTCCGCTGGACAATTTGACATCCGGACAACAAAATTCCGATGACGAAAAGTGAAATGATTCGAAGACGGGCAGTTTTCATGAGTGGACTTCAGGTTGTGTGATCAGAGACAAATTTTTAGGTCGCTACCGATCTGATTACTGAGTAATTGCAAAGTTCTACCAATCGGACATGCGATTGAAAAGCTGTCCTCGCCGTCGCTGAAAGTTCGCCCAATCAACAAGCCCAGAGCCCGTCGCGTTTCTACATCGACTATGAGTGATCCCGAATCACCCCCCATCGAGAAAAATTCATCGGAATCTTCGATCACGATTGCGTCCACGAACAGAAGCGAATCGCCTTGCTCATCCTCAATGCGTTTTGAGGCCAGCGGGGAGTGAATCGTGCCCGTGGTGTAGCCGCTACTGGCGCCGCGCTTGCAAACCTCGTTTCCCAGTACAGCCGGCGTCGGCGTGCTGCCCAATAGTGGTCCCGCCGGCCTTCGCAACGCAGTCCTGACCGCGCTGGGATCATCCAATTCCGCCAGCGCGGCATCGATTTCGTTAGGCCCATTCACATCCAGAGCAATAAAGGCGGAGAGAGTGGCGATCTGGGTTTGCATATCCTCTCCCAGAATGGGATGGCCGATCGGGTTCTGGTTGATATTGGCCAGCACATGATTGTTGCTCAGGAGATAACGCCGGCTTTCCTCGTCTTCGACCACCGCCCCGAGCGTCCCGGAATTATCCATTGTATCCTCCGGTACCACGAGCAAAGTTCCTGGCCGCGCTGTCAGCCGCGGTGTGCCAGCCTCGATGACATCGGTCGGCACACCATTGATGGAACTGGGAAGACGTTGGCGTTTCAGACACCGACCCAACGGCAGCTTTTTGCGCACATAAAAGACAACACAGAGCCGGCGCTTTTCGATTTTTCCGACGCGTTTGCGGGCCACGCCGACCCCAATAACATTATGCGTTGGCTCGGCCGAGATGTAACGCGCCCTCGTTTTCCGATGGCGTGGGACCAGGAATTTGCGGACCGCTAGTCGATAGGCTTTTCGCACTTTCGGCGGAATGCTTTTCGCCGGCGGCGATGACTTTCGGGATCGTGAACGAGACTTAGCCATCATCACCTTCTACTGCGCCACAGGCACGACTTCGCTGGCCAAAGGTAGAGAACGGCATGGCCAATCGCTCGCCCCGCGCCAGTTCACGACCGCACACTGATCCTCGAACCTCATGGAGCGTCAATTGCACGCGATCGTGAAGATTTCTGCAAGCGCAGAACAATTGCCTGGCTTACACGGCTTCGACGTTGCGCGAATCCAAAAACAAAACCGCCGCCAGATTTCTCCAGCGGCGGTTCGTTAGCTAAGCGCGCTTATTTCTTGCAACAAGCGCCAGCTTTGCAGCAGGCGCCCGGGCAGCAACCGGACGAACGCGATGTTTTCGCATCCGCCGAGCCAAGCAACGCCATCGCCGCAACGATGACCAAAAGGTATTTCATATATCCTCCTGTTGAATTGAGCTTGTTTCT
>WNGO01001163.1_pt1 | contig 28301 bp, 26 predicted proteins | sample 5400511 | NCBI WGS metagenome assembly WNGO01 (sample SAMN13153380, study PRJNA577476) | soil metagenome | isolation source: 20 cm soil or saprolite under Garry oak tree replicate 2 | place: USA:California | collected 2016-06-15 | reverse complement strand
GAAAAGCATTAGCAGAAGGCCGCACCTTAGATTTCCTGAGGTTGATGTGCCAAACGAATTTGTTGTTTCTCGGCCGCGAGATGTTCAACAAGTTCTTCACGTTTTATACGCACGCGCCGGTCTGTAATTTCTTCGTCCAAAAGGATCCCTCAAAGAAGATAGAGGATCAGGACGAGACGAAAGAGCGCTTGCTCCTGTACCCCCGCGGCACCGGCAAGTCCACGCTAGATGTTGTGGACTGCGTACAATGGTTTATCAATCTGCCGAGCATACGAATTTTGATCTTGGCGGCAGAAACGGGTTTGGCGGCGTCGTTCATCGGAGAGTTGAAGAACTATTTCTTCATCCCGAAAGGCGCGGCGCCCACCAACTTTCAGAAGCTGTTCCCCGAGTGGACGATCGCGTCAAATACCGACGGCGTCGAGTCAGAGTTCATCTGTCCGAAGCGTACCGTCGGCGACGAGAAGAAGAAAGATCCGTCCGCTTGGGCCGCGTCGATTTTGTCTAACTTGCCTGGATGGCACTGCGACCTGGCGAAGGTCGACGACGCCGTCAACGACAAGAATGCTGAAACGCCGCAGCTCGTGGCAAAAGTAATCCGTAAGGTCAATTACGCCGCGTCCCTCGTGGACCCGGGCGGTATGACTGACTTGCTCGGCACGCCGTACGCCGGCAACGACCTCTACGCGTTCACGATTGAGAAGGCCGAGAAGCCGGAAGACCTCCGACTGCTATCGACCCCCGCGCGCTGGCTCAAGCCAGCATCAATGCACAAAGATGAGCGGGACTGCACTGATGCGGATTGGGAATTATTGTTTGAGTTCGACAAGACCGGCCGCAAGCGCCTCACTAACGATTTTTTAAACAAGAAGAAGCGGAAGGATCTTGGCATTTACCTTTCGCAGTACATGCTTAACGCATCAGGAACTAGGAAAGTAAAGTTCCCGATGGATTTGTTGGTCACGCGAACAATTCCGCTGGACCAGCTGCCGCATCAACTGAAATATTACATCCTGTGGGATTTCGCGTATGCCGCGAACCAGCAGAGCGACTACTCTTGCGGAGCCGTGATTGGGCTCGACAGTGAGAATCGCATGTACCTGGTTGAGTTGTATCGCGACCACTATACGGACAGCGAGTTGGCGCGCGAGATTGTGGCGTCGTATCAGAAATTTCAACCTCGCCTGGTGTGCATCGAGAATTCGAACGGAGCTCAGTTCCTTGAACAAACGATCCGTCGGTATTCGGAAGAGTCAGGGATTTCGTACATTCCTCTGGATTTCTTCAAAGTAGACCGATCACCAAACGCGAAGGCTTCCCGCGTAGGCGCATTGCAACCGCTTCTAGTCGGCGCGCAGCTGTTCTTTTTGAACTCAATCTCGTATCTAGATGATCTCTACAAAGAGTTCAAAGATTTTGGAACAGCCCTTCACGACGATATCCCAGACGCGATCAGTCATGCGCTCCGCGTTCTTCCTACCGGCGTCATAGAACCTGGCGGTCCAGGCGGAAAGAAACGCCAGGAAGAATTCAATAGGATGCTTCAAGAGAAGGATTTTTATGACATGCTCTTCGGACAAGGCGATTACGCCCCAGTGATCGTCGAGCAGCCCGTATCACCTGAACCAGGAACCGGCGGCGAGGATCTGTATGATCCGTATTCCATATCCGGTTTCGGAAAGTAGACATGGCACTCGTCCAAGAGATCGCCGGCACAAGTACTGCCGGCCCGATAGATATTTCCCAGGTAAAAAGTCCTGCGGAAGTATCGGACGACGTCGCCCTCAAACTGGTAACGCGTGACGCGCAGTACACTCGGTCCTGGATCGAAAGCCGTTATTTCAACATCCGATGGATCGAGATCGACCTTCTGTATCAGTCTCCTCCGACGCTACGCGTTTGGGAAGGCACGTCGATGCCGAAGGCGAACATCGCCAAGTTCACAGTGGCGACACACGTCAACGCTATCAATTCGAAGCTGGTCGGCGGGCTATTCTACGAGACACCCTCGTTTGATCTGTCTCCGAAATCAAGCATCTCTTCGGACACCGCGCGCTCAATCGAAGAGATCCAAGCATTTCAGTTGGACGAGATGGGCTTCCAGCAAGAAGTAAAGTACGGCTTCTTTTCGTGCCTGTTGAACGGAACTGGTATTTGGAAGTGGGGCTGGAAAGATCGCTACGTCGACGAGTGGGATTTTACACCCAAAGAAGAGCCGATGAAGGTTTCGGATCCGGACAATCCCGGACAAATGATCGAAGTTCCGACGCCTGAGTCCGATCTCTTCACGATGGTCAAAAAAGAAGTTTTGAAGTCGCATCCGTATTTGGAGAACTGCGACATCCGACAAGTCCTGGTTGACCCAGGCTGCCGCGTTCCTGACATCACCAAGGCCAAGTTTGTCATTCACGAATTTCCGGTTACGTATCGCGACCTCATCTGCATGAAGGATGAAGTCTATTACAACGAGAAGAACGAGCCGATCTATCGATACAACCTTCCTTCCGAGGAAGAGATCAAGTCGTGGTTCGAAACGCCAGTAGCAGCAGATGCAGGCGGAATGGCTGGCGGTCATAACTACACGTCCGGTCAGAACAATTCTCAGTTCGTTCAGCACGCGGCACCCCTGTTCACAAAGACGACAGAGGACCCCCTGGACGAGCCTCTGGTTTTGCAAGAGCGTTGGGACAACAACAAGGTGCTTACGGTTCTCGCCGGCAAGCGCATCATTCGCAACGAGCCCAACGTGTTCGGTTGCATTCCATTTTATTCGGTCAACTGGTGGCAGATTCAAGACTGCTTCTGGGGCCTCGGGCTTGGGACCATCCTGGGCGGCGAACAACGCCTCCAGCAAGGTTTCATCAATGCTGTAGCTGATATCGGCTCTTTGGCTGCGAACCAACCAATAGTCAGGTCGCGCGGAGCCAATATCAACACGCAGCAGGTTCGTGCCAGACTTGGTGGATTTATCGACGTCGATGGACCCGCCGACAAGGCATTACATCCGCTGGACATCCCCAAGATTCAGGGCGAACTGTTCCAGGTCGTCGCTGCGTCCGAGTCGCGAACGGAAGCCTCTTCCGGCGCGAGCGAGATGCTGACGATGGGCGCATCCAAGCCAAGTGGCCGCGGATCCTCTATGGGTCGCACCGCCACGGGCGCTGGCAATCTTATGACGGCCGCCATGGATCGTATTGGTGGACTGGTCGAGGATTTCGTCCGTCAGGTGTTCCAACCGTGGTTGTGGAAGATGTACGATCTGAATCGTATGTTCTTGCCGCCGTCGGTGTACCGTGAAATTTTGAATGAGTCTCTGGAAAAGGATCGTCAAGCCTCGTTCCAGGATTTCATGAAAGCCAAGAAGGGCATCAAGACTTTCAACGTCCTGGCCGGCAGCCATTTGGCGGCTCGTCAGCAGATGGCGCAGTCGATGCCTTTGATCATGCAGTATTTCACCAACCCCGCGTTGGCTGGACAGATCGCTGACATCAACCAGGAATACATTTCCTACTCTGAACTGCTCCACATGTTGACAGACGTCAGCGGATGGGGAAGTTCGGCGTACTACTCGATCTTCAAGAAGTTGACGCCCGAGATGATTCAACAGCGGCAACAGCAAAGCCCCGGCGCCCAGAAGATGGCGGCGCAGGCGGCCAATAACGATCAAAAATTCAAGCAGAAGGCGCAGTTACAATCGCAGGCGTGGACCGAGCGCGCGGCCGGAGACGTCATCCGCCATTCACTTGAACAAGCAGGAATTAACGAAGCTGTTGGTGGATCCCCCGGCGGCCCAGGCCTCGGCGGCAGCGAATTAGCAGGATAAGGAAAGCAAATGCCCAACCAACTTGCAGGACCAAATTACCGAATCGTCGGGCTCATGCCTGTATCTCTGAAGAATTCGCAGCCAGGACTTCTTCCTAATCCTGGCGACCGAATCAGGATTTACAAGATTACATACAACACGTCCTTCACGTTGACGGACGGAGCCGCGTCGGGCCCTATTACCCTCATGTCGCCCACGGGACCAGCGGGCACACCCCCTGTTGCGCCGTTGACTATGGATTTTAATCCGCCGCTAGAAATTGCGGATTTTCAGGTCACAACTTTCACTGCTGCTTCAGGGGCGGAAATAAACATTTTCGCGAAGTAACTCGCCGGGGCAGAACCGTCGATATAGTTTAAAGAAATTTGGAGAAACAAATGTCTCAACCAACATACGCATCGAGCACTGCCGAAGGCGGAAAGCTAGGAGCTCTCTTTTCTAGAGGGTCCGGCACTGGGAACTATGCTGTCGCGTCCCAGGCGAACTACACGATTCTTGACCCCACGAATCTTAACGCGGGACAGAACCTGTTCGTCCCTGCGGGATTCTGCGCCATCGTTAGCGCAGGCGGATCCGTGGGCACTCTGACGGCCGCCGTTCAGGCGTCTGTCGGACTGTTTGTCGACGGCGTTCTGGTGGTTGAACAGCAGATCACGGCTGCAGGAACTTCTGTTGCCGCGACCTTCGCCAACTATTCGAACTTCGGGCTGAACTGGCTCATCAAGGGAGACAACAAGTATCACACTGTCACCCTCGGCGCGCGCACCGCAGTCGGCGCAGACGTGGTCTCCATCCTGAACGATGCGATCACGCGCGCTCCGTACCTGATGGTTGAGATCACCCAGAACAGCTTTTTCGGTGCCAGCACCTTCGCGTCTTCGATGTCTGAGGCGCAAGGCAAGCTCGGGGCCCAGATGGTTGTTGGCTCGGGTGCCGGCAATTACAGTTCTGCCTCCAAATCGTTCCAGCCGGTTGACGGCGGCGGTGGGCAGCTTACTGTCACGACTTTGATCCCCAAGGGTTTCGTTCTATTACTCGCTTCCGGCGGCGTTATTGGTTCTACGCACGCGGGCGATGCGGTCGCGGTTGGCCTCTTGGTCGACGGCGTCCTAAAGACCGAGCAGGACATTGTTCCACATGGAACATCTCAGCTGTCGCCTTTCGGCCTCAGCTACGCGGTATTCGGCGACGACAAGATTCACTCGATCGCTCTCGCGTACCACACGCAGGGAGCCTCGGCCACAAACGTCACGATTGGAAACAACTCGGCGACCCATGCCCCGTTCATTTTGGCTGAACTCACGCAATCTAACCTGACTGGACAGAATACAGACGCCAGCAGCTTGTCTGAAGGCGGAAAACTTGGTTGCACGTTCTTGTCCGGAGCAGGGACTGGAAATTACGCCACCAACAGCCAGTCGTACGTTAACGTTGATTCCACCTTGCTGTCTACGAACATTCTGGTTCCCTTTGGATACGTTCTACTCGTTTCCGCGAACGGCGTAGCCGGAACGGCGACAGCAGCCGCGGAAGTCAGCGTCGGCATCGCGGTCGACGGCGTGCTTGCAGCGGAGTCTATCAACGAAGGCGCGGCGGCCAATAATCTCGTCGGCTTCGACGTCCAGTACATGATCGTCGGGGATAACAAGACGCATAGCGTTGCCATGGTGTTCAGAACGAACGCCACAGCGGATAACGCTCTCATCGGCAACAACATCGCCACCAACGTTCCGTCTATGTTGCTGGAACTGACCCAATCGAATCTGAACTAACCTTAGCGGGGTAGTGAACTCTTTGGAGGAATCCCATGAGCGTTTTAGACGAGTTTCAGGACGGCCCGTCTGCCGATCCCGTCCCGGGGCTAGCCCCGATCGGCGATCGCAGGTTCGTTGCCCTGACTCCGCAGGACAAAGTAACGCTGGCACAGTTCTCGTCTTCGCCCGCATATGCAGTATTGTTCAAGCTGATATACGGCGAAGTTGAGAAGGCCGAGACAGAGCATTTTCGCAAGTGGAGATCCGAGGAAGAGTTTCACCGCACCGGAATTTTTGCGGTCGGTATGAGGGTGTTCGCGGAACGCCTAGAGGCAGAGATCGGCCGTCAGGTCGATGAGTTCTCTGGCGAACTAGAGTTCCTTCGAGACAAAAAGAAATTGAACGATACGCCGCTTGAGGATCGAATCATTCAAGGCTTCAAATAATTTGTGACGGGTTTCTATGACGGGTTTCACCGCTCCGTCTGGCCAGCGGAGAGTAGCAACCGTCTCCAAAATTTAAATCGTACAAATCCCAGAAATGGGACGAAGCAGTACAAGACTCATTTTACGCACCGGATTGGTGCCTAAGGAGATAGTACCATGAGAAGCGTTCAAGAATTAATTGCAAGCGGGAAAGTCCCAGCCAACACTGTGCCGTCCCATAATCGCCCGGTATATCCAGATGGCTGGCCGATTTTCGTAGAATTGACCAAGCAGGTCGAATACGACTGGAACAGCCTTCCGTCTGATCGTGTTCGTCTTCTGAGACAGGACTCGGCGTATAGGACAGCCCTTGAGGCTTTCTTGACGCCAGCCGTGGCCCCCGCGCAGGACGCATCGTCGGAGATTCCGACCGCTGCCGCCCAGGCGCAGGCCGCTTCTCCTGAGGAAGCGATCATTAATGCGCCGGCCGTCGAAGAGGTTGTACCGGCAGCCGAAAACGCTGTTGTTCCTGAGGTGGCCGTCGAAGAGCCGCCAGTGCCGGCCGCCCCTGTCGAAGAGGCCGATGGTACCAAAATTGAATACCCTTTCGGAACCGTCGAGAAAGTCAAAGGCGGCTGGGAAGCGCGCGTCGACAACAAAGATGGATCCGGTGTCCAGGTTTACAAGAGCAAGACCTTACACGAATTGATCGGAAAGCTGATGCAGGCCCACGCGCATGCGTCGGCAAAGATCCGAGAGCAAGAAGCAGAGCGGCTGCAGCGACTAGCAGACGAGCCTGCCGATGTCGCCGTTGAGCGCAGGCGCCTAGCGCCCCGCAAGATGACGGCGGACGAGCAGTTTGAGTTCGGCGAGGCGATGTCTTCCGGAGACCCGGTTCGCATCAACAAAGCGATGGCCAAACGCGACGAGATCATTCTCGGCGGGGCCGTTGAAGAAGTCATCGGCGAAGTCAACAAGACGCGAGACGAATTAGAGCTCGCGGGACACATGAACACCGCCAAGTCTTTCATCAGGCAAAATCCTGATTTCCTTTTTACCCAAGAAGTCGGCGCCAAGATGGACGCCATTCTTTTGGAAAACAATTGGGCCTACACCGTTCGGAATTTGAACAAGGCCCTCGCCATTTTGCAAGAGCAAGGCGAAGTTACAAAACAAGTTTCGACACCAGAACCGGAGATACCTGTTCCGACTTCTGCAGCAGTTCCAGTAGCACCAGCAGCGCCCGCACCTAAACCGGCGGTGGCGCCTGCTGTACGGCCAGCACCTCCAAAACCTACGCCTGCGCAGGTTGAGGGACGGTTGAGGCCAGGGTCCGCATCCACAGGGGTATCGCCGCGCCAAGCCAGTGTCAGGCAAGGAGCGACTCCCGTAGCAACCGTGGGGCTGACCGCCGAGGAATACAATAGAATGTCTGTAAGCGATACTCGTCGCAAGTACAAAACCGATCCGGGATTCAGATCGGCTGTCGACAAACTAATCGCAGAGGGCCGAATCTAGCGTAGACCGCGCACATGCAGTTCATTGGGAAAAACTCTAATGTCTCTAGGATTCCCCGCGTCAAACGTGACCGGGAACTTGCCTCAATCGACTGTCAAGTTCTATGACAAGCAATTCGTAGAAAACTTGAAAGCCGAAACGCCTTACGTCCGTTGCGCGGAACGTCGGGATTTGCCGCTGAATAGCGGAAACCAGTTGGTCCTCTTCGAATACAATACGTTCGGAGCCAACACTACACAAGCATCGGAAGGCAACCCGCCTGCCGGTCTTATCGCTTCTCTCGTCAGCAACACTTCGACTATCGGGGAATATGCTGATTACGCCTCGTTCTCGAGCCTCGCTCTGGCTACCGCCATTGACGACACTCTCGGAAACGTAGCGAAAGAGCTGTCGTATCGCCTCGGTCAGTCCTTGTCGAATCTCGTCCGTTACACCGTTGACGGCGCTTCGGCGATCGATTCGTCCGTTCTCGTGTCCCTGGCAGCGGCTTCTAGCTCCAGTTTCACTTCACTCTCTATCGGGACCGTGCGCGCCCAGATCCAGTCCATGGCTGGCCGCTCGATCAAACCGTTTATGGCTGCTAAGAAACGGTTTGCCGGAATCGTTCACCCCTTTGCTTGGGGCGATGCGATCAACGACACCTCCAACAACAGCCCCATCGACACCCTGAAGCACACCTCAGAGGGTCTGATGAAAATGGAAGAGCTGCCTTCTGCCGACCTCACGGAAGTTTTCGAACTCCCGGGAACCGGTGTTGACTTCTTCCAGACGAACCTCGTCACCCAGACGGCGAACTATAAGACCTCTGGTGCGACGGCTCTTCGTACGTACATCTTCGGGCGCGACGGCGTTATTGCCATCAACCTCGCGGGCCGTGGCGACACGGGGTACGGCGACGGGAACTATCGCGGAATCAAGTGCAACGTTGTCCAAAACGCCGCTTTGAGCGTTTCGGATCCCGAAGGCTTGATCCCCGGCTGGACGAGCTACAAAGTGCACTTCACCGTCACTCTGCCGCCCGATCCGACGCAGCGCGTCCGCCTCATTGACGCCTTGTCCGGAATCAGCTAAACCCACGCAGGAGGGAATCCTGCCTTACTTTCTCTGGCAGAGGGGCCTTAACAGTTCCTCTGTCTACGCAATCCTTCAAGACTCTTGAGGGATTACGTAGACACGATTATTGTCGTGGGCGGCGTGAACCGAGACGCCCGCGGCTTGACTGACGAGCTCTCTCGGGGGACGCACCAGCGCGGGCTTCGACGTTCTTAAAGCCCTAGGAGGACTTTCCCATGGCAGAAGCAAACATCGTTCGAAAGGCATTACCGGCAAATCTACCAGAGCACGTCAAGCGTAGGCTGATGGGAACATCGGCCGACGAGCGCGCGCCCTGGGAGACTTGGACAACGGCGGATCCGTTGGCTGGATGTTCGCCGCAACTCAAAGCCGAGATCGCCGAGTATTCGCAGAAACACCACGGCAAAACATCTTCAGCTAACCTCGAGGAACTCTGTCGACAGAAAGAAATGTCGAAAGAGATGGTTAAAGAATACAGATTCTACAACCAGGAAGACCTCCTCGACACCCCTTCGCGTAAAGGCCGCGTCCTCAATTGCCTTGAATTTTTGAAAATGCTCGAGACGATCCGTCCGGCATATCTCTCTGCCAACATCCGTCGAGGTCTTACTGGGCTCGCGGTCTATCACCCTAAAGATATTCAAACCGCCGACGGCGTCAAGCGCGTTGATTGGCAATACGTTTGCGGCGTTCAGGTCGGCTTCATGTGGGAGTATTCTGTCGTTTGGTTGGATGCTCACAATCTGCCGTTGAACGAGAAGTGGCGCGGCTGGAGAACGGTTCTCCTCCGTTTGATTCAGCAAGGCCACGTCACCGAGAAACAGGCTCTAGAAGTTTTCGGTGAGCCTACCCCGGCCGGCGCAAAGCGTTACCAGGAGCAGCTGTATTACTGGCGTAACAGAAAAGAACTTGACAACTTCATTCAGGAGTAGTAGCCTTAAATTTCTGGGATGGTATGCCGAATCCGCAATGGCATTGCGGTACGATCTAAGGAGGCAAAGAGTCCCCAGAAAGCGACCTGGTTCGCACCAGGCCGAAGTCGCCCTTTGTGCACACGGGCGGCGCACAATCGGTCCCGCGCAACAAAGCGCGCTGCCGGCGTCCGGGGGTTGTGTACTGGCCCCCATTAGTGACGGCCGAACACGTTAGCGGCTTGTGCTATACCTTTAAAGGAGAGCGCAAATGGAAAGCAACATCTTCGTTCAATTGGCAACAGCTGGTCTGGTGTATCTGGTCGCCGCGATCATCGTCGGGTTCGGCTTGTACGTTGGGTTCAGAGCAGCCTACAAGCTCATCGGGTAAAACCATGGATTTCCACAAGTACATTTGTCCTTGCGGGAAGAAGATCGAGGCCACCGGGCCTAGATCCCTGTGCATGTTTGTGCGCGCCCATGAAGGCCTGGGGTGTCCCATCGTGGGCCACACCAAGCCGTTCATTGAAAAGACGGACGCCGAAATTTTGGTCCCAGGTCGCTACACCAAGCCGTTGATGGCTAGCACCTATGACCCCAGGCCGATCGTTCCGTATGGCAGCCCGATTTGGACCGCGAACGACTATTCGTTTCTTGCTGACATGAAGATTTCTCCGTTAGCGGATCTCCGCGGCGAGGTGGAACTTGCACACCGATACCGTACTATCGCCTGAAATCCAAGAGCGGCTACGGCTGGCCAACGACCTTATCGAAGGCAAGCTACAACGCATGCCGGAAAAATTGGCTAGGCTTTACAGGCCTGGTCTTGCGCAACTCCAGATCCTACTCAGACGGTGCCTTGCCCCACCTAAAGAGGTTGAGACCGATCCGCCGATCACGGGCGGCAAGAAACTTTCTCCTGATCTAGCGCTAGCGGCGGCCGCAGCCGTCCCGGTGTTCCCAAGGCTACTGCCATTCTGGGGTGCAGGCCTGAACCTGTAGTTTTACTGAAAAATTTCAGTTTACCCCAATAGCGGCCCTTAGCCGTGATACTGTCCATTTTTAAGACTTCTTTAATCGTCGAGCAGAGGATTCCCCAAAGGAAGCGACTACGAGTGGCTGATGCTCTGCAAAGGGGCCATTCCTAAGGTGTATTTCAATGCGTTTAGGAACCGCGTTGTTGGCTGTGGTGTTGTTTGCATCGTCAGCGTTTGGAGAGATCCAACCCCTCAAAGGTTTTGACAAAAAGGTTTACGACGGGTCTCTGGCGCTTTACACCACCAGCGAATCACGCGGCGTCAAGGACAAGTTCACTTGTTCGGCGCAGGTCATCGCCAAGGTCGACGGCGGCTACGAAGTCCTGTCCGCGGGCCATTGCACTCCTGCGAGCCAGGAGATGCCGGCCGACATGACGTTCGCGGTGGCGAATAACCTGGGCAATACCAGGCATCCCGTCACCCTGATTGCGGCGAAGAAGGACGGCTCTAACGATTGGGCCATCTTCTACTACAAGACCGATAAAGAATATCCAGTCATTCCGTTAGGCGACGAGAATGAAGTTCAACTCAACAGCCCGACGATCGATGTGAACTATTCCCTGGGTATCGCCAAAGAAGTCAGCATGGGCGTCGTGTCCAGCACCGTTGCTTTGAGTGGCCCGATGAAAGGCTTCTTCGAAGTCACGCAGTTCGACTCGCACGGCGCATCCGGAAGTTCTGTAGTCAGCGAGAAGACGCACAAAGTTATCGGCATCGTGATCGCCGGCGTGGATGGAACCACAACCCCAACGTGGGTTGAGCCCGCCTCCTCGATCGCACCGCAGATCAAGGACCTAGATGTCGCCCACGCGCCCGCGTATGTGGCGCCGCCTCGAGTGCTTGAACCTTATCAAGATTACCATTGAACAGCAGCGTTGATCGCGGTTTGGTTTATGCTCGCCTGCCTTATAGCGATCAGGCTTATTTTTAAAAGGAACGAATGACTTATAGCGATCAGGCTTATTTTTAAAAGGAACGAATGAGTACCAGACAAAATCCGCCGTCTACCGATGACAGCCAGATCCACAAGTCCTGGCTGTTCACGCAGAATCCCGATGGTACCCTTTCTCCTGCGGATTTGTCAAAGTCAAATATCTTCATCAACGGAGCGCTCCCTTCCTTTACGAACCCCCTGCCAGTTGAACTATCGGACGGTACTCAAGCATTTGGCACAGCGTCAAACCCTCTAGGAATCAATATCGCCAAGGTCGGCGCTGCCGCCGTCTCTTTGGGCGCCAAAACATCTGCAAACTCAATCCCAGTGGTGCTGGCTAGCGATGAAGCCGCACTTAACACCAAAGATGGAGCGAACGTAGCCCCTGCTGCGGCTGTTCCTAGCTTGCTTGAATTCGTGGGCGGCAAGGTTAACACAAATCCTCCGGTCTACTCAGACGCCACCGCGAACGCTTTATCCCTAGACGTGAACGGCGGTTTGAGAACTGTTGGTACCGTGACGCCCGTCACATCTGCAACCTGGACCAGTGCCACAGCTGCAGGCACACACGTCGATATAAACTGCGCTGGCATGGGCAGCGTCGTTGCCATCATATCCACAACCGCTGGCACCTTTTCTACGGGGCAACTTAGGTTTTTTGCAGAGAGCAGCGGGAGTTTCGGATTTGATATCTCTGGTATGAGGATGCATACGCAGGGCGGAAGTTTTCAACAGGTGTACGACGCCGACCACACCTTAACTTTACTAACCAATGATGCGTACTCTTATTGGTTCCCTGTGTCAGGTTTCACGGTGTTCAGAGTTTATTTGAACACGGCCATCACGGGCAGCGGCTCAGTAAACATTTCTTTGCAGGCGGCCCCGTCAACTATTACGGGACCTACCACAGTCGGTCAGAGTGATGCTACCAAACTGAACGCCACAGTAACGGGCGCAGTTACAACCACAGGTGCAATTTCTTCCACAGCAAACGCAGTGTGGAACAGCAGTACGGCAATAAGTACGACTCTATCGGTCGCGTCTGGCGGTATGTCCGCCGTCAAAGTTGAATTTGTGTGCGACGGCGGGACTTTCACCCAAGGCAGCATTGCTTTCAGAGTCGGAGGCATGCTCGGGCACGTAACGGGGATGCGCCAATCTAAGTTCGGCGAGCAACTGTACGATGCTGCTTCCACATTCACGCCCGCTACTGGTGTTTCTTATATTTATTGGTTTGAAGTAGGTGGGCTTGACAATTTCTCATTAGTGTTGGAAACAGTCATTGCTGGAACGGGAAACGTAACTATAGCGATGAAAGCTACGGCCCAGCCGATACCAGGTCCTACCACAGTCGGTCAGAGTGATGCGAGTAAGTTGAATGCAACTGTATTAGGGGCAATGACACCTTCATCGACGACGTTTACTTGGTCTAGTGCGACCCCGCAAGGTACTTCGATATCCATAAGTACCGTTGGGTACGGCGGCGTAATGGTAGGCTTAACTACAAATTCCGGCACATTCACTGCTGGTATTTTAAGTTTCGGTATTTTTGCGGGATCAGTAACTCAGTTCGCTACAGGAATGAGGGTAGGACCGTCAGGTATTCAACAGTATGATGCTACTGATTTTCATGTTCCTGCGACCAGCCAAACTTATACTTACTGGTTCAACGTCGCTGGTTGTGACGCCTTCTTTGTATATAATTCGACGGCTATAACTGGTACCGGAACCGTTACAGTGCAAATAAAGGCTGTGGCTGCAACTCCGACAGGTCCTACCACAGTCGGTCAGAGCGACCCGACGAAATTGAACGTGTCCCTCGGCAGAGCAGCCTCGTCACTTACCGTAGGGAATCCAGCAGCGGGAACAGACTTCAATATCACTGTAGGTGCTACAGGGTTGTTTCAAACCTTTCGCGCCAGATTCATAGCCAGTGCAGCCGCCGCAAACCGAAACATGAATTTCATTTTACAAGATGCTGGTGGCAACACCTTGTATGCTCAGCAAATGGCGTTCAACGTAACAGCGAGCCAAGGCGTAGACTTTTATATGGGATTGGCCCTGCCGTTAAGCGCCGCTGCTAACGCTGGCGGACAAGTTTACATCCCGATTCCACAGATGGTTCTTCAAAATGGTTGGAAGATAATTGTTGCCACTGCAAACATTCAAGCTGGAGACCAATGGTCCGGGCTTGGTTACAGCATAGAGACTTCATAAGAGGGAACATGGATACCAACGTAGGTCAAGTAGTTCAGTACGGAAACGATTCTTACACGAGAACTTCTGCGGTCGGGAATCTTCTCAACCTGATAGCACAATACGGCGGCGACTCAGCCTTGGCGCAGACCTTGATTGCGCTCGACCAGAGTTTGCAACAACTAATGATTGCGTCCATCACGAAGTTTGCGACTGCAGCCATCTCGTCTTTGGTGGTAACGCCCGCCACGATGCCGACGGCTCTACAACCAGCGCAGCCAGCACAACCAACGCCATAAAATTCAAAGCATAGAATGTTGATCAGGAGATCCACATGAGCGACACCCCGAAATTATTGAGCCCGGAAGGCGAGGAATATGTTCCAGCCAACCGCGCGCCGCAACAGCGGCAGCGACCAGGCACCCAGACGCGCGAGATCTACGGCCCCAAAGGTGACCCAGGACCCCAAGGTCCCGAGGGTCGGCCAGGGGCGCGCGGTGAGACTGGCCCCCAGGGCCCCCAAGGTCCTAAAGGCGATCGCGGCGAGCCAGGGCTTTCCAATACCCCCGGCCCGCGCGGAGAGATCGGTTTTACGGGCCCCGCAGGTCAAGCAGGCCCCCAAGGATCAAGAGGCCCCGTAGGTCCTCAGGGCGAGGCTGGCGCGCAGGGCGCGGCAGGCCCTAGGGGCGAGCGCGGAGTTCCCGGTGAGCCGGGACAGATGGGCCCCAAAGGCGAGACAGGCTTCGTAGGCGCGACTGGCCCCGCGGGACCGCAAGGCGCTCCAGGGCCTTTTGGTCCCCGAGGCCCCCAGGGCTTTAACGGCCCCCACGGCGACCCAGGCCCCCAGGGCTTCACAGGCCCCCAAGGACCGGCTGGCCGGGACGGCGCCAACGGCGAGCCCGGGCCCAGGGGAACCCCTGGCGCGCGCGGGCCCGCAGGAGACATTAGCGCAGCCGTGGCAGAAGCCGTAGAAGCCGCAGTAGCGGCTGCCGTCAAAGCAGTCGAGAAGCTGCTCAAGGAAAAAGGTTTGATTTAAATGGGACTGAACACGCAGAACCCGCCTTCCGTAAATGAAAGCCAGGTCACCAAGACTTGGGCCTTCACCCAGAATGCGGATGGGTCCCTATCCCCGGGAACTAGCGGCGGGGGAGGCGGCGGCAACGTAAACCTGACGGGCATCAACAGCATCGCGCCAGCGTTCACGAATCCTCTGCCGGTGCAGTTGTCGGACGGCACCAACCCTCTCGGGACTGTTGGAAACCCCCTGAACGTTACGGGCGGCGGGGCCGGCGTGCAGTTCGCAGACAACGCGGCCAGCGGCGCAACGCCGACCGGCACATTGGCGATGGGCTGGGATTCTGCCAACTCCAAGATTCGCGCCCAGAAGGTCGACGCCAGCCAGAACCACCTGGTGGCCTGGACCTCGGCGCAGCACATTATCGTCGATTCCGGAGCCATATCCGCCACACAGGGGACGAGCCCCTGGGTGGTGAGTTTGACGAGCACCACGGTCACAGGGACCGTCGGGGTTACGCAGTCCACCAACCCGTGGACGATTCAAGGTGACTCAGCAACGGGCGCGGCGAAGGCCGGGAACCCGGTGCAGATCGGCGGCGTCTTCAACACGGCGCAGCCCACGGTCACGACCGGTCAAACGGTTGAAGCCCAGATGACGGCGCGCGGGGCGCAGATCGTTGCAACCGGCGTCGACGCTTTCGCGGTCAATGCTACGCTCAGTGCCGAAACCACGAAAGTCATCGGCACCGTGAACCAAGGCACCAACCCCTGGGTTGTGTCCCTGACGTCTACGACGATAACTGGAACGGTCGGCGTTACCCAATCAACATCTCCGTGGGTTGACAACCTAACGCAGGTTGCAAGCACGGTGCTTGGCGCACCACAGACTTTTGGAACCGCGCCTACGGGCGTGGTCATCGGCACAAGTTCGGATATGTACATTGCGGGCACCAGGGCCCGCAGCAACCAGACCACTACGGCGGCCGGCGTGCAAGACGTAAACGTAGTCGGCGTTCTAGGCGTCACGAACAGCGTAACGAACGGGCTGTTCACTTCTCTTACGGACGGAACAACGAAAGCAGGAGTTATCGCTGGTACAACGGCGCTGAAGACGGATATGTCTTCGGTCGCTGGTACGGCGACCGTCGCGGCAACAGCTGGCGTGCAGAAGGTCGGTATTTCAGGCGCAGCCGCGGCAACGTTGGACGCGGTCATAACGGCCGCCACGGCCCCGGCAAACGCTATCGCAACTTTAGCCGTCAACAACACTTCGGCCCCGTCTTTGACAACTGGTCAATCGGTAGCTCTCCAGTGCGATTACGAAGGCAGCCTGTTCGTCAAGCCTTATCGGCGTGCTCAAACTGTTGCTAAAGCCACAACGATCGCAAGCAGTTCGTCAGCCACCACAGTTTTGGCAGCGCAAGCCGCAGGGATTTTTGCTGATATCACTCAGCTGATTATTACAACCACGGAATTGGCTACGGACGTTCCTTTTACGGCCACTCTAAGCGACGGAACGAACAGCTTTATTTACGATTTAAACTCGGGCGGTGCTGCAGCGGCAACTACCGCTCCGGTTACTCCTAACGGGGTTAACATCAGTTTCAGTGTACCTCTTCCAGCTACTACAGCAGCAACAGCGTGGACAATTGCTTTGAGCGTGGCGACAGTAACAGTTCACATCACGGTTGTGGCAGTTCTACAGAAAGCAAGTTAAAGCTTCCCGGAGGGAATCTTATGGCTACAGGTAGATGCGCTGTTTGCGACAAACTTACTTGCGAGCATTTGAACTTTGTGGTGTACAACGCGGAATCAACTGCACCGACGCGCCAGCCTGAGTCATTGCAGGTCGCGAACCCCGGGTACGTACCGGGCGTACGCGCGGTTGTGTATGACGAGTATTACGACGACGGCGCCGAGCATTCTAGTCCTTCCGTCATCTACGGACCAGCGGGTCCAGAAGGGCGCCCAGGTCCGCAAGGTCCTGTAGGCCCCCAGGGGCCGCGCGGCGATCGCGGGGAGCAGGGAGAGCGCGGCTCAACCGGTCTGACTGGCCCACGAGGGCCGATGGGTATTCAAGGCGAAGGCGAGCGAGGGCACCCTGGCGCTGCTGGTCCCCAAGGCCTCCGCGGCCCAGAAGGCGAGAAGGGTGAGAAGGGCGACCCAGGAGACATAACCAAGGCGGTCGAGGCTGTCGACGCTTTCGTTAACGCCAAACTAGAATCATTTGCAATAAATCTTGAGACGCTGATCATTCGGATTTTGCAGGAACGCAGTGTGCTCGATGGATTCGGGAACGCGGTTCCGGGCCCCCGAGGCGCGATCGGCGCCACAGGCGAACGCGGGCCACAGGGCGAACGCGGCTTCGGCGGTACGCCAGGAGAGCGCGGACCGGAAGGAAAACAGGGAACACCCGGAGCGCAAGGCCCACAAGGTGCCACCGGCGCGCAAGGCGCGCGCGGGGAGCGCGGCGAGCAGGGCCCGCAAGGCGAGACGGGACCAGAAGGCGTCCGCGGCATGCAAGGCCGCCCGGGCGACATTTCCGCGGCCGTCACAAACGCCGAGCGGGAAGTCACCAAGATCTTACGAGAGAAGGGGCTATGCTGACAGACAAACAAATTTTGATAACTCAGGTTGCAGGTTTCGTGGGCGCACTGATCGTGCTCCCTTTCATGCACGGCGTGGCCCAGGTGTTGTTCAGCCTTGGATTTACGGTTCACTTCGTTGGAGATTTGTTCAGGCTCCACAAGGATGGAAAGATATGAGCTTCCTAGACAAAATCGAACAGAACGTCAAGATCAAACCGTTCCTCCAGTTCGTGGGTTACATGCTGGCATACGGCGGACTGATATTCGCCTGTACGCAAACGTGCCATTGGACCCACCCCCTAGAAGCCGCATTCGGTGTGGCCTACGTTGGCGTAAGCGTCAGTATGGCCGGCTGGCTCTACGACGTAATCTATCCATAAAAGTTCTACGCGCGTGTAGCTCAGTGGGCCCGATAAAGAGCACTCGGCATTTAACCGAGAGGTCGCAGGGTTGGCCGCCTGCCGCGCGCTCCCAATTTCTACGCTTGCGTAGCTTAGGCAGCTTCAATAGCCCCGACTAGTCGTCGGGAGGTCGCCGGTCTTGCTCCCCGGTCGCAAGCCCCCATCTTGTCAAGTTTTTTACCAATAAAACTTGACATCTAGACGCCGATCATTCGCCATTCGCGTAACAGCGAACACGAGTTGACGCAACGTCACCAGCACGGCTCTCCGTGCTTAGGAGAAAGCAATGAGTAAGGAAATCGAACCGACAGACGGTGGTCTCTCCGAGATCCCCGTGGAAACGAAGTCTCTCGAAGAGTTGGTCCCCAGGAAAACGATCAACAAATCGAAAGCCGAAGTTGACGCTGAGATAACTCTCATCCGACTCGAGACCGAGAAGTTGCGGCTCGAGAAAGAGAAGCTCGAACTCGAGAAGTTGAAAAACGACGTCCTGGAAATCCGTCAGCAACAGGAGACAGAGCGCGTCTCGCGAGAGACCGTTCAAGAATCTCTTGCCTTCCAGCGTGAAAAACGTATCTCTGACGAAACGAATTGCACGCACATGAAGGGCGGCGACTCCCAGACCATGATGAATGGCGGGCCGGCCCAGGGCAACGACTCAGCGAATTACGCGCTGTGGCAGCACACGCTGACAACCGGAGTAACCTTCCGGCTATGTTCGCGATGCGGCAAGACGTGGTTCCCCAAGGATCCGGATTACCGTTGGGCTATGCAGCGGCCAACCCGCAATAGCGCCAGCACCGGCAGTCCTTCACCAGGGCTAGTCAGGAATCGAGAGCAAGTCCGCACGAAGTCGGAAGTTCCGCATCGCGCGCGACCTGTTCAAGAGTACAACTACGAACCCGGCAGTGACGACTAAGATCTACAAATTAGAACATCGGAGAGAGGCACATGGGAAATTCCACAACGAAACTTCAGAGCGCAGTCGATCACGCGCGTACGCACGCCGACCTCGCCCCAGTCCTCTCTACCGGTGGATTTTCACAAGAACCGGCTTTGACGATTGCCAATGACGTTATGACAGAGATGCTGTCCAAGGGTCGTCCTTGGAAGTGGAACCGCATCCGTCTGCCGTTCTTTTACACGAACTCCTGGCAACAGGATTACGCGCTGCTCAACGTCAACACTTTGGCGTGGCTCGAGTACGCTATTCTTATCGACATCAATTCAACGTCCGAGCCAAAAGATAAATGCACGCTCGAGACCAACCGAGACCTGCCAGAGACCTCCGCGCAATACGGCCGGCCGGGACAAGTCTGCTGGCTGCCTAATGACCAACTGGTTTACGGTACGTGGGGTGGTGGCAACACAGGTGAAGGTTCGCAGTCGAACCCTGGCCCTGGGAGCGTTTACGGCGCGCTGTTGGGTGTCGTCTCGCAGCCCTCTAATCCGCTTCTACAAATTCAAGATCCCAACGGAAACTTCTGGGTTCTATCCAACGCTCTTACCCAAAGCGTCACGCTCGGCCAGACACAGCCGGTTTGGCCTGTCAATGTCGTATTCCCCACTCAAACGAATCCAACTCAGGTCGCAACCACCCAGGCGGACGGCACCGGTATTTGGACCGCCGTTAACCCCAAGGGTCAAGGGCTGCGTTTGAATCCCATTCCGTCACAGCAAGGCAAAGTTTGGCAAGCACGCGTGTTCGGTCAGGCGCGGCCAGTCCAGTTCACATCTCTTTCACAAACGATCGAGCCGATCCCTGACGACTACGCCGCCTACTTCCGTCAAGGCTTTGTGGCCTACGCGTACATGCATTCGAAGGATCCCAAGGTCCGCGCCAAGTTCCTGGACAATCAAAAATTATGGATAGAGTCTCTTGATCGCGCCGGCAGCAGCATGGATCGCGAACGAGACAATTGTGGATTATTCCCGTCCGACGCAATCATGCCGGCTCCCGGCAGCTTGTATATCGGGCCGGCCAATCCATTCTACCCAGGCGGCTTCTAAATGAAAAAGCCACTCATGTACCTAGTACGGCATGGGTCGACTACGGACAGCGGACTGAACATCTTTCGCGGACAACGCGACTCGGCGTTGAACAAAGAAGGTTTCCTCGACGCCCACGTTCTTCGAGAATTCTTCGACGAACTAGATTGGCACCGTGTCTTCTGTTCTAGGATGACCCGTTCCATTCAAACAGCAACAATCATCTGCGACGACCAAGATGATTATCAGCCGGAAACAATCGACAATCTCAAGCCGTGGAACATCGGTGAGCTAACAGGTAAACCAAAGAACGACCAGAATCTAAAGAAAATGGCGTTCTATGACGCGCACCCGGATGTAGTTCCTCCTGGTGGCGAATCAATCAGCCAGTTCGAATCACGCGTATGGCCTATTCTGGCAGAAGCTATTCAACTAGGATGGAAGCAAGGTCATCCTGTTGTGGTTGTGGCGCACTCCTCGATCGTTCACTCTTTAAACCATCTTCTTATCGGCCGAGATCACAAGGAAGACAAGGCCGTAAAACCAGGCGGCGTAATTATGGTTTATATGGAAGACGGCGAAATTCTGCATCACCCGATTTTCAAACCGGGACACGACGACTCTTCGTTCCAGAAGTCGTAAGGACAAATCATGGCGGCAACACGATCTCTTCAAAATTCGATCGACTGGATGAAGCCCTTTTTGAGCTGGGCCAATCTCACGATCGGAACCAACAATGAACCGGCCTTCACCAGCGCCAATCAGATTTTGCAAACGATTGTTGGGCCTCCGTTCATTTGGCCGTGGAACAGAGGAACTGCGAACTTCCTGACCACCGTTGGTCAGCAAGACTACAACGCCGCAATATCGAATTTTGGGTGGCTGGAAAAAGCTACTATTGAGTTGGCTGGAACTATTACACACGTAGTAGCTAACGGCGTGACCGCGGTCTACACCGCGATCCAAGGATTCAGCACTCTTCCCAACGGCGGCACAAACACCCCTGTGGTTATTACGGGCTGCACAACGTCGGGACTGAACGGAACTTTCGCCATCGTCTCCGCGACCCCGACGTCCTTCACAATCGCGTCCACCGTGAACGTCACCGAAAACGAGTCTGGCGCCGTGGCGGTTGCTGGCCCTAGCGTCCAGATGGATATTAAGCCTGACGCGCTGTCAGAAGACCGCGCCCAGGATCGCCCCACCTTTATTTCCGCGCAATCATCCGACGAGAGCGGTACCACCTTCACGTTCAGATTGATGCCACTTCCTGATCAAAACTATCGTGTAAACTTGACGTATCAAGAGGCGCCTATTCCGTTTGTCAACCTTACCGACAAGTGGGGCATTCCAGATCAACTGCAGTATATCTACAACTACTTCTTCGCGTTCTTCATGTTCGACTACTTCGACGATCCCCGCGCCGCGCGCTATCGCCAACTGGCGGTTGCTTCTTTGTTGGGGCGACAGACGGGGATATCTCTGACTGATCGCAACCTGTTCCTCGGAAAGTGGCTCGACATCATGAGTGAGGAAGAGAACGAATCTCAGGGTACGCAGCAGGGCGTTCAAGGGCGAGGAATTTAAATGGCTCCGAACCTAATCCAAGCACAAGGCGGACAACCGCAGAAGCCGACACGCTTCGTGAGCTTATTCACGAGCCGGTTTCTTTCTGGTTTGTTCACGAACCGCAGTCCGCTGCGCGGGCCCCTTCAGGCCATGTACTCGGATTACTACCATCTCGGTGCAACAGACGCGCTGATAGATGGATTGAACTCGGAGTTATCAATCCGCCAGACGATGATTCGCCGGCCAGGAAACGTAGCATTCAGTTCTGGCACCACCGCGGGAGCCGTTGACAACTTCTATTCGTTCCACAAAGCCGATGGAACAATCACCGTCATCGCTGACAGCACTGTAGACGTAGAAACCGTTACTCCTGGTTTGATCACGTCAATCTTCACCAAAGCTACTGGAGCCGGCCAAGGGTATTTCCAAGGCATAAACAAGTCTCTATACATCGCCGACGGCATTGACGCGGTCAAATACATCCCTGGCACTTTGAACCCTGACACAGGCAAACCTGTTTGGAACATGAGCGGCGTGGCTCCTACGGTTGCCCCAACATTGACGACGACCATCACTGGCTCGGCAGGCGTGTCCTGGATCGCGTCCACCGTATTCTCGACGATGGGCTTCATTTTCGACAGCGGCACCGGCACCATTCAACAACTTTACACGATCAACGCCGACGGATCCAACTCATCCCCAACTCCCGCGAACACCGGCAAGTCCGGAACGGGCGTGCCAAACTGGAACCAAGGATATCTTCAAACGACTACAGATGGTTCCGTTACATGGACCAACTTCGGACAGATCCTTCTTTGGCAACCAAACCACAACTATGCTGGCGGCGATCCGATCTATGACCCCGGCACAAAGTGTGTATTCATTACGTCCCACAACTACAACGTTACGTCTGGCAGCGTGTATCCGTCATTTACGTCGACATTGGGGATCTCGGGCGCGCGCGTAACAGAGTCCACCGGGGCACGGTGGGAAAACATCGGCCAGGTGAACGGCGGGCCGAGTTCACTTCCAACTTGCATCAAGTCCTGGAAGGCTTCCACCGTATTCAACAAGTACGATCCTCCTGTGAACGGCACCGGAGGCGGCGACCCCACAAACGTCAACTGCGCCACAATCGAACCTTCTCTAGTTCTTCCGTCGACTGCCGCGAATCCGGTGTTTCTATTAGGCGCGACTACCAACGGAACGACTGGCACCGCGTCTGTTCCCAAATGGGGAACTACCGCAGGTGCGCTTACCTCCGACGGCCAGCTTGGCTACGTATGCCTTGGCAATTCGACCACAACGTCCGCGACGTGGCAGGCCGGCACTCCCTATTCGGGGTGGACGCCCGGAGGAATATTCTCGGCCCTCAAAGATGCAAACGCGAACTTCCAAGTCTGCATTGGAACGGGCGCGAGCGGGGCCATCGTTCCCGGTACCGCGGCCACGCTAACGGCGGCTAGCAACGCCTCTGGGGGCAACACCACCTACACCGGAACATTCGTCTCACCGTTTTTCACGGCCGGCTATCCTGTTACTATCACAGGGTTCGCCGCGAGCAGCGGAATCAATAACGGCAAATTTAAAGTCGTAAGCTGCAACGCGACCACGCTAGTTGCCACTAACCCTAACGGTGTTGCAGAAACACACGCAGGAACCGCCACGTTCAACCCGTGGGGAACAACGTACGGGGCCCAGATCACAGACGGAACCGTTACCTGGACTTGCGTCGGGGCTGCGTCTCCTAGTTGGGCTGCGACTACGCAATGGTATCTGCCGGCATCTGGCTTCGTCCCGCCGTCAGCTTCTCAGCAATACGGAAGTGCGTCGGTCGTCGACTCAAACACCAACAACGAATTCGTAATCTCTTCTGGACTTAGCGGCGGCAGCGCTCCGTCGTGGAATGGTATTGGATCTACCACTACCGACAGCGGAATCACCTGGTACAACGTGTCCGCATTCACGTCAGCCGGTTACGCTTGGACGAAGGGCCACGGCTACTGCTACGCATTCAAAGCACGTGCAACAACAGACATCTTCACGAATACCGCGCCCCCTCTGCAGCTTCCTAGCACAAACTCTCCAAACACTCTCGGGCCTCTTGGCGCGCCATACGGCTGCGGCGATGGAACGGTCACAACCGCCTCACCTGTTACCCAGATCGTAGGAGGAAATACCGGGGCACAGGTCAAGATTACAGGACCTGGCTCTACGGATCCTCAGTTCGACACCGTAGTTATTTTCAGATCCGCTGACGGCTTCCAGGCCAGCGGCCCATTCCTGTTCCTGACCGAAATTAACATGCCGCCTCGCACTGCGAACGGCGGCCCCGGGACGTGGAATGTCATTGACTTCATGCCAGACCAGGCGTCCAGCGTTACGGTGGCAGGTGTTACCACGGTATTACCCGGACTGGATCAAACAACTTCTGCGCCGATCGCGAACGTTAATGATCCGGTTCCAGGCTCGTACGGATCTACGCAGTTCGTGCCGTCCGCTGGCAATCTCACGACGCCAGCGGCTGGAACAGGGTTGATAGGTTTAGTGTATCATCAGGGTCGTCTGTGGGGCCACATCGGAAACAACGTGTTCGCGTCCGGTGGTCCGGACACAGACCCAGGCAATGGTTTTACAAACGCGTGGCCTCCGAACCAAGTGTTCCCGTTCGACAGTACCGTCATTCGTTTGATCCCAACGGCTACGGCTTTGTTGGTGTTCACGACCACGGCAGTCTATCTGATCGGCGGCGGACCAGATATCACCACGTACTACTCGCAGCTGCTGGCTCCAGGCGTTGGCCTGCTAAGCTGGAACGCTGTAACGATGGTGCTCGGTCTTCCGTACCTGTTCTCTTCGGATCGCCAGTTCATTACCATCGACCCGAGCGGCGGGTTCACGCGCATCGGACACCCGATCGGCGACAAATTGTCGGCATTCAATCCCGCCCTGGCCTACGTTGCCTATCACAGTTTTGGCGACGCCGAGCACGCGCTATTCATCTCCGACGGGTCCACGCAGTGGTATCGCTGCGATCCCAACCCGACGCCTGACGCTCAGCTGACGGGTCCTGTATGGAGCCCGCAGTGCACAATCTCTGGCGGGTTCCAAGCAATCGCTTCAATCGAGACTTCTCCTGGCACGCGCCAACTTTTGATTGGGCCAACTGCGGCCGGCACCATTCTCAATCGAGACTCGACGTTCACCACGTTTACGGACAACGGGTCCGCATACTCATCCTTCTTCACGATGGGCAACATCGTACTAGCTCATGCTGGTCAGATGGCTGAACTAGGTTTCATAGAAATGGACTTTTCGAAACTTGGGTCTCAGCCTACGGTTCAAGTTCTACTCGATGAAATCAGTGCCACAGGCGGCGCGACGTTCGAGACAATTTCCAACACCTTCGTATCAGATCCTCCAAAGAAGTTCGGCCCAACCGCGGTGCCGGCGACTTTGTGGATGAACAGATACTACTTTGGCCAGACCACGCCGGGTAATGGCGGCGATCAAACGCCCGCGTCCGCGTGGTGCAAATCTTTGCAAGTCAAAGTCAACTTCGGAAACACCGACACCGTGCAGAACGAACTTCTGGCTTTTTGCATTTTCGGTGCTTTATGGCAGGAGCGATAGTATGCCGTCGCTTAAAGACGCTCTACAAAAGCCAACTAACGTCGGGAGCCCAATTACTGCGCCCGCTCCTCCAGCCGCGCCTGCTATAACGCCGCGCGAACAGCCAGGGCTTGCTGTAGGATCTTTGGGGCCTGCGCCGTCGATCTTCACTACGGACTACGATCGCGTGCGTCAGTGGTACCGGCCGGGAACTTCTCAGAACAGATTTCCTCCGCTGCCTCTAAAAGTCAATCCTCAGTTGGGAGCCATCTCGAGATCAAACTCGACGGCAATAGCGGTTTCATCGTCTGACGATGACAACACCGTTTTGGACGGCATCACTCACGGCACGGTGCCGTGGTGGACGGACCCAGGATTCATTTACTGGCGCGAAGATTTCTTGGGAGGCGTACTTCCTAGCATGTGGCCTGGGAGCGGGGCTGGTACTCCAGGAGTAGCGTATGCTGGCGATTGGATAAACTTTGGTAGCGCATTTTCCCGCACGACATTTGGAGGAAATCCTCCCCATGCCGGGATATTTGCTTGGTCGCAAACTCAAACATCCAGCGGTTTTGGCGGAATCATGCTTAACACCAACGGCGATGCAGGCGGGTCCACAAACGTTACGTCTCGAACAATGGCTCTTTTGGAAAATCCAGGATGGAAAATGTCTTGGGTATTTCAGTTTATGGGCCAAGCTGGTAATAGTTCGACCACCGGCGCAGACTGGGCTAAGAAGTCTTTTTATTGCGGTCTTGTTGGTCCTGGTATTGGAGCTATCCATCCGAATAACAGTACTATGGGCTTAGGTTTTTCTGCTCGCCCAGATTGCTTTTTTGGTTTGCGATACGACACCAGTCATACGCCTGAATCGTGGGGGCTATCGCAGGTCGGAGCAGGTGGCGGCGGGAACACTGTTTACACACCGCACGCTTTAGCAGCGGGGGGTCTTTTCCAGGCTGCAGCCAATCAGTACATAAATGCAACAATCGTAGTTACAGGCTGCGCCAACGCAAACAACAACGGAACGTTCACTTGTGTCGCAAACACCACTACCACGCTTACCCTTAACAATCCGAACGGCGTTGTTGACAACGGTGTTTCAGCTAGTGCGGTTATACGCCCAACTAAGCTAAACATAACTGCAGTCACTCAAAACACACCTGCAGCGGGTCAAACTGCGTACACAGTTGCTACACACGTCAGCGTCGCCGGAACAGCGGGAACTACGGGTGGGTATCACGGACAAACCATCACCGTTGCAGGTTGCACGAATGCAGGAAACAACGGAACGTTCACGGTCATTGGGAGCGGGATAAACGGAACAAACACTCTCATTTATGTAACAAATGCTGGTACCACAGAAGTTCCAGCAGCTAACACAGCTTTTGTGACCTTCACAGACGGCATCAACGATTTCGGCGGCAACTTTAAGTTTGAATACGTGAACAATCCGCAATGGAACAACGCTCAAATACGCCACAATGTTCCTGGGACGGTTGTGGACACAGGAATTGCACCGACATTTGGGCACTGGTATCGATTAGATATGTCTTGTTCAGCCACTGGCATAGTGACGATTTCTTTGTTAGATGAGACTGCAGCAGCGACTGTCTCATCCGTGTATACAATTCCTAAGATGGTTGTTAATGCGACAGGGCTTAGTTTGGTGTCAGACATTAACAAACAAGTAGTAGTATCCCTGGCCCCCGATGGGGCAGGTTTCAATGCTACTCCCAAGGTATCGTTTCCGCAGTTCGGTGCTGATGGTTCTGTTATAACCATTTCTGCTGTTACTGGAAATCCCGCTGTTTTGAATGGAACCTGGACAACGTATCCTAACAACGCCCTTTTCTCAATAGGGAACTGGAACGCCGTCATAACCCAAACAAACGCTATCACGTTTGATGCCACACACACCGCTACGCTTACTGGCTATCCAAGTTTTACACCGATCGTTCTTTGGGGCTGCGACGACAGTGGGGGTAACACAGCATTTCCGAACGCATCTTGGTGCGCCGTTGATCTTTTCACATTTGTCTGGAACCCGAACCTGGGTCCTGGTGCGCCTGGTACTCCCAACGCATTAAAATCTCGTTACTGGTAAGGATTACGGCAATGGCTACCGATTTTGAACTTCAAGTATTGCAAGAACTAGGCGACATCAAACGATCTGGCGCCGCCACAGAGGCAGGCCTGATTGCCCTCAATGAGCGACTGTTCCAGAACCCTACTGGGATTCTGCCAGTCATGCATGAGGACATCAGGACGCTCAAGGAAGCAGATCTGTCCACGCGCATACGGGCGATGGAAGACGACCTCCGAGACCACAAGAAGTGGCAGAACATCAAGCTCATCGTCTCCGCGGTTCTGCAGACCGTGGGATCTTTGGTGGGCATCCACTACAAAGGCGGCCACGCGTGAAAGTCAATCTCAGAGGTGTCAATGAATCAGATATTCCCCGGCTGTCCGCGTGGATAGCAAAGGATTCTTGCCCCCAACATCACGATGTGAAGCCTGAGTGGTGGGCCGCGGACTCACAAACTCTCGCCAAACCGATGGGCTCCAAGAGCATTGCTGTGGAGACTGTCGGCGGCGTCGTGTTCTACCTGAAGCTTGAGAATGTCATGCGCTGCTACATCCAGTTCCCGCCAGACGTTGGGAACGACAAAGAGATCACGAAGCTGGCGCTCAAGCAGGCCTTCTATGAAATCTCGGCCGGTGCCAAGAGCCTCGGATATCACGAAATGATTTTCGATTCTCAGTCCAAAGGGCTGATCAATCTTTTCGGCAAGTTCGGCTTTCAAGAAGCAAAGGACCAATATTCGGTGCGACTATGAAAACTTTCAAATACGTAGGCAAGATTTATAAGAACTGCGATCCGTCCGGTGCGCAGCAAGCCGCCCTCAAGGGCGCGCAAGACTTCACGAGCATCATGCACGACTCCTACAAAACGGTGTTCGGCATGGGCTCATCCATGTACAACTCCCTTAAAGCCGGATGGGACAAGATCATCAACACCGAGCACGGCATGTCGTCGGAAGAGTTGGCGGCCCGCAGATCCCAGGCCACGAACGCATCTGCGGCCAACATTCAGAAGGTTAACAGGCATATCGGCGAGCACGCGGCTATGACCAGCGCAGTTCCTGGCGTCGAGTCCGGAGTTACCCAAGCTGTGCGCGCTGGTGCTACCGCGGAGATCCTTGGCAAAGAGGCGGACCAACAGGCCGAGATCACAGCGGAAGATTATAACATCGGCCGCAAGGAACGCGATCTTGGTATGACGCAGGAAGCCAAGCTTGGCGCCGAGACTATGTCGCCGGCGGCGGAATTTGGCAGCCTGGGAAATACAGCGCAATCGAATGAAGCGGCCCAAGCCAACGCCAACGAAGCCGCATCCACCTCGTGGATGGGCCTCGTAGGTGGATTAGCTGATTCGGCGATCGGCGCGGC